>Ga0193726_1000838_pt1 | contig 28049 bp, 26 predicted proteins | sample H2c1metaG_FD_144928 | JGI IMG/M metagenome (GOLD analysis project Ga0193726, IMG submission 144928) | Soil microbial communities from a riparian zone of the East river system, Colorado, United States - H2c1 | ecosystem: Environmental > Terrestrial > Soil > Riparian zone | place: USA: East River...
TTTGGCTGAGGATTGGCCATGCTCAGGCGATGATATCGGGAATCAACTGGCTTTCCAGCTTGAGGATCTGGTCCTTCAGCCCGAGCTTGCGCTTCTTCAGGCGCTGCAGCTGGAGCTGGTCGAAGGGCGGCTTCTCGATCAGGCGGTCGATCACCTCGTCGAGGTCGCGGTGTTCGCTCCTCAACCCTTCCAGTTTGGCCTTGATCGCCTCGGCGTCCAGCGGATCCGAAGTCCGGTTGCTCATGGAGGGCGCACTCGTGCAGGCGGGCTAGCCACGTCGTCCTGCGCCGTGTACCCCTTCGCCCGCTCAAAGGGAAGCGCTCAAGGTGTCGGATTTTCTGCCCCATCCGTTCTGGAATTTCTCGCTGGAGCTCTATGCCGGCGAGGGGGTCGCCGAAGCGTGCCTCGACCTCCAGGAGCGGCGTGGCTGCGACGTCAACATATTGCTGTTCTGTTGTTGGCTCGGCGCCTCGGGCCGACCGACCCTGACGGCCGACCGGCTACGATCGATCCTGAGGGCAAGCGACGCCTGGCAGGCCGAGATCGTGCGCCCGCTGCGCCAAGTCCGCCGCTTGCTGAAGGACCGGCCGTGGCCCGAGGCGCTGCCCGAGACCGTCGACGCCGTGCGCCGCCGCGTGGCCGACGCCGAGCTCGCCGCGGAACACGCCGAGCAGATCAAGCTCGCGAGTCTGCACACGCCGCCCGCTGACCGCGACCGCGCCCTCGAAAAGCGCCTGCGCGCCGCCGTCGGCAATCTCGGTGTCTACGCCGTGTGCCTGGGCGTCGTGCCCGACGACAAGGACCGTGCTGCAGTGGTCGCGCTGATGAAGGCGACCTTTCCAATGCTGCCGCCCGACGAAGTCACGCGCGCTGTTGGTCCCTAATCCTCCCCAACGAAGTTGGGGAGGTGCCCCGTAGGGGCGGAGGGGTCATGAGCCTTCAGCACTGCAGCCCATGACCCCTCCGGCCTTCGGCCACCTCCCCACGCTGCGCGTGGGGAGGCAAAGAACGTCAGCTCCAGCGCTTGACCTTGCCAGTGTCCAGATCGAACAGGTCGAGCACGCGGCCGATCGTATGGTCGATCACGTCGTCGAGCGTCTTGGGCTTGTTGTAGAAGGCGGGCACCGGCGGGGCGATGATGGCGCCCATCTCCGCCAGCGTGGCCATGTTCCTGAGATGGATGGCGTGCAGCGGCGTCTCGCGCGCCAGCAGCACGAGCTTGCGACGCTCCTTCAGCACCACGTCGGCGGCGCGGGTCAGCAGGTTGGAGGTGATGCCGTGGGCGATCTCGCCCAGGCTGCGCATCGAACACGGCGCCACGATCATGCCCATGGTGCGAAACGAGCCACTCGATATGGCGGCAGCGAGATCGTCGACCTTGTAGGCGGTATCGGCGAGACGCCGCACCTCCACCACTTTCATGCTGGTCTCATGGGCCAGCGTGACTTCCGCAGTGCGCGTCATCACCAGATGGGTCTCCACCGGAAGATTTTTCAGCGCCTGCAGGAGCCGCACGCCGTAGATGACCCCAGAAGCCCCGGAAATCCCGATAACGAGCCGCGATGGTTCAGCCATGCTGACCATCTTACCGCGTTATTCACAGGCGGTGGAAAAAGGTTGATTTGGCGTGACTCCTCCCAATGTCGGAGTCAGAGTTTCTCGTCCGCAACAATCCCGGAGGTCGCCCGTGAGCACAGTGGACCACATCGAAGCGCTCAAGGCCAAGCACGCATCCCTTGAGCAAGCGATCCACCACGAAAACACCCGACCGCATCCCGACGACGATGCGATCTGCAGCCTCAAGAAGAGAAAACTGCAGATCAAGGACGAGATCGTCCGCCTGAGTACCTCGACTACGACGCACTGACGCCTCGCATACGGCGCGGGATCAGCCCAGGCCGGCCCAGCGGGCCAGTGCCACCGCGCCGACAGCGGCGAACACGCCTGATGTGAGGCCGCCTGCCAGTCCGCCGATGGGTGTCGCTTAAACGCGGATCTGGTCGGCGCTGCTCAATTCAGCTTGTGCAGGTTGACCGTCCAGGAGACCGGACCGAACGCGCTGCGCGAGGTTCCGGTGCATTGGGCCACATCGTCGGCGCCGCGGCGGCACAGCAGCTGGTCAGCGTACCAGCGCGAGCCGTCGTTGCAGGTCGTGTCGGCGTCGCGCAATTTGAGGACCGCGCCCTCGTAGCGTGAATACGCCCGCGTGCGGCACGCCGTGCGGCCGCGCCGCCATTCCAGCGCGCCGTTGCCGGTGGCGTCGAAGCAGTAGGACGAAATGCCGGGCTGCGGCTGTATCGTCTCATGGCGGAACGGATCGGTGCGCCAGCAGCCCGCCATGAACGAATAGTCGTTGCTGGGCACCGACGGCAGGCGCAGACGATCGTCGTTGGGCCGGGGGGCCGGCCGCGGCGGCGGTGCCGGCGCGGGCGCGGGCTTCGGCGGTTGCGCCGCCGGCGGCGGCGCGAGGGCGACCTGGGGCGGCGGCTTCGGCGCCTCCGCCGGCTTGCAGTCGGTGATGCGCTTCTTGAGCTCGGCTTCGATCAGCGAGAGTTCGACCTTGAGCGCGCGACCGCGCGCTTCCTCGGTCGAGAAGGCCGCCTTGAGCGCCGGCTTCGGATCGGGCGCGGCCTCCGGCGCCGGCGGTGCGGCCGGTCCTTCGCGGGTCGCCAGCGCCAGCGCCGGATCGGCGGGTAGCAAGCCGCGCAGCAACCAGGCGCCGCCCAGCAGCAGGAGCAGCAGCGGCAACGCGGCCGCGAGCGTGCGCGCCCAGGGAATGACGGTGCTCGCCGGCCGAAGGGCGGGGAGGGACCGCGTGACGGCGGGCGCTTCGAGGACGGACTGCCGCGCGCTCGGCGCGGCAACCGGCGGCCGCGGCAGGGCCGCCGGGAGCAGCGCGTTGGCCGCCTCCTTCTCGTAGCCCCAGCAGACGATGACCGGCCGATCGCCCACCATGAAGACGAACGAATCGGCCGGCGCCCGGGCGGCAAGCTGCAGGGAAAGCCCGACCAAGCCCATGTCCTCGCGCGGGCCGGCGCCGGCGAGCTGGTCGCCCAGCCGGCGGATGTCGGCCAGGGAGCGCTCGACGCCGCCGAGCACCTCTTCCTTGCGGGCGGGATCGAGGGCGGATAGCGGCTGCACCGCGCCCGGCCAGCTGGCGTACCAGTCGATCGCCTTGCCGTCTTCGTGCAGCTGCGGTTCGGCCAAAAGATCGGCGGCGCCGTCACCCAGGCGGCGGCGCACGACCCGGCGCAGCTGCGGCGCCGAATTGTGCAGCGGCTCGCCGCGCACGCCCAGGGGGCGCACGCCGCTTCGGGTCGTGACGATCAGCGTGGTTTCGCCGGCCATATCGGTCGCGAAAATAGCCCGTGGATTATGGCGGCGCGATGGTGCGGTTCGATGCGCGAACCAGGCGTCAAACCGCCTTCGCCCATTCGCGCAGGACGAATTTCTGCACTTTACCCGTCGACGTCATGGGCAGGTCGCGGAACACCACGTAGCGCGGGCACTTGAAGGAGGCGAGGTTGGCGCGGCAGTGGGCGACGATCTCCTCGGCCGTGACCGTGGCGCCGGGCTTCAGCACCACGAAGGCGCAGGGCGTCTCGCCCCATTTCTCGTCGGGCTTGGCGACGACGGCGGCGTTGGCGACCGCCGGATGCTCGATGATCACGCCCTCGACCTCGATGGTCGAGATGTTCTCGCCGCCCGAGATGATGATGTCCTTGGAGCGGTCGCGCAGCTCGATGTAGCCGTCCTCGTGCAGCACGCCCAGGTCGCCGGAATGGAACCAGCCGTGCTCGAACGCCTCCTTGGTCGCCTTGGCGTTCTTCAGGTACCCCTTCATGGTGAGGTTGCCGCGGAACATGACCTCGCCCATGGTCGCGCCGTCGCGCGGCACCTCCTTCATGGTCGTCGGATCCATCACGGTGACGCCGTCCTCCGCGGCGTACCGCACGCCTTGGCGCGCCTTCAGCTGGGCGCGCTTGTGCGCCGGCAGCGCGTCCCAATCCTCGTGCCAGGAGCAGATGGTCGCCGGGCCATAGACCTCGGTCAGGCCGTAGACGTGGGTGACGCGGAAGTTCTCGTTCTCCAGCGCCTCCAGCACCGCGGCCGGGGGCGGCGCGGCAGCGGTCATGAACTCGACCTTGCGCGACAATGCCCGGCGTTCGCCCGCCGAGGCGCCGATGATGAATTGCATGATGATGGGCGCACCGCACATGTGCGTGACGTCGTGGTCGGCCAGCGAATCGTAGATCGTCTTGGCGTTGGCGCGGCGCAGGCAGACCGAGGTGCCGGCGACCAGGGCCAGCGTCCACGGGAAGCACCAGCCGTTGCAGTGGAACATCGGCAGGGTCCAGAGATAGACCGGGTGAATACCCAACGCCCATTGCGTGGCGTTGCCGTAGGCCGAGAGTGCGGCGCCGCGATGGCTGTAGACCACGCCCTTGGGGTTGCCGGTCGTGCCCGACGTGTAGTTGAGCGACACGGCGTTCCATTCGTCGGCCGGGTAGTCCCAGCTGTACTCGGCATCGCCCGTGGCCAGGAATTCTTCGTAGGTCGTGTCGCCGATCTGCGCGCGGTCCTCGCATTGCGGGTCGTCGATGTCGACCACCAGCGGCTGGACCTTGGCGATGGCCAGCGCCTCGGTCACCACGCGATGGAACTCGCGGTCGACCAGCAGCACCTTGGTCTCGCTGTGGTCGAGGATGAAGGCGACCATCGCGGCATCGAGCCGCGTGTTGAGCGAGTTCAGCACCCCGCCGGTCATCGGCACGCCGAAATGCGCCTCGTACATCTCGGGGATGTTGGGCGCCATGATCGCCACCGTGTCGCCGACGCCGATGCCGACCCTCTCCAGCGCCGAGGCGAGCTGCCGGCAGCGCGCATAGGTCTCGGCCCAGCTCTGGCGGCGTTCGCCATGCACCAGCGCAATGTGGTCGGGATAGACGCTGGCGCTGCGCTCGATGAATTGCAGCGGCGTGAGGGGTGCATAGTTGGCAGCGGTCTTGTCGAGGTCGCGTTCGTAGATGTTGGTCGTGAGCGTCGGCGCCCTGTGAGAGCTGGCGTGGAGAGCGGGACGCGCCGACGGCATGCGCGTGACGGATGGACGGTTCTTGACCGGGCGGCGCAATGTTGGCCGCGCTACGGGCTTGGGGGGCTTAGGGGCGACGGCCTTCTTCTTGGCGATGGGCTTGCGGCCAATCGGCTTGCGTATGGGCGGCTTCTTCGCCTTGGCACCGGCGGGCTTCTTTCCCTTGCCCGATCCCTTTCTCGACTTGCCCCTGGCCATGCTTGCTTCCCGTTGCCCAATTGACGCGGCACTTTCACATAAAGGGCGGGGTCTACTCTAGTTTTTCCTTAGCGAAAGGACGCGGCGAGACGGCTACCATCAGGCCATGGGACCTATCTTGCTCGCGCCGGGCGCCGTGCCGTTGGCGGCATGGCGCGACATCTATCGCGGCGCGGCGTTCGCTCTCGCGCCTGGCAGCTACACGGCGATCGACGCATCGGCCCGGGCGGTCTCGACCATCCTCGCCAGGGGCGAACCCGTCTACGGCATCAACACAGGCTTCGGAAAGCTCGCCAGCGTGCGCATCGATGCCGCTGACCTGGAAAGGCTTCAGCGCAACATCGTGCTGTCGCACGCCGCCGGTGTCGGCCGGCCGATGCCCGTCGCCATCGCGCGGCTCATGATTGCGCTCAAGCTGGCAAGCCTGGCCCAGGGCGCATCGGGCGTGCGCAGCGAGACCGTCCGCCTGCTCGAGGCCTTGCTGGCCAAGGGACTGACGCCGGTGGTGCCGGCCCAAGGCTCGGTCGGCGCCTCGGGTGACCTGGCGCCGCTGGCGCACATGGCGGCGACGCTGATCGGCGTCGGCTCCTTCTTCGTCGACGGCGCGCAGGTTCCCGCCGAACGGGCGCTGGCAGAGGCGGGCCTGTCGCCGCTGGTGCTCGGCGCCAAGGAAGGCCTCGCCTTGCTGAACGGCACGCAATTCTCGACCGCCTATGCGCTGGCCGCCCTGTTCGAGACGGAAAATCTTTTCGGCTCGGCCCTGGTCACCGGCGCCTTGTCGACCGACGCGGCCCGCGGGTCGGATGCGCCGTTCGACCCACGCATCCATCGGCTGCGCCGCCATGCCGGACAGATCGAGGCCGCACAGTCGTTGCGCCGGCTGATGGCTGGATCGGCCATCCGGGTGTCCCATCTGGTCGGCGATGAAAGGGTGCAGGATCCCTACTGCCTGCGCTGCCAGCCGCAGGTCATGGGCGCCGTCCTCGACATCCTGCGCCAGTCCGCGGCGACCTTGGCCACCGAAGCCAACGGAGTGACCGACAATCCGTTGATCTTCGCTGATACCGGCGAGGCCCTGTCGGGCGGAAACTTCCATGCCGAGCCGGTCGCTTTTGCCGCCGACGTCATGGCGCTCGCCATTTGCGAGATCGGCTCGCTGGCCGAACGGCGGATCGCCATGCTGGTCGATCCCGCCCTGTCGGGCTTGCCGGCCTTCCTGACACCCAGGCCCGGTCTGAATTCCGGATTCATGATCGCGCAGGTCACGGCCGCCGCGCTCGTTTCCGAGAACAAGCAACGCTCTCATCCGGCCAGCGTCGATTCGATCCCGACCTCGGCCAACCAGGAAGACCACGTGTCGATGGCCGCGCATGGCGCGCGCCGCCTCATCGAGATGGCGGAGAACTGCCGCTTCGTCATCGGCATCGAGCTTTTGGCGGCGGCGCAGGGCTGCGACTTCCATCAGCCGTTGGCCTCGAGCGCGGTGCTCGAGGTGGTGCGTGGTCTGGTCCGTCGCCATGTGCCGCATCTGGATGACGATCGGCATTTTCAGCCCGATCTCGAGAAGGCCGCCGATCTGGTAGGACGCGGCGCGATCGTGGCAGCAGTCGTTGACGCCATGGGGCAAGACATCCTGCCGACCCTTGACCGGAGCCTGACCGAATGACCACGCGCATCGACAATGCCCGCACCGTCCGCGCGCCGCGCGGGCCCACACTTACGGCCAAGAGCTGGCTGACCGAGGCGCCGCTGCGCATGCTCATGAACAATCTCGATCCCGAGGTGGCCGAGAAGCCCGGCGAGCTCGTGGTCTATGGCGGCATCGGCCGCGCCGCGCGCAACTGGGAGTGCTTCGACCGCATCGTCGCCGCCTTGAGCGATCTCGAAGCCGACGAAACCCTGCTCGTGCAGTCGGGCAAGCCGGTGGGCGTGTTCCGCACACATGCCGACGCCCCGCGCGTGCTGATCGCCAACTCCAACCTGGTGCCGCACTGGGCGACCTGGGAACATTTCAACGAGCTCGACCGCAAGGGCCTGATGATGTTCGGCCAGATGACCGCCGGCTCGTGGATCTATATCGGCAGCCAGGGCATCGTGCAGGGCACCTACGAGACCTTCGTCGAGATGGCGCGTCAGCACTACGGCGGCAGCCTGGCTGGCCGCTGGATCCTGACCGCGGGCCTGGGCGGCATGGGCGGCGCACAGCCGCTCGCCGCGAGCATGGCCGGCGCCTCGTGCCTCGCCGTCGAATGCCGCCCGAGCAGCATCGAGTTCCGCCTGCGCACCGGCTACCTCGACCGCCAGGCCCGCGATCTCGACGAGGCGCTGGCGATCATCGCCAAGGCGTCGGCGGACAAGAAGCCGGTCTCCGTCGGGCTGCTGGGCAATGCCGCCGACGTGCTGCCCGAGTTGCTGCGCCGCGGCGTGCGGCCGGATTGCGTCACCGACCAGACCTCCGCGCACGATCCCATCAACGGCTATCTCCCCAGGGGATGGACCTTGGCGGAGTGGGAAGCCAAGCGCACCAGCGCGCCCGACGCCGTCGCCAAGGCCGCCAAGCAATCGATGGCGGGCCATGTGCGCGCCATGCTGGAGTTCCACAAGCTCGGCGTGCCGACCGTCGACTACGGCAACAACATCCGCCAGATGGCGCTGGAAGAGGGCGTGGCCGACGCCTTCAGCTACCCCGGCTTCGTGCCGGCTTATATCCGACCGCTGTTCTGCCGCGGCATCGGGCCGTTCCGTTGGGCCGCGCTGTCGGGCGATCCGGAAGACATCTATCGCACCGACGCCAAGGTGAAGGAGCTGATGCCGGACAACCACCATCTCCACAACTGGCTCGACATGGCGCGCCAGCGCATCAAGTTCCAGGGCCTGCCGGCGCGCATCTGCTGGGTCGGGCTGGGCGATCGCCACCGCCTGGGCCTGGCCTTCAACGAGATGGTGGCGACGGGCGAGCTCAAGGCGCCGATCGTCATCGGCCGCGATCATCTCGATGCCGGCTCGGTGGCCAGCCCCAACCGCGAGACCGAAAGCATGCGCGACGGCTCCGACGCCGTCTCGGACTGGCCGTTGCTCAACGGCCTGCTCAACTGCGCATCGGGCGCCACCTGGGTCTCGCTGCATCACGGCGGCGGCGTCGGCATGGGCTTCTCCCAGCACGCCGGCATGGTCATCGTCTGCGACGGCACGCCGGAGGCGGCGCGCCGCATCGAGCGCGTGCTGTGGAACGATCCCGCGACCGGCGTCATGCGCCACGCCGATGCCGGCTACGAGGACGCGATCGGCTGTGCGCGGGAGAAGGGGCTGAAGCTGCTGAACATTTGACACTCGGGACGCGTCAGTGCTGCGCCGCCAGCGCCTCGACGCGGATCTCTTCGGTGAGCCTTGCCTTCAGCGCGATGAACGCCGCCGAGGTCTTGATGGTGTAATGGCGGGGATGGGGAAGGTCGGTCGCGACCTCGCACTTGATGCGTCCCGGCCGGGCGCTGAACACGACGACGCGGTTGGCCATGAAGATCGCCTCGTCGATATCGTGGGTGACGAACAGCACGGTCTTGCGGGCCGCCTCCCAGGTGTCGAGCAGAAGCTCCTGCATCAGGAGCCGCGTCTGGTTGTCGAGGGCGCCGAACGGCTCGTCGAGCAACAGGATCTTGGGATCGTTGGCGAGCGCCCGCGCGATCGCCACGCGCTGCTGCATGCCGCCGGAGAGCTGCTTGGGGTAGTGATCCTCGAACCCGCGCAGGCCCATGCGGGCAATGAAGCGGTCGCTGACCTCGCGCTGCTCCGCAAGGGCCACGCCTTTCTCGCGCAGGCCGAAGCAGATGTTCCGGCGGACGGTGAGCCAGGGAAACAGCGTATAGCTCTGGAAGACGACGCCGCGGTCGGCGCCGGGGCCGCGGATCGGCACGTCGTCGAGCAGGATCTCGCCGGTCGATGGTTCCTCGAGACCCGCAACGAGCCGCAACAAGGTGGACTTGCCGCAGCCCGACGGGCCCAGCACGGTGATGAAGTCGTTGTCGGCCACGTCGAGGCTTACCGGCCGCAGGGCCTCAGTCGGCGGCGCCTGCCGGCTCACGCCGGGAAAGGTCTTGCCGACATTGCGGATCGACAGACGGCTCACCGCAGGAAGCTCCAGGCGAACAGGAGCTGGTTGGCCTTCTTGAACAGGAGGTCGGACGCCAGGCCGACCAGGCCGATGGTCACGATGCCGGCGATGATGTGGTCGGTCGCCATCAGCGCCTGGCTGTCGGTGATCATGTGGCCGATGCCCGAGGAGGCGCCTATAAGCTCGGCCACGATGATGTAGGTCCAGCCCAGCCCCAGCACCTGGCGCAGCGCCTCGGCGATCTCGGGCGCGGCACCCGGCAGCAGGACGCGGCGGACGACGCCGATGTCGGTGCAGCCCAGCGTGTAGGCCGCCTCGACCAGGTCGCGCCGGGTGCCGCTCACGATCATGGTGACCATCAGCGTGAGCTGGAAGAAGCAGCCGATGAAGATCACCGTGAGCTTCTGCGCCTCGCCGATGCCGACCCACAGGATCAGCAGCGGGATGAAGGCCGAAGCCGGCAGGTAGCGCGCGAAGGAGACGAAGGGCTCGAAGAAGGCCTCGATCGGCTTGTAGGCGCCCATGGCGATGCCGAGCGGAACGGCGATCACCGCCGCCATCAGGAAGCCGCCGACGACGCGCCAGATCGTCATGCCGACATCGAAGCCGAACTTCTGCGTCGCGAACAGGTCCCAGCCCGACAGCAGCGTCTGCAAGGGCGACGCCAGGAAAACACGGGGCACCGCGCCGCTCCAGGTGAGCAGGAACCACAGCCCGACGAAGCCCACGAAGAAGGCGACACCCAGCACGATGCGCCGCTCGCGCGTTACGGGAGCGAGCAGCTTCAGGCGCATGCGTTGCCGGAGCGCGGACCTCCAGGTCCGCTCATGTCGTTGTATCGACGATGAAGATGCGGACCTGGAGGTCCGCGCTCCAATACGGCATGAGCTTGCCCGATCGCACGCGCCCCTAGTTCAGGAAGCTGGTGTCGAACAGCGTATCCATGTTGGCCGGCTGCGTCTTGATCACGCCGATCTCCAGCAGCAGGGCGGCCGCCTCCTTGTTGAAGGCCTGGATCTCGCCGTTGAAGAACTTCTTGTTGGCGTCGCGGTCGGCCCACTTGAGTTTAGACTGCGACTGCTCGAACTGCTCGGCCGTCTGCTTGACGTCGGCGCCCATGATGGTGAAGGCCTTCGTCTTGTCCTTGGCGATCATGTCGAGCGCCTGGAAATAGCTCTCGACCAGGGCTTTCACCGCCTTGGGGTTTTCCTTGATGAACTTGGGCGTGCAGCCGAAGGTGTCGAACACCATCGGGTACTGAAGCGAATCGGCGATCAGCTTGCCCGACTCCGGCTTGTCGCGCACCAGGCTGAGATAGGGCTCGTAGGTGACGGCGGCGTCGAGGTTGCCGGTGCCGGCCACGAAGGCATTGGCGGCGGGGGCCGGCTCGAGCGTCACCAGGGTCACGTCCTTCAGCGACAGGCCGTTCTTCTTCAGCGCCCAGGCGAGGAAGAAATGCGGGCTGGTGCCCGGCGCCGAAGCCGCAACGGTCTTGCCCTTGAGGTCGGCGACCTTGGCGATGGCTGGCAGCGCGACGATGCCGTCGGACCCCATGCCCTGGTCCATCTTGAAGAGCTGCGTCGTGGCGACGCCGTTGGTGTTCCAGACGATCCAGGTCTCGGCCGTCGTGGCGGCGCACTGGACATCGCCCGACGCGATGGCGAGGTGGCGGTCCTTCTGTGGGATCTTCTGGATCGTGACGTCCAGGCCATTGGCCTTGAAGATGCCGGCCTCCTTGGCAAGCGTGAGCGGCGCAAAGCCGGTCCAGCCCGAGATGCCGATGGCGACCTTGGTGTCTTCTGCCTGCGCGGTGGCGGCCGCCGCAATCACGACGCAGGCGGCGAGGGTAGTGACCAGAAAACGGGATTTCGACATAGGAGACTCCCTGGCAGGAATGGACGGGCTATCGGACCGTTGCGCCTTCGCGATGGACGACGGGAAAGATCGGCGCGTCGAACGGATCGCCGTCGGCCAAAGCGAGGCCGGTGAAGGGCGGCGAGCCCCGTCCGTTGCGCCGGGCATAGACGGCATCGTCGCCGACCCAGCGCGCCGAGAAGACGCGGCGCATGCGCGGCGTGCTGTTGGCCGGCGCGCCATGCACGGTGCGGAAGTGGAAGGCGATGGCGTCGCCCGGTTCCACGTCCCAGGTCGCGATGTCGAGCGTGTCGCGCAGGGCGTCGATGTCGGGCATGGGCTCGAAGTCGTCGTTCTCGTAGAGCTTGGTGCCATCGAAGCGCATCGGCCGGAAGCCGCGGCCCCACAGATGCGAGCCGCGGATGCATTCCATGGCGATGTCCCGGCTCACCGGGTCGAGCGGAATCCAGAAGCTCGCGCTCTGCCGCCCTTCGACGCAATAGTAGGGCTGGTCCTGGTGCCACGGCGTGACGGTGCTGCCGCCGGGCTGCTTGACCAGGACATGGTCGTGAAAGAAGCGCGCCGTTTTCGACTGCATCAGCCGCGCGGCGATGCGGGCCGCGGCCGACTGCATCACGAATTCGCGGAACGGGGCGATGCGCTGCCAGTTGCAAAGATCCTGGAAGAACGGCGCCGACCCGTCGGTCGGCCGTACGGTACGCTCGAGCGGGCTGGGATCCGCCATCAAGGCGTCGACGCCCGTGCGCAGCGGTTCGACCCACTCGCCGAAAGCCTGGCGCAGGACGACGACTCCATTCTTCTGGAAGTCCGCCACGATGTCGTCGGTCACCGGCACGTCGTCAGGCATCCTTCATCTGATTCCTGAGGGTCAATTCAGCACAAAGCATGCCACGGCGCCACGGAGGCTACTCCAGCTTGATATCGAGCTGCTTCAACAGCGCCGCGAAGAAGGTCCTGTCGTCGGCGACCTGTCGGGCGAAGTCGGCCGTCGACTGATGGTGTGCATACTGCGCCACCAGGAGAAGCTTCTCCTTCATGTCGGGCGTGGCGGCGATGCGGGCGACCTCGTCGGAGATCCGGCGGGCGACGGCGGCCGGCAGGCCCTTTGGCCCGAACAGGCCGAACCAGGCTCGGTCGCGGAAGCCTTTCAGGTCGAGGCCGACCTCCTGCGCCGTGGGCACGTCCGGCAGGTCGGCGAGTCGCACCTCGGCGTCGATCAGCACGAGCCGCACCTTGCCCGCCTTGGCGTAGGGCACGAAGGAGGGATCGAACACCATCTGGATGCGGCCGTCGAAGATGTCGCCGGTGGCATCGACAATGGTCTTGTAGGGCGAGTGCTGCATCTGGATGCCGGCGGCGCGGGTCAGCACCTCGCCGGTGAGATGGGTGATGGTGCCGAGGCCGGATGATCCGAACCAGTACTTGCCGGGGTTCTGCCTGGCCAGCACCACGAACTCCTGCCAGCTCCTGGCGCCCAGCGCATTGGTGATGGTCACGGGCAGCATCGTCGTCGACAGCCGGCACACGGCGACCAGGTCGTCGGGATTGTAGGGCACCTGCCGCACGCCCGGCGTGATCGCCAGGATGGCGGTGGGTGCGAGCAGGAACGTGTAGCCGTCGGGCGCGCTTGCCGCGACCATCTGCGCGCCGACGCCGCCCGAGGCGCCGGGCTTGTCCTCGACGATCACCTGCTGGCCGAACGCCGCGCTCAGCCGCTCGCCATAGAGCCGCGCCACCTGGTCGGCCGAACCGCCCGGTCCGTAGGGTACGACCAGGCGAATCGGCTTGGCGGGCCACGCGGCCTGCGCCCGCACGCCTGCGGGCAGCGCGACGGCGAGCGTGCCCAATGTCGCTGCACGACGACCGATCACATGTTCCTCCCGTCTTTTCTTGGGCGCAGGATACGGCGCGGCCGTTGCCAGAGACAGGGCGTCCCGCTACCCATTTTGGCCGCGATTGGATGCGATCGCCTGGGCGTTCGGGATTTCGGGAGAAGCTGTGGCTCAAAGAACCGGTAGCGCCAATCTGCCGTTGCACAATGGCCGGGTGCCTGCGTGGCTGGCCGAGCGCATGACCCGATTGGGCGCGGTGATGAGCGAAGCGATCGTCCATCATTACGGGCGCGACGAGCTGTTGCGCCGGCTCGCCCATCCTTTCTGGTTTCAGTCGTTCGGTGCCGTGATGGGCATGGACTGGCATTCCTCCGGCATCACGACCAGCGTGATCGGCGCGCTCAAGCGTGGCCTGGCGCCGCTTGCCGGCGAGCTCGGCCTGCATGTCTGCGGCGGCCGCGGCAACCATTCGCGGAAGACGCCGCAGGAGCTCCTCGCGATCGGCGATCGGGTCGGCCTCGACGGCCATGCGCTGGCCCGCTCGAGCCGGCTGGTCGCAAAGGTCGACAGCGCCGCGGTCCAGGACGGCTACGATCTCTACCTGCACGGCTTCATCGTCGCCGACGACGGCAAATGGGTGGTCGTCCAGCAGGGCATGAACGGCGGCAACCGCCAGGCGCGGCGCTATCACTGGCTGTCGGAGGGGCTCACGAGCTTCGTCGAGGCACCGCACAGCGCGATCGAAGGCAAGGGGCAGGGCGAGATCGTCAATCTGACGGACCGCCGGGCGGAGGCCTCGCGCCGCGGCCAGCTCGATCTCTTGGAGTCGTTGGGTCCGGACGGGATCGCCGGCGAACTGAGCAAGCTCGAGTCGCGCGCGGAAAAACCCCTGCCGCCGGCCATCGCGGACCAGCTCGTCCTGCCGCATCTGGTCATGCCGGCGCACCACGACGTCCGCCCCAAGGATGTCATCGCCCAACGCCTGCACGGTACCCTCGCCGCCGCGGCCGACCGCGGTCCGCAGGATTTCGCCGAGCTGTTGCTGGTGCCGGGCGTCGGCGCGCGCACGGTGCGGGCGCTGGCCATGGTCTCCGAGGTCGTCCACGGCGCGGCCTATCGTTTTGCCGATCCGGCGCGGTTCTCGCTGGCGCACGGCGGCAAGGACCGGCATCCGTTTCCCGTCCCCCTCCGCGTCTACGACGAGACCATCCGGGTGCTGAAGTCGGCCGTGCAGCAGGCCAGGCTCGGCCGCGACGAGGAGCTGGGCGCGATCAAGCGGCTCGACGACCAGGCACGCCGCCTCGAGGCGCACGCGGTCGGGCCTGGCGTCGATGAACTGATGGCCGAGGAGCGGCAGGCCTCGCCTGATTATGGAGGAAGAAGCGTTTTCGGCGTTGAACGGAGCCCTTCCGACCGTCGGACGTGACGGGAGTCACATTCGCCTTCGCCGCTTCGCCGTATCGTACAGCTAAGCAATAATCGGATCACGGCGTTGCAAGGCCACGGGAGGTTCTGAAATGGACAGTCCGGCACGGCAACCGGTGCTGGGTTCGCGTCAGCAGCGTTTCCTCCTGTGCCTCGCCGCCCGCATCGTTCCGGAAAGCGCCGGCGCGCCGCCGCAAGTGACCGAGCCGCTGCTTGCCGCGGTCGATGAGGAACTGCGGCCGCGGCCGCGCCTGCAGCAGCTCGAGTTCAAGCTGCTGTTGTTCGCGATCCGCTGGATGACGGTACCCTTCACCTTGCACCGGTTCGAGCGCCTGCCGGGCGAGCGTCAGGACCGCTGGCTGGGCTTTCTCGAGAACGCGCCGCTCACCCTGCTGCGGGTCGGCATCTGGGGCCTGAAGACCCTGGTCTTCCTCGGCTACTACTCCCAGGACGGCGTCCAGCGGCGGATCGTCTATGTGCCGTCGAAGGAGGAGGGCAATGTACTCCTGCACCGCCGGCAGCTACCGTCGGCCGGTTGAGCCATGGACGCCCAGTTCGACATCCTGATCATCGGTTCGGGCGCCGGCGGCGGCACCGTCGCCAGCGCCCTGGCGCCGCTTTGCGCCGAGGGCGCGCGCATCGCCGTGCTCGAATGGGGCCCGCACTTCAACGACGACGAGTTCACCGGCCGCGAACTGGAAATGGCGGAAAAGCTGTTCTTCGATTCCGGCGCGATCGGCAATCGCGACCAGACGCTGAACGTCGCCTGCGCCCGCGGCTATGGCGGCTCGACGCTCGCCTATACCGGCACCTCGATCGAAATCCCGCAGCGCTCGCTGGAGCGCTGGGCCGTTCCAGCCCTGACGCTCGACGATCTCGCGCCGCGCATGCAGCGCTACAAGCAGCAGAACAACGTCCACGAGCTGCCCGACGAGGATATCAACGAGAACAACCAGCTGTTCGCCGACGGGTGCCGGGCGCTCGGCCATGCGGTCAAGCGGTTCCCGGTCAACATCAAGGGCTGCAAGGGCTCGGGCATGTGCAACATGGGCTGCCCGAACCAGGCCAAGCAGGGCACCAACCGGGTCCAGCTGCCCGCCGCCGAGGCGGGCGGCGTGCAGGTGATCACCAACTGCCGGGTCCATCGCATCACGCCGCAGGGAGTCGAGGCCGAAGTGACGCCGTCACCCTACGGCCGGCCGTCCGCCTGGCCGAGCGGCCGCTGTCGCCTCGGCGCCCGGATCGTCGTGGTCGCCGCCGGCGCCATGCACAGCTCGGCGCTGCTCGCCCATTCCCGCCTGCCGGTCGACCTGCCGGCGCTGGGCCGCTACTTCACCTGTCACCCCGCGCTCACCCTGGTGGCGCAGCACGACCGGCCGATCATCAACTATTACGGCTTCCCCAAGACCTACTACTGCGACGATTTCGAGGAACAGGATGAGTTCATCCTCGAGACCTGCATGTATTTCCCCTTCACGACGGCCAAGAGTCTTGCCGGGTTTGGCGCGCCGCACAGCGCCCTGATGGCGGATTTCCGCCGCCTGCAGATGATCCTCGTGCTGGTGTCGGACGGGGCGGAGGCGGCGAACCGCATCACCGCCGATTCCGAGGGCAATCCGGTCCTCCACTACACATTTTCCGAGCGCACGCTCGACGCGCTGGTCGCTTCGCAGCGCATCGCCGCCAAGATCTTCTTTGCCGGCGGCGCGGCGCGCGTGCACGCCCCGGCGGCCGACCGATTTCTCATCGAGCAGGCCGACCGCAGCCGCGTCGATGCGCTGATCGACCGCCGGCACCTCAAGCTCGGCAAGATCTCGATCCAGAGCGCGCATCCGATGGGCGGCTGCCGCATCGGCGCCGACCGCACGGACTCGGTGACCGACGACCGCGGCAAGGTGCACGGCCTGGACTGGCTCTATGTCGCCGACGGCAGCCTGTTCCCCGGCTCCTCCGGCGTGAATCCCTACGTCACCATCATGGCGCTCGCCGACCGCGTCGCCGAAGCGCTGCGCGATCGCTGGCGTCGCGGTGAGCCGCGGGGGCCGGCAAGCCCCTAGGCGATGACGCGCACTACAGGTCGATCTTGGGGATCGCCGCCAGCGCCTGCGGCATCAGATGCTCCGGCACGTCGAGCACGTTGGTGCCTTTGTCGTCCTCGACCGTGACCTTGTAATGGAAGCGGTCGGCCCCCGCCGCCGCGGTCTGCGGCGGCGGGGGCTTGGCTAAAAGTTCCTTCAGCGCGGCTTGCTCAGCGCCCGTCAGCTCATGATCCTCACGTTCGCCGACGGCCGGCCGGCCGGCCAATCCTCCGCGTCTTTCGATGCGGACGCGCATGGTTCAGGCGGCGAGGGCGGTGTCGGGCGAACCGACCGGCAGATCGACCGCGTGCCAGGCATCCGTCGCCGCCGTGGCGACCGCCGGACTCTTCTTTTGGGCGGCGGCAACGGTGGCCTTGGCAAAGTCGGCGAAGGTCGCCCGGGAGGAGAGGCCGCTCATGCAGGCGTCGTACCATACCTTGATCGCCATATCGTAGGTGTTGCCGCCCAGGTTCTGGGCGAACGCGGCGAAGGCCCGGTTGGGAATGCCGCTGTTGTCGTGGACGTCGCCGGTCGGGTCGAAGTCCTTGTAGGAGGCCGGCTGGCGGCTGAGGCAGTGCGCCGCGCCGGGGTTCACCATGTCGCGCAGGCAGGTGAAGCCCTTGGCCTTGGCCTGCGGCCCCATGATGCCGGCGCCGATCAGCCAGCCGCTGGCGTCGCTCGCCGGCTTCTTCGCCAGCCACTGCGCGAAGGCGGCACCAAAGCAGTCGCTGATGCTCTCGTTGAGGGCGCCGGACTGGCCCTCGTAGATCAGGCCGCTCTCGTGCTGGGTCACGCCATGCGTGAGCTCGTGTCCGATGACGTCCGGCGACCGCCAGAAGTCGATGAAGATCTTGTTGTCGCCGTTGCCGTAGACCATCTGCTGACCGTCCCAGAAGGCGTTCGGGTAGTTCCGGTCATAGTTCAGGCTCGACACCAGGTCCATGCCCTGGTTGTCGACCGAGTTGCGTCCCAGCACGGTCTTGTAGAACTCCGCGACCTTCTCCGTCGTATCGGAAACGGCCTTGAAGGCCGGATCGTGCGGCGGCATCGGGACGGCCGTGCCGGGCAGGGTGGTGGTGTGCTTGCAGTCGAACAGATGCTCGACCGGCACCTTGGCGACGGCGGTGGCCAGCCGGGCGAGCCCGCTTTGACGGCCGGCCAGCGAAGCCTGGCGATGGCCCTCGCGCACCAGGCGCAGCTTTTGTGTCACGGCATAGCCGCGCTGATACGTGGTGCGGTCGGCGGTTTCGATCTTCTCGGCCTGCGCCAATTCCCGCAGGACGCTCAGCGGGATGATGAAGCAGCAACCGCATTTGAGTGTGATGTTTGTCATGTGCGCCTCCGGTGTCGAGTAAAAAACTGACACAGCGCCGTCATCTTCCCCTTTCCAGGCGGAAAACGCCGGCGGGTCGTGGAGAGAATACTAAACTACTTCTACAACCTAGTACAGATCGCAAATGTGGCGAATGGCCTTGATTGGTCGGGACACGCGCCATCCTTCAGCGTGCCTTGATTCGCGCTGCATCGATGTGGCGAAACGCACGCTGAGCAGGGCAACACGAGTGTGCACAAATGGTGGGATTTGCAACTTGATAAATGGCTTCGAGCGCATAGGCTTCGCAACGAGGAGTGGCTCATGCCCAACACACGCTTGTTCGTCGCCGTTGCGATACTCGTCGTGGCCCTGCTGACAGCAGGTTGGTGGGCCGCGGACATACAGGCGGCGCAGATGCAGCGCTGGTTGTCATCCGGACACCTGCCGCCGATCGGCAATCCCTGGAAGGGCACCAGCGCGCCCGACGTCAACTACTACATGACGATCAACGCCATCTTCATCTCGATCGTCCTGCTCATTCCGGCGATCGGCGCCTTCGTGCTGCGTCGCCCCGAAGGCGCCGGGCCTGTCTGGCTGATGTTCTGGACGGCCGCCTGGTTCGCCTTCGTGGTTCATCTCTGGTACGGCGTCGATCACGTTCTGGGCGGCGTCGCGCAGGTCTTCCACGACACTGCGTCGCCGCCCCGCGTCACCAATCCGGTGGGCGACACCGTCACGTCGTTGTGGTGGACCGCCGACGTGGCGCTCGCCTGGAGACTCGCGTTCCGCGCGGCGCCGATGGCGTTCTGGATGCACATGCAGCGCGGCGCGCTGCATGCCCTGATCTTCCTTTCGGCGCTGGTCTCCTCGATCGCGCTGTCGAGCAACGGTTATGTCCGTGTCGCGGGCGTCATGCTGCTCTTCTGCACGGTTGCCTGCGTGCTCTACCGTATCGTCGTGCGGCCGTTCGATCCGACCTCGGCGGGCGGGCGGATCTACACGCTCTTCTTCGAGGCGCTCAACCGGTTCACGCCGTGGTACGGCCTGTCGACCTGGGGTTCGGTGTTCAACCTCGGCGCGTTGCGCGTGGTGCTGCGCCAGCGCAACCTGCACAACACCTCGACCGTGCCGGTGACCAACCCGGTGGGCTTGTCGGCGCTGCCGCCGTTCGATCCGCGCGACCTCACGCAGCGCAATCTCGACGGCTACTACAACGATCTTTCCAAGCCCACGATGGGCAGCTCGAGCGACCCCGCGCTCACCGACGCCAACAGCATGTACTTCACCAGGAGCAATCCGGGCGCGCGGTTCGGCCGCAACATCCCGATCGACCAGGCGTTTCCCGAGCCGGAGCCGGCGCTCCTGGCGCCCAGTCCGCGCCGGGTCAGCACGGAATTGCTGGCGCGCCGCCACTTCATCCCGGCGACCTCGTTGAACTTCCTCGCCGCGGCCTGGATCCAGTTCGAGACGCATGACTGGTTCAATCATGGCGAGCCGGTCCCCGGGCACGAGATCGAGGTGCCGCTCGCCCCGGACGATCCGTGGCGGGCGCGCAGCTGCCCGATGAAGATCCGCCGCACCCGGCCCGACCCGACCCGCGACTACGAACGCGAAAAGGCGGAGAATGCCGGACGGCTACGCTATCCGCCGACCTACGCCAACGCCGAGTCGCATTGGTGGGATGCCTCGCAGATCTACGGCAGCAACCGCGAAACGACTGAGCGCCTGCGGGCGCAGCGGCGCCTCGAGAACGGCAAGGTCGTGCCGACCGGCGAGCTCGTGCCCGACGGCAAGCTCTACCTCGATCACGACGATCTGATCCTCGACCCCAACGCCCTGGACGACAGGCTGGAGACGGCGCTCACCGGCTTCTCGGGCAATTGGTGGGCCGGCCTCAGCCTGCTGCACACGCTGTTCGCGCGCGAGCACAATGCGATCTGCGACGAGCTCAAGCGCTTCAATCCGGATTGGGACGGCGATCGGCTGTTCCACTGCGCGCGCATGGTCAACGCCGCCCTGATGGCCAAGATCCACACCGTCGAATGGACGCCGGCGATCCTCGCACATCCGGCGCTCGAGATCGGCATGAAGGCGAACTGGTGGGGCCTCGAGACCGAGCGCCTGCACCGCGCGATCGGCCGCATCAGCGAGAACGAGGCCTTCGCCGGCATGCCGCTGAGCGGCGTCGACCACCACGGCGCCGATTACTGCCTGACCGAGGAATTCGTCTCGGTCTACCGCATGCACCCGCTGATGCGTGACGACCTGCCGGTGCGCTCGGCGACCGACGGGCGCCTGCTGGCGACGGTGGCGGCGACCGACGGCGTGGTCGGCAACCTCGACCAGCTCGGCGTCTTCAAGAGCAAGGACTGGGATTTCACCGACGTCTTCTATTCCTTCGGCGTCGCCAATCCCGGCGCGATCACCATCCACAACTACCCGAACTTCCTGCGCGAGCTGGTGCGGCCCGACGGGGCAGTGGTCGACCTCGCCTCGATCGACGTGATGCGCGACCGCGAGCGCGGCGTGCCACGCTACAATCGCTTCCTGGAATTCGTGCACAAGAAGCCGATCCGGAGCTTCGACGAACTGGCCAATCCCCTGCATCCCGGCCTGCCGGAGGAATTGCGCCGCGTCTACGGCCAGACCGACGGCCGCGACAACGTCGATCGCATCGACCTGATGGTCGGGCTGTTCTGCGAGGTGCCGCCGGCCGGCTTCGGCTTCAGCGACACGGCGTTCCGCATCTTCATCCTGATGGCGTCGCGCCGGCTCAAGAGCGATCGCTTCATCGCCAAGGATTTCACCGCCGACCTCTACACCAGCGCCGGCGTCGCCTGGGTGAACGACAACAGCTTTGTCAGCATGATCCTTCGCCATTTCCCGCGGCTTGGTCCGGCGCTCTACGGCGTGAGCAACGGCTTCAAGCCCTGGAACGACGTGGCGTCATCCGGCAACCAGCGGGGGTAAACCGTGCGCATCTATGAAGCGATCGTTCGCGGGCTGGAAAGCGTCGGCGTCGACGCAGCCTTCGGCGGCGCCGGCGAGAATGCCGCCGGCATGATGATCGCGCTGAAACACTCGCAGAAGATCCGCCCGGTCATCACGCGACACGAGCAGGGCGCGGCCTTCGCCGCCTGCGGCTACGCGATGTTCACCAACAAGCTCGGCGTCTGCTGGGCGACCGCGGGACCGGGCGCTTTCAATCTTTTCTCCGGCCTTGCCGTGGCGATGTCGGATTCCTATCCGCTGCTCGCCATCTCGGGCTACTCGTCGCTCGACTGGCGCGGCAAAGGCGCGCTCAACGAGACGTCGGGAGTCAATCGCACGCCCGATTCACAGAAGATGTTCGCAGCGACCACCAAGAAGAGCTGGCTGCTGACCGATATCGCCAAGACGATGGATGTCCTCGAAGAGGCGGTGAACCTCGCCTTCGAGGGCCGGCCCGGCCCGGTGCACATCCACGTGCCTGAAAATCTCACGCACCACGGCGTCGAGGTGAACAATTATCGCGACCTGCGCCTAGCGATCGCACCGGTCCTGCCCGATCCGGCGCGGGTCGCCGAGATCGCCGATTATCTCGCCGATGCCTTCGCCAAGAACAAGAAGGTCGTGGCGCTGATCGGCTTCGGCGCGGTCCGGAGCGGCGCGGGTGCGGAGGTGCGCCGGCTGATCGAGCGCTTCCAGTTGCCGTTGCTCACCACCCTCGACGGCAAGGGCATCGTCGAGGAAAGCCATCCGCTGGCGGTCGGCGTGTTCTGCGACAGCGGCCACGCCACGGCCTGGAAGGCGTTCCTCGACGCCGACGTGGTGATCGCCGTCGGCAATTCGCTCAACCAGCACGCCACCTTCGGCTATCGCGACGACCTGTTCGCCAATCGAACGCTCATCCACATCAATATCTCGGAGATGGAGATCGACAAGGCCTACAAGGCCGACTACGCGCTGGTCTCCGACGCCAAGCCCGCGCTCGCCGCGCTGATCGCCGCCCTCGAGCAAAAGGTCGGACCGCGGCCCCAGGCGGTGGTCGACCACCGCGACTACGAGGCGCGCCTGCTGCTGCCGCGTCCCGGCGGCATTCATCCCGGCAAGCTCGCCCAGGCGATCGGACGGATGCTGCCGCCGCGCGGCATCCTGCTCGCCGACGCCGGCGCCCATCTCGCCTGGCTGGGTTACTTCGTGGAGCTGGCCCAGGGCCAGAACTTCCGCAAGCCGGGCACGTTTGGGCCGATGGCGGGGCACGTCAACGGCGCCATCGGCCTCAAGCTCGCCCACCCCGATCGTGCGGTGGTGGTGGGCTGCGGCGACGGCTCTTACTCGCTCTCCGGCTTCGAGCTGATGACCGCCGTCGAGCATTCCCTGCCCATCATCTGGGTCATCTTCAGGGATGGCGAGTTCAAGCTGATCAAGCTCTACCAGCTCTCGGCCTTCCTGGAGACCGGGCTGGTCGAGTTCCAGAATCCCGATTTCGCGGCTTACGCCCGTGCCTGCAATGCCGACGGCTACAGCGTCGAAACCCTGGAAGAGTTCGAGCGCGCCTTCTCAGCGGCGCTCACCTCGAAGCGGCCGAGCGTGATCGACGCCAAGATCACGCGCCTTGCCCTGCCGCATTACAGCCCGTCGCCCGCGGGCACGATCGCCGGCGTGATTGAAATGCTGGAAGCCCGCTTCCGCGGCGCCTCGTAACTTCATGATCGGGGAATGCGATGACCACCACTGAGGCAGCCCGCGGTCTCGACACGCTGAAGGCGCGGTCGCTGATCGAGACGATCTGGAAACGCCGCACCCATCGCGTGAGCCGCGGCAGCGATGTCGCTGCCGGCGAGATGACCTACAAGAGCCCCCACCCGCGCGCGCCGCTCACGCCGCTCGAGGAGGCGCTGCTGATCGCCGCGACCGGCTGCACCGGCCTCAGCATGCCCGACCGGCCGTTCTATGATGCGACCAGCGGCGCGCCGATCATGGCCAAGCCCAACGTCAACATGGTCGGCCGCACCGCCGGCAGTCCGGACAACGCGCAGGGAACGTCCTTTTTCCTGATCAACGACAGCGGCACCTATTTCCTGCGCAAGCTGCCGCCGGTCGACGGCGATCCGTTCGATCCCGCCCTCCTGCTGCAACGGGCGGATATGGCCAAGGTGAAGCTCCTCGACGGGCGGATCGACGTGCCGGGCGGCAAGCGCGACTTCCCGGCCTATCTCGATTCCAACCGCTTCCTGTCCAACCTGCCGGGCACGACCCTGCTGTTTCCGGTCGTCGATCTCTCGCATCAGTACATCAACGGCATGATGTATCTGCTGACGCAGCCGGCGGGCGCGCGGCCGACCATCGTCGACGATCGCAATTTCTACCGGCTGGCCGGCGTCAAGAAATGGGTCGACAACGGTTTCCTCAACAAGGATATTAAGCTGCCGCTCGGCACCATCTGGTCGATGCGCACCCAGATCGAAGCCGATCTCCTCATCCAGAACGTGTTCCTGGTGGCCGAGGCGATGGGGCTGGGCGCCTGGATACACGGCTCGATTTCGCCGCCCGTGCTGATGGGCGATCCCAAGTTCATCAAGCAGTACGGCCCCATGCTGGGCTTCGATTTCGTAATCCCGAAATGGAAGCTGGCCGATCTGCTGCGCTGGCAGGTGCCCTTGCCCAAATACGCCAACCTGCGCTCCAACGCCGTCGGGCTGCGCCACAAGGGCGAGCATCTCATCAAGGGCTCGTGTCCGCCGTACTACGACAGCATGGCGGAGGCCGTCGCCGCGGTGGTGGCCACAAAGTTCGGGCCTGACGGCATCTACAGCGACACCACGACGTTCGACAAGATCTATCGGGGCACCTACGGCGAGACCTACCTCAAGGAGGCGAGCGTCTATTCGCAGGACGTAATCGCCTGCACCCGGGACATCTGCACCTACATCTACGAGACGCACGGCCGCTTTCCCGCCCATGTCGAGACGATTCATGCCCCGGGCATCTGGCTGCAGGCCCATCATGTCGAGCAGGACTATTACGACACCTTCTTCCAGCACGGCCTGACGCAGGCCCACCGCGATCACGATCACGCCTGGCACGGCGCGCCGTAAGCGCGCAGCGCGACGGGCAATGGCGGAGAATGCCGCGTTTCACGCGACCGGCTTTCCGGCGATAATGGCCGCATGTTCGGCTCACCAGAGGCAACCCGATGGCCAAAGGACTATCGGCGCGCGACATCAGGCTGAAGCGCGCCTACCAACCGGCCGCGGCGGACGACGGCGCGCGGATCCTGGTCGACCGCTTGTGGCCGCGCGGCCTCAAGAAGTCCGACGCGGCCATCGACCGCTGGCTGAAGGACATCGCGCCCAGCACGGCGCTGCGCAAATGGTTCGCGCACGATCCCGCGCGCTGGCCGGAGTTTCGCCGCCGCTACGCTGCCGAAATTCGCCGTCATCCGGATCAGCTCGCGGAACTGCGCGCCATCGCGCGCAAGGGGCCCGTGACGCTCATCTTCTCGGCGCGCGACGAGCTGCGCAACGACGCCGTCGTGCTGCGCAACGTCCTTCTGGGACGATAAGCGGCCGAGGGAAGGGCGGATGTCCCTGAAGAGCCTGTTGCGCGAGGCCCGTGCCTGCACCGTCTGCCAGGCGGCGCTGCCGCTGGGTGCGAGGCCGGTTCTGCAGGCCGCGCCTGGCGCCCGGGTGCTGATCGTCGGCCAGGCGCCGGGGAGCAAGGTTCATGCGACAGGCATGCCCTGGAACGATGCCAGCGGCGATCGTCTGCGCGCGTGGCTGCAGATCGACCGGGCGACCTTCTACGATGCCGCCCGCGTGGCGATCGTGCCGATGGGCTTCTGCTATCCGGGCGCCGCGGCATCGGGAGGCGACCGGCCGCCCCGCCGCGAATGTGCGCCGCTCTGGCATGCCCGCCTGCTCGGCCATCTTCGTGAGATCCGCTGCACGCTGCTGGTGGGGCAGTACGCCCACAGGCACTATCTGCGTTCGGCGCGGAAGAACACGCTGACGGAGACCGTGAGCGCATTCGCCGAATATGGGCCGCGGTTCTTTCCCTTGCCGCATCCGAGCTGGCGGAGCGTGGCGTGGATGAGACAAAATCGGTGGTTCGAGGAGAGGGTGCTGCCGGATTTGCGCGAGGTCGTGCGAACGCTGCTATAGCCGGCCAGCCGGTCGCCTCACTGCTGGTGCAGCCTGTCCGGCCGATATTTCTCCATCACTGTATCCAGCCGCTCGACGGAGATGTTCAACGTCGTCGCGACCTGCCTTTTCTGCGCCTCCGTCGGCGGTCCGTGCGGGCGGCGGGGCAGGAACTGGTCGGCGACCTGCTGGAATTGTTCAGGCGTCGTGCCGAGATCCCGGGCGATCAGCGCGATGGGCGGCCCTTTGGGCGCGGAATGCATGCCCGGGCCGACGACGGCCACGAAGGTGAGACCGCAGGCGGCGACGACGAACAGATCCATCATGCCGTAGGCGAGCCGGCGGCCGCGCACGCTTTTTGTCGGGGTTTGCTGTCGCAAGGCCAATCTCCACACCCCAGTGATACGCAGCTTGCCCGCCGCCTATCCCCGGGAGGGCGATCACCAATCGCCTCAGCCGAATTCCCGCCGCGCCGGATGGTCGATGACGATCAGCCGCCCTCGGGTGAGCGCCCTGACGGTGTGGCGGATGTTGGCCGGCACGACGGCCACGATGCCCGGCCGCGCTACGTGGGCAACGCCGTCGATCGTGATCTCGAGCTCGCCCTCCAGCACCTCGTAGACTTCTTCGGCGGGATGGAAATGCTCGTGGATCACCGCGTCGCGCTCGAAGTCGTAGTGGGCGAAGGTCATCGTCGCCGTATGAAAGTACCGGCCGCGCCAGCCGGGCAGCCGTTCGATGACGTTGAGCGATCCGGTGTCGACGATCGGCAAGGCCGTCCTCCTGTGGTCAATCGTCCTGGCTCAAGTGATCACGTTGCGTGGTTCCCGCATAGTCCCGCCGGAACCGGCCACGGCGTTGCAGCTCCGGCACCACGAGGTCGACGAATTCCTCGATCGCGCCCGGCGAATAGATCGGCGAGAGCATGAAGCCGTCGCCGCCGACCGCATCGAAATAGGCTTCCAGCTGGTCGGCGACGTCGGACGGCGTGCCCACCATCTGCGGCAGGCCGACCGCCTGGCCGTGATTCTGCGCCACCTGCTGCAAGGTCAGGAGCTCGCCGCTCATCGAGCGGTAGCGTGTCTGCATGCGCTGCAGCTTGGGCTCGGTGCGATGGGCCATGATGGTGTCGAGCGGCAGGGTCGACAGGTCGAAATCAAGATGGCCGGACAGGATGGCGAGGCCGCCCTCCAGCGGCACCAGCGCGTTGTGCTCGGCCTGCTTGTCCTCGGCCTCGGCGCGCGACGCGCCGATGATCGGCTGCACGCCGAACAGGAACTTGCAGGCGCTGGACGGTCGGCCCGCCTCGACCACGCCGCGCTTGATGTCGTCGTACAGCGCCTTGGCGCCGGCGAGGTAGGGCTGGATGGCGAAGACCGCGTCGGCGTAGCGCGCCGCGAAGTCGCGGCCCTTGCCCGACGTGCCGGCTTGCAGGATGGCCGGCCCATGCTGCGGCGAGCGCGTCACGTTGAGCGGTCCGCGCGACTTGAAGAAGCGGCCGGCATGTTCGATGCGATGCACCTTGGCCGGGTCGGCGAACACGCCGGCGGCGCGATCCATGACCACGGCATCCTCGTCCCAGCTGTCCCACAGCTTGCGGCAGACCTCCATGAATTCGTGCGCGCGGTCGTAGCGATCGTCGGTCGGCCGCATCTCCTCGCCGAAATTGGCCGACTGGTTGTGATTGAGCGTGGTGACGACGTTCCAGGCGGCACGCCCGCCGGTCAGGTGGTCGAGCGTCGCCCACAGCCTTGCCGCATGGAAGGGATGCTGGTGGCTGACCGAATAGGTGGCGCCGAGGCCGATCTTCGAGGTGACCGCGGCCATGAATGACAGCAGCGGGATCGGATCGTGTTCGGGCGCCTGGGTGGCATTGCGAATCGCGGGCGCCAGCGAGCCCGTATAGGTGTCGGAGATGTAGTTGAGGTCGGCAAAGAAGACCATGTCGAACTTGCCGCGTTCGCAGACGCGGGCGATGTGCTGGTAGAGCTCTGGCCGCGACCAGTCGTAGCCTGCCTCGGCGGTGCGCGGATGCCGCCACATCGCCACGCTGTGATAGGTCGGCCCGTGGATCAGGAATTGCGCCAGGTGCATCATGGCCTTCGGCACAGGCAGTCTCCCTTCCCTCTGCTCGCCTCTGCTCGGTAGGCGATCGCAGGATTGGACGCTTTGGACACTTTGCGAACCGTTTCGGCTCGCCAAAGGTCTGCCACCGGCCGCAACGGCTTGACCTAGATCAATCCACGCGCCGCTTCCAGCCGCTAGAATGGTCATCTTGAGCCATTCGGCATATGGTCCAGCGGGCGAGCGACGCATTGCGGCGACTCAAACGAGGATCGTCGCGCCCAGAAGGAGCTCAGCCATGATCCGTGCAAAGAAAGGGACGCCGCACGTTGCCGGCGCCCTGAGGCGCAGGCTGCGTTCAATCGCTGCGGCAATGTCGGTGCTCCTCGCGAGTGCCGTCATGGCCCACGCCCAAGCGCCGGCCGCGCCGCCGCCTGGCATGACACAGGAGCAATTCGACTCCCTGGTCGATGCCATCAGCAATTCGGTCACCGAAAAGCTGAAGGCCGAGAGTGTACCCGCCGGGCCGGCAAGCTCGCCGGCAGCGCAGCCGAAGGCCGGCAAGGCCGCGCCGGCGGCAAAGCCGAAGGTCGTGATAACGGCGATCGAAGACGAACCGGACGAGTTCGGCCTCTTCTTCCAACGGGCCAAAGGCGTCGCAACGGCCCTGCCGATCCTCGGCAGCCAGCTCGCCGTCATTCCCGGCTTGCTCGACCAGCGCTCCAGCGGCGGACGGGGAACCGCAGCTTTCGTACTGCTTCTGGGGCTCGTCGCCGTCGTCGCCGTTGCCGCCGAAGCGATGTTGCGCAGGATACTCGGCACATTCCGCACGCGGCTCGCGGCCGGTGCCGGCCCGGAGCAGGGGATGCGGTCGTTGATCCATCTCGGCGGCCTGGCGCTGATGGATGCGCTCGGCGTACTTGTCGTCTGGCTGATCT
>Ga0193726_1000839_pt1 | contig 28035 bp, 26 predicted proteins | sample H2c1metaG_FD_144928 | JGI IMG/M metagenome (GOLD analysis project Ga0193726, IMG submission 144928) | Soil microbial communities from a riparian zone of the East river system, Colorado, United States - H2c1 | ecosystem: Environmental > Terrestrial > Soil > Riparian zone | place: USA: East River...
CCCTGCTCGGCCGGCACAAGACCGGCCGCGGCCAGCGCCTCGACCTCTCGCTGTTCGATGTCGGCATGCACATGATGAGCCACTGGATAACCAACCAGGGACTCACGGGAGAGGACCCGGTGCGCATGGGCACCGGCAATTCGCTGATCTTTCCCCTGCGCGTTTTCCCGACCAGGACGCTCTCGGTCTTCGTCGCCGGCACCAACGATCCTTTCTGGCGCGTGTTCTGCACGGCGCTCGACCGTCCCGACTGGCTGGCCGACCAGCGCTTCGCCACCAATGAGAGCCGCGTCGCCAACCGCTCGATCCTGGAGCCGATGATCGAGAAATACTTTGCCGAGCGCACCGCCGAGGAGCTCTTGGACAAGCTGATCCCGGCCGGCATGCCCTGTTCGGCCGCCTACAAGGTGAGCGATGTCATGCAGAGCCCGCACGCCAAGGCACGCGGTAGCGTGCTGGAGATCGACTATCCCGGCATCGGGCCGGTGAAGTCGGCCGGCAATCCCATAAAACTCTCCGATGCGCCGATCGAGACGCGGCGGAAGTCGCCGATGGTGGGCGAGCACACGGTCGAGATCATGCGCGAGGTGGGTTTCAGCGACGCCGACATCGCGGCCCTGCGCGACGCCAAGGCGATCGCCACCCCGTAAGGTAATCCCATGAAGATCGTCTACTCCGACAAGCACGCCCAGCACGATCCACAAACCTTCTTCGTACGCGGCATGAAGCAGAGGAGCGCCGAGCAGCCCGAACGTGCCACGCGCCTGCTCGCCGCCGCGACGAGTGCCGGCCACAAGATCGTCGGTCCGAAAGCCTACGGCGCCACGCCCGCTGCGAGCGTGCACACCGCCGACTACATCGATTTCCTGCAAACCGTCTCACGCGACTGGGCAAAGCTTCCCGGCGCTTCGGCGGAAGTCGTTCCCAACGTCCATCCCGCGCGCTATCCGGCGACCTACCCCAAGGCGCTGGCCGGCCGCGCCGGCTGGCACCAGGTCGATCTCGCCTGCCCGATCGGGCCGCACACCTGGGACGCCGCCCTGGCTTCGAGCGAAGTCGCGACGACCGCGGCGGACATGGTGCTCGACGGCGCGCCTCATGCCTATGCGCTCTGCCGGCCGCCCGGCCATCACGCCTATGCCGACATGGCCGGCGGCTTCTGCTTCCTGAACAACACGGCCATCGCCGCCCAGCGGCTGCGCGGCAAGCACGCGCGCGTCGCGGTGCTCGATGTCGACGTCCATCACGGCAACGGCACGCAGGGCATCTTCTTCGAGCGCGACGACGTGCTCACCGCCTCGATCCATGCCGATCCCAGCCACTACTATCCCTACTTCTGGGGTCATGCGCACGAAGCAGGCGCGGGCAAAGGCCAAGGCTTCAATCTCAACCTGCCGCTGCCGCTGGGCTCACCCGACGGGTCGTGGCTCGACGCCGGCGACAAGGCGCTGACACGCATCCGTGAATTTGCACCGACCGCGCTGGTCGTGGCGCTGGGCCTCGACGCCAGTGAAAGCGATCCCCTACAGGGATTGAAGGTAACGGGCGCGGGGTTTTACGCGATGGCGGAGAGGATCGCGCGCCTCGGCCTGCCGACGGTGCTGGTCCAGGAAGGCGGCTATCTGAGCGACGATCTCGGCCGCAATCTCGTCCAATTCCTGGCCGGTTTCGAGACGGGTCGGCGCGTGGCATAGTCCCGCGCCCGCATTCCCTGAAACGGAGCTTCGCATGCCGCGAACGATCGCCGACCTGATGGCCGAAACGCTGAACGTCGCCGGTGTGAAGCGAATCTATGGCGTGGTGGGCGATTCGCTGAACGGCTTCACCGATTCGCTGCGCAAGCAGAAGAAGATCGACTGGATCCACATGCGGCACGAGGAGGCGGCCGCCTTCGCCGCCGGCGCCGAGGCGCATCTCACCGGCGAACTCGCCGTCTGCGCCGGAAGCTGCGGACCCGGCAACCTGCATCTGATCAACGGCCTGTTCGACTGCCATCGCAGCCGCGTGCCGGTGCTGGCGATCGCCGCGCATATCCCGAGTGCCGAGATCGGCGGCTCCTACTTCCAGGCGACGCATCCCGAGCAGCTCTTCGCCGAGTGCGCGCACTATGTCGAGCTGGTCTCGAACGCCGACCAGATGCCGCGCATCTTCGAAAAGGCGATCCGCATCGCCATCGCCCGGCGCGGCGTGTCGGTGGTGGTCATCCCGGGCGACATCGCGCTACTCGCGACCGACGCCAAGGCAGCGTCTTGGCTCGCGCCCGAGCCGCCGGTGGTGCGGCCGTCCGACGCCGAGGTCGACGCGCTGGCCAACCTCCTGAACGGCGGCGAGAGGATCACCATGATGTGCGGCGCGGGCTGCGCCGGCGCCCATGCCGGGATCACCGAGCTGGCCGGCACGCTCAATGCCCCGATCGTGCATTCGTTGCGCGGCAAGGAGCATGTCGAATACGACAACCCGTTCGATGTCGGCATGACCGGCCTGATCGGCTTCGCCTCGGGCTATGCGGCGATGAAGAGCTGCGACACGCTCCTGCTGCTCGGGACCGACTTCCCCTACCGCCAATTCTATCCCGAGGGCGCCAAGGTGGCGCAGGTCGACATCCGCTCGGAGAGCCTCGGCAATCGCTGCCATCTCACGCTGGGCGTCGTGGGCGACGTCGGCGCCACCGTGGCGGCCTTGCTGCCCAAGCTCAAGAAGAAGGGCGATCGCAAATATCTCGACGCGGCGCTCGCCCACTACCAGAAGGCGCGCGAGGATCTCGACAAGCTGGCCGAGGGCAAGCCGGGCGGCAAGATCATTCATCCGCAATATCTGTCGCGCCTGGTGAGCGAGATCGCCGACGACGACGCCGTCTTCACCTGCGACGTCGGCACGCCCACCGTGTGGGCGGCGCGCTACCTCAAGATGAACGGCAAGCGCCGCCTGATCGGCTCGTTCAACCACGGCTCGATGGCCAACGCGCTCCTGCAGGCGATCGGCGCCCAGGCGACGTATCCTGCGCGACAGGTCATCTCGATGTCGGGCGACGGCGGCTTCTCGATGATGATGGGCGACTTCATCAGCCTGACGCAGCTTGGCTTGCCGGTGAAGGTGATCGTGCTCAACAACGGCACCCTGGGCTTCGTCGAGATGGAGATGAAAGCCAGCGGCTTTCTCGATACCGGCACCGAGCTGAAAAACCCCAACCTCGCCGCCATGGCCGAGGCGATGGGCATCAAGGGCGTGCGGGTCGAGAATCCGCAAAAGCTTGAGAGCGCGGTACGCGACGTGCTCGCGCACAAGGGCCCGGCGCTGCTCGACGTGGTGAGCGCGCGCCAGGAGCTCGCCATGCCGCCCAAGGCGACACTCGAGCAAGCCTTCGGCTTCAGCCTGTTCATGGCCAAGGCGGTGATGGACGGGCGGGCCGGCCAGCTGATCGACCTCGCGCGCACCAACCTCAGGATCTGAGAGCAGCGGCGATCTGGCATCGGCCTTGCAGACTCAAGAGCAGTGCGGGAGCCACGATATGACCGATACGCCCTCCGACGATGAAATCGTCCAACTCGCCCGTCAGGCAGGCCTCGTTCTGCCAGCCGAGTATGTGCCCGAGCTGATCGAGGCCTATGGGCACGTCCGCCGAATGATCGGCCGTATTTCCAAGGCACGGCCGCATGGCGACGAGCCGGCGCATGTGTTCGTGCCGTCCGTGTTCTTGCCGGGGAAGAGTAGATCGTGACGGAGCTCGCCTTCCTGGATATCGCCGAGGCGTCCCGGCTGATCGCGGCGCGCAAGCTCTCCCCGGTCGAGCTCACCGAAGCCTATCTCCAACGGATCACCAACCTCGACAGCCAGCTCGGCAGCTTCGTCACGCTGACCGCCGACCGCGCCCGAGCGGAAGCGAAGGCGGCGGAAGCGGCGATCATGGCGGCCGGCCCGGTCAGTCGCCTGCACGGCATCCCCTATTGCCTGAAGGACATCTTCGACACCGCGGGTATCCGGACGACGGCGATGTCGAAGCTGCTGGCGGACAATGTTCCGACCCGGGATTCCCGCTGCCAGGAGAAGCTCGCCGCCGCGGGCGGCGTGCTCCTGGGCAAGAATGCGACCTGGGAGTTCGCCCATGGCGGTCCGTCGTGGGACATACTGTTCCCGCCGGCGCGCAACCCGTGGGATCGCACTTGCTCTCCGGCCGGCTCGTCCTCGGGCTCGGCCGCCGCGGTCGCGGCGGGCTTCGCGCCCGCGACGCTGGGCAGCGATACCGGCGGCTCGATCCGCGGGCCGGCCGCGGCCTGCGGAATCGCCGGCTTGAAGCCGACCTACGGCTTGGTCAGTCGTCGCGGCGTCATTCCGAACTGTTTCAGTCATGACCATGCCGGCCCGCTGGCCTGGACGACCGAGGATGTGGCGATCCTGCTGCAGATCATCGCCGGCCATGATCCGGAGGATCCGGGCTCCGCCGATGTGGCGATTCCCGACTATTCGGCGGCTCTGACCGGCGACCTCAAGGGTCTGGTGATCGGCGTCCCCACGAAGTGGCTGCAGGACGAAGCGCCGCCGACGGCTGCCACCATGGCGGCCTTCGAGGCGGCGCTCGACGTGTGCCGCAGCCTGGGTGCCAGCGTGCGCCCCGTGACCTTGCCACCGCTTCAGCAGTTCGACGATTCGAAGAAGGTCATCGCGGTCGCCGAGCTGTTCACGATCCACGGCGCGGATCTGCGCAAGCGCCCCGAGCTCTTCGGTGCCAGCCTGCGCTACCGCATCATCGCCGGCGGCCTGGTGCGCGCCGAGGACTATATCCAGGCGATGCGGCTCAGGACCGAGCTGGCGCGCAGCCTGCAGGCGGTCCTGTCGACGGTCGATCTGCTGATGCTGCCGACCAGCGAGCCGGCCGGAAAGCTCGAGCCGGTCCCGCCCTCGAGCCTGTTCACGCGGGCATCGTTCACCACGCCGTTCAATGTCGGCGGCAATCCCGCTCTGTCCGTGTGCAGCGGCTTCGACGCGCGCGGCCTGCCGTTTTCCCTGCAGATCGCCGGCGGGCTGTTCGATGAGGCGACGGTCCTGCGCGCCGGCGACGCCTACGAAAAAGCGACGCCGTGGCGCGACAGGCGTCCCGCACTGCAATCGGGCTAGCGCATTGCGGCGAGGCATGAACCGGCCGCGAATGGCATGATTGCTCCCCTAACAGGGGTAACGTCGGATGGCTGATGGAATATTTGCCGGTCTGCAGGTCATCGATTGCGCGAGCTGGATCGCCGGTCCGGCGGCGGCAACGATCCTCTCGGACTTCGGCGCCAAGGTGATCAAGATCGAGCCGCCGGGGGCCGGTGATCCGTGGCGGGCGTCGCCCGCGGTCCCCGGCAAGATCACGGACTACTGGTGGCAGTTGACGGCCCGCAACAAGCGGAGCCTCGCCATCGATCTCAAGCACCCCGAGGGACTTGGCGTTCTGCACCGCCTGCTCGGCTCGACCGACGTCTTCATCACCAACTTCCCCTTGCCCGTGCGCGAGCGCCTGAAGATCGCCGCCGCCGACCTGCTGGCGATCAACCCGCGGCTCGTCTACGGCTCGATCACGGCCTATGGCGAGTCAGGCGAGGAGGCGGCGCGGACAGGCTTCGACGCGACCGCCTACTGGGCCCGCACCGGCCTGATGGACATGGTGCGGGCCACTACCGAGACGGAGCCGACCCGCTCCATGCCGGGCATGGGCGACCATCCCACCGCGACGGCGCTCTATGCGGCCATTGTGACGGCGCTCTACCGGCGCGAGAGAACGGGGCTGGGCGGCGTCGCGCAGACCTCGCTGCTGCAGAACGGCCTGTGGGCGAATGGCTGCTTCGTGCAGAATCGACTGTTCGGCGAGCACGTCGCGCACCGGCCGCCGCGGACCGAGGCACCCAACGCGCTCGCCAACCACTATCGCTGTCGCGACGGTCGATGGTTCCTGATGGCGCTGCACAACGAGCCCCGTCAGCTGGCGAGCTTCCTGAAGGCGATCGACGCGGAGCACCTCGCCGAGGATCCGCGCTTCGCCGACACCCCGGCGCGGCGCGCCAACGCCAGGGAACTGACCGCGATCCTCGACGGGATCTTCGTCCGGCGCGACCTCGCAGAATGGCGACCCGTTCTCGAGAAGGCGGGCGTGACGTTCGGGGCGGTGTTCTCGGTCGACGAAGCAGCGGACGACGCGCAGTCGCGCGAGATCGGCGCTCTGGTTCCCTTCGCCGACGGGGCGGGCCTCACCGTGTCGAGCCCCTTCGAGCTCGACGGCGCGACCAAGGTCGCCCCGGTCCGCGCGCCCGCCGTCGGCCAGCATTCGGAGACGGTGCTGCGCGACGCCGGCTACGCCGCCGACGAGATCGCGCGGTTGAAAGGGCTCGGCGTCTTGCAGCCGTAGGAGCGGACGCCTCCCCTCTTCGCGGGTAGGCTATGTCGCCGGCCGGATTTCCGCTACACTCCTCGGCCGATGGCTGATGGAAAGGAGCAAGTCCATGACCGCGCAGACCAAAGGCCGCATCCGTCACGTCGCCCTCAGCGTCAAGGACCCTTGGGAGACCGCCGAATTCTACAAGCAGGCCGTGGGCCTGCAGGAAGTCATGGAGCTCGACGGCCCATTGGCCGAGGGCGTGTTCCTGACCGACGGCGTGGTCAACCTCGCCATCCTTCACTTCAAGAGTGACGAGGCCTCACAGGGCACCGGCATTGACTATGTCGGCATCCATCACATCGGCTTCTGGGTCGATGACGTGGTGGAACAGGGCAAGATCGCGCGCAACGTCGGCGCGACCTGGATCATGGGCGACCCCGACAACCCAAACGGCTATGAAGTGAAGCACACCGACCTCAACGGCATCATCTTCGACATCGCCGCCCACGGCTGGGCCGGTTCGCAGAAGGACCCGGGATCGGAAGGCAACGTTGCGAATGGCAACCCACAGCGCCGGCTGGCGAAGTTCGACGCGCGCCGCGCGCGGGCCAAGGCGAAGTTCGCGGCGATGCGTGGGAAGAAGTACCCCGCGGCCGCCGAGTGACGCGCTGACCAGGCGCCGTGCTGGGGCTGCGCCGCTGCGCGCGCTTCAGACGCGGCCGAGCTGGACTTGGCGGTCGACGGCAATCCAGGTCGCTCGAGCCACGGCCAGCAGCGTTCCCGCTTCACCATAGGCCGCGGCCTCGGCAAGGCGTTTGCGGCCGTCGCGGCTGGCCTCCCAGGCAGTGATGACGCAGCGTTCTCCCGGGCGTGGCCGTGTTTCTATCCGTGCCGACATCCGACCCAACAGGATCGGCGTCCGGTCGAAGCTGCCGCTCTCGCGGTCGTAAGAGGAAGCGTAGCCCGTGGGACAATCGAGCGCCGACCAGAGAAATTCGGGCGCGACGAATCCGTCCTCCGCCGTAAGGTTGGGATCCGGCGTCCAGGTCGCCGCGAGCACAGCCGGCGCATTCCGGGATCGACCCGCGAGCGGTCCGGCAAAAATGCGCAGGCCATCTCCCTGCGCCCTTGCGGGGCCGCACACGAAACATGTGGGCAGCAGGTGCTCGTGTGGCTTGATCGGCGTCAGCAGCTCGGCCGCGCAGGCCTCGTCGAAGCTTGCCTTCTCCAGGCGCGAAAGTTCGACACGTGCCGGTCGTCCTGTGGCGACGACTGCGGCGCCTTCGCGCAGCTCCCATGAGCCGTCGTCCGTCGCGACGACATCGAGCGGCTTCTCCAGGGGAGGCGGTATGCGCAGCGTCACCTCCGCGCCGCCGGGAATGTGCCGGGACAGGCGGCCGCAGACATATCCGCCGTTTCCGGAGTTCGGAGGACCGCAGTAGCGCTTGTCGATGGTAATCGATGTCATCGATCCCTTCCTCTCTTGCCGAAGCCGGCGCCCTCTACCTCACCTTAAGGACGATTCTTCCCCGAACCGTGCGATTGGCCACTGCACGCATCGCCTCCTTGACCTGTTCCAGGGCAAGGACGCGATCGATGTGGGGGCGAATCCTCCCCTCGGCCAGCAATTGCGCCAGCGTGTCGTTCAGGCGCGCAGCCTGCTCGGGGAATTTCTCTGCCCAGGCGCCGGCAAAGACGCCAACAATGGAATAGTTCTTCAAGAGCGGGAGGTTCATCGGCACCGAAGGGATCTGGCCGCTGGTGAAGCCGATCGGCATCAGCCGCCCACCCCACTTCATGAGCCGCGCCATTTGCTCGAAAATCGTTCCGCCGACATTGTCGAAGCAGATATCGACGCCTTCTCCACCGGTTACCGACTTGATCCGCTCACGCAGGTCTTCGCTGCGATAATTGATGACGTCGCAAGCCCCGTAACCGCGCACCAAACCCGCCTTGTCGTCGGAGCCGACACCGGCGATGACGCGCAGGCCCAAATGGCCGGCGAGGTCCACGGCGGCGAGGCCAACCCCGCCTGCGGCTCCGGTGACAAGCAGCGTTTCACCGTGTTGCGCTCGTGCCCCCTCGACCAGGGCGTAATATGCCGTGCCGTAGGTGTGCCAGACCGCGGCCGCCGTCTCGAACGCGACGCCTGCCGGCAACCGCACACTCTTCCATTCCTTGGCGATCATCCGCTCGGCATAGCCGCCCGTCCAGCCCACAGCCGCCACGCGATCGCCCGGCCGAAACCTCGTGATCTTTCCACCAACCGCGATGACGACGCCGGCCGCTTCCGTGCCGGGGACGAAGGGCGTCGGGGGCCGCATCTGGTAACGGCCCGAGACCAGCAGATGGTCCATGAAACTCACGGAGGCCGCGTGCACGTCGATCAGAATCTCGTCGCCGGCCGGCTTAGGCTCTTCGATCTCGCCGATCCGCAGATCCTCCGGGCCGGTGAACGCACTGCACAGCACCGCTCTCATCGTGGCGCTCCCGCCCGGCGACCGAAAATGCACGGCAGCAGCATGGGAACGCGCCGGCGATACTGCTGGTAGGTCGTGCCGAACTGGGCGATCAAATCCCGCTCCTCGAACTGCAGCCCGACCAGGATGTAGGCCGTGGTCATGATCGCGAACAGCAAATGGCCGGCGGTCATCTCGGACGTGGCCCAGAAGGCGAGCAGAAAGCCCAGCATGAGCGGATGCCGCACGATCTTGTAGAGCAGCGGCGTCCTGAACGATTGACCCGGTATCTCGGCCCCGCGCAGCGCGAAGAAAGCCTGGCGCAGGCCGGACAAGTCGAAGTGATCGATCATGAAGGTCGAGGCGAACACGATCGACCAGCCGAGCCAATAGACGCCGATCAGCAACCAGACGGCAATGCCATCGACCTGCCAGACGGGTATCGGGATCGGCCGCCACTGCCAGAACAGCAGCAGAAGGATCAGGCTGCTAAGCAGCACGTAGGTGCTGCGCTGGCAGGCCACCGGAAAGATCCTGGCCCACCATTGTTTGAAGGCCGGACGCGCCATGATGCTGTGCTGGATTGCAAATAGGCCGAGCAGCAGGAGGTCGACGACGATGGCCTCGCTCAAACTCGTCGGGCCGCCGACGTCGATCGACTTTGGCACGAGATAATTGCCGACGAAACCGACCGCGTAGAGAGATGAAACAAGGAAGACGGCGTAGCTTACGATGGCGTAAAATAGGATTACGAGACGTGTGGACATGAATGCTTTCCCTGTTGTGCCGGCGGCAGCGGTGCCGAATGCGAGAGCGTGAACCGTTCGATAGCGAGCGGGCTCGACCAGGCCCGACTGTTATCACCGGACCGTCCCCCGCCCGTCCCCTGGGGGCGCCGATCCGGCCAGGGGTGATTTCATGACGGGGTTCTCGCTTCAGACGCTCGGGGTCCCGGAGGTTCACGGTGACGACCGCCCGATCAAGTTGAACCTGCGCAAGGGACTTGCGCTGCTGATCTATCTCGCCGAGGCCCACGGCGCGGTTACACGGGACGTCCTTGCCACGCTGCTGTGGCCCGAGAGTCCCCGCGAGACCGCCCGCGCGCGCTTGCGGCGCCTGCTTCATCGCATCGAGCTTGCGCTCGGCCAGCATGTTTTCGAGACCGACCGCATCAGCGTGCGGTGGTCTCCGGCGGTCGACCTGAAGGTCGACTCGCATCTGTTCGAGAGCGCCTGCGACCGAGGCGCTTTCGAGGAAGCCTGCCTACACTATCGGGGCGACTTCCTGGCGGGCTTCTCCGTGGCCGATTGTCCCGAGTTCGACGATTGGGCGTTCTATCGCCGCGAGGCGCTCAGGGGGCGGCTCATGCACGGGCTGGAACGCCTCGTGCAGGACAAGAATGCCGCCGGCGAACATTTTGCCGCGACTGCTCACGCGGGACGCCTTGTCGAGCTCGACCCGCTGAGCGAGGTGTATGGCCGGTATTTGATCCGCAGCCTCCTGCTGGCCGGCGATCGAAGTTCGGCAGAACGGCACCACGCGGCATTGACACAGCGGCTCAGGGAAGAGCTCGGGGTTGCGCCCGAAGCCGCGACCGAAGCGCTCATGGAGCCCGCCACGCCGCCGCTGGTCGATGCCGTTCCGACAACACTCTATGTAAAGGGCGCCGGCGCACATCTGGCGTATCAGACATACGGAAGCGGCGAGCTTGATATCCTGATCATGCCTGGCTTCGTGTCACACGTGGAACGCGTTTGGGAGCATCCCGCGTGCCGGGCATTTCTGGTTTCATTGATGGCGCTTGGGCGGCTCATCATGTTCGATCGTCGCGGTATCGGCCTGTCGGACCGGGTCGGATCGGCCCCGAGCGTCGAAGTCACGGCCGAGGATATCGGCACCGTGCTGCGGGCGACGCACACGCGCCGCGTCGTCCTGTTCGGGGCGTCGGAATGCGGGCCGGCCTGCATCAAGTTTGCGGTCGATGAATCCCGCCTCGTGGCTGGCCTTATTCTGTTCGGCTCATTGGCCAAGGGTTGTTGGGCGCCGGACCATCCTTACGCATTGCGGGCAAGCCAATATGACGCCTGGCGCCAGCAGCTCATCGCCGAATGGGGTGGCCCTGCGGGGATCGACACCTTCGGGCCGAGCCTTTCTCGTGATCCCCAGGCGAGGGCCTGGTGGGCCGGGCTGCTGCGCGCGGCCTCCAGTCCCGGCAGCATTGGGGCCGTGCTCAAGGTGTTGCGCGACACCGACGTGAGATACCTCCTGCCACGGGTTTCCGTGCCCACGCTGGTGCTGCACCGCCGGAACGACCGGGCCGTGCGTATTGCGGCAGGCCGCGATATGGCCAGCAAAATCACTGGCGCTCAATTCGTCGAGCTCGACGGCCATGATCATTGGTTCTTTGCGGGTGCTCAGCAACCAGTGCGCGAGGCAATCAAGCGTTTCGTCAACGCTCTGCCGCGCGACAGGAGGCCAACGCGGTAAGACTGGTCAGGTACCGGGCTTCACCTTCGATCAGTCCGTCTCGATCGGCAGCGACTCCACCTTCGCCCACTCGCCCATGGAGGCGTCGTAGAGCGTGATGTCGTCGTGCCCGAGCTGGTGCAGCAGGAACAGGTCGATCGTGGCCGAGATGCCGCCGCCGCAATAGCAGATCGTGCGCTTGTCCTTCGACACCCCTTGGGCGGCGAACTTCGCCGCCGCGTCGGCGAGCCGGATGAAGGCCTTGGTCGCGGGATCGACCAGCGTGGCCGCCGGCACGTTGACGCTGCCGGGCACGCGGCCGGGTCTGCCGTAGCGGCTGGGCTCCAGCCCGCGATGGAACTGCGGCCCCAGCGCGTTCACGGTGACGGTGTCGCGGCGGCCGATGGCGGCCTTCACCTTGGCGGCATCGACGAACAGGCCCCCTCGGCCCTTGGCGCGCGGCGCCACCACGAAGGTTGCAGGCGGATAGCCGCGCGGCGCGCCTGTTTCGAGAGGTCGGCCTTCGGCTTTCCATTTGTCGAGGCCGCCGTCGAGCACGGCCGCGTTGTCGAAGCCGAGCGAGCGCAGCATCCACCAGAAGCGGGTCGCCCACATCATGGTGCCGATGCTGTAGAGCACCACGCGCGCGCCGGGCCCGACACCGTGCCGGCCGAACGCGGCCTCCAGCCAGGCGACCGGCGGCATCACGAAATGCAGATGCGTGGTGGTATCGGAGAACTCGCCCTGCAGGTCGAGGAAGTCGGCGCCGGGGACGTGGCCGTCCTCGAACGTCTTGCGGCCGGGCACGGCGATGTAGGGCTCGGCCGAGCCGGCGGGGGTCGGTTCGAGGTACGTTGTGCAGTCGAACACGCACAGCGACGCATCGCCGAGCGAAGCGGCCAGGGAAGCTGCGAGCGTGGCGGTGTCGATCAGGGCACGCGGGTCGCGCATGGCGCTGTCCTCCAGGTTCGACGGCAAGGTCACATGCCAAAGTCACACTGGCGGTCGCGATTTGCAATCATCGGAGTCATCGCTGGGAGCGCAATGAGGTAGGCTCGGCTCACCTTTTCAGGAGGAGCCTAGGATCATGACCACGTCCGATATCGCCTATACGCCGATCCTGCCGGAGGGCTGGACGCGCCCGCGCGGTTTCTCGCACGGCGTCGTCGCCACCGGCACGAGGAGCGTGCGCATCGCCGGCCAGATCGGCCGGGAGCCCGGGCAGGCCCATATCCCTCCGGGGACCGATGCCGGTGCGCAATGGAAGGTGGCGCTCGGCAACCTCGTGACCGTCCTGAAGGCCGCGGGCGGCAAGCCCGAGCACCTGGTGGCGCTGCGCGCCTATGTCACCGACATCGCCGAGTTCAACGCCGCCGGCGCCGCGATTGGCGCCGCGTGGGGCGGCACGCTCGGCCGGCACTTCCCGGCGATGACTCTGGTCCAGGTCTCCGCCCTGATCGATCCCAATGCCAAGATCGAGATCGAGGGCGAAGCCATTCTTCCGTGAGCGTTGCTGGCGCGAGGAGTGGCGGTTTGACCCCTGCCGAAAATTCGTCCCGCGGCGCGCCCCCAGCCTTCGTCGTTGTCGACTGGGGCACCAGCAGCTTTCGCGGCTGGCTGATGTCGGCCAACGGCGAGGCGCTGGCGGAAAGCCGCGGCGGCGAAGGCATGCTGCATTGTACTGATGGTGGGGCCGGTGCGGGCTTTGCGCCGGTGCTGCGGGATCACCTCGCCAGGCTCGGCGCGCCGGAGGGAGCCCCTGTCCTGATCTGCGGCATGGCGGGCGCGCGCCAGGGCTGGGCTGAGGCACCTTATCTCAAGACACCGACGCGGCTGGATGCCCTGCACGAGGGCGCCATCCGGATCGACGCGCCCGGTGACATCCGCATCCTGCCCGGCATCGCCCAGGCGCGGCCCGACCGGCCCGACGTCATGCGCGGGGAGGAAACCCAGCTCCTGGGCGTGACCGAACCCGACTTCACCGGTCTCGTCTGCATCCCCGGCACCCACAGCAAATGGGTCGGGATCGACGCCGGCCGCATCGTCGAGTTCTCGACCTACATGACCGGCGAGCTGTACTCGGTGATCGCGCAGCACAGCATCCTCGCCCACGCGATCGAGACGGCCAAGGACGCGGCCGGTCCGCTTGCGGCGGACAGCCAGCCCTTCCGTGAGGGCCTTTCGATGGCGCTGGCGGAACCCGCGGCCTTGACCGCGTCGCTGTTCCGGCTGCGTGCCGCGCAGCTCCTGGGCTTCGAGCAGCGCGCCGATGGCGCGGCGCGGCTGTCCGGCCTCCTGATCGGAACCGAGCTCGCCGATTCGGCACGCCGGCATGGTCTGCTCGGATCGGGGCCGCTCCGGTCGGTGCGGCTGATCGGCGCCGGCGCCCTCGGGCGGCTTTATGAGGCGGCGCTGGCCGGGCAGGGTCTCGACGTGACAACGGTCGATGCCGAGCAGGCGTCGCGGCTCGGCCTCGCCAAGGCCGCCATCAGCCTCTGGGGAGCAAAGGTCAAGACATGACGGAGCCTGTTGCCTGGCCGACGGTGAAGCGCCCGCTCATCGCCATCCTGCGCGGTATCCGTCCCGACGAGGCGGAGTCCATCGTCGAGGCTCTGATCGATAGCGGCTTCGAGCTGATCGAGGTGCCGCTGAATTCGCCCGATCCCTTCGACTCGATCGAGCTTCTCTCGGTCCGCGCCTATGACCACGCCTTGACCGAGGATGCTTAACGCGTTCGCGAATGTACCCAAGTCTTAGCCACGCTTCCCGCCAATCGAGATGAAGGCCATGAGACAGGGCTCCGGCAACGGGTTGCGCCAGCGATGTCGGGTTCCGTTTTGAACGACGCAATCGCCTTGGCGCAATTGGACCTTCTGTCCGTCGTCCAGTTCCAGCGTCATCTCGCCACGAACCACGACACAATAATCGATGGTATCCGATGTGTGCATGCCGGGAGCGCTGCGATCGAAATGGTCACCCATGCGAGGGACCTTTTCCGACATTTCCCTCAGTCCACTCTCGAACGTGACGCCGGGCGGCGGCTTATAACCTTCAGGTCGCTTGGGCGGATACGAGATCAGGCGAAACATCGTGCCGCCGGGCCCGGGAAAGGCTTTGGTTCCCTCGAGCATCGGGTCCGGCTCCAGGCCGGTGAGCCGTGGCACACCCTCGGTCATGTAGAGTTCATGGAAGGTCAGTCCCGGATTGGAATCGATCTCCACCACCTTGGGCGTGACGTCAAAGGACTTGAACACCGACTTGCCGGCTTCATCGCGGCCGGTCAGTGCCCGCTTGGGCGGCGGCAAGTCGCTCGAGTCTTTCGCTTCAACGGATTGTGACATCACAGCCAAGGCGCCGCCGCCGGCCATCGCCGAAAGGGCCTGGAGCAGATGACGCCGATCCCCGCCTTCAAATCGTTCAGAAGCGAACGCCGCGTCGTCCAGGGATTTGGTCTTGTTTCGTGGCCACCAGCGCCAGGAGAGCATGCCCATCTGTGTCCTCCACTCCCGCTCAATCCATTCTTCAAGGGCATGCTGACATCAGGACAGGCCGCGAAACCATGCGACCTTCGGCGTATCGCGTTGAACGAACAGGAAACGGCATGTCGCGGACGCGAGTGGCGCCCTCCCAGCAAACGCCCTAGCCGCCGAACGTGCGCTTGTAGGTCTTGGTCATGATTTCGTCGAGGCGCGCGCCGGGTTCGAAGTCGGCCATCTCGTCCGGCCGTTTGAGGTCCGGGAGCTGGCGGACGCAGTCCGAGGGCGCGCCGATCACCTGCGTGACCGGATAGAGCGACGACCAGGCGCGCACGCCCTCGTAATCCTCCTCCTCGTCGGCCACGTGCTTGTCGCGGATCTTGCCCGAGGCATGTTCGATTTCCATGCCCATCATGGTCGTGGCCTTGAACTCGCCGCTGTTGGGCGGGCGGATCAGCTTCGAGCGGCCGGGATAGATGCGGTCGATGAAGCGGTCCATCAGCTTCAGCTTCTCGGCCGGGTCGTCGATGAAGTGCGCCGTGCCGAACGCCATCACCGCGCGATAGTTCACCGAATGGTGGAAGCCCGAACGCGCCATCACCAGCGCGTCGAGATGCGTCACGGTGAGGCAGACGGGCGTGCCGCCCTTCTGCGTGCGGATCATCCGGCTGGCCGACGAGCCATGCCAGTAGAGGTGATCGCCCTCGCGCCAGAAACTGGTCGGCGTGCAGTACGGCCGGCCGTCGATCACATAGGCGATGTGGCAGACCAGCGCCGCATCGAGGATCTCGTAGACCGTCTTCTTGTCGTAGCGGCCGCGCTCGTGGACGCACTTGACCTTGTTGACCGGCGTGACGCCGAAGGCTTCCGCGGTGTTCTCTGTCGTCGTCGTGCTCATGGCAAACCCCTGAAAGAGGGCCGGACCATGCTGCCGATATGGTCTATAGGGAAGAGCCAGTTCGGCCAAATGAGACTGTACCAGTCATGCCGCGCAAGACCGCTCCCCTGGGCCTCACCCTCGATCCCACCTCCGACGTGCCGCTGCACCGGCAGATCGGCCATCAGATCCGCGCCGCCATCCTCGACCGCCGCCTGGCGCCCGGGCTGAAGCTGCCCTCCTCGCGGCTGATGGCGGCCGAGCTCGGCTGCGCGCGCGGCACGATCCTGGCGGCCGTGGACCAGCTGGTGGCCGAGGGCTACGTGGTGGCGCAGGCGGCGTCGGGCCTCTCGGTCGCGACCAACCTGCCCGACGAGATGCTGGTGTCGCTCAAGGCTGCCGGCCGCCGCAGCCCAACCAGCCCGAGCACGCCCGCCCTGTCGCGCCGCACCTCAGTCGCTCTGGCCGCCCAGACGATCGAACAATCCTTCGACGATTCGCCGATCGCCTTCCCGACCGGCCAGCCCGACCGCGCGGCCTTCCCCTATGCCCTGTGGGCCAAGCTGCTCGAGCGCGAATGGCGCCAGCCACCCTGGGCGATCGCCGGCGCCCTGCATCCGTTCGGCCACCCGGGCCTACGCGACGCCATCGCGTCCTATCTCGGCATGGCGCGTGGCTTCAGGTGCGAAGCCAGCGCGGTCGTCGTGACCTCGGGCATGCGCCAGAGCCTGTCGCTTTTCGCACGGCTGGTCCTCGACGCCGGCCAGGAGGCGTGGATCGAGGAGCCGGGCTTCGTCGGCACGCACGAGGCGATGGCGATGGCCGAGGTAAAGGCCGTGCCCGTGCCGATCGACGCGCAGGGCTTCCCGGTCGCCGCCGCGTTGAAACGCGCTGCCCATGCGCGGCTCGCGGTGGTGGCGCCGTCGCACCAGTTTCCGCTGGGCACGGTGCTCGGCCTGCAACGGCGGCTCGAGCTCCTGAGCTGGGCCGAGCGCACCGGGAGCTGGATTGCCGAGGACGATTTCGACGGCGAGTATCGTTACGCTGGCCGGCCGCTGGCGCCGCTGCGCGCGCTCGATCGCAGCGGGCGCGTGGCCTATCTCGGCAGCTTCTCCAAGCTGCTGTTCCCCGCGTTGCGCCTGAGCTTCGTCGTGCTGCCCGCTTCACTGGCCGCGGCCGCCCAACGCCTCATGACCGGCACGGCCACACGCGCCTCGCTGCTCGGCCAGGGAGCCCTTGCCCGCTTCATCGCCGACGGCCATCTCGCCGCGCATCTCCGCCGGACGCGCCTGCTCTATGCCCGACGCCAGCAGGCACTGATCGCCGCCGCCGACCGTCCGTTGAAGGGCCTTCTCGACATCACACCCGATCCCGGCGGCATGCACCTGATTGCGCGACCGTCCGCCGCCATCGCCGCGACTTTCGACGACCATGCCATCGCCGCCGCCTGCGCCGCGCGCGGCGTCAGTGTCTCGCCCCTATCCGCCTGCTACTCGGGCCGCACCAAGAAACACGGCCTGATCCTAGGTTATGCCGGCACACCGGAGGAAGACATGCCTGCCGCCGTCACGACTCTGCGTGGAATCGTGCGTGCCAGCCTGTCGTAGCGGATCGAGCTCCGGTCTGACCAACCTCGGGCTCGACCGGCCCAGGCCGCCAAGAAGCACCGCGACCCTGGCGGAAAAAGCTCGATCAGCCGGTCGAGCGGACCAGCTTTCCGGGCCGGGCTCCGGTCTCTTCACCCTTCTCGAAGATGGGCGTGCCCGAGCAGATCGTCATGTCGTAACCGTCGACATGCTGCACCAGGCGCCGTCCGCCGGCCGGCAGGTCGAAGATCATCTCCGGGGCATAGAGGCGCAGCCCGTCGAAGTCGATGACGTTCACATCCGCCTTCATGCCCGGCTGAAGCCGACCGCGGTCGCGGAAGCCGAAGAAATCCGCCGTCTCAGCTGTCTGCGCCTTCACGACATATTCCAGCGGCAGGCGCGGCCCGCGCGTGCGGTCGCGGACCCAATGGCACAGCATCGTGGTGGTGAGCGACGCATCGCAGATCACCCCGCAATGCGCGCCACCATCCGACAGGCCGAGCAGGGTGTGCGGATCCTCGATCAGTTCCCGCACCACCTCGAGGTCGCCATGCACGTAGTTGGTGACGGGGAAATACACCATCCGCCCGCCGTCGCCGCCGACCAGATAGTCGTAGCAGAACTCGGCCGGGGTGACGCCGGCGCGCTCCGCCATGGCGGCGATGCTGCTCTCCGGCGGCGGCTCGTAGTCCGGCGGGTCGCCGAGCAGATACATGCGGTCCCAGCGTGTCGCGATCTGGCGCGACAGCGGCGGCAGCACTTCGAGCAGCCGCGGCGAGGCCTCCTGCGCCAGGATCGTCCGGCGCATCTCGGGGTCGCGCAGCTTCGCCAGCATCTCGGCCGGCGGGAGCTTGGCGGCCGCGGCGAAGGCCTCGCGCAGCGCGAAGGGATTGAGCGAGGTGCCGAGGCCCAAGGTCAGGCCCACCGGGCGTCCCGCGACCTGGGCGGAGAGCGGCAGGTTGTCGGCGCGGGCGGCACGCACGCCGTCCATCAGGCGGCGCCAACGCTCAGGATCGTAGCTGCGGTCGGTGAGCAGGAACCAGACCGGCCGGCCGCTGTCCTTCGCCACCTGGCGCATCCAGCGGAACTCGGCGGCCTCGTCCTCGAAGTCGGAGAGCATGCCGAACGCCCCGCGGCCGGCCCGACCCATCGCCCGGCCGATGGCGAGCAGTTCCTCATGCTCGGCATAGCGCCCGGGAACCAGGTCGCCGGCCAGCGTCTTGTGCTGGTCCGTGCGGCTGGTAGTGAAGCCGACGGCGCCAGCCTTCAGGGCCTCCTCCGTCAGCCGTCCCATGGCTTCGATATCCTCGGCCGTCGCCTGCTCGCGGGCGATCGCGCGCTCGCCCATGACATAGACCCGCAATGGGTGGTGGGCGAGCTGTGCGGCGATGTCGATGGTGCGCGGCAGCCGCGCGAGCGCGTCTAGGTAATCCGGGAAGCTCTCCCAGTCCCATTTGAGGCCTTCCGTCAGCGTGACGCCCGGGATGTCCTCCACCCCCTCCATCAGGTCGATCAGCGCCTGGTAGTGCTGGCGGCGGACGGGGGCGAAGCCCACGCCGCAATTGCCGAACACGATGGTCGTGGCGCCGTGCCAGGAAGACGGCGCGAGGACGGGATCCCAGGTGGCCTGCCCGTCATAGTGCGTGTGCACATCGACCCACCCCGGCGTGACGATCCGCCCGTCGGCCTTGACTTCGCGCCGGGCCGGACCTGCCTTCCCGCCGACCTGGACGATCCGGTCGCCATCGATGGCGACGTCCCCGGGGCGCGCAGGCGCCCCCGTGCCGTCAACGATACTGCCGCCCCGGATGACGATGTCGTGCATGCTCTGTCCCGCTCCCTCTGAGATGGGACCACGAGCTTTCCACACATCGATGGGCACTGGAAGCCGGACCTTCCGCGCAGCAGCCCGCCGGCTCCCCTTGAGGGTCGCGAGCCATTGCCTCCCCTGACGTTCCAGCCGCAAATAGGTTCTACTTCCGGTTCCTGAGGAAAGGCCGCCAAGGAGGCGCCCATGGCCACAGCCGTTCTCATCATTCGGGCAAGACTGACCAACCTGGCCGATCGGCCGAAATTCGATACCTGGTACCGGGCGGAACATCTTCCGAGCGGCGTCAGGCTATTCAAGGCGCAACGAGCATGGCGCTGCTGGAGCAGGACCAATCCTCTGGTTCACATCGCCCTCTATGAATTCCCGAGTGTCGAAGAGGCCGAAGACATTCTGGACTCGGCCGCACTGGCTGCACAAATCGCGGAGTTCGATCGTGTCTGGGGAACGGGCGTCGAGCGCACGCGCGAAATCGTGGAGGTGGCCGAAGAACTTTCCGCGCCACTCGATCGGTAGCCGCCATGTCCTCACCTGACCTCGACGGCCGCATCGCGCTCATCACCGGCGCCGCCGGCGGTATCGGCCAATCCCTCGCCCGTGCCTTTGTCGGGGCCGGCATGCGCGTGGCGCTTTGCGACACGTACGAGGACGGCGTCCGTCGTCTCCACGGCGAGCTCGGCGCCGAGCGGACCATCGCGCTGCCCACGGACGTATCGGACGCTGCCGCTTGCCGCGACAGCGTGAGCCGCACGATTGCGCGTTTCGGCCGCCTTGATGTGCTGGTCAACAATGCCGCCGTGGGTATGTCCACGGTGCGCGCCGACCACATGCGCCGTGTCGTGCAGATCGAGGATATCGCGCCGGAACTCTGGGCCCGCTTCGTCGCGGTCAACCTGTCCGGCCCGTTCTATATGGCCCACGCCGCCGTGCCGGGCATGCGCGCCCAAAAATTCGGGCGGATCATCAACGTCACCACCAGCTATTTCACGATGCTCAATCCCGGCTTTTCGCCCTACGGCCCGGCCAAGTCCGGCCTGGAAGGCTGGAGCACCAGCCTGGCCGGGGAACTGAGGGGCACCGGCATAACCGTCAATGTCGTGGTGCCCGGCGGGCCCACCGACACGCCGATGGTGCCGGACGACGGGACCATGGAACGCAGCCAGCTGATCCGCCCGGAAAAGATGGCGCCCCCCATGCTGCACCTCATGTCCGATGCCGGCGGCGGCGTCACCGGCATGCGCTTCGTTGCCGCGAAGTGGGAGTCCTCTGTTTCCGTCGCCGATGCCATCGCCGCGTCGGGGGCGCCGGCCGGCTGGCCCGACCTTGCCAGAAGCCCGGTCTGGCCGGGCGGCGGCCCCAAGCGTTGATCAAGGAGCGGGTAATGGAATATCGGCCACTCGGAAAAACCGGCCTCACGGTCAGCGTCGCCGGGCTCGGGTGCGGCGGCAACAGCCGCCTGGGCCTCGGCCGCGGCGCGAGCTTCGATGACTGCGTGGCGGTCGTGCGTACGGCTGTCGATCTCGGCGTCAATTTCCTCGACACCGCCGAGGCCTATGGCACCGAGGAGATCGTCGGCGCCGCCGCCCGGTCCTATGACCGCACCAAGCTGGTGATCTCGACCAAAGCCATCTTCAACACGGGGGATACTGGCGAGACGGTGACCCGCAAGGTGGAGGCGGCGCTACGGCGGCTGGGCCTCGACTACGTGGACGTCTTCCATTTCCACGCCGTCTCCCCAGCAGCCTACGACCACCATCGCGACGTCCTGGCGCCCGCGCTCGTCAAGCTCAAGGAACAGGGCAAGGTGCGCCATGTCGGCATCACCGAGACGAGCCCCAACGATCCGGAACAGAGGATGCTCGCCCGGGCGATCGAGGAAGCCCCCTGGGAAGTCACCATGCTGGCCTACAGCCTCATGAACCAGGGAGCGCGCCACAGGATCTTTCCAGTGACGCAGCGTCGAGGCATCGGCACGCTCCTGATGTTCGTCGTGCGCAACATCTTCAGCAATGCCGCCTATCGTGCCGACATCTTCGCCGGGCTGGTCGAGCAGGGCCATCTCGACGCGTCGATCCTCGCCGAGGGCGATCCGCTCGGATTCCTCGTCTCCGAAGGCGCCGCGGAAAGCATCACGGATGCAGCGTATCGCTACGCGCGCCACGAGCAGGGGGTCGACGTCGTTCTCTTCGGAACCGGCAACAAGGCTCACGTCAAGGACAACGTCGACTCGATCCGCCGTCCACCCCTGGCGCCACGGATCGTCGAGCGGCTTCACGCCACGTTCGGACACCTGACCGGCGTCGGGCTTGACCGACCAGGCCCGGTCAAAAAGTAATATGACCCGAATACACTCCCGCGATCAGTGGGGATGATCTCCGGCTTCCGATGCGCAGGCCGATGGTTTCCTGCCCCAAATGCGGAGTCAGCGACACCAAAGAAAACGTGGAACGGGAGGTAGGGCATTTCCCAATAGAGACGGTCGATGGAAGCGCGCGGGACGAATTTCTCGATATCGATGATGCGGGTCGATTCGAGCTTCACCGCGTCGAGCTCCTTCTTGTCGAACAGGACATATTCACCCTTGGCCACCTGGAACCCCTTCACCAGTTCGCTGCGCGCGACCTGTTCGCCGGTGCCGGCGTCCACGGTCTGCATGCGGATGCGGTTGTTGGTCTTGGGGTTGATCATGTTGAAGCGGATGTTTTCCGCTTCCGACGTCACCGGCCACAGGGCGACCGGACAGGTCACAAGCGACAGACGTAGATGTCCCTCCCAGGACGGACGTGCGGCCATGCTGAAAACCGCCTTCCGAACCCCTCTCGAGCGGGGACTTAATGGTGGGCGGATCGATTCGTTGCAGCAGGATCAACGTTTTATAGGAGTCCAGATCGAGTGGACCGTTCCACGTTTGATCTCCCATCATTGGATTGAGCGCTCCGTTAAAGCCGTATCGATTTCCACGAACCCATGAATTTGCCGGTGGGCGCGGTCGTGCTGCTGTTCATCCGGAATTGAATCGCGGCGCCGCGCGCATCCTGGACCGTGCCGGAGCCTATGACGCGGTCGAACGTTGTAAGGTCAACCTTTTGTCGCGAGTAAAACGCTGAATACTTCCCCCCAGAAGACTACCCCCCTGCGCCGTTCGCGACTCTCTGAAGGTTTGCCCCATCCTCTCGGTGCCACGTGGGACGGTCTGGGCGTCAATTTCGCCCTGTTCTCGGCGCATGCCACAAAGGTCGAGCTCTGCCTGTTCGACGCTGCCGGCGAGCGCGAGATCGAGCGCATCGTGATGCCGGAGTACACTGACGAGGTCTGGCACGGCTATTTGCCGGATGCGCGACCGGGCACGATCTACGGTTATCGCGTCCATGGCCCCTACGAGCCGGCCGCAGGCCACCGCTTCAATCCCAACAAGCTGCTGCTCGACCCCTACGCCAAGCAGACCATCGGACAGCTCCAGTGGAATCCCGCTTTGTTCGGGTACAAGGTGGAAACGCACGACGACCTCACCTTCGACGAGCGCGACAGCGCCAAGTTCAATTTCAAGGGCTGCGTGATCGATCCGGCCTTCACCTGGGGACGCGCCCCGCGACGCCGGACGGCCTGGGAAGACACTGTCATCTACGAGGCCCATGTACGCGGCTTCACGATGCGGCATCCCGGGGTGCCGGAGGCTCTGCGCGGCACCTATGCCGGCCTGGCAGCTGCGGAAATCACCGATTACCTGTCGTCCCTGGGCGTCAGCGCCATCGAGTTGCTGCCCATCCACACTTTCATCGACGACAGCAACTTGCTCGACAAGGGTCTCAAGAACTACTGGGGCTACAACACCATCGGCTTCTTCGCCCCGGCCCGGCGCTACGCCGCCAACACCGATTTCGCCTTTGCCGAATTCAAGGAGATGGTGGCGCACCTGCACGAGGCCGGGCTCGAGGTGATCCTGGACGTCGTCTACAACCACACGGCGGAAGGCAACGAATTCGGGCCGACCCTCAGCTTCAAGGGCATCGACAACGCCTCGTACTATCGCCTGGCGCCCGAGCCGCGCCACTACATCAACGACACCGGCACCGGCAACACCGTGAACCTCAGCAACTCGCGTGTGCTGCAGATGGTGATGGACAGCCTGCGCTATTGGGCGCTCGACATGGGCATCGACGGCTTCCGCTTCGACCTCGCCACCATCCTCGGCCGCGAGCCGCACGGCTTCGAGGAGGAAGGCCGCTTCCTCGATGCCTGCCGGCAGGACCCCACGCTGTCGAACGTAAAACTGATCGCCGAACCCTGGGATCTGGGACCGGGCGGCTACCAGGTCGGCCGGTTCTCGCCGGGCTGGGCCGAGTGGAACGATGCCTTTCGCGACACGGTGCGGGCCTATTGGCGAGGCGACGCCGGAAAGCTGCCGCCGCTGGCGTCGCGGCTCACGGCGTCGGCCGACCTGTTCGCCAAGCGAGGCCGCAAGCCGTGGGCCTCGGTCAACTTCGTCACGGCGCATGACGGCTTCACCCTGGCCGACCTCGTCAGCTACAACGCCAAGCATAACGAGGCCAACGGTGAGAACAACCAGGACGGCCATTCCGAGAATCTCTCGAACAACTATGGCATCGAAGGGCCGACCGACGATCCGGCCATCGCCGCGACGCGACTGCGCCAGATACGCAACATGCTGGCGACGCTGATCCTGGCGCGCGGCACGCCGATGCTGCTCGGCGGTGACGAGTTCGCGCGCAGCCAGAAGGGCAACAACAACAGCTACTGCCAGGATAGCGAGTTGTCGTGGGTCGACTGGCAGGGCATCGGGCCAGACGGCCGCGAGCTGGCCGAGTTCGTGCGCAAGCTGATCATGATCCGCCGGGCGTTGCCCATGCTGCGCCGCGGGCGCTTCCTGACAGGCGCCTACGACGAGGAACTGGGCGTCAAGGACGTGAGCTGGCTGACGCCGGCCGGCGTCGAGATGACCGAGGCGAACTGGAACGATGGCAACGGGCGCTGTCTGGGCGTGCTGCTGGACGGGCGGGCGCAGGAGACCGGCATCCGCCGCGTCGGCTCCGATTCAACGCTGCTGATCATCGTCAACTCACACACCGAGGTCGTCCCGTTCACTTTGCCCTCAGCGCTTGGCGGCAGCCGATGGGTGCGGCTGATCGATACCAGCGACCCGAATGGCGAGGCTCTGGCGCTGCGAGATTTCGGCCACGCCTACGAGGTTGCGGGGCGGTCGCTGATGCTGTTCGTGCTGCAGCCTTACCGCACCCCCGACCGCTCGACGGCAGCCGAGCGCTCCTTCCAGCGCGTTTTCCAGACGATGGACGAAGCGTCGACCAAATCGGTGCGGTTTGGCTTCGATGAGCGCGGCTCCGAACCGCCGCAGGAACCTGCACCTCAGGATCCAACCTGAACTCCGCGATCCGACATGTACGCGCCGAAGCGCGCGATGCGACTTGAGCGCCCGCCATCGGCCTGGGCTCGAAGGTCGTGGCTGAGCTGGTCAAGACCATGGGCCAGCATCGCTTTCCGCGGCGTGTCTCGGTTCTGAAACCTTCTTAGCGTAAAGACGGCACGCGGTTTGCATCAGGACGGTACAGCCTGCGACGGGGCTGTGCCGTCGAGGATGGCGTCGCGTCGGGTCCCAAGCGGACAAACGCGGCCTGTCTTCGCAACCACGGTGTCGGGAACGGATGTCCTCGCAGCAACGCTTGAACGGCTCGACGCATACGGTTGCCAACGAGCTTTTGCTCCTTCGCAAGCTGGCGAGCCTTCGGCGTTCGGCATCCTGGCAATTGACAGTGGAGCGATCGCGCAAGCCCGTCGCCCCGGACTTGGAGCGGCGAACCCGGGATGTCGACCTCCCCAAAGGCCGAGGGCTTCAGCCAGCCATCGTCTCTCCCGCGGTTCACCGCACGTCGTCGCGGGCTTTTTTTCCCAACCAAAGGCTCAGTGACGAGATCCGGTTGCGTTTTACAAAAGACGATAGCAAGAACAACCATGGGACCTGCCAGCGACGTTGAGCGCCGACTGCGTCAGGCCACCCGGCGCTGCTGCGGTCGCGGCGGCCGGCCACTCGCCAGATGACGGCTTGGGGCACATCATGCTTATTGCCGTCGACGCGGCCGATCGGATCCGATTCCATTCCAAGCATCTCGCGCACCGCGCCATCTCGGCGCTTTATCGTTTGCGCAAATGCTGACCGATTTTCGGTTTTGGATCTCTCCATGGTCCTGCTCCCTTTCAGATGGGGCAGCAGGACTCATAGGCGCTTTGCGTGATGGCCGATGTTCAAGTTGGAATACCGCCGCAGCCCTGCCAGCTCCTCGCGCCGGGATACCAAAGCCTGCGGACTCTCACGTATCACGGTGTGGCTTGGTTAGCGGTCCTCTCTATAACCTGGCCCGTCTTGGAAACGTCCTGGCCCGCTCCCGCCACGGTATGGCAAGCCGCCAGGAGCGGCGCGATACCCAAGAACGCGAGCAGGAGTAGGCTCGAAAGTGCCATTCTTTTGCACATGAAATTCACCTTACTGAGTGGTTTCGGTGCCGGCCACGCCAAGCCACTCGTGTTTGACGCGGGCTGCTGGGGATCGGGCGCACCTGGCACCTCTCATTAACCAACGGCGTTGGAGGTTGGAAGTTGCCGTCGCTGCCGCTTTATTAGTTTTCTTCGGGAGACCGACCCCACCAGCCACACGCTACACGAGGCTGTTTCTTCGCGAGCTGCGCGACGTTGATTACCGGACGAAGATTCTCAGCTGCTCGATATGCGGCGCCGATGGCGCGCTCGCGCTCGAGGAACCCTGGACGGCGCCCCCCGGAAAGGACGGTGACTCAAGCGTGGCTCCGCGGAGGGTGCACCGCTGGCCATGTAACCACTCGTGGCCCCGCGAGTTGATGCAGGATCAGCCCTCGGAGAAATCAAATGATCAAGACTTTTGCCATTGCTCTTGCATGCGTGGCTTCTGTGGTCTCGATGGCCCAGGCCCAGACGTCTGGTTCGGCAGGTGCGGGTGCGTCGGTCGGCGCCGGCAGGACGGGCACGGGCATCACTGGCGGCAGCTCTGTCGTCACGCCCCCCGCCTCGACTGGCGTCGGCGTTTCGGGCGGCGCAAGCGGCCCCACTTCGCAACCCGCACAACCCTCGATCGACACTAACCGAGCCCAGCAGCCAGGTATTGGCGTGAACAGCGGCGCCGGCGTGGGTCGCTAGGAGACGACACCGCCAAGCTGCTTTCTTTTCGTCATGCCGGATCACAATCGCATCGTCCGGGGCCGGCTTCTGCACCTTCAGCGCGTCCCACCGAAGCGCTTCGAGGCGATTGCACGGGTCGCGCCGGGGAAATTCAGCAGACCGCGCGCTGCCGCTCGACACGCGAGCGGACGACGGCGCGGCAGCTGATGAACCCATCTGGGGCGGCCAACTAGGGCAAGGTAATAGTAACCTGCGGACCGGAGCGCACTCCGCTGTAGTTGCCGTAGCCGCCAGTCGATCCGTAGCCGTAGCGGGCCGGATAGGTGCCAGATCCGCCTGGATAAGAGCCATAGTTCGCTGGATAGCTCGACGGATAGGCGTAGCCTTGCGAGTAGCCAGAGCCGGGGTAGCCAGAGCTAGGGTAGTATGGGTCCGTACAACCGACGACTGCAAGCGCCGCTATTGCGACAACGAAGCTGACATATCTCATGGCGGTCTCCTTTTAGGAGTCAACCCGCGCTTCTGCCGAACGTTGCGCGTGCCGCGAGATAACCCGTGCCGATCCGGCGAATTGCCTTTTTCGCCATCAATACTACGACTGCGGCGAATGCAGCTGCGAACCGACACGCACACGTGACATGGGTCGAGCACGGCGTCGCGTCGGTCTCCACGCGGACGAGCGCGGCCCGTCTTTAGGCGCCTGCGTCTCGCCAGGGTGCTTTTCGATAACTGTGATCGCTCTTCGCTTCGCGTTCGCCCATTCTGCTTCACATCAGGAAAACACCTTTGCCGTCCGACTGCTTGTCGAACAGCGTGTAGGCCTCCTCCGCCTGGTCGAGCGTCCAGCGGTGGGTGAACAGCCTGTCGACATCGACCTTGCGCTCGATGCAGAACGCCGCGCACTCGGCCTGGATGACGGTGGAGAAAGTCCAGGACGCGATCAGCGTCATCTGGCGCCTGAGCAGGTGCGGGCTGACGTCGATCGTGACGTCCCCGCCCTCGCCCACGAAACACATGGTGCCCCAGACCTTCGTGCTGCGAATGGCATTGAGACGGGCCTCGCGGTTGCTTGACGTATCGAGCGACAGGTCGGCGTATTTGCCGTGCGTCAGTTCCTTGATCGCCTCGACGGGATCGTTGGAGCCCGGGTTGACCAGCTCATCGGCGCCGAACTCGCGGGCGCGCTCCAGCCGCTGCGGGTTGGTGTCGAGCGCGATCACCCGCGCGCCCATCGCCTTGGCGAACTGGGTGCCGGCCAGGCCGACCGGCCCCTGACCGAAGATGGCAATCGTGTCCCGGCCGGAGACGTTCAGGCGCCTGAGCGCGCCATAGGCGGTGCCAGAGCCGCAGGAGATGGCGGCACCCGCCGTGAAGCTCAGGCTCTCATGAAGCGGCACCATCGTGTTGGCCGGGACCTTCAGGTACTTGGCATGCCCGCCGTGCGCGTTGTTGCCATAGACCTTCACCGGCACCTCCTGGCAGAGCTGCTGCCAGCCAGAGCGGCAGTGGCTGCACTGGGTGCAGCCCTGATAGTGATGCACCATCATGCGGTCGCCGACTTTGGCTTCCGCCGCGGTGACCCCGGCGCCGACCGCCGCGACGACGCCGCAAGGCTCGTGCCCGGCAATGACGGGATCGGCGCTGGCCGGGATGCCGGTGCCTGCCCTCGGCAGGTTCTTCGGGCGGCGGTATTGGTGCAGGTCGGACCCGCACATGCCGGAGGCCTTCATTTCAAGCACCACTTCGCCCGGTCCCGGCGTGGGATCGGGGAAAGTCATGATCTCGACAGCACGTTCGCCGGGAAATACGACG
>Ga0193726_1000840_pt1 | contig 28010 bp, 27 predicted proteins | sample H2c1metaG_FD_144928 | JGI IMG/M metagenome (GOLD analysis project Ga0193726, IMG submission 144928) | Soil microbial communities from a riparian zone of the East river system, Colorado, United States - H2c1 | ecosystem: Environmental > Terrestrial > Soil > Riparian zone | place: USA: East River...
ATTCAAAAGCCAAACTGCATTTACAAAACGCTCTTTTGCTGGCAAAAACCCAGGGAGACAGGCACCTCATCCAAAAGAGATTGACAGACTTTGAGCATGTGGATCAGAAAGCGGGTTGAATACCGGGATGCCCAATAAATCTTACATTCGCGCTCGTCATTTTTATTGAAATCATTCAATTCCCCCATGCTTATGTTAGATGAACTAGTAGTCAGAAAGGCAACCGCAAATGATAAGATTGTTCTATTAGAATTTGAACAGGGAGTCATTAGTACGGAACGTCCCTTCGATCCCACATTAAAACCAGACCCAAACCATTATTACGACCTGGACAATATGATCCTTGACCCCGGTATAGAAGTTGTAGTGGCTGAGTATAATAAAGAAATTATCGCATCTGGCTATGCGCGTATTAAAGTTTCAAAACCTTATTTGCAACATACGCACCATGCATACTTAGGCTTCATGTATGTGAAGCCGGAATACAGGGGTATGGGCGTAAATATAAAGATCATTGAAAAATTAAAGGAATTCGCAAAATCAAAGGGAATCACTGAAATACAGCTTGACGTATATAATGAAAACGAGCGGGCTATCGGGGCTTATGAAAAAGCAGGTTTTAAAAAACATATGATACGAATGAGGATGCCCGTTTAAATATCCATTAATTTCGAAAACAAAAGATCTATGTCAAATAATAAAATAACTCTTTTTCTACTCGCATGCCTCTCTGTATTTTTTATTGAGTGCAATAACAATTCATCAAATACTAACAATACCGCAGACTCAACATCATCCACTTCCGTTGATCCATCCAAAGACTGGAAGTTTGGCGTGGCGCTATGGACCTTCCATACTGTAAATTTTCCCGAATCATTAAAGAAGGTAGATAGTGCGGGACTGAAATATATTGAGCCAAATACCTTTCATAGTGCGGGCCCTGAATTCAAGGATTCTACGATATCACAATTATCATTGACCAGCATTGACAAATTAAAATCAATGATCGCGGAAAAAGGGCTAACCTGTGAATCACTTTACGTTGTTGGAGATTCTACTATGAAGTCATGGGTGAAACAATTTGAAATAGCAAAGAGGTTTGGCGTGAAATATGTAACCACCGAACCTCCATTGAATATGTGGGACAGTATTGATAGTCTTGCCGGTGCGTATGGAATAAAAGTGGCCATACATGAACATTGGAAAGGATATAGTCATTACTGGAATCCTGATACCACGTTGATGGCTTTGAAAGGTCATTCCAATTTTGGCGTTTGTGCCGACCTGGGTCATTGGCCAAAGAGCGGAATTGATCCTTTGGATGCTGTGAAAAAATTGAGTGGGCATATACTTGTGTTGCATTTAAAAGATATCGCTGCATATAATGATCCTTCTTTAAAAGACGTGCCCGTAGGAACTGGTGTGGTTAAATTTCCGGAGATCTTCGCGGAGCTGAAGAAACAAAACTTTTCAGGATATATCTATATAGAGAGAGATGCCGAAGATCAGCCCAGCAACTTGCCATCGGTGATCCAAACCGTGAAGTATTACAATGATCAGATAAGTAAGCTGAAATAAAAAATACTGAGAATACAATGAACACGGATCTACGGGGTAAATACAATTGAACATGCATTCAATGAAGGAATACAAGCGAACAGGAACCAACACGGATGAAATACATTAACCACAGAGACACAGAGATCACTAAGCAATACAGAGAATATTAATATTTCTAATTCTCATCCGTTTTATCCGTTAATCCGTGTTCTTGTATTCTCTTTGTGCTCTTTGTATTTCCTCCATGCCTCCGTGGTCATGTATTCTCGAAGCTCGCACCAAATTCCTAAATTCACTCATGAAACAAATCTGCTTCATCTTCATAGCCGCTATTTTCCTTGCCTGCAATAACAAAAAAACTACTGCGTACAATGGCTGGGAAAGAGCTCATGGCAATGATGATGGTAACAAATACTCCTCGCTGACCGAAATTGATACGAATAATGTACAATATTTAAAACCCGCCTGGGAATTTCATACCGGTGATGCAGATACCGCCGCTCATTCACAGATCCAGTGCAACCCGATTATTGTAAATGGGATTATGTATTGTACTTCGCCACAATCGAAATTATTTGCCATTGATGCCGCAACAGGAAAAATGAAATGGGTCTACGCTCCTTTTGATAGCATACCCGGAAATATGAAAGTATTTCATTTCGTCATGAACAATAACCGTGGAGTTACGTACTGGAGCGATGGCAAAAAGGATCAGAGGATTTTTTATACGGCGGGTTCATGGCTGGAAGCTGTTGATGCCAATACCGGGAAGGTGATCACAAGTTTTGGAAACAATGGAAAAGTAGATCTGCATGATGGGTTGGAAATGGAAGGTGTGCAAAATTTATATGTAGCCAACACTTCTCCTCCTTCTGTTTTTGAAGATTTGGTGATTAGCGGTTCAAGAGTTTCGGAAGCCATGGATGCAGCCCCTGGTGATATTCGTGCATACAATGCAAGGACAGGAAAGATCGTTTGGCAGTTTCATACCATTCCACATCCCGGCGAGCCTGGCTATGAAACATGGGAAGATCCGAATGCATGGCAGAAGATCGGCGGCGCCAACAACTGGATGGGCATGACCATTGACCAGCAGCGTGGCATCGTATACATTCCTATTGGTTCATCCTCGATGGATTTTTATGGAGGCAAAAGAAGAGGTTCTAATTTATATGCGGATTGTTTGCTTGCCCTCGATGCCGCCACTGGCAAACATCTCTGGCATTTTCAATACATACACCATGATACCTGGGATTGGGATCCGCCGTGTGCACCTGTTTTATTAACGGTGACTCATGATGGGAAAAAAATTGATGCTGTTGCTCAAACTACCAAAACAGGATTTGTGTTTTTGTTCAACAGGGAAAATGGGGAGCCTTTATTTCCAATCAAAGAAACGCCGGTTGATACGGCTACCGAATTGGTAGGAGAAAAAATATGGCCCACGCAGCCCATTCCTCAAAAGCCCGCTCCATTCGTGCGGCAGACCTTTACTGAAAAGGATATCAATCCTTATTTAAGCAAAGAAGAATTTGATACGGTAAAAGCAAAATTGCTATCATATCATACGGGCAGAATGTTTATGCCCCAATCAAAAGAAGGGACGATCATTTTTCCCGGCTTTGATGGCGGTGGTGAGTGGGGCGGCCCTGCGGTTGATCCTGAAACAGGGATTCTTTATGTAAATGCAAACCAGATGGCCTGGATCTTAAAAATGTATGATCTTGATCCGGCAAAGGAGCATGAAAATATGGGGCAGGCGGGTTTGCGTTTGTACCAGCAAAATTGCATGAGCTGTCATGGCCCTGATAAAAAAGGCGGCGGTAATTATCCTTCCATTCTTGGCATTGAAAGCAAGTACGATCCGCGGAGTTTTGTTGAATTTATAAATACCGGCAGGAAAATGATGCCCGCATTCAAACATTTGAGCCAGGATGATAAGGATGCGATTACTTCTTATGTGTTGAACCTGCAGGCTGAGCAACAGAAAAAATATACCGGAACTATTTCTGCTCTTGATTCTTTTAGAAAAATTCCTTACCAGATTTCAGGCTACAATAAATTTTTAAGCAAAACAAACTTACCTGCATTGGCGCCACCATGGGGAACGATGAGTGCGATTGATCTCAACAGCGGTGAATACCTATGGACAACCACGCTGGGCGAGGATCCTGTATTCAAAGCGAAGGGTGTTAAAGAAACCGGGTCTGAAAATTATGGCGGCCCCGTGATTACAAAGGGAGGTGTTTTATTTATTGCTGCAACAAAAGATGGAAAGTTCCGTGCATTCAACAAGCGAACAGGAAAGTTATTGTGGGAAACCGATTTACCTGCACCGGGATTTGCGACGCCCGCTATTTATGAAGTAACTGGTCGGCAATATATTGTCATTGCCTGCGGGGGAGGCAAGATGGGAACAAAGAGTGGTGATTCTTATGTTGCGTTTGCCTTGCCAGAGAAATGATTTGTTATGTTGCAAGCTTTAGTATTTCACAGCGTCTGTTGTTGTGTCACATGCCAACGCTTTCAGTCGCCATCCCGACATTCATCATCGGTGACACTCATACTACACCATGCTGGACAAATTGTGTGATGGTAAAAATTGATTGTCCCAACGACAACTTGCCTTCCAAAGTTTGGCCAAGAAGGCATAACCTGTACTTTACTGATCTCTATTAGCAGGAAATTTGACCGAATGCATCTTATAGTATAAATTAGAGGGTTGTGCGAAATCAAAACTTAAGTTTATGGTATTGACCAAGATGGACAAAGAAAAAAAATGGGATCTTAAAATCGCATTGTATGGGGCTCTAATAGGAGGAGGAATCGCATTATTATCTACTCTAACGTCCTTGTATTTTTCAAATGAAGATAGGCGGTATGACGAAAAAAAAGCTATTCTAAATAAAAAAATAGAATTAATAGATAAAACCGCAAAAAATTATTACCAGTTACCTGGTGTAGAAGAGATGTTTAACTACTCTTTTAATAAAAATATTGATACTTCTCGACGGCTTCAGGAAAATAGCCTGGACCTTACTCCAAAGGATTATACCTTATCAAAAGAGCTATCTTTGATAAGAGCAGATTTTTTCGCAACACTTTTGCAAGACCAGCTTTATTTTGGCCCTAAAACTCGTAATTATTTAGATTCTATTGAGTCAAAAAGAGAACTATTAAAAATTCCATGGTGGAAAACTCCAGAAAGTTCATACGTTAAACTACTCGCTATTATGACATCTGAGTTATAATGGAATTTTTCCAGGCCGCATTCAATTCTTCCCCAACGAGGCTCCTCCGAACAAAATGCAGATGCATCCCGGGGAAATCAAGAGGGACTCGTTGACTTATATTCACACATCTCTTACCACTTAGGTTTCTGAAATTGTTCCGAAAAGTATAACACCAATCGATTGATTTTTAATGCCAAATAATTTGAACTACTAAACCTTATAACGTAAATTAGAGTGTTAGCGGTAATGCTGACCGACAGTCCAAAAACAGAACAACAACATAAGTCAATGAAAGAATTACTTGAAATTTATTACAAAGGATTTGCTGAAAAGGCAAATTGGGAAAGCGTGATTGCTGACGACTTTCAATATGTAGGCGGTGATATGACAAAAACAGAGCCGCTTGTTGGGAAACAGGCTTACATTGAAGTCATTAAACGTTTTTCACAAGTGTTTGCCGCAATGCGTTTAAAAGAGATGATAATTCAAGGCAACAACGCCTGTGTTATCGGAAACTACGATTTAAGGTTTCCAAACGGACAAGAATTAAATGGCAACGTTGCTGAACTATGGACAGCAAAAAACGGCAAATTGCAATCGCTGACAATCTATTTTGACACATTAACCTTTGCGAATAACACAAAAAGGTAAAAACGGCTTAGGACACACAACCTGCCAACAGAATGGAGAGTATTTTGGTTTAACCTTTTCCATGACTTTACCTGGCCTTTATACCTCATGCTATGTCCGGTTCCCTTCTTATACTATCAAATTTTCAAAATGAAAAGAACTATCTTCTTCTGGCTGCTTAGCTTTTATATAATTCCTGTTTTTGCGCAATCCAGGTTAGCCGATAGCTTAAAGTTGTTGCTTCAAAAGGAAAAACAAGATACCGATCGGGTATTGCTTCTTGCTAAAATTGGGACAAGTTACTTATTTGAAAAGCCTGAAATAGGATTAACTTATGTAGAACAGGGTCTTGAGTTATCACGGGCTATAAAATACAAGCGAGGTGAATTTACTTGTCTTAATGCATTGGGACATCTCAACAGAATAATCGGAAATTATACCTCAGGTATAAAATACCATTTGCAGGCATTGCAAATTTGTGAAATGATAAATGACCAAAACGGTGTGGTAGCTTCTTATTTTGGAATTGCAGGGAATTATGAGGACGAAAGAGATTATAAAGAAGCATTACTATATTACTATAAAATTAAGCCACTAGCAGAGTCGTTAAATAATATGGAATACCTGGGAGGTATTGAATTAAGCATGGGGCTATGTTTTTTAAATTTAGGACAACTTGATTCAGCACTTAAATATGAACAGAATGCCTATGGGCGGCAACTAAACTCCCAGGGAAAAGCCCTTGCTCTTGCCCGCCTTGGCAGTACCCACACAGCCATGAATAACTATGATGTAGCATTAGGCTTTTACAGAATGGGTATTCCTGTTGCTATTGCAAACTCAGACAACAATGCACTGACTGAGTTGTATTCCGGTATTTTTACTTTATTTCAAAAGCGGCAGCAATACGATTCCTGTATTTATTATGGCAAAAAGGAATTGGCAACAGCACAGGAATTTGGCGGACCCGGAGCAATAGCAGCTGCATGTTCTGATTTATTTACAAGCTATAAAAAAAATAATATTACGGATAGCGCCCTTAAATATCTCGAGTTAGCTACAATTACTAAAGACACATTAATAACACAGGAAAAAATAAAGCAACAGCAAATACTTGCTTTCCAGGAAAAAAGCCGCCAGCAGGAAAAGCAAGCTGAACTTAAAATTGCTGCCGAAAAAAGAAAGCAGGACATTCAATTTGCAGCTATTGCCATTGGAGTTATATGTTTTATTCTCCTGTTTCTTTTACTTAGCCGCAGCATTGTAATAAATGCAAATTGGATAAGGTTTTTAGGCGTTCTTGCATTACTTGTAAGCTTTGAATTTATAAACTTAATTATTCATCCATATCTTTCCAGTTACACGAATGATTCTCCAATTTTAATGTTATGTGTGTTAGTAATTATAAGTGCGATGTTAATTCCTTTGCATCATAAAATAGAGAAACGGATTATTGAAAAAATGGTAAAGAAAAATACAGCTATACGGTTAGCAGCAGCCAGGAAGACAATTGAAAAGCTGGAAAAAAAATCTGGAAATGTTTAAAGCCAATGCACGAACGCACAACAAGAGTACCATGAATAAAAAAAGTGGGTTATTTGATTTGATGTTTTTATGATTGATTATTGGTTTTAAGTCATGAGTTATAAACTCATGACAACATTCTAAGTTCGTGTTTTGCTGATTTGAACGAAGACTGAGGAGAACAGGGGAGAGAGATTTCTACTAACGTCGAAATGACGGCAACAACCTTTCGTTAGTTTATCATTGCTCTTTTCAGATCTATTTATTATAACGGCTACGCATACCCACTATTAAAATAACCGGCATTAACCGGCTTTTCATGCTCAAAAACGAAACTCCGCCTTTGCAGTCATTTTCTGCTCCGGCGAAGTTTGTGCGTTTGCAGGCATTTAAAAAGAAAATACCCGGAAGACCGAAAAACGGGAACCCTTGCCCATTGAAAAAAAATTTTTAATGTGCTGAACTAAGGTCTGCGCGGTATTTCATCATTTCCACTTCAACCAGGTCAGTCAGATCTGCAATGCTGGTCATTCTTTTATCCCATGCAGCCTGGGCATACAATTCTAAATAGGCTGCACCGCACTATAGAACAGGTTAAAGTAAGCAAAAAAATAAATGTACACTTCTGCTTAATGTCCGGCAAATGGTGTTCCGAATATCCCGACAGCAAGTTCTATCCAAATGAGGAGTAGCGCCGTTAGAAGAGCCCCACAGATAGCGATGCGATACCTGATTTTTTTGACCTTCCTCATTACTAGCTCACACATAAGGCCAGTGCCAAAAAGCAGCACTCCAGCGGTAACAAAATCGATTAAGGTCCATTTCACATCATCCGTGAACTGCATCGCTATTAATGGTGTGAGGAGGAGCAACGCTACGATGAGCAGAATGCCGATAAGTCTTTTGTTTTGTATCATCATAAATATCCAGTTAATTATTTTATAGAATAAAGGTATAAAAAGTACTTTGTATTTCAAAGTAAATGGGAAAAAAGATTCCGGAATGAAACTTCCGGACAAAAACTCCATTGAGCCGTCTTCCGCCAGAATAATTCTGCTCATAATAAAAGTATTTGCAAAAGCAGGGCTGGAAAAAGTAACATCAGCTATATGAAAGCATCAGCAGCGGTACTGGTCCGACATTCAATTTTCAGCTTTAGTTCTTAACTTCAACAACCTATTCCTGCCCCTTATGCCTTAACCATAGAGCATATAAGCAAGTACAACACAGTATGACTATTAGTGCTCACATACCAACAGAATTATTAAGACCTTTCATCAAGACATTTCTAATCGTAGAAAGTCAGGACGAATTAGTAAACAATGTATTGCCGGATACATCGCTTGTAATGGCTTTTAGATATAAGGGAAGATTACACTATGTGACTAATGATACCAAAAACGCCTTGCCATCTTCTTCTCTTTCTGGTTTGAGAAAGTCAATACGCTCATTCAATTATTCAAAAGACACTGGAAATCTTCTTGTAATATTCAAAGAAGCAGGGGCTGCTGCTTTTTTTAAACAACCCCTTCATGAACTATTTGAAGAGAACGTTTCGCTCGATAATTTTATCAACCGTCAAAAATTATCCACTATTGAAGAACAATTATCCCGATCAAAAAACAACTTTCAACTAATAGATTTGATCGAACGGTTTTTATTATCTGAATTATGCGACAACAAACCCGACAATTTAATTCTAACTGCTCTGCAAAAAATCCATTTTGCGAATGGCTTATTTAAGATAAAAGATTTGGCTCACTCGCTTTATATAAGCCAGGATGCCCTGGAAAAGCGATTCAGGCGCGTAGTGGGCACATCGCCGAAACAATTATCATCTATTATAAGGTTGAGAGCTATCACCGACAGCAGAAAACAAAAACATTCACTTACTGGAATAGCGTTTGACGCAGGATATTTCGATCAAGCGCATTTCAATAAAGACTTTAAGTTATTTACAGGACAAACTCCCTCTGACTTTTTCAAATCACCTTCCTTTTTGCAAATCACTGATTTTTTACAATGATTTGATTTCAGGTATAGATATTTTTGCACAAAAATTCTGTAAAATGAAAAGCAAATTATTCAACAACCTGTTATTATTTTCTCTTTTCGGTATTGCACTTGGTTTTTTTGGTATCCTTTACGAAGGAGCGGTGTATGGACCAAAATTGTTGGATGTCTCTATGGAGAGAATGCTTTTTTGGAAACAATTTACTTCGATTATAAGTCCAATAGTCTTTTATGTTCCATGGGTCTATTTGGCGACAATTGCTTTGGTGGTTTTGTATTTCAATACACCAAAAGAAAAAACAGGACTTAGAAAACGATTAAAATTAGCAAGCATATTCCAAATAGCCTCACTAGCATTGACCATTTACATCCTGGCACAAATCAATTTTAAATTGAGGTTCGGTAACTTAGAAAAATATGCTGCTATGATACCGAATAAGGTAATTCTCTTTAATATTTTAAGTGTTACCAGGGTGGTTTTAGCTGCAACAGGTTTAACTTTTATTTTCAAGGCATATATACAAACCCAGCAAGGCCAGAAGTCGCCACTTCCATAAAGACGCCAGTTGACTTCAAAACAGTCTCCCTGATCTTTTTAACCTCTATACATAGGTCAAACAATTGACTTTGCCCAGGCCGGGCTGAAGAACCTTTGAGCCCGCCCGTGGGTGCCGGTACGGACAGGGCGCAGAAACCGATCTTAATATTCAATTATCTGCTTAATTTAATGGAGTGAAAAAAAATAAGAAGGTTTGGTCCTTCATTGATGCAATAGTTTTTTGCCTGGTAGTACAGTTTTTTGCTGGCTGTTCGCAGGAACAACAGAAAACTGCATTAAATAATAAACCTTTTACAGAGATCAATGCTCCTCACGTAACGCTTTTGTCCAGTCTGCCAGACAGCCTCAAAGCTCAAAGGATATTTATCCCAAAAGCAAAGAGAACTATTGCAGTGAATGGAACAAGGTTACCGGCTACCACGGCTACCAATAGTTCAAATAAAGCCCAGGCAGGTGTTTCAGAGTTTAACGGCATTGGTTTTTTTACAAATTTCACGACGGACCAGGGGCTTCCACAGGATATTAGTAACAGTACAATCGTCGATAAAAATGGCAATATCTGGTTTGGCACAGGCTCAGGCGTGAGTCGCTATGATGGAAAAAAATTTACTACCTACACTACTGCCCATGGACTAGCTAATAATTATGTGACCTCGATTATCGAAGACAAGTCTGGCAACTTTTGGTTCGGCACCGGCGGAGGTGGCGTAAGCCGTTATGATGGTAAAAGATTTATTAACTATACCACCGCCCAGGGTTTACCAGATAATATTATCAACGGTATCATGCAGGATCAATCAGGAGATCTATGGTTTGGTACCAATAAAGGATTATGCCGTTTTGATGGAAAAAATTTTATCAGCTATCGGAACAAACCGGGATTTCCTCAAAAACAGGTGCAATGCATCTTTGAGGATAAGGCAGGGTCTTTTTGGTTCAATTCTGATCGCGGTGGAATAACTCATTATGATGGAAAAAATTTTATCGATTACAATACAGAGCCAGGACTGGCCAGTGCTTTCGTTACCAGTATCATTAAGGATCACTCAGGGAATCTATGGTTTAGTACCTCTGGCATGGGAATAAGTCGTTATGATGGAAAGACATTCATGAATTATACCATTAAGTACAATCTTGCCAGCAATAGTGTTTTCTGCATGTTGCAGGATAAATTGGGAAATCTTTGGTTTGGCACTGATCATGGCCTGAGTAAATATGATGGTAAGCAGTTTATTAATTATACAACAAGGCAGGGCCTTGTAAATAATAACATTTATAGCATCGCTGAAGACAGTACAGGAAATATCTGGATCGGAACCTTTGGCGGAGGGGTAAGCCGTTTTGATGGAAGCAGCATTACAAATTATACCGTTGCACAGGGTTTGCCCGGCAATGCCGGGTTTGCCATTGGAAAAGATAAGGAAGGAAATCTTTTGTTCGGTACCACCAATGGATTAAGCCGCTATGATGGAAAAGGCTTTCTTAACTATAGCACTGCCGACGGCCTTGTTGGAGATGATATATATGACATTCTGAGGGATACAAAAGGGAATCTTTGGTTTGGCACCGGCGGGGGAATCAGCTATTTTGATGGCAAGCATTTTATCAATTATACATCTGCAGACGGATTAGTTGCCGGTCAAATTGTTAAGATCGTTGAAGATAATTCTGGCAACATCTGGATTGGGAGCAATGGCGGAGGGATAAGCTGCTTCGATGGGAAAAGTTTTACGAATTATTCAACCCGGCAAGGCCTGGCAAGTAATATTGTTCACACCATCACTAAAGATAAATCAGGAAATCTATGGATCGGCACCAGTGAGGGAATCAGCTATTATGACGGGAAAAGTTTTACCAACTATACAAAAAAAAAAGGCTTAAGCAGCAATTTTATCCTGAACATCAACGAGGATAAATTTGGAAATATTTGGATAGGCAGCGATGGTGGGGGAATCAGTCGTTTTGATGGAAAAAGTTTTATCAGTTTTAATACTAACGATGGGCTTCCTGATAATGTGATCTCAAGTGTTGTTATTGATTCAGCAAATAATTTATTTCTTGGAACTAACTATGGTATCGGTGTATTGACCTCTTTTAAACTTAAGAATGGTAATAGCATCACCGCGCAAAATAATTTAAGCAATGACGAATTAAGAAATTATATTCCCGAAATTGAGGTTTATAATTCTTCCACGGGCTACCCAATCAAAGACGTGAACTGGGGCCAGGATGCCATGTATATTGATAGTGGGGTTGTATGGATATGCACCGGTTCGGATAAAACGGCATTGGTTCGCTTTGATTATTCCAAAATCCATAAAAACAAAAATGCTCCGCGAGTCATAGTACAAGGAATAAAAGTCAATAATGAAAATATTGGCTGGTACGATCTTTTGCCTGAGTCGACAAGGAAGGAATTTCAGTCCGACAGTAATACTTCAGGCCCTCAAATTACAGATGAAGTTTCTGTACTTGGCAAAGTGCTGAATGAAACGGACAGGGATTCCATGCGTATAAAATTCGACGGTATAAAATTTGATAGCATTGCTCCATTTTATCCCATACCGCAAAACCTTGTACTTCCTCACAAAAACAATAGTGTAACCATCGATTTTGCAGCTATTGAGCCGGACCGTCCGTACCTCGTAAAGTATCAATATATTCTTGAAGGTTATGATAATGCCTGGAATCCTGTTACCGATAAAACCTCGGCTACATACGGTAACATTTATGAGGGGACCTACACCTTCAAACTCAAGGCACAAAGCCCTTTCGGCATATGGAGCGAACCAATTTCCTATAGATTTAAGGTTCTTCCTCCGTGGTGGCGAACCTGGTGGGCCTATGTTTTATACTTCCTGGTATTCCTGGTAGTGCTTGGCCAGTTTATCAGGTGGCGCACCGGAAGGTTGAAAAAAGAAAAAATATTGCTGGAAGAAAAAGTCATGGTCCGCACCCATGAGCTAAAAGAGCAGAAAGAAAAATTGGAAAATACGCTGACCGAACTGGAGACAACTCAATCTCAACTTATTCAATCGGAAAAAATGGCTTCGCTTGGTGAGCTGACCGCGGGCATAGCGCACGAAATACAAAACCCGTTGAATTTTGTAAATAATTTCTCCGAGATAAATAAGGAATTGATCACAGAGATGAAAGAGGAAATTTCAAAGGGAAATTATGATGAAGCAAATGCGTTGGCTAAAGATGTTGAAGAAAACGAAGAAAAGATAAATTACCATGGAAAAAGAGCGGATGCCATTATTAAAGGAATGTTGCAACACAGCCGGACCAGTACCGGGCAAAAAGAGTTAACTGATATTAATGCCCTGGCAGATGAATATCTCAGGTTATCTTATCACGGACTTCGTGCGAAAGACAAGACATTCAATGCGAAATTTGAAACTGATTTTGATAGTGCTATTGGAAAAATAAATATTGTTCCGCAGGAAATAGGCAGGGTGATCCTCAATTTAATCAACAATGCATTTTATGCGGTCGGGCAAAGGCAGGCCTCGACAGGCTCGGCCTCCGAACCCTATGAACCAACCGTTACCGTTAGTACTTCTTTAATCCCCCCATTGGGAGGCAGGGGGTCCAAGGTTCAAATTAAAGTAGCTGACAATGGGGGTGGCATTCCCCAAAAAATAATTGATAAAATATTTCAACCCTTCTTTACAACCAAACCAACCGGACAGGGTACGGGATTGGGACTATCGATGGCTTACGATATTATAAAAGCACACGGAGGAGAGATAAAAGTAGAGACCCTGCCTGCCGTCGGGGAAGGGAAGCCACCAGGAGGAACAGTGTTTACAATTTTATTGCCGGTTTAATGCATTTGAAAACCCATGGATGAGATTCAATTAAAATTTGATGAAATCAATTACACATTCCCGCTCGTCTTTGTGCAAGGGACGGGTGAAAATCATTTTCGTTTTGGCCTTGAGAATGACCAATTGAAAATGAGTACGAAAAATTTTTTCATTTCTAAATATCCTGTTACCCAAATTCTATGGAAACATATCATGGGTCACAATCCCTCTCATTTTGCTGGTGATCACAAACCGGTGGAAACGGTATCTTATATTGATATTACATCAGAACAAGGCTTCCTAAAAAAGGTAAATACAAAATCGGTTCAGGATCAAATAAGAAAACAAATTGGAGCCTCACATTCCATTCAACTCAGGTTACCTACTGAAGCAGAATGGGAGTATGCTGCACGAGGCGGGATTTATTGGGGAGACTATTTTATTTATAGCGGAAGTGATAATATCGATGAAGTGGGTTGGTATAAATATAACAGCAATAATGAGAGTAAAGTAGTTGGACAAAAAAAACCAAACCAGTTAGGCATTCACGATATGTCCGGCAATTTGTGGGAATGGTGTTATGACTATTATCAAAGAGGTACAAAAAAGATTCCACTGGACGGAACTCCCTGTCTCGAGGAAAGTCCTCAACGTGTGCTTCGTGGCGGCTGTTTCCATAACGGTGGCATACACTGTACTGTAATGAAACGGTATGAAATAAATCCAGATTATAAAGATGAATGCATTGGCTTTCGCATCGTGCTGGCTATCTGACAGAAACCAGAAGAATTTAAAACAAAAAAACCTCATGCCCTACAATGAAAAATTAGCAGCCCGGATCCGGAAAGCCCTGGCGCATCTTTCAAAAGTAGAAGAGAAGAAAATGTTTCGCGGCGTAACCTTTATGGTGAACGGGAAAATGTGTGTAAGCGTAAGTGGCGAAGAAATGATGTGTCGCTTTGATCCGGAATTACAGGAACAAGTTGTCAAGAAAAAAGGTTACCGTCCTATGATTATGCGAGGAAAAGAATACAAAGGGTTCTGTTACATAAACCATGAAGGGATCAAATCAAAAAAGGATTTCGATTATTGGATAAATCTTTGCCTTGATTTCAATAAAAAAGCAAAAGCATCAAAAAAGAAGAAATAGAAAGGAAATTTTCATTTTTCATTTTTCATTTACCTTCCTCCTACCCTTTACCTTCTACTCGTATTACTTACAACTTATTACTTATTACTTACCACCTACTTCTTTTCATTTGCCCTACCTCCTACCCTTTACCTTCAACCCCCTCTTAAAACCTGTACCCTACAGTGGCTATAACCTGCCGCGGCGTAAGAGGCGTTACACTATAATTATCATGTACCAGGTAGTTGCGTGTATCAAATACATTCGAAAGTTTGCAAAGCAAGGAAAACTTCTTAATGGCGTATCCTGCCGAGATATCAAAAGTTGTAAAGCCTTTTAGCGGAAGCAACCTGCTACCAATCTGGGGTTGCCCGATTGTATTGTTATAACCACCAAGCCTGTTGCCCGTATAGTAACCAGCAATTCCCAATTTCAGACCACGCAAAGCAGTTTTTGTAAAAGTGTAAAAAGCCATCAGGTTACCCGTATGATTTGGGTTTATCACTACCTGCTCCCCTTCAATATTGGAACCCTTAGCACCAGAAGTTTTAGTAAACCGCATGTAGCTATACCCATATCCCGCAATGAAATAAATATTCTTCGCCAAAGTGCCATTCAAATCCAGCTCCAATCCATCACTTGTGGTTTGTCCTTTCAATTCTTTTACTGTCGCATCCGAATTCAAGGTTCCATCCGCCCTGAATTCTGCTTGCTGCGCCAACGCACTGTTGATGATCCTGTAGATGCTCAGGTTTGCCGAAAGCTTATCCTTGAATAAATTGTTTTTTATACCAAGCTCGTATTGGTCAATAATGGATGGCTTTAATAACTGGCCAAAAATATCCGTTCCCGTATTTATAGTGAAATTGTTGCTATAGCTTGCAAACAATGAAGTGGTTTTTGTGGGCTGGTAAACTATTGCCAGTTTTGGTGAAAATGCCTTATTAAAAGCTGTAGCTGCTACTCCGGCACTTGTAGCTTGTGTAGCCGTAGTGAATATGTTCGTCCGAATTGTTTCCTGGTAACTCCACCTGATGCCAGCCAATAATTTTACTTTTTTGGTTAGGGTTATAAAATCCTGCGCATAGATACCGATCCTGTTACTAGGGGCCGTAGTAGTTGTGGTAACGAGTGCATCCGGTATATCATTCCGAGGGGCATACAAAGAAGGGTCCAGGATATTTATTTTATCATAAACAGTTACAACAGTTCCATTGCTTGATATTTTGAAAGCATCGGTCTGGGTTTTAACCCTTGTAAAATCTGTTCCAACCAACACCTGGTGTGTAATTTTGCCTGTAGAAATTTTTCCGTTAAGATTTATTTGAGAGGTAAGGTCTTTCTCGATACTGTGTGCCCGGGCCAGGGGTCTGTTCCAGTCGCCATTTTTAGCTACCACATTTGGCAAACCCGCGCCATAGGAATCTACATCTGTTTTTTGCAGAGAACCACTGAAGGTGAGCTGCCAGTCATTATTGATGATATGCTCAATATTAAATGAACCTGAACTTTGTTTTACATTATTAAAAGCCCACAACACATTAATAAACCTGGAAATGGGGACAGTTGTTGGCAGCGCCCGGCCACTGTCAAGGCTCCCAATGCCAAAGTCAGGGGTAAGCCTTGCATCCAGGTAATCCCCTTGCACCAACAGTGTTGTTTTATTGCCAAGTTTATACAATAGGGAGGGATTAAAATAAGTGCGTTTTGTTTTTACATGGTCCCTGAAACTATTATCATTTTCATAAGTTCCAACCATCCTGAATGCAAGATCTTTGAAAATGGGCCCATAGATATCTAAAATAGGTTTGTATTGCTGATTACTGCCCAACTGCATTTTTACCTCTCCCCCATATTCGAATTTTGGTTTTTTAGTTATGAGGTTCACAATTAATCCACCCGAAACATTTCCGTAGAGCATAGCGGTACTGCCTTTCATGACTTCAATCGATTCCAGTGTGGCAGCCTCAGGCATCCCGGCAATATTTGTAACCATTCCATTTTTTAAAATGCTGCCCGCCCCACCAGTAATGCCGATGCTATATCCACGGGCAGTGTATGTTTCATTTACTCCAAGCCTTGTTTGCGTCAGGGAAACGCCGCTGATATTTTTGATAACATCACCTACCCTGGTGGCCTGCTGGTCGGCAATAACGGTACTGCTTATGGATCCTACGCTTTGAGGCAGGTCCATATTTGGAATGAATGATTTTGCAGATAAAACAGTTCGTGTATTTAAGGTTCTGTGGTTATAGATCGTCACTTCTGCCAACGTCTTTGAGCTCTCGGATAAAGTGACATTCAGTTCTGCAACCTGGTTCGCAATAACAGTCAATGTTCTTTCTTCAGTTTTCAACCCTACAAAAGAAATAATAACAACATGTTGCCCCGCCTGTATTTTATTGAAAATAAAAAAGCCATTGTCATTAGAAATGGCAGCTCTCCTGGTATCTTTTACAGTTATTGTCACGCTGGCAGCAGGGTGTCCGTCGCTCGTTAATATCCGTCCCTGGATAGTACCTGTCTGTGCATTGGCCGTTTGCGCACCCGCTACGCAAAAAAAGAAGGTAGTTAGAATTACAATTAGTTTCACTTTTATCTTCATTTTTGGTTATAGATGGGTGCAAAGGAAATGAAACCCTTCGAATAGCCTGTTTCGGATTCAGGAAAACAGTTTATGCAATGCGGAAAAGAACCCCAATAGTGCATCTTCAGTAAGGAGTCCAATGGTACTATATCCCATTTTCAATTTTTCCTTAAACTTGAAACCCGAAACTCCCAACCCTTGACCTCTAACCTCTTCCCTCCTTGAATAATTTTTATTCTGTAATTTTATTTTACAAAATTCCTTTGTCATGAAAAATTTAATATTTTTCTTATTAATCGGGGTTTTTTTAAACCCTCCGGTTGCCCGATTCAATGGAGTGCTTCACTACGAAAATGACTACGACATGGGAGGTGCCACCGGAAAAATTCTGACAACCATTTACGAAGCTGATTCAAAACTGCGTGTTGAGTCCGAAAATATCCAAACAAAGACACCTATTGGTCAGCCGGGCACGAAGGAACAGGATGTTCTTTTATTTGATATAGACAAACAGCAGGAAACACACCTGCACGACAAGGTTAAACGCGCAATTGTTACTCCGTATGAAGCGGTGCTGATACAAGAGCAGAAGATGATGGACTCATTAGGCATTACTGTCACGGTTCAAAATCTTGGTAACGAAAAACTAGGCAATTATAATTGCACCCATTTTGTGATGATTACGGCGAACCCAAAAATAAAATCCACCAAAGCTGGTGTCACTCCCGGTAAGAAAGACATTTGGATAACAAAAGACCTTGGCAGTTGTCATGTTTGGTATGTGGGCTCTTACTTATATTATCCTGAAGGAACGTACCTGCAAAAGAAATTGGCCGATGCAGGTGCTGACGGAGTAGTGGTTAAATGGCAAACGGGATCCGGAGTAATGCTTTCAACCTGCACGCTTGTGAGCTATGAAAATAAAAGCCTGCCTTCTTCTGATTTTAAGGTTCCTGCGGACTATAATACGGTTGTTCCTCCAGGTATGTCCTCGCTGCAAAAAAATTAAACCATTTGATGGATGTGAAATTTCCGAAGCTCTAAATAAAAAACGCCCGGCAAACTATAAAAACTATCTTCATTACTCGTGATACCCTGAATCGATGCGAAAAATAAACCCTGTAACACAAATAATTTTGGAAAAGAAAAAAGATAGTCCCGGTGTTTACTTTCCTCCGCCCCTGATTTATGTGTTGATTTTTATTGCGGGCGCTTTCATTCAAAAGAAGGTTCCCCTGGACAACACTATCTTTCAATCCCGTACGGTAAAAATTATTGGAATCATTTTTTTATGCTTCGCTTTATTTTTTTCGGTAAGAAGCCTGAGGCAGTTTTTTAAAAGTAAAAACACATTAATTCCATTTAAACCTGCGTCTTCTCTTCAAACTGGGGGCATTTACAGCATTTCACGCAATCCCATGTATGTTGCGTTGGCTATCGTATACTTGGGAATAGCCTGTCTTGTAGGGAATTGGTGGAACATAATTCTTTTTCCTATACTCATATTAGTGGTGCAGGAGTACATTATAAAAAGTGAAGAAAGATACCTGCAGCGGGAATTTCAACAGCAATTTAAAGATTACAGGAAAAAGGTGCGAAGATGGCTGTAAGTAATAGGTGAAAGGTAATAGGTAATAAGTATTAGGTGATAGATAATAGGTGATAAGATACTTATTACTTACAACGTATTACTTATTACCGCCTCTTACCCCCTACCTCCTACCTCCTTTCTTACAGGTCATCACTGACGGCACATTGAATTACAATACTGAACAGGAAGCAAATAGAAAATTGTTAGTCATTTCTTCCCACAAATGCTCTCCGTAACAGCGCCATAATAAGCGTAAATACCACCGAGCCAATTATTGCCCAGATAACAGGAAATGGTTTATGATCGATCGTGATCTCAAAGAAATGCGGGAGGCCCATTTTCCCTGCTATCCACAAACCAATGTAGGCACCAATAAAACCAACAACTATCGACACAAGGCAGCCACCCAAGTTATAACCAGCAAGTGATTGGCCTATACCGCCGCATATTGCAGCGATTAAAAGAAGAACAAGCAATCCTAATAGTGTCATCGTTTAAAATTTTACTAAAAATAGATAATATTCAGGTCATTATTCCAGCTTGAATCAAAGAGGTTTAATACCCTGATTTTACGGGAGTACGGAAATAATTTTAAAGGAATTGGTAAAAAGATATATCTTGAAAATGATTCGCGAGACTTTCAGTCTATCCTTTTTCTCTCCTGTTTTAGTAGCAGTTAGTTGATGAAATATTTCTTTTTTCAATAAAACAGATATTGGTCACCCCGGGGCGCCTAACCTTATAGGGTTCATAAAAATTACTTCAATGCCGATCAAATAATCCAAAATACCAACGATCATGAATGCCGCTAATATCAAAACTATTGTCATCTCGATCACAGTAATCGTAGTTGCCATTATCATCTACCTTTTAGTGAAGCCCACTACCAGCCATCCGCGGATAGATGAACAGGAACCGGTGACGTGCGGTAGCAAAACAGTTTACCGTTATAAATATCCCAGCGAATTTTTCCCTTCATTCGCACAGGAATACAATACCGAAGTCTCATTGACTTCCGATGTACTGAAAAGATTTTCAGATTCTCTTGGTACTGCACAGATCGGTGTAGATGCAAAAAATAAAGTTGTCGAGCTCCAGGAACAATTGAACCAGGACAATATCACTTTTTCAACGGCTTTGCGCACCTATTTTATAAACAGCAATTCGGATCCCTGCAATGATAGTTTAAGACAAAAATTTTTAGCCTTTACTGATGAAATGGCAAGGCGGGTGCTGGACCTCAAAAACACCACGTCCCTGGTGACCAATATTGAAAAACCGGCTCCTCCTGTTACTGCAGCGGATTCAACAAAAACAACAACTTCAGGATCCGATACCGCTACTACAAAGCTTCCGAAATATGCAATAGTTAAGGATTCGGCGAGAATAAAGAATTCAATCTATAAGCTGGGGGAGATACTGAAGGTTAATAACAGGTTTAATAGCAGAACAAAAATGCAGCCCTAACCGGCCTTCTTCCTCCGACAGCGGTGTTGAACAATACGCTCTGATAAATATTAACTGGCGGGTCTGAAATAGGTTACCTTACTTCACAATGAATAGAGAATAATGAAAAATTTATAATGAATATTCAACGAGCAGAAATCTCAAAATCAGAAATCAGAAATACTAAAATTAATTTACCATGAAATCAAATTCAATTTTCAGAGCCCTATCATCGAAAGCAATCCTGGTTCTTATCGGAATTACAATCTTTTCAACCAGCCACGCACAATCGATCATTGGTAAATGGAGGGGTGTTTCTGTAAAAAATTATTATAGTGCTGAATTTGCCCAGAAGCTTGGTAAACCTATGGAAGAAAAAACTGCGAAAGATGTCGGCAATTCGGAAATTGAATACAAATCTGATCACACGTTCATCATAAATTTTTCTCCGGCAAACAGCAAAGAAGTGATGACCATGAAAGGAACATGGAGCTTATCGGGTGATGAGCTAAAGTCAACCCTTGAGGCACAATATAACCCAATGAAAAAGACTACATCCGCTACAGTTTCAATAAGTAGCAATACCATGATAACGACAGCGGAAATTCCGCCGCCATCAAGAATAACCAAAACAATCTCTACAAGTACAAGAATGTAATAAATGAAAAATACGAATCCCCATTGCCCGGTATCTTTTTGATCAGATTTTTAAATTAAATACTGACCTCTATGCCGATACTCCAGGTTGAACATTCAGTTCCAAGTTTTGAAGGCTGGAAAAAAGCATTTGAAAGTGATCCTGCCGGCCGGCAAAAAGGCGGAGTAACCCGCTATAAAATTTTGCGAAAACTCGATGACCCAAATTATGTAATCATCGAGCTTGAGTTCAATTCTTTGAAAGAAACCGAAACTTTCCTCGATTCCCTACGGGTAATATGGGGTCGTGTAGAAGGCACCGTTATCAATAAACCGCAGGCGCGAATTATCGAATTAGTGGAAACCAAGGAATATTAATTTTTATCCCGCTTTGAAAATTCGATGATAGTATTCTTCCCCAGTTACATCGGCTGAAAGCTCTTCAGAATCTGTATCACATCATTATAATATTCTGCCGAATATGAAACCCAAACATAAAAACTTATATCGTCATAATCAGGATCTACGAGCAGCATCATTGTTGCAGGGAAGCCGATCTTCTTTCCGTCAATAGCACATCCCCAATATCCGTTTAAATTACTTAAATAAATAGGTTGTTCGTTACCACTACTGTTGTTAACATCATAACTGAGGTCGGATTGGTTTGCCCATTTTATGATAGCGGTTTTCATTCCGGAATAAGTGAGGTGCTCCCCTTTGCGTGGATAAATATCCAGGGTTATCGAACCATTTTTTACCTCAAACTTATCGGCATTATTATCTCCAACAGTCATGTTATCAGGGATTTTAAATTTTATTTTGTAAGTATCCCATGTCCATTGTTTCAAGGTCTGTGCCTGCAAAAGGCTGCCTGCTGAGAGACATATCAGGAGAACTAAAAATTTGTAACGCATGAGTTTTGGTTTTAGAATTGAAGAAATAAAAGCGATCAGGAAAGTCAAATAAAGTTATTAAAAAACTTTGGGGAAAAAGATAAAAACCAATGAAAAATTTTACTCTTCCGTGGACTTTTTGTATAGGCAGAAGTGTTATTCCGGAATATCCAGAAAGGAATATTGTTATAGAAATGGCCAGGGAGGCCCCGGGTTTTGGAAATTCCCGATCTGAGAACTCCGTACAATTCAAAAGTCATGGGGGTCGGGATTAACAAATCATTATAACATAAAACTTAGTTGTTCTTCTACTTTTATAGCTCATGAAGAAACTAACGCTGATCAAGGCCCTCCTACTCCTCTACCCTGTTATTTACTCCCAACAATCAATTTTAGTTCTTAAGAAAAAGAATAAACCATTGGAAACTTTTTGGAATGGTTCAACAATCGCTTTTCAGCTAAAAGGCAAGGAATGGAAAAAGGGAGCCATCACAAAAATTCAAAACGATTCATTTTACATTCGCCCTATGGTGGTAACTCAAAATATATTTAACCCGGATACTGTTTACTTCAATACATCAGGGTTTTTGATTTCTGAAATTTATTCAATGCCGAAAAGAGGAGTTCTTGTTGACTATAAAGATGGGAAATTTCAAATAATCAGATCGGCTGGCCACCAGCATTGGTACTGGATAAAAAGTGGGTGGCTATTCAGGATTGGGGCTGCAGGCTATGCAGGACTGAACATTTTGAACGGCCTTGTCAAAAACAATTTTTCTATTTCAGATAGCAAAAACCAGCTTATCATTGCGGCAGCCGTTTTCATGGGGGGAATTATTCTTCACAAAGTATACAAGGTCACAGTACTGACTGGGAAAAAATATCAAATAAAAACGGTTCAATTAGGGCAACAATAGAATTTTTCCGCACCGGAATTGAAACCCTCCAACAAATCTTACCCTCGAAGAGGCAACAGAATAAATTTTTACCTTTAGTCATACAGGCATCTCTAAAACTTAAACAAATCAATTTATGAAATCCCAGCTACACGTTTTAAAAGGCCTCATGCTTTTGTACATCATCATAGTGGCGCTCCCCTGTATTTCTTCAGGAGAAACAAATCCCAAAAAAGACAAACCACATAAGAAATATATTTCCTCAACTAAGAAACCAGGAACAGCGCCTCCTTTTGCGATCGTAATACAAAGGCAGCTTGATTATATTGAGAGCCATATAGTGGCTTTAGCTGAAGCGATGCCTGCGGATAAATTCGACTTCACGCCAGAGAGCCTTGATATCAAGGGTAGTGATTTCAAAGGGGTGCGCAGTTTTGCCGGGCAAATAAAACATCTCGCCACTGATAATTTTGCCATCTGGAGTCCCGTTACGGGCGATCCCCTGCGAGCTGATATCACTGATGTAAATGGGCCCGGGAGCATAAAGACAAAAGAAGATATCTTAAAATATTTGAAGGATTCCTTTGCGCAGGGACATAAGGCAATTGCTACCCTGACGGAAAAAAATGCCACCGAATTGCTTGACTTTCGTGGAAGTAAATATGCAAGGCTTGACCTGGCATTTTATGCACTTACTCATTCCAACGAACATTTTGGTCAAATGGTAGTGTACCTAAGAATGTGTGGTATTGTTCCCCCTTCAAGCATGGCTACGCAGAAATAAAACAACGAAGCATTAACCGTGGAAATAATAAAAACCAAAAGACTGATACTGAAACCCTTTACTACGGGGGATACTGAATTTATTTTAGAGTTGCTCAATACGGAAGGTTGGATCAAAAATATCGGTGACAGAAATGTAAAAACTACAGAAGAGGCAAAGAATTATTTGAAGAATGGCCCCCTCAAAAGCTACGAGCTAAACGGATTTGGTTTGTACCTTGTTCAACTAAATGAAGGGGGTACATCAATAGGTATGTGTGGATTCGTAAAAAGGGATTACCTGGATCATCCGGACATTGGTTTTGCTTTTCTTCCCGAATATATTGGCAAAGGATATGCATTTGAAATTGCGACCCGAATCATTGAATATGGATTAATGGAGCTCGAATTTGAAAAAATCTTCGCAATTACCCTTCCTCAAAATAGCTCTTCGGTAAAGCTTATAGAGCGAATTGGGTTTACTTATGATAAAAACTTTATAACCAACGATACGAACGAAGAGCTTTCTCTTTACTACATCACTAAAGAAAGGAATCCTGCGGATAAATAACCAAATGATCACAGAACATAGAAAATTGGAAAACCCGATTTGGCACTCTTTAACAGAAGTACATCAATCTTTTGCAATTGATTATGGTAATATCAAATTTTATCATCCCGATTATTGTCCCTTCGGTGGCTATATACTAAATGAGAACATTGCCGAACCCATAGACAAATATTCAACGAAGGTTGATCAGTTTTTTATAGTGGGTGAAAAACCAGGGATATCGAACTCAATGAAACTGAAAAATGAATTAGTATGCGATCAAATGATACTAAATAAAAAAATAACGTTTAATTCCAGCGAACATATCGTAAGGCTTAACGATAACCATGCAGCGGAGGTTTTTCAACTGGTAAACATGGTACAACCGGGGTATTTTAAATCAAAAACATTTTTGCTGGGCAGTTTTTTCGGCATATTTAAAAATGATAAACTTATTTCCATCACGGGCGAGCGAATGAAAATGAACGAGTACACTGAAGTGAGTGCCGTGATAACACATCCGGATCATACCGGTAAAGGATATGCCCGGCAATTAGTTGCACATACTGCAAACAATATCCTGGAGCAAAAGAAAACGCCTTTTTTACACGTTGCTGAAACCAATATCCCTGCAATACGACTTTACAATAGTTCAGGCTTTACAAAAAGAAGAAAAATCAGTTTTTGGAACTTCACAAAGTGAAATGAACAACCCCACCGGCTTAACATTAATTATTCATTTTTCACTATTCATTATTCATTACTTAACCACTTCCTCGATCACATGGCCGATACAACCATTTGGCATTTGAATATGAAGCAGCGCCGCAAGGGTTGGTGAGATATCCGTCATATTTACTTCACGATTCGATTTCCCGGGTTGAATATTCCACCCGTACCAAAGTAATGGAATATGTGTATCGTATGGATTCCATGTGCCATGAGTAGTCCCGGTCTTATTATAGGCATCAAACCATCCAGGATTCAAGACAATTTGAATCTGACCGCTTCGTTTGAAATAATATCCATTGATCATCATTTCCTGTAACCGTTTTGGGATCGCGTATCTTCCAATAGCCGACATGTCTGCCGCAAAGGAAATACCGGGTTGCTGTTGTAAAAATTCTACGGTCGCTTTTTTGATGGCATCAAAATCTAAATTTTTATCACTTATTTTATTGAGATCAAAATTTACCTGGTAATTCATAAGAGAGCGAACAAGACCCTGCGTGTGAAATTTTTCTAACAACATTTTATTAAGCGTATCGGTCACGCGGCTGGAATACCAAAAATCCGCAGGCAATTCATGAGATTGCATAAAGCCAATATTATGAGCTGCTCCATGATCAGCGGTTAAGAAAACAAGGTATTGACCTTTGCCAATTTTTGCATCAAGCATTTGAAAAAAATCAGCAAGGTCTTTATCAAGTCTCAGGTAAGTGTCTTCTACTTCAACTGAATTGGGTCCAAATTGATGACCGACATAATCAGTGGAGGCAACATTGATCGTTAAAAAGTCGGTCGTCCCTGGCCTCCCCAATTGATACCCGTTGATCGCCTCTTTTGCAAATGCCAGGGTAAGTGAATTTCCGAATGGAGTTTGACGGAAGCTGGCTTTGCTTTTGGAATAGAACGTTTTCATGTCATGCGGGAAAGAAGAATTTTTTTCACCGGGAAATAATCCTTCATAGAGTTCCTGGTCAGGATCGCTTTCCTTGTAAGTGGTAACAGGATACATGGTGTTCCAACCTTTATCTACCAGGGCAACGATGGGATTTTGATTATTAAATTTCACAGCCCAATCAGGCAATTGTTTCATATAATACGTGCTGGAAATAAAATGACCGCTTGCATCATCGAGCCAGAATGCGGCATTTGCCGTATGCCCAGCAGGTAAGATCGAAGCCCTGTCCTTCAATGATACGCCAACCACCCTGGATTGAAAATTGGTTGCAAGCCTCAGTTCGTCGGTGATCGTAGACACCAGTAAATTTCTTGGCGACATCCTTCCATCAATTGCATCCGTTGCGCCAACTGATCTTACAGAACTGTCGTCGGTGCAGTAGTGAGTTTTTCCCGTAAGTTGATCAGTCCAGTCATTTCCTGCAATTCCGTCAAGCGCCGGGACAGAGCCGGTAAAAATCGTGGTATGCCCAACAGCAGTAAAGGAAGGAATATAATTGATCATGGCATTTTCACATGAAAACCCCTCATTAATCAATCTTTTAAAACCACCGCTTCCAAAACGATCATAAAAGCGGTATAAATAATCCCAGCGCATCTGGTCCACCACAATTCCAATAACAAGTCTAGGTCGCTGGATCGTGATGTTTTTACTCGCAGTTTGAGAATAGGAGCAGATGACAAATAAGCATGAAAGAAAAAGTGGTCCGGTCTTTTTCATATTTTATATTTGAAGGCGTAAATTTAATGGCATAAAAGGTAAATCCATTCAAACATCGATTTTTTTTAAGCAGATAATAATCAGATCAATGCGGAAATATATTTTTTTCATTTTTATGGCCTTCACTTCGGGGAAACTTTCCGCGCAGCGATCTATCGACAGCCTGGTAGAGGCAGAAAAAAGCTTTGCAAATACCTGCCTGGCAGCAAGCATAAAGGAAGGCTTTTTAAAATTCATTGACACAGGCGGCGTCGTGTTTCAAAAAGGGGTGCCTGTAAATGGCTTTAAACTATATACTAATTCAGAAAAAACGCCTGGCATCCTTACCTGGGAACCGGAATATGCAGAAATCGTTTCAACAAATGATTTTGGATATACTACCGGTCCATGGAAGTATTATTCCAAAACAATAAAAGATACTCCCATCGCTAAGGGTCAGTATATTACTGTATGGCACCTTAATAATAATGGTAAATGGAAATTGTTGATTGATTTCGGTATTAGTTACAGCGCTGAGCGAAAGACAATCTCCCTGGCAAAATCACAAATGGAAAAACTACCAGGAAACGACGACAAGGGATCATTCACAGAGGCGGAAGAAAAGTTTACCAAAGCCTATTCGATCCATGGCGCACAATCGTACCAATCGTTTCTTTCATCGGAAAGCCGTTTAAATTATGCTGGATTCCTGCCGGCAGCTACAGAGGCCGAAAGACAGTCGTTGCTTGATTCATTGCCAAAAAATATCAAATACACCGTTGTGGGTTCGGGCATTTCACCCGGAAAGGACCTTGGATATATTTATGGTACCACGGATATTGATAATAAACAGGATGGTTTTTTGCGAATCTGGCGAAAAGAAAAAAATGGTTGGAAGATCGCTGTCGAAGTGTTGCATTTTAAATCATAAGGGTTGTTTTCATTCTAAAATGAATGTATTAAAAAAGGGAAGATTTATAAAGAAAATTACACCCCAAAACCTATTTTAGCATTCCCTTTTGTCATCAAATGCCTTACTTTTGCGGCAACTTTTATAATTGCACGTTATATTTTTTAACAGTATTCAGAAAGCTAAGATGCCACTTGTACCACGCTCAATACCAGGTAGTAAACGACAACAGGACCAGGCAGGCAACAGGCATTGATAGTAGTGACGCAGTTAACTACATCAAAAAAATCTGAATGTAAAACCCTATACCCAACATGGCAGATATTTTTGAAAAATTATTAAAGGATTATGGGAATATCGGGCAGCACAGGCAACGCGCTCATGGCTATTTTACATTTCCAAAACTTGAAGGAGAAATTGGAAGCCGCATGAAATTTCGAGGAAAAGAAATGATTGTTTGGAGCCTCAATAATTACCTGGGATTGGCCAATCATCCAGAAGTAAGAAAAGCTGATGCGGATGCTGCAAAAGAATTTGGCCTGGCCCTTCCTATGGGTGCAAGAATGATGAGTGGAAATAGTAATTATCATGAACAATTGGAAAAGGAGCTGGCGGAATTTGAAGCCAAGGAAGACGTAGCTCTTTTAAATTACGGTTACCAGGGAATGGTTAGTATCATTGATGTCCTTTGTAACCGCCATGATGTGATTGTATACGATGCAGAAAGTCATGCATGCATCATTGATGGTTTGCGCTTACACCCGGGACACCGTTACGTTTATAAACATAATGATCTTTCAGATTTTGAAAAACAGCTACAGCGCGCCACTGCTCTTATTGAAAAACAAAAAGCGGGTGGCATTTTGGTGATCACCGAAGGCGTCTTTGGAATGGCA
>Ga0193726_1000841_pt1 | contig 27977 bp, 27 predicted proteins | sample H2c1metaG_FD_144928 | JGI IMG/M metagenome (GOLD analysis project Ga0193726, IMG submission 144928) | Soil microbial communities from a riparian zone of the East river system, Colorado, United States - H2c1 | ecosystem: Environmental > Terrestrial > Soil > Riparian zone | place: USA: East River...
GCGGCAAGGTGTATTTCGACCTGCTGAAAGCGCGCCGCGAGGCCAAGACCGAGACTGCGGCCATCGTTCGAATCGAGCAGCTCTATCCATTTCCGTCCGATGAGTACGAGGCTGTGTTGCGCAAGTACTCGAATGCAAAAGAAATCGTCTGGTGCCAGGAAGAGCCGCAGAATCAGGGCAGTTGGTATCAGATTCGCCATCGCCTGCAGTCGAAGCTCGATGATCAGCACGAACTGCTGTATGCCGGGCGCGCGGGCGCCGCCGCGCCTGCAACCGGCATCGCGGCGCTGCACGAACAGCAACAAAAGAATTTGGTCACTGCGGCCCTGCAGGGTATACCGCCGGAAGAGACCTCCCGACAAACGATGCGCATCCCGCCCGCTCAAACTAGGACAGGTTAAATGACTATCGAAGTTCGCGTGCCGCAGCTGCCTGAGTCGGTAGCTGACGCGACGCTCGTCTCCTGGCATAAGAAGCCCGGCGACAGCGTGGCGCGGGATGAAAATCTCGTCGATCTGGAAACCGACAAGGTAGTGCTCGAGGTGCCTGCTCCGGTGGCCGGGGTGCTCAAGGAAATCAGGTTGACCGACGGCACCACCGTGACCAGCGGTCAAATTCTAGCCGTCATCGAGGAAGGGGCTGCAGCCGTGCCGGGCGCGAGCGCGCCCGCCATTCTCGCAGCTTCGAGCGGCGCAACGGCTGCGGCGCAGGACAGCGTCGCGAAGGGCGGCGCCGTCGCGAAGGATAACGTCAGGGCGGACGCCGCCAAGCCGGATGCTGCGGGCGGCAAGCTGAGCCCTGCGGCAAAGCGGGTCGCCGAGGAAAACAAGGTCGATCCGAAAACGGTCTCAGGTTCCGGCCGGGACGGCCGCGTCTCAAAGTCCGATGTCGTGAATTATCTGACCACCAAGGATGCGGTTCCGCCGGCCCAAGCCCAGGCCCCGGCGGCGGCAGCGAGCCCCGCGGCCAAGGCGCCGGCGCAATTCGTCCCCGCACCGAGCGCGCGTACGGCGCGCGCGGAGCAGCGCGTGCCCATGACCCGGCTGCGTGCACGCATTGCCGAACGCATGGTGCAGGCGCAAGCCACCCAGGCGCTTCTGACCTCGTTCAACGAGGTTGATTTGCACGCCGTCAATGAGCTGCGGGCGCGCTACAAGGACCCGTTCGAAAAGCAGTACGGCGTGAAATTGGGTTTCATGTCCTTCTTCGCCAAGGCCTGCGTCGAGGCGCTGAAGAAATTCCCCGCGGTAAATGCCTCGGTGGATGGCGCCGATATCGTGTATCACGAATATTTCGACATTGGTGTCGCGGTCTCAACCGATCGCGGATTGATCGTTCCGGTGCTGCGCGATGCGGATCAATTGAGTTTCGCCGACATTGAAAAATCAATCGGCAATTTCGCGGCGCGCGCTCGTGCCGGCTCCATCACCATCGAGGAGCTCACCGGCGGCACGTTCACGATCACCAATGGCGGCGTGTTCGGTTCGCTGTTGTCGACGCCCATTGTAAATTCGCCGCAAAGCGCCATCTTAGGTATGCACAAGATTCAGGATCGCCCGGTGGTCATTGACGGACAGGTGGTGGTGCGCCCGATGATGTACATCGCGCTGACTTACGATCACCGCATCATTGACGGCCGCGAGGCGGTGCAGTTTTTGGTCACGGTCAAACAATGTCTAGAGGATCCCGCACGCATGGTGCTGCACATATGAGTGATGTTTACGATGTAATTGTCATTGGCGCAGGGCCCGCCGGGTATCCGGCGGCGATTCGTGCCGGACAGAACAAGCTGAAAGTTGCCTGCGTTGATGAGTGGCAGAACACCGACGGCACCTATGCCTTCGGCGGTACCTGCCTGAACGCCGGGTGTATTCCGTCCAAGGCGCTGTTGGAATCCTCGGAGCTGTTTCAACGGGCCAAGGATGAGTTCGCCATACACGGCATCAAGGTGGGCAGCCTCACGCTCGATCTCGGCGCGATGCAGAAACGGCGTGCCTCGGTGGTCAAGACCATGACCAATGGCATCAACACCCTGTTCAAGGCCAATGGCGTTGTCGGCATTCAGGGTCATGGGCGGTTGCTGCCCGGAAACAAGGTGCAGGTCAAGGCGGCTGACGGCACGGAAAAAACGCTGGAGGCGAAGAACGTGGTACTCGCCTCCGGATCCACGCCGATTCGATTGACATCCGTACCGCACGACGGCAAGTACATCGTCGATTCCTGGAACGCCTTGGAATTCGACGCCGTGCCTGCACGGTTGTGCGTCATCGGCGCGGGCGTCATCGGCCTGGAGCTCGGCAGCGTTTGGCGGCGGCTGGGCAGCGAAGTGGTGGTGCTCGAAGCGCTGGAGCAGTTTCTGCCGATGGTGGACCAGACCATCGCGAAGGAAGCTCAACGGCATTTCAAAAAGCAGGGCCTGGACATCAAACTGGGCGCGAAGGTATCGAGCGCTGCAGTTTCGGGCAACGCCGTGGATGTCGTGTATACCGACGCGCAGGGCGAGCACACATTGCAAGTCGACAAGCTCGTCGTCGCCGTAGGACGCCGGCCGTTTACGCAGGAGTTGCTGGCGCAGGGCACCGGCGTCGAATTGGACGAACGCGGGTTCATCAAGGTTGACGAGCACTGCCGTACCAATGCGCCCAACGTGTGGGCGGTGGGCGATGTGGTGCGCGGTCCCATGCTCGCGCACAAGGGCAAGGAAGAGGGCACGATGGTTGCCGACCTGATCGCCGGCCATTACGGCGAAGTGAACTACAAAGTGATTCCCTCGGTGATTTACACCGCGCCCGAGATTGCCTGGGTGGGACAGACCGAAGAGCAGGTCAAGGCCAGCGGCCGTCCCTACAAAGTCGGCACATTTCCCTTTGCCGCCAGTGGTCGTGCACGCGCAATGGAGGCGGCGGCCGGCATGGCGAAGATTGTGTCCGCGAAGGACGATGATGAAGTACTGGGGATCCACGTGATTGGGCCGATGGCCGGCGAATTGATCAGCGAAGCGGTACTGGCGATGGAATATTCCGCCAGCACCGAAGACATTCAACGCACCATCCACGCGCACCCGACCTTGTCGGAGGCCATCCACGAAGCGGCACTGGCGGTGGACAAAAAGGCCATCGACGGCTTGAATCGCTGATGTGTAGTTTCTAACCAACATTCGCCGCCGAAACGGCGCCTGCGTCAGATGTGAGCAAAATCTCATTTGACCATAACTGGAGCGCGCACCCTCGCGTGACGCAGTTCACGCCTCGATAACACCCCGCAGCATACCTTCCTAGCCCTTGGCGCACGTCGCTGGTCCGCGACGTTCGATTTGCACGACACTGGGCTTTGGGCGAGGGAAAATGCTGCTAGGCCATCGATTGCTTCTGCTCGGCGTACTGGCGCTGCCGGCCTTCAGCGGCTGCGGATCCAGCTCGCGTGGCAGTGAAAGCGGAACCATTGCGCAGACCCCAATCGGCGGAACCAATCCTGCGGGACCTGTCACGCCGCCGAAAGCCGGCCCGGTCGGAGGCGGCGTCAGCGGCACGGACAACAAGGTGGCCGCGACGGCTTCGGTCGATGCGCTCGCCGTCGCAGTCGGCACCAGTCAAACCGTCACCGTTACATTCACCTCGACTGACGGATTGCCGATTTCCGGCTTCTCGGTCTACGGAAGTTTAGGCACGCTTCCCGCGGGTTGGAGCGCGCCGACCAGTCTCACCTGCGCCATCGTGGGCCCCGGCAGCGGCTGTGTTCTATCCCTGACCTATGCGCCTGCCGCCGTCGAAACTGGCACGCTGACGCTGGACTGCGTCTACGTCGACAACGCGGGACTGCCGAGGACGCCGGGTCCGTGCATGACGCTCACGTATGCGGCAACCGCATCCAACCACATCGTCGCGTCCGTCTCGCCGATCGGTGAAATTGACACGAAGGCGGGCGGCAAGCAGCCCGTAAGCGTCAGTTTCACCACCGACGACGGCAACGCGGTTACGGCATTTGCTTTGAGCACGAATCTCGGTGCTTTACCCTCGGGTTGGAGCAGCAAGGCGAGCGGGTTGAACTGCGCCGTGGTCAGCACCGGAAACGGCTGCCAATTGGCGCTTGATTTCGCGCCCACGTCGGCCGCCGCCGGCACCCTCACACTGAATTACAGCTACACCGATGGATCGGGCGCGGCGAGCAGCGGGGCGCTCAACATTCCATACGCCACCACGTCGCGCGAGACTGTCGTCGCGAGCGTTTCGCCGAATGGTCAGATCAATGCCGCGCTGATGGGCGGACAGCAGTCTGTCGCCGTCACGTTCACCACCAGCGACGGCAATGCCGCGAGCGGCTTGCGCCTGGTTTCCGACCTGAGCAAATTGCCGGCGGGTTGGAGCAGCACATCGACTGCCTTTGGCTGCGACAGCGTGAGTACCGGCAACGGCTGTCAGCTGCAACTCAAATTTGCACCGGCCGCGCTCGGCGGCGGCACCTTGACCTTGCGCTATTCGTACAACGATGCCGGCGGCACGCCAAATTTCGGATTGTTGACCATACCCTACGCCGCGACCACCAACGACAATGTGGTTGGTACCGCTTCGCCCACCGGTCAAATCGTTGCCATGTTGGGCTCGCCCGCCCAGGCCGTGGCAGTTACATTCACCACCGACGACAACCGCCTGGCGACGGCGCTGACCAGCAACCTTGCGGCGCTTCCGGCGGGCTGGACCAGTGCGGCCGGATCCTTCACCTGCAGCGTTCTTGGCAGCGGCAGTACCTGCCAGCTCGTGTTGAGCTACGAGCCAACCGGCGTGGACAACGGCACGCTGACGTTGAACTACGCGTACGTAAACAACGCGGATGAGGCCAAGACAGGATCGGTGGCCATCGACTATCGCACCACCACCAACGATAACGTGGTTGCGGCGGTCAATCCGACATCGCTGAGCGTCGTGACGGGCAGCGGCAGCAATCCAGTGACGGTCACATTCACGACTGATGACGGCAATGTCGCGAGTTCATTGTCGGCGGACCTCACGGTGCTGCCGGCCGATTGGAGCAGTGCCTCGAGCACGCTTAGCTGCGCCACGGTAAGTATCGGCGCGAGTTGCCAGGTGTCGCTCAACTACTCACCGACCGTGGCGGCCGGCAGCACATTGACCTTCGGTTATAGCTACGTGAACAGCGCCGGCACGATGAAAACCGGCACCGTATCGATTCCATACACCGCCGCACCTTAAGCGCTATTTCCTGCGCCGCGCGCTGATGACATTCGGCACCTTCGCGATGCGCGCCAGCACTTTGAGCAGTTGCGGAAGCCCCGCGATCGAAATGCCGATGCGCATGCGCGCAACCTTGTCGCGCTTGTCGGTGACCGTCGTCATTCCTTGAATTCCGATTTTCTCGTCGGCCAGCGCCGCACTGACGTCGCGCACCAAGCCGCGCCGATCGAAGGCGTGTACCTCGATGTCGACCGGGAAATCGCTGCGTCTTGTTTTGCCCCAGTCGACCGCCAGCACGCGCGCCGGTGCCTTGATCTGAAGCCGCGCCAAATTGGCGCACGCCCGACTGTGGATGCTGACGCCGCGGCCGACCGTGATGTAGCCGACGATGGGCTCCGGCGGAACAGGTTTACAGCAACGCGCGTAGGTCGAGAGCAGGTCCCCGATGCCCTGGACTTCGATGTCGGGCGCGCGGGCGCTCGTCTCGCGCGCTTGTGGATGGCCGGGCTGCGGCTCGCGCGCATGCAACAGACGCTGCATCGCGCCGGCGACCAGGGCTGTGCTGACCGCGCCCTCGCTCTTGTTTTGCGACGCGTCCTGTTTGCGAAACCAGGCGCGTACTTTATTGCGATGGCGGGGGCTTGCGAGAAATCCTGTTTGCGGCGAGAGCCAATCGCGGGAGGGTTGCGGCGTCTTGGCTGTAATGATTTCGACCGTCTCGCTGTTCTTCAAGCGGTAATCGAGCGTAACCATGCGCCCGTTGACCTTGGCACCGCGCGTGCGATGACCCAGATCGGTGTGTACCTGATAGGCAAAGTCGAGCGGCGTGCCGCCGACGGGCACATCCACGATTTCACCCTTGGGCGAGAGCACGTACACGCGGTCCTGAAACAGGCCGGCGCGCACTCGATCGAGGAAATCGCGGCTGCCTTCCGTACCCCCGGCCGGTGCCAACAGCGAGCGCAGCTCATTGATCTTCCGCTCATAAGCCTGGTTGCCGCGGCCGCCCTCCTTGTAGCGCCAATGTGCCGCGACGCCGCGTTCGGAGTCGGCATGCATCTCGTGCGTGCGAATTTGGATCTCGACCGGCTCGCCACCGGGCCCGATCACCGCCGTGTGTATCGAACGGTATAGGTTGTCCTTCGGCGTGGCGATGTAATCGTCGAACTCGCCCGGAATGAGCTGCCAAAGCGAGTGCACGACGCCCAATGCCGCGTAGCACTCGGCGATGCTGCCCACCAGCACCCGCGCGGCGCGAATATCCATCAGCTGCTCGAAAGCCAGCTGTTTCAGCTGCATCTTGCGCCAGATGCTGAAAATATGTTTCGGCCGGCCATCGATGGTGGCCTCGATGCCGGCGCTGCGCATCGCGGACTGCAGCAGTGTTTTCAACTCCTCGATATAGCGCTCGCGCTCTGAGCGGCGCGTTTTCAACGCCGAGGCAATGCGCTTGTACTGCAGCGGTTCAAGATAGCGAAACGCGAGGTCTTCCAGTTCCCATTTGACCTGCCACACCCCGAGGCGATTGGCGAGGGGCGCATACACTTCCCGAGTCTCGATTGCGAGCTTGCGCTGGCGCGATGTGCCCACGCCCTTGGCCGAGCGCATTTTTTGCAGCTGCTCGGCGAGCCTGACCACGACCAGGCGTACATCGCCAATCATCGCCAGCAGCATCTTGCGCAGGGCTTCGGCTTGGGCCGCTTCGAGCCCTTGATCCGGAGTCCAATCGGCCGGCAAGCCGAACTGCCCGAGTTGACTCAATGCGCGCGCCAGCCGCGTGGGTATCTTGCCGAAGCGCTTCTCGGCGCCTGTTTGGTCGATGTAGCCGCCGTCCAGGAGCGGCTGAATCATTGCGGCGATGACGACATCGTCGTCGGCATCCAGGGTGCGCACGATTTCGGCCACAGCCATCGCCGCGTTGCGTACCAAATCGCCCTCCGGCGGCAGTGCCATGTCGCGCAGCGCCGCGATGCCGGCATGCAGTTGGCTGCTGGCCGTCCGGGTGCTCGCGGTGGTTTCCATGTTAGCGGTTGCTGCGGGTGGGATAAGGTGCCTATTTGCCGGTATCATACAAGGGCCATGCCAGTTTCAACGACGAATCAAATTGCGCGTGCTTGAGATCGCGACCATTCGCGTGCTCGGCATCGACCCGGGTTCGCAGCGCACCGGGTTTGGTGTATTGGATGCCACGGGGTCCCGGTTGACGTACGTGGCCAGCGGCGTCATTCGCACCGGCCAGGTCGATTTTGCCGCCCGGCTGTGCGAGATTTTCCGCTGTATGCAAACCATTGTCGCGCAATATCAACCCCAGGAAATCGCGATCGAAAGGGTCTTCGTCAACCGCAACCCAGACAGCGCCTTGAAATTGGGCCAGGCACGCGGTGCGGCCATTTGCGGCACCGTGGATTCCAAAGCGGGAGTTTTCGAATACGCAACACGCCAGATCAAGCAAGCCGTGGTTGGATCGGGAAACGCCGAGAAGGCTCAAGTGCAGCTGATGATGCGAAGCATGCTCAAACTGGACGGACCCGTGGCCGCGGACGCGGCAGACGCCTTGGCGGCCGCCGTGTGTCATGCGCTTCGAGGACGCGCGATGCTGCTGCAGGCGGGCTTGCGCTGATGATCGGTTTCCTCAAGGGCCGGCTGGCGATGAAGCAGCCGCCCATGTTGATGCTCGATGTGAATGGCGTGGGCTACGAGTTGGAAGCCCCGATGTCGACGTTTTACGGCCTGCCCTCGACCGGGGAGGCAGTCGCGCTGTTCACCCACTTGGTGGTTCGCGAGGACGCTCACATCTTGTTCGGATTCGGCACCGATGGTGAGCGGCGCTTGTTCCGCGGCCTGCTCAAGGTGTCGGGTGTCGGACCGAAGATCGCGCTGGGGATTCTCTCCGGAGCGAGCGTGGAAGATTTTCTGCGCACCATCGAAGCCGAAGATGTGGCCATGCTGACGCGTATTCCCGGGATCGGGCGAAAAACCGCGGAGCGAATCATCATCGAGATGCGCGATAACGTGCAAAAACTCTCGATGCCCGCACTTCCCGGCAATCCGCTGGGCAGCGGCACGGCACAATCCCCGCAAAGCGAGGCGTTCAGCGCGCTGGTTGCCTTGGGCTACAAGCCGCCGGAAGTGACGCGGCTGCTCAAGTCAGCGGATGAACCGGGATTGTCGACCACGGAAATCATTCGACGCGCCCTCAAGTCGGCCGTGAAAGCCTAAAATCACGCATGGGCATCGAACAAGATCGCATCATCGCCAGTACCGGGGGCCGCGACGACGAGGTGGTCGATCGGGCCGTGCGCCCGAAAACCCTCGCCGACTATGTCGGGCAGCCCAATGTCAAAACCCAGATGGATATCTTCATCCAAGCGGCGCGCATGCGCGGTGAGGCTCTGGATCATGTACTGATATTCGGACCTCCTGGTCTTGGCAAAACCACGCTGGCACACATCATAGCCAATGAACTGAAGGTGAATTTGCGTCAAACATCGGGGCCCGTGCTGGAGCGCGCCGGCGATCTGGCGGCGTTGCTCACCAATCTCGAGCCGCGCGACGTGCTCTTTGTGGATGAGATACACCGTTTGAGTCCGGTGGTCGAGGAGGTGCTCTACCCTGCCATGGAGGACTCGCAGCTCGATCTCATGATTGGTGAGGGTCCCGGCGCACGCTCGATCAAACTGGATCTGCCGCCATTTACCCTGGTCGGGGCCACGACGCGCGCCGGCTTGCTCACCTCGCCGCTGCGCGATCGATTCGGCATCGTGCAGCGGCTGGAGTTCTACACCACCGAAGAATTGACCAAGATCGTCATCCGCAGCGCATCGATATTGAAATTGCATCTGCAGCCCGACGGCGCGGATCGAATCGCGGAAAGATCCCGCGGCACGCCGCGCATTGCCAATCGACTGTTGCGCCGGGTGCGCGACTTTGCCGAGGTCAAAGCGGGCGGCATCATCAGCGGAGAGGTTGCACTGGCGGCGCTCACCATGCTGGAGGTCGATCCGGAAGGATTCGACATGCTCGACAGAAAATTGCTCCTGACGGTGATAGAAAAGTTCGAAGGCGGACCGGTGGGCGTCGATAGTCTCGCGGCCGCCATGAGCGAGGAGCGCGGCACCATCGAGGATGTCATCGAGCCCTTCCTCATTCAGCAAGGATTCTTGATGCGCACCGCTCGCGGCCGGGTCGCCACCCGCGCCGCCTATACACATTTCGGCCTGGCCGCTCCTGTCATTGAGCGCGATTTGAATCTGCCGCTGTTCCGGGATGGTCAGTAGTGTCTGCAGCGCCGCGCTACACCCACACGTACTCGGTGTACTACGAAGATACGGACATGGGCGGCGTGGTGTACTACGCGAACTATCTGAAGTTCATGGAGCGTTGCCGGACCGATTGGCTGTGGTCCATGGGTGTCGACCAGCAGCGGTTGCGCACGGATCGGCAGGTGCAGTTTGTCGTGGTGAATATCGGCGTCGATTTTTTGCGGCCCGCCGTGCTGCATGATGAAATTCTCGTCACGGCTGCACTTACGCGTCTGGCGGGTGCCACAATACATTTCGAGCAAACCATAATGCGGGGCGACGAGCAATTGATCGATGCTACGGTGCGTGTCGCCTGTCTTGATTCGGGCACGTTGAAGCCACGTGCCATCCCTGCGGATCTTTTCACGGAGTGGCGCAATGCCCAATGATTTGTCGGTTTGGAGCCTGGTGCTCGAAGCGAGCCCCATCGTGCAAGGCGTGGTGGCACTGCTGATGTTGGCCTCGGTGGCTTCCTGGGCGGTGATCTTTCGCAAAAGCCAGGTGATCGGGCGTTCGCGCCGCCAGGCCGAAAAATTTGAAACCGCGTTTTGGTCCGGCGGCGATCTCGCGACTCTGTACCGCGGCATCGAAACCAAGGGGCGGGCCGGTACCGGCCTGCAGAGCATTTTCGAGTCCGGATTCGGCGAGTTCAGCCGCCTTCGTCAACAGGGCACGCCGCCGGAGCAGCTGTTGGAGGGTGCGCGGCGCGCGATGCGCGTGGCGCAATTGCGCGAACTCGATCGCTTGGAACAACATCTGGCGATGCTGGCGACGGTCGGTTCGACCAGCCCGTATGTCGGATTGTTCGGTACGGTGTGGGGCATCATGAGTGCGTTTCACAACCTCGGCAACGTGCAGCAGGCGACGCTGGCGGCCGTCGCGCCCGGCATTGCCGAAGCACTGGTCACGACCGCGGTCGGACTATTCGCGGCGATTCCGGCCGTGGTGGCTTATAACCGCCTGGCCGATCAAGTCAGCCGTTTGGAACTTCGCTTCGATACCTTCATCGAAGAGTTCTCGACCATCTTGCAGCGCCACGGCTCGGCCCGGGCGCAGGTGTAGCGCCGATGCCGGCGCGGCCCCGACGTCGACGATTAATGGCCGAGATCAATGTCGTGCCGTACATCGACGTCATGCTGGTGTTGCTGATCATATTCATGATCACCGCGCCCTTGCTCAAAGAGGGCGTCAAAGTTGACCTGCCGGATGCCGGTGCCAAGCCCATCGATGCGGATTTCCTGGCCAAGCACGAACCGCTGATCTTGACCATTGACTCGCGAGGCCGCTTGTTCATCAATTTTGGCCAAAACCAAGACCAGCCCGTTGCGGAATCGACGGTGAGTTCGCGTACGGCTGCGCTCCTGCGGCGCGATCCGCAAACGCCGGTGCTGGTCAAGGCGGATACCACCGTGCCCTACGGTACGGTGGTACGCGCCATGGTCCTGCTGCAAAAAGCGGGTGCGTCCAAGGTGGGGTTTCTCACGGACCCCGTTCGCACAGGGCCCCCGGTGCGCGAGGCGCCCAATGGAGCCGCCAACGGGGCGCGCTGATGCCGGGATTTCTGCGCGAACATTCGTGGTCGATCGTATTTTCCGTGGGCTTGCACGGACTGCTGATTGCGGCATTCGCGGCGGCGGCCCTGATCACCATTCATCACGCGTTGCCCACCATGCAGCCGATTCCCGTCGATGCGGTGGTGATCGACTCGCAGGTGTTGCACGCGGCGCAACGCGCATTGACCGAGCGTAGCGAACAAGAGGCGGCGCGTGCGCGCGCGGCCGCGGAGGCGCAGGCCGCGGCACAGGCGGCCGAGGTGAAGGCCGCCTCGGATGCGAAGATGGCCGCAGAGGAAGAACACGCCGCAGAAGAAACCAAGGCCGCTGCCGCCGAAGCGGAACTCATGAAACAGGAGCAAGGGAAGCAGGCGCAGGCGGCTGCAAAACGCACGCAGGAGTTCAAGCGCGCCGACGAAGCCAAGCGTATCGAGGACGCAAAGCGCGCGGCGGACGCTAAACAGGCCGAGGACGCGAAGCGGGCGGCGGACGCCAAACAGGCCGAAGACGCGAAGCACGCGGCGGACCTCAAGGCCAAGTCCGAGCGCGAGGCAGAGTTGCGCAGGCAGCTCGCGGATGAGGAACATGTCAGCGCCGTGGAAGCCAGCCCTGCGCGTGCGCAGTATATTGCGCGACTAGCGAGCAGAATTCAGAATGCGTGGATCAAGCCGCCGTCCGCGCGGGCCGGCCTGGACTGTATTGTAAACATTACACAGCTCCCGGGCGGCGAGGTGGCGAACGCGAAAGTGAGCCAGTGCAACGGCGATGCAGCGGCACGCCAGTCGATCGAGAATGCAGTGTATCGTGCATCCCCATTGCCGCCGCCGCCGGACCCGGCATTGTTTGAGCGAAATCTAGTCATTCACTTTCATCCCGACGAATAGAGTCAATTAATGAATAAACAGCTGGCATGTTTGGCTCTCCTTGCGGTGAGTTTGCTGAGTCCCTGGCGCGCCCACGGCGAGTTCGTCGTGGAGGTCACCAAGGGCCAGACCGAGGCAATCCCGCTGGCCGTCGTGCCTTTCGCGTCGGCGGAGGTGGTGGCTGGCTCATTCGATGTGGCGCAGCTTGTGAGCGATGACCTTGCGCGCAGCGGCCGGTTCAAGACCATGGACCGCAAGGACATGATCGAGCAGCCGCACAACGGCGCCAACATTGCATTCGATGATTGGCGCCGCCTCAACAACGACTATATCGTCGTGGGATCGATGCAGTCGGATGCCACGGATCACTACAGCATCACGTACGAGCTCTACAATGTGCTGACCAAACAGCGATTGCTGGGCTTTCAGATCACCTCCAATCGTCCGGGCTTGAGGTCGGCGGCCCATCAAATCGCCGATGCGGTGTTCGAAAAGATCTTGGGCATTCGCGGTGCCTTCTCCACGCGGATCGCCTACATATCCGTGTTGGGTCAATTGCCCAACAGGACTTATCAACTCATCGTGGCGGATGCGGACGGCGAAAATCCCCACGTCGTCATGCAATCGCGCGAACCCTTGATGTCGCCCTCGTGGTCGCCGGACGGCCAAAGCGTGGCCTACGTGTCGTTTGAGGACCGCGTGCCCACTATCTACGCGCAGACCCTCAAGACCGGCGAACGGCACCGCGTCTCCGCGCATGCCGGCGTGAATCAGGCGCCGGCGTGGTCTCCTGATGGCAAGAAGATGGCCTTGGTGCTGTCCACGCGCGAAGGCAATCTCGATGTTTATGTCATGGATTTGACCACGCAGCTGCTGTCGCGAATCACCGATGACCCCGGAATCGACACCGAGCCACAGTGGTCGAAAGACGGCCAAAGTCTATACTTCACGTCCGACCGGGCGGGGGGGCCGCAAATTTATAAGGTCGGCATCAAGCCGGGGGACAAACCCCGCCGGCTCACGTTTCAAGGCAGCTACAACGCGATGCCGCACCTGTCGCCTGACGAATCGCAATTGGCCTTCGTGACCCAGGAAGAGGGGGCATTTCGCATCGCCACCATGGACCTTCGCGGACGCGGCGAGGTCCAAGTGCTGACCAAGGGTCATTTTGATATTTCACCGAGCTACGCACCCAATGGCGCTGTGCTGATTTACGGAACCCGCGATCGCGGCAGAGGGGTGCTGGCGCTGGTCAGCGCGGACGGCCGGGTGCAGCAGCGCTTGGTCTCGAGCGAGGGGGAGCTTCAGGCGCCCGCGTGGGCTCCGTTCTAGGTCAATAAAATTACACAAACAGGCTCATCGCCAGTACCCTTGCTAACAACGGGTCACTTAAGGACCTTTGGACGGAGAAATAAATGAAACGAATCATATCGATCGCTTTGCTCATCGCCGGAGCGGCACTGCTGTCAGGCTGTCCCAAGAAGCACAATGTGAGTGAGCCGCCGGTCGCCGGTAGCCAGGTTCCAGACTCCGCCTCAACGGCCGGAGAGGGCGCATCGACTTCCACCAACCCATTGGGCGGCGATGCGGACAGCCGCGCTCGGAGCTTCGGCGAAGGAACCGGTCCGCTGGCGCGCAAAGTCATTTATTTCGATTTCGACAAGTCGGAGATCAAACCGGAATATGCCGACATTGTGACGACTGCCGCTCACAACTTGACCGGCAACCCCAAGATGAAGATGAAACTTGAAGGGAATACCGATGGGCGCGGCACGCGCGAATACAACATCGGCTTGGGCGAACGGCGTGCTCAGGCAGTGCGTCGCGCCTTGATGCTGCAGGGGGTCGCCGAGTCTCAAGTCACCACGGTCAGTTTCGGCGCCGAGCGTCCGGCGGTCGAGGGTGACGACGAAGCGGCCTGGTCAAAGAATCGGCGCGTGGAAGTGGTCTATCTGCCGTGAATAGGCGCTTCTCTTTCGGCTTGAGTGCGCTGTGGCTCACGTGGAGCTTGAGCGGGTGCGCGTCCACACCGCCCGAGGAGGATCCGGTACAGATCAAACTGAAGGATCTGGATACCCGGCTGGAACGCATCGAGCGAGTGATGGCAAATCAGAGCTTGCTCGATTTCTCCAATCAACTCGAGTCGCTGCGCGGTGATGTGCGTGCCGTCCACAATGATGTGGATCAGATGAACAACGCCATCGAGGCGAGCCGCAAGCAACAGCGGGACATGTACGCGGACTTGGATCAGCGCCTGAAGAACCTCGAATCGCGGGGCAGCGGCGCTTCTGGAACTGCAGCGCCGCCGGCGGTGGCCGGCGCCGCCGCGGGTGCCGCGGCGCCCGCAACCTCGAATGCGCCGGACGCGGGCGACGATAAAGCGATCTACCAGGCCGCGTTCACCCTGCTGAAGGATGGTCAATATGACCGCGCCATCGCCGGATTCCAGAAATTCCTCGCTACCTATCCGGACAGCTCCTTGGCGGACAACGGCCAGTACTGGCTGGGCGAAGCTTTCTATGTGAACAAGTCCTACCCCGAGGCGCAATCGGCGTTTCAACGCGTCATCGACAAATATCCGCAATCGCGCAAGATCTCGGATGCGTTGCTCAAAATCGGCTATTGCCGTTATGAAATGAAGCAATGGGATTCCGCCAGGCAGGTGTTGGGGCAGGTGGTCGCCCGTTTTTCGGATACACCGGCGGGGCGTTTGGCTCAGCAGCGCCTCGAAAAGATGACGGCCGAGAAGCATTGAGTGAGCAAGCGCTCAAACCGGAGCGATTGCGCGTCAATGAAATTTTTCATTCATTGCAAGGGGAGGCTGACTGCGTCGGCTTTCCGACGGTGTTCGTGCGGCTGACAGGATGTCCGCTGCGTTGCCAATACTGCGACACCGAATACGCCTTTCACGCCGGGGAATGGCTGGACCTCGAGGCTGTTCTAGAAAAGGTTCGAAGCATTGGCGCAGCGTATGTGTGCGTGACGGGCGGCGAACCCTTGGCGCAGCCGAATTGCTTGAAACTGCTGGCGCGATTGTGCGACGCCGGCTATCACGTATCCTTGGAAACCAGCGGTGCGCTCGACGTCGCAGCGGTAGATGCACGCGTATCGCGCGTGATCGACGTGAAGACGCCCGGATCGAACGAGGCGTCGCGCAATCGGCTTGAGAATTTTCGGCATCTGACGCCGCGCGATCAACTGAAGTTCGTGATCTGTTCCCGCGGCGACTATGACTGGAGCAAGGCATTCTTGCAGGAACATAACTTGAGCGAGCGCTGCCGCATCCTTTTTTCTCCGAGCTACGGCCAGCTGTCGCCCACGATGTTGGCGGAATGGATTTTAGAGGATCGCCTGCCCGTGCGTTTTCAAATGCAGCTTCACAAGATTCTGTGGGGCGATGTGCCCGGCAAGTGATGCGTGGGCCTTAGACGCGCCATCGTGTTGCTGTCGGGCGGCCTCGATTCGGCCACGGTGCTCGCCATCGCGCGCTCACAGAACTATGAGTGCTATGCGCTCAGCGTGGATTACGGTCAGCGGCATCGCGCGGAACTTCAGGCAGCCCGGCGGATCGCGGCCGCATTGAACGCTCATGAACATCGAACCATGCGGGTCGATCTTGCCGGCATCGGTGGCTCGGCGCTGACGGATGCCACCATGGCGATAGCGGAAGCGCCGGCACCGGGAATTCCCACGACCTATGTCCCCGCGCGCAACACCCTGTTTCTGTCGCTGGCGCTCGGTTGGGCTGAGGTCGTTGGTGCCAGTGATATTTTCGTCGGCGTCAACGCCGTCGATTACTCCGGATATCCGGACTGCCGCCCGGTATTTATCAAAGCATTCGAGCAACTGGCTCAGGTGGCGACCAAAGCAGGGGTGGAAGGCGGGCGGTTGCAAATTCATGCGCCGCTCATCCAGATGTCCAAGGCAGACATCATTCGCGCAGGCGCCGAGCTCGGTGTGGATTTCGGCGCGACCGTCTCTTGCTACCAGGCCACGGCGGACGGCAGGGCCTGCGGCAGGTGCGATTCCTGCCGGCTGCGCGCCGCCGGTTTCGCTGCCGCAAGTATCCAGGATCCCACCGCCTACGCTTGAAGCGCTTTGGCCATGATCTGCGGGCGAAGTTCGGCTATGATGCGCGCCTGCAAACGGGACGGTAGCTCAGTTGGTAGAGCAAGGCCCTTTTAAGGCTTTGGTCCCGGGTTCGAGTCCCGGCCGTCCCACCAATATTTTAACTAATTAAATCAATTAATTATGGAAGATAACAATAATTAACATTGAATACGGATTTCCTCCGTGCGCGGATTGACTCAACCTGGTCTGGGTAGAAGGAGCCAGCGACCGCACTAGCCCCTCCCTTGCTTATCGCAGTGAAGCTACTGAACTCGGCCGGTGGTTTTGACGCCATAGAAATTGTGGACGCTCGTCACCCAGGTAGTGTCGGCCATTGCAGGCCAGTGATCCTTATCGAATCCCGGCGCATTCTTGAGCTGCTCTTTCGAGGCATTGAGAATGAATCGCTTATTTTCGGTATCAAGCTTCAACGCCTGCCATGGGACGGCAAACAGCCGGTCGCCCATGCCGAGAAAGCCGCCGAATGATAGGACAGCGTAGTTGATCTTGCCTGTGGCCATCTCAATCATAAATTCTTTGATGGTGCCTAGGCTTTCGTCAGCCGTGTTGTAAACATCATTTCCGATTAACGTATCTGCCCCCATGAGGGCAGGGCCTGGGCCTGTTCCAGCATTCTTGTACATTCCGTAGGTGTCACGTGACAGGTAGTTGGATTCCATCATTTTCTCCAGTAATAAAGTTTAAACGGCTCAAGTGAGCGGGTGCCTACTATTGCCCTAACAGATGTTTCCGGCACTCGGCCAATGGACGCATTGCAGGTCAGATGGCTACCGACGTGGTGTCGGTGCTGTGCTGTCGGACGGGATACTCTCTAAGTCTCGTTCGCCATGGCACTGACGAATATAAAGAGCGAGTGCTTGATGCTGGCGCACAACGTGCGCATCGTAGGCGAGCAGGTGCGGTCCCGTGGCGCGGGCGAACCGGTCTAAGACTTCGGTGCACGCGCGCTCGATCAGGTGGCGCACTTTGAGCCCACGTGTTCGGGCGGTCCCGGAACTATCTTGCGGGTCCGCATCAATTTCTCGGCCGGCTTGCTCAAGGACGGCATGCAGTCCCCAGGCAGCCGCTTCAAGCGCGCCCACGTGCGCACGGGAATGCGGATCGCGTCGGTTCAAGCTCGCCGCAGCCTCGATGAGAGATAGCGCGCCACCCGCCCAGCATGCAGCCGGACCCAGCGAGCCGTGCCAAAATCCTGGGCGATCAAGGTACCAGCCGGCACCGCCCAGCCGGTTGCTGTCAGAGACGACTAAGGCATCGAACTTTACGGCGGTGGTCGCGGTGTCGGCGAAGGCGGGGCTCACCCATGCGGACGGCTGAAGCAACGCGCGGGAAGCTTTGATCGGCAGATCGAAGAGCAGGGTGCCGTCCGCATGATGCGCTGTGACGAGCGCCGCATCCACAAAGGCCGCGCCGCTGCAAAATTGTTTGATGCCCTCGATCCGCCACTCACCGCCGTCGAGGCGCTCGCAGGTAACGCGGCTTGGTGGTGCATCAGAGGCCCATACCCCGTAAAGAGCGCCGCCGCGCGGGATCCGCCCGCATTCGGCGAGAATCGCCACGGCATCGGTGTGTGCTTCGGCAATTCTAGCGAACGATAAATCCGTTGCGCCCCATTTTGAGAGAGCATGATGCCGACTGGGGGTATCACCCGCGCCTGGCAACGGCAAATGAGAAGCCGCGGAATCGGCGAAGCCTAAGAGTCGATCCTCAAGTGCCTGCATATAGCGCCTCGACGCTGGCTCTTAAAGTGTCCGCAAATCCGCCTTTTGCGCGGCCTTCGAGCCGTGAACTCGTGGTGACCACACTGCTCACGGGAGAGCTGACGCGCCATCCCCGGCCGCGCAAACGCGCCCAGAGACAATGATCTTCCGCGAGCGCCAGATTGCTCCAGCCGCCTACATCCTCGTACGCATCAGCTCGTACCGAAAGATTCGCGCCGTGTACATGGGTGTGCGTACCTTCGGGACTCGTCAGGTACGTATGTCGATAGACCTCATGAGCGGCAGATGACCCGCCCGTTTCCAAGTGCACGATCCCCGCAACCGCCGTTACTCCCTCTTCAGCAAAGCCCAACTGCACTGCAATCCAATCATCGCTTACGTGGGTGTCGGCGTCGGTGTTGGCCAACCAAATTTGGGACGAGTCGAGGATCTTCCAGTGCTGAAGCACTCGGGCGACTCCTTCACGCCGCGCCGCGCCGGCGGATCCGACACTGATCTCCCGGACTTCTCCGGCGCTTCCTAAGACGTGACGTGCCCGTTCGACGGTCCGGTCCGTGCAACGATCCGCAATCACGACCACCCAATAATTCTCAACGCCGGCCGTCGCGAGTGACCTCAGGACACTGCCGATGCACGACTCGATCGTCGTCTCCTCGTTGCGTGCAGGGATGACGACACCGACTGACCATTGGGTTTTCCATCGGTTCATGACGCCAATCGCCACGAATCAATCCGAAATCCCGCTTGACGCGAACCGCCTATCCACTCACAGGATAACTTCTCCGCCAGCACCTCGTGAACTGCGTCGCCATGCAAAACATGATCGGGGCTGTGCCCCAGCCAGTGTACTGCCACGAATTCACCACCCGGCTCCAACCCGCTCGCCATTTGTCGCGCAATGAGGCCTAGTCGGTCGGCAGGAAAATAATAGCCGAGCTCGCTGAAGACAATCAGATCGAACGTGCCCTCAGGCGGCCCCTCGGATGCATCGCGCTGGTAGATCTCGACGTGATTCATGTCCCGGCAGCGCTCCTTCGCATGGGCGACCGCGGTGTCGGCAATGTCGCAGGCGATCAGATGCTCGACGCGTTGGGCGAGCGCGGCGGTCAGTACTCCGACGGAACAGCCGGGCTCAAACCCCCGACGGTAGCGCGCCTGCGAAAGTGAATGGAGCGTGGCTTGGTAGCGATTAAGCTCATAGGAGGAGGAGGCAAACTGCCACGGATCGCTCGATCCTCGATAAAGAGCTTCGAAGAACGCCTGCGATTGTCGATTCGAGGTGTTCATGCCAAAAACGCCTCATATGGCCGGATGAAATAGGACAATATGTGACCAGGCACGATCGGTTCGCGACCCAAGGGACGCATCTGTGAAGCGAAACAACGCATTGCCCGCGCCTTCGCTTTTAAAGTAGCCAAATCGATCAAAAAGCGGCCCCATCCCTTTGCGGCGAACTGTTCGGGAGTGCCGTGATGCCAAAGCCAGATCGGATAACGCCACAACGTCACGCCGCGCAATCGGGCGATTTCGCAACAAACCTCACCCGTCGCATCATGATCGGGGTGACCGTCCCGCTCGTACGGCGCGACCAACAGCGCATTGCGCGAGATTCGCCGGTCGATCGCATCGAACAGCGTCGCTCGGTGCTCATTCACACGACCATCTGGAATACTCAAGTGCTCAGTGTGCACGTTTTGCGGGGCCAGCACGTTTAACGCGTCACTCAGTTCGCGGCGCCGGATTCTGTCTAGCCCTTTCCAGTCCGGATAAGCCGCCTCGCCATCGGTCACGCTCAGGACGATAGGGTCGTGGCCGGCGCGCGCGGCGCTGCAGATGAGCCCACCGGCACCCAACACTTCATCGTCCGGGTGAGGGCTCACGACCACCATCCCGGCGCAGGGCAGTGCCAGCAGCGGTGCGTCTTCCAAGACTGCTTTCCAGCGAGACTCGGATGTGCCGCGATGCGCGGGATTAAAGGAAGCGGACGCAGTGCTGAGGCGATGGGACATGGTTCGTCGAGTTCAGGGCTGGCCGGAACCGCCGGCCGATCCGTAAATCTGCCCGGTTGCGAAACTGCTCTGGTTGTCGGCAAGCTGCACATAAAGGCCGCCCAATTCGGCCGGCATTCCGGGTCTGCCCATCGGGGTTTGACTGCCGAATTGCGTCTGTTTCTCCGGAAATGCGCCGCCACTTATTTGCAATGGCGTCCATATCGGGCCCGGTGCGACGCCATTGACTCGAATGCCTTTAGGTGCCAATTGCTTTGCCAGCGATTTCACGAAATTCATGGTTGCCGCTTTCGTCTGTGCGTAATCATAAAGATCCGCTGACGGGTCGTAGGCTTGTTCCGAAGCTGTCGCGATGATGCTAGAACCCGGCGGTAGGCTGGGCAGCGCGGCCTTGATTAGCCAAAATGGCGCGTAGATGTTGGTCTTCATGGTCCAGTCGAATTGTTCGCTTGAAATATCCAAAATCGATTTGTGAGCCTGCTGTCGACCGGCGTTGCTGACCAAGATGTCCAGGCCGCCCAATGCTTCGATCGCGTGTCTCACCAGCTCTTCACAAAACACTTCCTGCCTAAGGTCGCCCGGAATCGCGACACCCTTGCGGCCGGCAGCGCGAATCAGGTCGAGCACCTCGTCCGCGTCCGGTTGCTCATCCACAAGATAGTTGATCACGACATCGGCCCCTTCGCGAGCGAAGGCGATGGCTGCAGCGCGACCCATGCCTGAGTCTCCGCCGGTGATGAGTGCCTTTCGACCTTTCAAGCGTCCGTTACCCTTGTAGCTTGTTTCGCCATGATCGGGACGCGGCTGCATTTTGGAGGCCAACCCAGGCCAGGGTTGGTGCTGCTCAGGGAACGGGGGCTTCGGATGCTTGGACCTCGGATCCTCGAGCCGCGATCTCGGGGACGGTTCTAGCGTTGCGGTAGCGCCATGAGCGCTGGTGACGCCCGCGGTGGCCATGTCCATTCCGATGGCTCCTACCGGTCCGCGTCTGCCGAAATTGAAATTGTCCGAAGTCATGGGTAAATCCTCTCAATGATCACAGGGCATGGAATGGCTCAGACTGATGGTGGATCCTGGTCGCGCGCTGGATGACGATGTTTGCCCATGGCTTTGATAAATGCTTCAGGGCTTGCGTAACTATCGTCTTGCGCTTCGATGAGCAATCCGGGATCTGCATCTCCTGAGGGTAACGTGAAGGGTATTCCCGCCTTTGCCAATAGTTCGGATGAGCTACCGAGAACCAATAGCGTCTTGCAATGCCGATACTGATCCTTGACAAAATCAAGGGTGCGTCCATCCGAGATCAACATGCTCAACGCCTCGGGACCTGCGGGCAGTACCAGAGCATCGAACAGCACGCACGGAGAATTCTCGAAGGTGGCGTCCACCTCGAAGGCCTCGCCGCTTTCGCTCATCACAGTGCCCAGACGACTGCTCAGCAGCCGGGTAACCGCACCCGCCTCAGACAGCGCATCGATCAGCGAGCTGATGGTGTCGCTCTCCATGCCATTGGCGACAATGATGGCCACCTTGCGTGTTGAGATATCGCCATTCCCTGGCAGCGCCATCAGTGAAAGTGCCGGGGATGTCGAGACTTCGGGCTTTGGTGCATTTTTTATTGCGTGCGGCATCGGCTCCGGCAGGTCGAGCCCCAGCCCAGCCGCCACTGCAGTCGCCAGATCTTTGGAGACATTTAGAAGCGAGGACACCATTCGCGAGCGGATCGCAGGAATGGTTACTCGACTCAGTTCGAAGCGAAACGCGCCGATGATATGAGCCTTTTCCACCTCGGTCTGGCTGTCGAAAAACAACCGCGCCTGCGCGTAGTGCTCGGCAAATCTCTCCGGCTTGCCGCGCACCTTATCGACGGGTGAATTGCTCGTTTCGACAGCTTTGGGAAATGAAATGAAGCCAGTGGCACCGGCTTGGAACGGACATCCGCCGCTGAGGGAATTCGGCTCATACGAAACTCTGCCGCGTGGGATCGCCTGTCGATGCAAGCCGTCGCGCTGATTGTTGTGGACCGGCGCCAAGGGTGAGTTGATGGGGATTTCATGAAAGTTCGGGCCGCCCAGGCGGGTAATCTGCGTATCGAGATACGAGTGAATGCGGCCGGCCAGCAACGGATCGTTGCTGAAATCGATGCCGGGCACGATGTGCGCCGTGCAAAAAGCCACTTGCTCAGTCTCGGCAAAGAAATTATCTGGATTTCTATTGAGCACCATGCGCCCCACGGGCTTCACAGGGACCAGTTCTTCGGGAATGAGCTTGGTTGAATCGAGGACATCGAAGCTGAATTTGTCCGCATCGGATTCGCTGAAGATTTGGAGTCCCAGCTCCCATTCCGGGTAGTTGCCCGATTCAATCGCTTCCCACAAATCTCTGCGATGAAAATCCGGATCGGCACCCATGAGTTTCACAGCTTCATCCCACACGAGCGAGTGTGTCCCCAACAAGGGCTTCCAGTGAAACTTGCAGAATGAGGATTGACCTTTCGAATTGAGGAGACGGAATGTATGCACTCCGAATCCTTGCATCATGCGGTAACTGCGTGGAATGGCTCGATCAGACATGATCCACATCAACATGTGGGTTGACTCAGGCATTAGGGAGACAAAGTCCCAAAAGGTATCGTGGGCAGTGGCCGCTTGCGGCATGGCGTTGTGCGGTTCCGGCTTCGCCGCGTGGATGAGGTCGGGAAACTTCATTGCATCCTGGATGAAGAACACCGGGATGTTATTGCCTACCAAGTCCCAATTGCCCTGATCCGTATAAAACTTCACCGCGAATCCACGCACGTCACGCGCCGTATCGGCTGAACCGCGTTCACCGGCGACTGTGGAGAAGCGAACAAACACGGGAGTCCGCTTCCCCGGCTCTGCAAACGGCGCCGCTTGTGTAAGCGAAGACAGGGACTTGTAAGATTCGAAATATCCGTGAGCACCCGAGCCTCGGGCATGAACGATGCGTTCGGGAATTCGCTCGTGATCAAAGTGCGTGATTTTTTCCCTCAAGATGAAGTCTTCAAGCAAAGCGGGTCCCCGCAGACCTGCCTTCAGAGAATTCTGATTGTCCCCGACCGGGACTCCTTGATTGGTTGTGAGTACTTGGTCCGCGGAGTTGACTCGCCTGGCCCCAAGTGAACCATCGAGCGCTTGAACCTCGAGCGCGGGCGCGCCTGTTTTCAACGATTCGTTCTTCTCGCTCAGCGTGCCGGCACCTGCGGCCGGTGAGGGCATTTTCTCATGTGCGCCCTCGACCGGCGTTGAGGCACGCGCTTGCCCGTATTCGCTCGATTTTCCGCTGTTGAAAGGCATATCGGCGGCGAGTGCCTCTTGTTCCTGGGCATGAACCGCCGCCGCAGTTCTTGCTGCCGGATCCGGATGCGATGGGCCGCTTACCGTGGTACCGACCGCCATTTTGCTACCTCGGAAGGCGGCCTTTTTGGAGGTGGCTCGCTTAGCCCTACTCTTGTGCTGAGGCATCTGAATATCCTTGAAGTGAATGAGAGCGCTGCCGCGCGTGCTTGGCCCGGCTGCGACGAGTGGCATGCACCCTCGCACGAGAGCAAAGCGGGAATAAGATGCGAAAGCTCGCAAAGCGTTGTAGCCCGCGGACTACGAGAACGGTTTCGCTAACGTATGTTAGGCGAAGTAAGTGAATAGCAGCCATATCGTGAGCGCTGAACCGTCCGCGAACTCTACTGTGACTTCGGAGCCTTAGCCCCTATGAAGACAGTTAATTCCTACACCGGGTAATGGCGCCCAATAACTGGGAGCCGTCCCTGATATCCGCATACTGCTCCCGCTTTCACGCATACGACGTCAACTACCCGGGAGGCCACAACGATGCGCAGCGTTTCAAATACTTGGGCGGTCGTGCTTGCCGGTGGCGAAGGCAGCCGGCTGAAAGAACTCACCACGACAGCCGCCGGCGAGACAATTCCAAAGCAATTTTGCTCTATGCGGAGAGACACCTGCCTGTTGGAAGATGCGCTCAAACGTGCCGAGGCCGTGGCGCTCTCCCAGCACATCTGCAGCGTCGTGGCCTCGCAGCACCGCCGCTGGTGGAGCGGCGCGCTAAAAAACCTACCTGCCCAGAACATCTTTGCGCAGCCGAGTAATCGCGGTACGGCCCATGGCATTTTGTTAGCGTTGCTGCAGATTGAAAAGCGCGCCTCAAATGCGATCGCAGTGCTTTTGCCGGCGGACCACTACCTGACCGATGAGGTCACGATGGCACGTTCGTTACGAATGACAGCTAATCTTGCGGCGGATAACGAGGGTCTCGTCTACTTGTTGGGCGCGGAACCTGACCGCCCGGATCACGAACTCGGATACATCGTTCCGAGCGCGCACCGCCGCGACGCCCCAGCGGATGTGGTGCGATTCGTAGAAAAGCCTGCCACGGCATTGGCGCGCGACCTCATCAGGGAAGGTGCTTTGTGGAACACCTTCATCCTCGCGGGCTCAGTGCGGTCTCTCTTAAATCTGTTCGAAGGGTGCTTTGCGCCAACGATGAAGGACATGCGGCGCGCACTGGAACCGGGCACAAGCGAACTCGCCGGCTCTGTGGCCCTGGAACTTGTGTACGCGGACTTAGAACCGCAGGACTTTTCTCGCGATGTGCTAGAGCGTCACGAGCAGATTTTGCAGGTGCTGCGCGTGCCGAACTGCGGATGGACTGATTTGGGCACTCCTAAGCGAGTCGAAGAGGCGGCCCGCACCCTGGCGCGAGTGCGATTACCCCTAACCACTGTGCATTCTGCGACCGGAGTAGGCTATCTGGATCTGGCATCGAATCCGAGGCAGACGCGCTTGCCTCAAGGGTCATAGCCAAAAAATGCAAGGCCACGAACAAAATGAAATTCATGTCTCCGGAAAATCGACAAGGGCATCTTGAGGCCTCCCGCAACTTGAAAATGGCCAGCTCCCCGCACGCGTTCGTGCGCGGCAGCACCGTGAAGTTCTACCAGTGGCTGGAGGAGGGAAGAGCACGCCAACTCCCTGAAGGGCCGGCGGTATGGATATGTGGAGACTGTCATTCTGGAAATTTAGGTCCCATTGCCGACGCAAAAGGGCACATTGAAATTCAGATTCGCGACCTTGATCAGAGCGTGATCGGCAATCCGAATCACGATCTTATTCGGCTCGCGCTCTCGCTGGCTTCGGCCGCGCGCGGATCAGCACTTCCCGGCGTAGCGACCGCGCAAATGCTCGAGCACATGATGGAGGGTTACCAAAATGGACTAAGAGTCGACCCGAACCGCGCGAAGATCGAGGAGCCAAGACCTGACTGCATCAAGGTGGTGATGAAACGAGCCGTCGAACGCACGTGGAAGCACCTCGCGCGCGAGCGATTGGAAGACACGCGACCCAATATCCCTCTCGGGAAGCGTTTCTGGCCTTTGACTCGCGAGGAGAAGCGCGAACTCATCGCGCTGTTCGATCTCAAGGCGGCACGAAGGCTCGTCACGTCACTAAAAGGGCGCAAAGCGAATTCAGACATAGAGGTCTTGGATGCGGCCTATTGGATGAAGGGATGCAGCTCCCTCGGTCGGCTGCGCTATGCAGTATTGTTGGGACTTGGGAGCAACCGCGGAAAAAGTGATGACTACTGCTTGATTGATATTAAAGAGGCGATACCCGCTGCCGCACCGCGTACCAGGGATTGCAAAATGCCAAGGGACAACGCCAAACGGGTCGTCCAAGGAGCGCGACAGCTTTCGCCAGCGCTGGGAGAGCGAATGAACGCTGCGCGCTTTCTCGGCAAATCAGTTTTTTTGCGCGAGTTGTTGCCACAAGATCTGAAACTCGAAATAGATCAGATTTCGCATGACGAAGCCGTGGGTGCGGCGAAATTTCTGGCCGCCGTGCTGGGGAGGGCGCATGGGCGTCAGATGGACCCGCCAACTCGCAAGAGCTTCCTTCGAGATCTGAAGCGGAGTTCATCGAAACGATTGGACGCTCCGTCGTGGCTGTGGTCAAGCGTTGTGGATCTTGCGGGGATTCACGAAGTCGCTTATCTCAAGCATTGTCGGCAATACGCAATGGGGACTGCTTCCAGAAAAAATCAAAGGCGGGTAGATTGACGCCCGAGAACGCGGAACGGACCGGAGACATGAAGAAGGCAGTCTCGAGCGAGAATGCAGCGCATTTAAGCGCCCGTACGAGCACCCGGCCGAGTCTTGTAAATGCAATACGCTGAATTGATCGGCTGGACGAGTTCGGCGATCCTTTTCATGACCATTGCGAGACAGGTCTACACTCAGTGGAAAACCAAGTCTACGGCCGGCGTTTCACATTGGCTCTTCATTGGACAGTTAATGGCGTCGACAGGTTTTACGATTTACAGCTACCTGCTGCACAACTGGGTGTTTGTAGTCTCTAATTTCGGAATGCTGATTACCGCGGTCATCGGTCAAATTATCTATAAGCGCAGTAAGCGGTAGGTCGTGAGAAGCTTCGGCTTTGTTATAGGTGCTCAGGTGTTTTGGATGCGCCAGGGTTAGCGGCATGTCGTAGGCAGTCGAAGAAATCGCCGCTCGGGATGTCATGAGCGCGCGTGCGCCCACCCGGCGGATGATATCCTGCCGCCGGCTGTCGATTAGATAGCTCCATATCAACAGGCCAGAGGCCTATAAAAAGGGACGTTGATGACTATTGACCTATCGGGAAAAGTTGCGGTGGTGACAGGCGCCGGCGGCGGGCTGGGTCGTGAACATGCGCTGCTGCTTGCGCGTCGCGGAGCGAAAGTCGTCGTCAATGACGTCGGCGGCTCGGTGGCGGGAACGGGCGCTTCAAGCACTGCTGCGGAGGCGGTGGTCAAGGAAATAGAAGCCGCCGGCGGGGAGGCGATTGCGAATGCTTCGTCGGTTACCGACTATCCGGCGGTTGAAGCCATGGTCGAACAAGCCCGCTCGCTGTGGGGGAAGGTCGATATTCTCGTCAACAATGCCGGCATCTTGCGCGACAAGTCATTTTCAAAAATGGATCTCGAAGATTTTCGGCGCGTGATTGACGTGCATCTCATGGGCGCGGTTCACTGTACTAAAGCCGTGTGGAACCACATGAAAGAACAGTCCTATGGAAGGATCGTCATGACGACGTCTTCCTCGGGCCTTTACGGCAACTTTGGGCAGGCGAATTACGGGGCCGCGAAACTGGCCCTGGTCGGACTCATGCAGACTCTCGCACTGGAAGGCGCCAAGCACAATATTCGCGTGAATTGCATCGCTCCGTCCGCCGGGACTCGCATGCTCGACGGATTGATGTCCCAAGAGACATTGGAACTGCTTCCCGCCGCCGCAGTAAGTCCGGGCGTGCTGGCGCTGGTGAGCGATGACGCGCCAAGCCGCACGATTCTGTGCGCCGGCGGGGGCGCCTATAGCCAAGCGCATATCACGTTGACCCGCGGCATATACGTCGGTACTGATGAACGCTCCGCCGAGCGCGTGGCTGAGAATTGGCACGCGATTGCAGATCGATCGGGTGAAATTATCCCTGAAGCGGGTATTGCACAAAGCCAAATGGAAATTGAGAAGTCCAAGCGATAAGTACCCGGAGCTACACCTCATGTCGATTCCATCCTTCTTAAAGTGGCCCTTCTTCGATGAACGCCATCGCGAGCTTCACGCAACTCTTAGCGGTTGGTGCCGCGAAAACTCCGGTGAATTCGCGCACGCCGAAACCCGGGCAGCGGTGGATGAAACCTGCCGCCGTCTGGTGCGGGGCATGGGGAGCGCTGGGTTCACCCGCTATTGCGTGCGGGCCGATCAAGGCGGAATGTTTGCCGATTTCGATGTGCGATCGATCTCCATCCTGCGTGAATCTCTCGCGGGCTTTGAGGGACTGGCCGACTTTGCCTTCGCCATGCAGGGCCTGGGTAGCGGTGCGATCACTCTGGCCGGATCAAGTGAGCTGCAATCGAAATATCTGCCGAAAGTCGCGCGGGGCGAGGCGATCGCCGCGTTTGCGCTGTCTGAGCCTGACGCCGGATCGGACGTGGCTGCCATGCAATGCCGCGCGCGCCGGGACGGGGACGATTACGTGCTGGACGGTGAGAAGACTTGGATTTCCAACGGCGGCATTGCCGATTTTTATTGCGTCTTCGCGCGCACACAGGAGCCGAACGTGCGCGCCGATGGCACCACGGCCGCAGCCGGCATCAGCGCGTTTGTCGTGGACGCGGCTACGGCAGGATTCTCCATT
>Ga0193726_1000842_pt1 | contig 27977 bp, 20 predicted proteins | sample H2c1metaG_FD_144928 | JGI IMG/M metagenome (GOLD analysis project Ga0193726, IMG submission 144928) | Soil microbial communities from a riparian zone of the East river system, Colorado, United States - H2c1 | ecosystem: Environmental > Terrestrial > Soil > Riparian zone | place: USA: East River...
GGATCGGCGCGGAACGAGCCGTCGGGATTGAAGGAGCTGGTGGTCAAGAAGCCGGCGGTGGCGTACTGCTTGTCGAAGACGTTGACGACGCGCACGAACACATCCACGGCCTTGCCGACATGGTAGGTGCTGTTCAAATTGAGTACGGTGTAGCCGCTGATCCAACCGGAACCGGCAATGAAGGCTCCTTCGCCGTTGGTCGCACCAGCCTGGTTGGCGTTGTTTTCATTGCCATGCAGGAACACTCCGGACGAGGCGATCAGATTGGCACCCGCATTCCAGTGATCGTTGAGTGCATAGTCGAGCACCAACCGTCCGGTATGGCGTGCGATCAAGGGGATGCGGTCTCCCGGCCGAACCTGAATGTTGCCGTCCTGGTCCGCGCTGCTGTTCGATTCGCCGTTGACCTCGAAGTTCGATTGAAACGTGGCGTCGACAAAGCTGTACACCATGCGCCACGACAGCTTGGACAGCTTGCCGCCGACACTCAAGTCCGCGCCTTGCCGCCGAGTGCTGCCGACATTGTCGAAGTAACCCTGATTGGTGCTGGTGGCGACGAATTGGATGTCGTCGCGATTGACGGTATGAAAGACATCCACGTTCCAATTGAAGCTGTTGTCTGACGTATTGCCGCGCGCACCCATTTCCACCGTGCGGGCAACCACCTGCTTGAGGTCGGGGTCGCTGGCAAAATCATTCGGCAATCCGCAGGGTGCCGCCGGATTGGCGCACCCCAGTTCGATCACGGTCGGTGCGCGGCTGGCCTGGTTGTAGTCTGCATACAAGGTCAACGCGTCGGTCGGCGTCACCGTGAGGCCGAACGCTGGATTGATTCGGCTGTAGGTGTGATTGCCGGTGAGCGGGCTGCTGGTGTCGAATCCCGTGCCGACATCTCCGACGTCGGAATCCACGCTGTAACCGTCCAGCGTCTCGGTATTGCGGTTGTAGCGCAGTGACGCCGTGAAATGCAGCAATCTGCTCGGCGAGAGAGTGTCGGTCAGGTACACGCCGCTGATCTTATTGCTGCCGCCGAGCGAAATCACCGTCTCATCGTTGAGCGGGTTGAGGTCGTAGATCAGCGTGCGATTCGGCGCGAACGTCCCGTATTGAAAGGATTGCGCGAAGGAGTCGCGCGAATCGTCGTAGTCGGCGCCGAGAATCGCTTGATTCCTCCAGCCGAAGATATCTTGCGAATCGGTCAGCTGCAGCCCGAATCCGGCGGTGCGCTGAAGCAGCCGCGAGGTGGCATTTTGCGCGGCATCGCAATAAGCGAGGCCGGCCCGGCTGGTCAGCGATCCCGTGCAGTCGATCGGCGGCCCGCTGTAGTCGTCCGAAAGATAGTTGTCGCTGACGTTGCCGTTGATGCTGTCGGTGGCCAGGCGGCGATAGTAGACGTTGGCGGACAACAGCAGGTGCTTGGTGATGAACTGCGTGCCGGTGAGATTCACAAAATTCAACAGATTCAAGGTGAAGTCCGGCGTATAGCTGGTGGCGCGGCGGTAATCCAGCATGCTTTCGGGCACTGCGCCGTTGCCGGACATGCGGGTATCCGCATAGGTGTAGCTCAAGTCGATGTCGGTGTTGTCGTTCTGCCAACCCGCCTTGCCGAACGCCTGCAATACCTTGGTCGGCGACAGATCGCGCCAGCCGGTCTCATCAAAATAATTGCCGGTCAGAAAATAATCGAAATTTCCTGCTTCGCCGCCGGTTTCGGCCTGAAACACGCGCCGCCCGAAGGAGCCGCCGTAGGCTTCGAGTTCCGTGCCCGGGTTGTCGTGCCCGCTCTTGGTCTGAACCGACAGCGCGCCGCCCAAGGTGTTGAGCCCGAATACCGGATTGGATCCTGACATGAGCGTTACCGTTGAGATCGCCGATTCCGGGATCAAGTCCCAGTTGACCGTATCGCCGAAGGACTCATTGACGCGCACGCCGTCGACGTAGACCGAGAGTCCCTCCGGCGTGCCTAGCAATGGCGATGCGGTGAATCCATGGTAGTTGACGTCCAGCTGAAACGGATTGCCGGCACTTTCGCTGATATTGACGCCGCTGAAGTTGCTGTTGAGGAAGTCCGCCAGATCCAGGACCTGCTGGCGTTCCAGATCTTTGGAGTCCGCGGTCTGCACATTCGCCGGCACCTGATTCAACGGCAATCCGAGTCCCGATAGAGGAGCATTGCCGATCACCGTAATTTGCGGCAATTCGTGCGCGGTGGCGGGATTGCTCGGAGCCGGCGCCGCATCCTTGTCGTCCGCTGCAGCGGCATGCGGTAATGCGCAGGCAGTCATGCAAACCACGCACAGCGTGAGACCCAGCGTCGTGTTCGGCATCCATATTCTCCTGACGGGCGCGCAGTGCGGGACGTGCGTTATAATTCCTTCTGCGACCGCGTTAGTTTCTACGAACGCACTGCGGCGGACCAGAGAGAAATTCACGGATCGATCGGGAAGAATTCCCGATGGGGTGAGATCCATTGGGTCGAGTACGAGGACGGGCCATGAGCGAATCGCCGCTGGAATCGCCGCTGGAACTGCCGCCCACACCGGCGGCGCGCGAACAACCCTGGCGCGATGCGGCGGTGGTGGCCGGCATCACCATCCTGGCATTCGTTCTGGCGGCGCACTTTCAATTCGATGAGGCGCTGTATGCCGTGACCCGGCATTGGGAGTATTTGCAGGCCGACGAGATGCCGATCGGATTGTTCGTCCTGTCGGTTTGCCTGGTGTGGCTGTCTTGGAAGCGCTATCGACATGCGCGCCGCGAACTTCAGGCGCGGCGCATCGCCGAAGGACGGCTGGCCGCGGCCTTGTCGGAGAATCGCCGGCTGGCGCAGGAAAACCTGCGCATCCAGGAGGTGGAGCGCAAGCATCTGGCGCGCGAGCTGCATGACGAGCTCGGCCAATACTTGAATGCCATCAAACTGGATGCCGTATCGATCAGCGACGGCGGCGACCGTGATCTGCGGTTTACGGTCGAGGCCTCGCGCGCCATCATTCGCAACGTCGACCATGTGCACGTGACGGTGAGCGATATGATCGGCCGCCTGCGCCCGGTGGGACTCGACGAGCTGGGGTTGGTGGCGGCCATCGAGCACTGCATCGACCAGTGGCGCCAGCGGCTGCCCGATACGAGATTTTCATTGTCAGCGCGCGGGAAATTCGAGGGACTCAGCGAGACGGCGACGCTGACGGTGTTCCGACTGATTCAAGAGGGCCTCACCAATATCCACAAGCATGCCAAAGCGACGCAGGCAGACATCAGCTTGGAGAGGAATCCGTCGACGCCGAACGGCACTGACGAATTGTGGTTGACTGTCGCCGACGATGGTTGCGGAATGGACACGCACGCGCGCCGCTCGCGATTCGGCTTGAGCGGCATGCGGGAACGGGTCGAGATGTCGGGGGGATCCTTCGTGCTCACCAGCGCGCCCGGACAGGGTCTTCGGTTCACGGTGCGTCTGCCGGCGGGAGAGAAATAATGGCCAACGAGAGTCCATCCCAAGTGACGGTGCTGCTGGTGGACGACCATGCCGTGGTGCGTGAAGGTTATCGGCGGCTGCTCGAGAGGCATGGCGACATCGTCGTCATCGGCGAGGCCGCCGATGCGGCCACCGCCCACGCATTGTTCTGCTGTCTCAATCCGCAGATCGTCGTCATGGACATTACCTTGCCGGCCACCAGCGGCATCGAGGCCATGCGGCGCATGCTGATCTACAAACCCGACACGCGGGTGCTGATATTCAGCATGCATGAAGACGCCATCTTCGCACGGCGCGCGCTGCAGGCCGGAGCCTTCGGTTATGTGACCAAGGCAAGCGCGCCCAATGTCTTGGTGGAGGCGGTGCATTCGGTGGCGAGCGGCAAGAAATATCTCAGCACGGACATCGCGCATAAGCTGGCCCTGCGCGATTTCGCCGTCGATGAGGCGGCGGCCGACGGTCTGTCCGCGCGCGAGTTCGAAGTGCTGCGCCAGCTCGCGCAGGGACGCACGGTCAAGGAAATTGCGCAGTCGATGGGGCTCAACCCGAAGACCGTCTCCAACCACCAATCCGTCATCAAGCAGAAGCTCGGCGCCGACACCGCGATTCAGCTGTTCAAGAAGGCCGCGCAAATGGGGCTGGAAGTGCCGCCCTGAGGGCCGGCGGGCGCAAATGCCATAACTGATCGGCATGTGCTTATACAGTGTTGAGCGGTTTCCAACACTGGATTTACGATTTGCCGACGGACGCGTAAAGTTTCGCCATGGCGCGACATTTCATCGGTCACCAGGCATTCAAAGGGCGCGGCGCGATCTCGAATCCGGCCGTGCGCTTCGAGGCGACCAGCCGCGAACAAACGCATGACGGCTGGTATGAGGACGAGATCGTCGAGCACTTGACCGAGACCGTCCTGCCCGACAGCGCGCGCAGCGTGATCACGCGGAACAATTCACCCGATGTCGGCTTCGAGCAGTCGGTCAATCCCTATCGCGGCTGCAGCCACGGCTGCGTGTATTGTTTCGCGCGCCCGACCCATGCCTATTTGGGGTTGTCGCCCGGATTGGATTTTGAAACCAAACTGTTCTACAAGGCCGACGCGGTGAAGATCCTCGAGGCCGAACTGTCCAAGCCGCGGTATGTGTGCAAGCCCATTGCGCTCGGCATCAATACCGACGGCTATCAACCGCTGGAGAAGCGGCTGCAAATCACCCGCGGCATTCTCGAGGTGCTGGCGCGCTGCCGGCATCCCGTCAGCATCGTCACCAAGAGTGCGCTCATCGTCCGCGACATCGATCTACTCGCCGACCTTGCCCGCGACGGCTTAGTGACAGTGATGCTCAGCATTACTTCGCTCTCCAACGACATCAAACGGACTCTCGAACCGCGGACCGCGTCGCCGCAGGCGCGCCTGCGGGTGATCCAGCAATTGACCCAGGCAGGAATACCCGCGGGCGTGCTGGTCGCGCCCGTGATTCCGGCCATCACGGATCATGAATTGGAAGATATTCTCGCGGCGGCCAAGGAGGCGGGCGCCGACAGCGCCGGCTACGTGCTGCTGCGGCTGCCCCACGAACTGAAAATCCTGTTCCGCGAGTGGCTGGCGGAGCACTATCCGGACCGCGCCAAACATGTCATGTCGCTGATCAATCAAACTCAGGGCGGCAAGGACTATGACTCGACCTTTGGTGTGCGCATGAGCGGCACGGGCGCCTACGCCCAACTGCTGAAGTCGCGATTCGATTTGGCGCGGCGCAAGTGCGGCTACGATGCGGGGCACGAGAGCCAAGGCGGGGCGGGCGAGGCCCAAGACCCTCACAATCACGACCGGCACGATCTGGCGACGCACCTGTTCCGGCCGCCTGCGCCACCCGATCAACCACAACTGACCTTGGGTTTCTAGCATGGCTGCGATCGCGCCCGAACGTGTATTGACCGTCCACCATTGGAATCAGACGGTGTTCAGCTTCACCACCACGCGTGATCAAAGCCTGCGCTTCGAGAATGGGCATTTCATCATGCTTGGCCTGCGGGTCGACGACAAACCCCTGATGCGCGCCTACAGCATCGCCAGCGCCAATCACGAGGAGCATCTGGAGTTCCTGAGCATCAAGGTCGCCGACGGGCCGCTGACGTCGCGTCTGCAGAACATCAAGCCGGGCGATGAAGTGCTGGTGAGCCGCAAGCCCACGGGCACGCTGCTGTTGCACGACCTGAAGCCGGGCAAGCGCCTGTACCTGCTGAGCTCGGGCACCGGGCTCGCACCCTTCATGAGCCTGATCAAGGACCCGGCGGTGTACGAGCGCTTCGAGAAAATCATCCTGGTGCACGGCGTGCGCTACCGCAGCGAGCTGGCGTACCGCGATTACATCGAATGGGAGCTCACGCACCATGAATATCTGGGTGAACAGGTGCGCAAGCAACTGGTTTACTTCCCGACCGTCACCCGCGAGCGCTTTCGCTACCAGGGCCGGGTCACCTCGCTGATCGAATCCGGCAAATTGTTTCAGGACACGGGAATGCCGCCGCTCGATCCCGCTCATGACCGGATCATGATTTGCGGCAGTCCGGCCATGCTGACCGATCTGTCCGCGCTGCTCGACGCGCGCGGCTTCAAGATTTCTCCGCACGTCGGCGAACCCGGCGACTACGTCATCGAGCGCTCGTTCGTCGCGCGCTAGCTCAATGACGGTTGGCGCCGCCGGTAGCGAACATCTCTTGGGGACCGACCATGCCTTTGTGCGTGGTGCTAGTGTCCATCATGTCGAATACCTTGGACTGGTACGCGATGTACTCGTCATGCGAGACCGTGCCGTCGCCGTCCGTGTCGATCTTGTGCATCATTGCCTGGTGGCGAAGACCGCGAGCGTAGCCGCCGGTGGCGAAGCTCGCGAGCTCGCCGCCGCTGGAGCTGATGAAGGTCTTGGCATCGAGAATGCCGCTCTTGTTCTTGTCCAGCATCGCGAACACCTTCTCTTGATACGCGAGCCATTCGTCCTTGGAAATCATGCCGTCGCCGTTGGCGTCGATCTTGTGCATCATTTCCTTGGTGCGCAGGCCGCTGGCGTAGCCGCCTGTGGCGAATGACACCATGTCGTCGGCGAACGAAGCAACGGAGAAAGTTACGGCAAGGGCGCAGGTCATCCCGAGGGCGGCCGGGCGCATTAAGCGAAATGTGAACATGGTGATCCCCCCTTAAAGGCAACAATAGTTGGTTGACACGGAGGGGACCGGCGATCTGAGGCAGTTATTTCGCCGGCGACGCGGCATTGTCGCCCGTGCGAAGGATCAATGTAGCGCGCTAGACATGCGGACCCGAGGCGTGCCCGGCGACGCCGCCCCGAGTGAATTCGAATCTCAGCAGCCACTTGCGCGAATCCTGACGGTCCGTGGGAATGAACTTCCACTTGCCGGCGGCTGCGGCGGCCATGCGCGCGAAATAGTAGCTGCCGCCGGAATTCTCCAACGCCGCGTGCGTAACATTTCCCGAGGCATCGACGGTCACGCGTACCGCGATCTGAATCCGCCCGTGGATAGTGGCGAGCGCGCTGTGCGGCACGTCGGGGATTTCCTGGTGCAGCACGGCGGAGGAATCGTTTGCCGATGGCTGCGCGGATTGAGCGGCGGGAGCGGCAACGGAGCTCACCGGCGGCGGCGGCGCAGCGCCGGCAGGTTCGGAGCCGGTCGCCGCCGGAGTCTGCGGCGAGCGATGACCGTGCCGGCCGGCCCAAACGGCGAGAATGACCACCAGCGCGACGGCGAGCGCCGCGACGGTCCAGCGCAGAGTCGATGATTCCTTCGGCAGGGCAAGGGTGCTCGCGACATCGCGACTGGGCGCCTCGGCAGGCGGAGGGGACGCCGGAGCCGGAGGGGGCGCTGGCGGCGGAGCCGGGGGTTGCATGACGATCGGTGCCGCCGACGCGGGCTCGAGCTGAGCCTTGAGCGCGGCGGCCGTGGGGCGCGCAGCGGGGTTGGGATTCAAGCATTGCCGCACCATATCCGCGAATGCAGTTGGAAAACCCGGGGGCAGGGCAGCGGCAGGATGCTGCGTGAGGGTTTCGATCATCGTGACCCCGAGACTCCAGATATCTCCCGCGGCGGAGAAGCTGCCGTCGCTGGCCTCCGGCGGGTCGTACACCGTGGGCCGGGCGATATAGGCCGTGGATTCGCCGGCTGCGCGAATGGTGTCGCTCGCCAGTTTCAACTGGTCGCCGACCGCGAGTATGTTCGCCGGCATCAGCCGCCCCTGCACCAGCTGCTTGCCGTGCAGGAAATTCAAGGCGTCGAGAATGGGGGGCAAGGTTTCCCGCACTTCTTCGGCAGTGAGGGCGCGTTGGGTCAGAATGGTCGACAGCGACTGCTCGGCATAGTCCATCACGACAAAAAGAAAATCCAGATCGCCCAACCGGCAGCGGCCCATATCGAGCAGGCGGATCAGGTGGGGATGCGAGAGCGCGGCCGCCGCCGTCCACTGGGACAGTTGTGCCGCCGACAGGGTCGGAATGGCCGGCACCAGCTTGACCACGGCGTTGGGCAGGTCTTGGGTCTTGAATTCCGTGAGGAATACGCCACTGTAATCTGTCGCCGCCAACAGACGCCGCAGCGGAAATACCCCGTTGATGACCTGGCCTTCCCACTTGGCCCAGAGTTCGCTCATCCTTCGAAGAATATCACCTGCGGCGAGCCGCGCGGGATCAGTCAGTGTGTTGCGTCGCAGGCTGCCTGAGCTCCTCGAGATGCCAGCCGCCGAGGCGCCTATGGGTGAGTCGCGCAATGCCGACGGAGGCGACGAGTCCCACCGCCATCGGAACCGCGGCCAGCACGAATAACTGCTGCAGTGGAACCTTTCGGGCAATGAGCATGCCGCCGACCAGCGGGCCGACAATGGAGCCGAATCGCCCAATTCCGAGCGCCCAGCCCACCGCTCGGGAGCGAACTTCGGTCGGATACAACAAGCCGGCCGCAGCGTTATTGCCGTACTGAGCTCCCACGGTGCAGAACCCGGCCAGCATCGCTGCCGATGCCATCATCAGATAGGGCAGACCCGGAGCGCCGATGGCTGCGATCGCCATGGCCGCCAACAAAAACAGCGCGGCCACAGCCAAGAACCCAAACCGGCCGAGCAGCACACTCACGAACACTCCACCGAGGGCGCCGCCGTCGTGGTACAGGCTGGTGGCGATGCCGCTTTGCTTCGGCGTCAATCCGCTGCCCTCAAATATCAGCGGCAGCCAACTATTGAGAAAGAAGTTGGCCATGAGCGCCGTGGCGAAGCAGATCCACAGAATCGGCGTAATCCACGCAAAATCCCCACGATAAATCCGTGCGATCTTGGCGTCGGCACCGGGGTTCGCGGACGTGGCCGCGACGTGCGCATCGTCGGCGATGGTGAGGTCGCGGCGCAGCCGACGAAGGATCCTCAGAAGCTCCGCCCGGCGATGGGGCTGCAACGCCAGGAACTTGACCGATTCCGGCAGCGTAAGCAGCAGGCAGACGGCAACGATGAGCGGTGCGAGGCCGCCGATCCAGAACATGATCTGCCAGCCATGCTGCGGGATGAGCCACGCCTGAACGGCGCCGGGAAGGGCGGATCCGGCTGAAATCCCGGTGAACGCCAGGACGACCAGCATCGCTCGCAGCCGTTTCGGTGCAAGTTCCGAATTGAGCGCGATCACGTTCGGCATCAACCCACCCACGCCGATGCCTGTCAAAAACCGCAATGCCATCACTTGATCGAGATTGGTTGCCCAGACGGTGGCCAGGGTGCCGAGCGAGAAAATAATGCATCCCGCAACGATCAGAGTCTTGCGGCCGAAGCGATCTCCCGCATGGCCCAGCAGCGGCGCACCGAACAGAATGCCGAAGAGGCTGGCGCTCAGTGCCGGGGCGAATGCCTGGGGAGCGACGTGCCAGGTTCGCGCCAGGCTCGGGGCCGCGGACGCGAGGCCGGCAATATCAAAACCGTCGGCGACCATGGCGAGAAACGACCAGGCGAGCAGGTTGAGATTGAATCGCCCGAACTTCTGTCCGTCTATCCATTCCTCGAGTTGAATTTCTTGGTTCATGACTTAACGAATCATCCGTGAAATTTTAAAGTATAACTTCTAAACTGCGGGGAGAAGGCGGGGGCCAGGGCCACCCGCACTGAAGTGCCGTCAGGTGGGGTGTTCAATTAACGCAACGTTTGAATCAAGGAAAGCCGACACGTCGTGGCTCCGTCGGCTATTGCGCAAACCGACCGGCCGGCGTCGCGTATGGGGTCCCGTCGCCGGCGTCGCAGCGGCGGCGGTGCTGATTGCCGCGGCCGTCCTCTGGAAGTCAGGTCTTCTCGGTCCCCGCGCCGCAGCCGTACCACCCAGTCGGGTCGTTGCCATCGTCGAGTTCAAGAATCTTTCGCAAAATGCCGCGGACGCATGGCTCGCGCCGGCACTGACGGCAATGCTTGGCACCGAACTGGGTGCCTCGGATCAGATACGCGTCGTCCCCGGCGAATTGATGCACGATGCCGGCAAGGATCTGCCGGCACCGGGCGCCGGCGGCTATAGCCGGGACACCCTTGCGTTATTGCGCAAGCGTCTCAACGCGGATTACGTCGTCACCGGCCGGTATTTGATCGGGCCGGCCGGCGGCGATCGATCGCTACGGGTCGACATCGATCTGGTGAATGCGCGCAGCGGAGCGCCGCTCGCCGCGGTCTCGAACCAAGGGATGCTGTCGGCGCTGAACCCTCTCGTCAATCAGGCGGGTGCGGCCTTGCGCGGCAAGCTGGGAGCGCCCATTCCCGCTTCAGAGTCTATGGCGCTGCTCGCGAATGTGCAGCCGCCGACCACGGACGTCGCGCGGCGCGTCGGCTTTGCACTCGAGGCCATGGAGCGCTACGACGCGGCGCGCGCCCGCGATGAGCTGCTCGAGGCGATCTCCGAGGCGCCGGAGTATGCACCGACCTACCTCTATCTGGCCCGCGCCTGGTCCCTGCTCGGCTATCGGCAAAAAGCACTGTCCGCCGCCGAACAGGCGGCCAGCCGAGCGGCCGCGTTACCGTCGGCGTTGCGGCTGCAAATCGATGCGACGGTCCAATCCTTGAGCTATCAATGGAGCAGCGCGGCGCAGACGTGGAGAAGCCTGGTCGCGCTCAAACCGCTTGATCTGGAGTATCGGCTCGAGGCGGTCGACGCCGAAATTGCAGCGGGCGAAATCGCAGCCGCGCAGGCGGCGCTCGCCGACATGAATCGCCTGCCTCAGGCATCGCAAGACCCTCGCGTGGAACTTGCGGCGGCGCGGGTCGCTCGCGCCCGCAATGATGCCAAATCCGAGGAGGCGCACGCGGCAATATCATTGTGGCAAGCGCAACTGCGCGAAGCACCGGGGCTGGTGGCTGCAGCTGAGGTTGAACTGGCATCGGCCCGGTACTACGTCGGCGAGTTCAAACAGGCGAACACGGAACTCAACTCGGCCATCAACCACTTTCGCAGCATCGGCAATCCGCTCGGCGAAGTCGCGGCCAGGCGCACGCTCGCGGCCGTGCTCAACGCATCTCACCAAGCTCAAGCCGCGCGCGAGGAGCATCAACGAGCCATTACGCTGGCGCAGAGCATTGGCGACCTTGGCGGCGTTGCGCAAGTCTATCGGGACATCTGCGAGAGACTGTGGGAGGAGGGCGACCGCGACGGCGCGCAAGCGGCCGCGACCCGCGCGCTGCAAATCAGCCGGGAAACCGGCGATCTTCGGCTGCAAATTTGGACCTTGCGGGCCAACGCCACCATTGCCAACGACGAAGCCGCCTCCGATGAGGTATTGAACCAGTATCTCGAAGTCACGGCATTGACCGAGCGCGACAACGATCCCGGCGGCCATGTTTGGTCGCTCGCGACGAATGCCGATGTGTTGCGGATGCGCGGCGAGCTCGATGCTGCTCAGCAGACCTGTGCCCGCGCGCAGACGGAGGCCGCGGCACTGAGCGATCCGCAGTTCACCATCTACAGTGATTTTACCTGCGCGCTGGTGGCGACTGATCGGGGCGACACTGCCGCCGCTCGCGCCATGTTGGAGAGGGTGCAACGGCTGTCGCAGTCCGCCGGCAACTCCAACTATTCTGCGAACGCGCAATTGCAGCTCGGGCAGCTCGAATTCGATGCGTTTCGCTGGACTGCGGCGCGAGACTTGCTGCGCAGCGCCGCCCAGGTATTTGCCGTTCAGGAAACGCAAACGGGAGAGGCTGATGCGGATGCCCTGCTGGCGCTGTGCGCCGCGGCGCTGGGTGATGCCGTCGACCGTGATCGGGCGAGTGCGCGGGCGCGCGCGCTGCGCACCGCGATCACGTCGCGACAGGAAGTTTACTTTGTCGACATTGCATTGGCGCAGCTCGCGGCCGGGAGCGCGGAGCGCAGTGCCGCGATCAAGCGGCTGCGCGAGCTTGCCCTCGACGCTCAGGGCCGACACTTTCTCAATTGGTCGCTGGAGGCGAAGCTCGCCGAGTGGCAGATGCTGAGATCCCAGGGCGATGCCGCCGCCGCGGGCAAGCTCCGCACGGAACTGGAAATGGAAGCGCGCAAGCACGGATACCGCAGAATCATTGCGCTCCTCGATGCGCCGCCGAGCACGAGGCTGTAGGAGTTCTTCACACCCTCAGGTGCGCGAGAGCCGCTTTCGCCCGTAACGTCTCAGGGTGACTGGCGCCCAGCTGTAATTCCAATTCTCGGTATGCCTTTTCCAACAGAGGCGCCGCCGCATCGCTGCCGCTCTTCGCCAATGTTTCGCCCAACCGCTCGCGCGCCTCCGCCAATTCCCAGGTGTCGGCGGCGGTTTTTTCGCGCAGTGCAACCGCCTCCAGCAATGCGGCATTCGCCTGCGGCGTCTGACCATTTCTGAGCTCCACGTCGCCCATGCTCTCCAGCGCCTGCGCCAAGGACGTTTCGCCGGAAACGCCCAGCGCGCGCAAAGCGGCGACAACCGACAGTAGTTGCGCGCGCGCTCTTTCAAGATGGCCGTCCGCGGCGGCGAGTTGCGCCAGGGAGATTTGCGTGCGGAGCGTGAAGGGATGCGCCGCACCGAATTGCGTCTGGGCGGTGACGCGCACGGCGTTGAGGGTTTCGTTCGCCGCCGGCCGATCGCCCATGGCCAATTGGACTTCACCCAGGAACAAGCGATTTTGCAGCGCCAGCGGGCTGTCGGATCCCGCATATCGTTTTGCGACGTCGACCGCCTGGCGCAAGACGGCAATGGCGGGCTCATTGCGGTCGGTGATGGACAATACCTTGCCGTAATAACCCATCGCCGCAGCCAGCGGCGCCGAATCGCCGGCAAGCGAGCGTTCCCGTGAGACCGCGGTCTTCAGCAGCACCTCAGCGAGCTTGAGGTGCCCGAGCTGCAGTTCCAAGGTTCCATTGTTGGCCAGTACGATTTGTGCCTCGAGTCCGTCGCCCAGGCCCAGGGCGCGATAAATCGCCGTGGTTTCGTGGTAGGCGGCGAGCGCCTCGTCCAGGCGATTGTCGGCGGTCAGCAAAATCGCCAGGGAGTTCTCGAGAGTGGCCGTCTCGTGATGCTCGCGGCCGGATAGTGCGACGCGCTGAACGATGGCTTCCTGGGTGGCCGCGATTGCCCCGTTGAGGTCGCCGCGCGCACGCAGCAGGCGCGCTCGAACAATGAGGCCCTGCAGGCGTTCCTCCAGGTAGGGCCGCGGCGAGCTGGCCCAAAAAGTGTTGGCTTGGTCGAGCAATTGTCCGGCGTAATCGGTCTGGCCACGCAATAATTCGATATCGGCCAGCTTCTGGCGCGCGTCCGCGAGGGCTGCGGGATCCACCTGCGAGGGAGATTGGGCAACGAAACCCTCCAGCAGCGAAGCGGCGCCCGTGACATCTTCGAGCGCGCCATAGATATCCGCCAAGGTGAGCACGATCTGACCCGCGAGTTCAGGCTGGTCGTGCATTTCGCGCAGCGCGCGCCGAGCGCTGCTGTCGACCATGCTCTTCGCGGTGGCCGGTTGCGCGCCGCTGTCGGCGATCGCCGAGCGAAACAGGCGGGTCAAATTGTTGCGCACCGCCTCGGCGCGCGAAACGTCGCGACGCGCGGTGTCCCGTTCCACCGCGGTGCGATACGCCTGCCGGGCGGTAAAGCCCCACCCGATCACCAGGACCATGAATACAGCCGCGGCCGCCGCCACTCCCCAACGATGCCGCCGCAGCATGTGTCCCAACACATAAAGGCGGGCGCCCTCACGCGCTTCCACGGGTTCGCCGTGCAGCACACGGTCGACGTCCAACTTCAGTGATTCCACCGTGGCATAGCGGTGCGCCGGCTCCGCCCGCAGGGCCTTGGCAACGATCGCGTCCAGATCGCCGCGGATCAGCCGCGCCGGCACCGGAGCGTCCGTGCCGGCCTCGGCGGTGCGGCTGGCCGAGGGCGCCGAACGTTGCAGCACGGTTCGCATGGCCTGCAGCATGGGGGTGCCGGATCCCATCCAGGGGTGAACGCCGGTCAATAGCTCGAACAGCAACAGTCCGAGTGCATAGACATCGGTCGCCGTGGTGATCGGCGCGCCGGTCAATTGTTCCGGCGCCGCACAGATCGGCGTCATGGGCGCAACCGCAGCCTGCGTCATTCGCGCGATGTGCGGGTCGAGCAGCTTGGCGATGCCGAAATCAAGCAGTTTCACGACGCCGCCCGCCGTCACCAAAATATTCGAGGGCTTCAGATCGCGATGGACGATGAGATTGCGATGGGCGTAGGCCACCGCTTCGCAAACTTGAATGAACAGTGCGAGACGTTGCTCCAAGGGCGCGTGCTGCAGGAGACAGAAATCCGTGATGGAACGGCCCTCGACATATTCCATCACCATGAAGGGGCGATGGTCTTCCGTGACTCCGCCATCATAGAGTCGAGCGATCCCTGAGTGTTCCAATCGGGCCAGAATCTGGCGCTCCGCTTGGAATCGTTCCACCTGCGCCCCGGCTTCGTGCCGCAGCAGTTTGATCGCGACCCGCTGCTCGAAGTCTCGCTCCGCGCGGAATGCTTCGTACACCTCTCCCATGCCGCCGCGTCCGATGAGGCGTGCGATGGTCCACGCACCGAGCCGTACGCCGATGGCGGCGTCGGGAAGGAGGTCATTCGCGGAGGGTTGGGCCACCCCGCTGAGAAACCCCTCCGACGCGTGAGCGGCGAGCAACAGGCTCTCGACCTCCGCAACAACCGCCGGATCCTCGGTGCATCTCGCCTGCAGCGCCGCGATCCGCGTTGCCTCGTCCAAATCGAGCAATTCATCCAGCAGCGCATCGACGCGCGCTTTTTGCTGGGGCGTTAGGCCAGAGGTGGTTTGACCGATCGAATACATATTCTTGCTACCCGATGGATCTTGGCAGCCGCGCGTTGAGTGTACCTCGGGGGGCGTCCCGATGCTTCAGGCGTATATGCAGATGCCGGAAGAATAGTTCCGGCGCCCTTTTACGTCAGGTACTTTGCGTTGCCCGTTCAAATTCGCGGGTGCATCGAGGTGGATGAACCGTCGTGAATAATGGTCAGGGGATGGCGGCGCGGCAATCGCGCATGAGATTCGTATTGACGCTGAGCGCATTTCTGGCGAGCGCCATGAGCGCGTCACTTCCCGCTCTCGCCCAGCAGAAGACCGGACCCGGCATTGTCCCGAACGACGATGCCCTCACCTGGCATGGCATCACGCTGTACGGCGTGATCGATATCGGTCTGCAATACGATACGCATAGTGCGCCGTTCAGCCCCTACCGCCCGGCCGCCAGCGGCAACATCGTCCGGCAGAACGACAGTCAGTCGGTGGTCGGTCTCACACCGAGCAACATGGGCCAGTCGCGAATCGGCCTGCAGGGAATTGAGGCCCTGAACGAGGAGTGGTCGGCCGTTTTCCAGCTGGAAACCTTTTTCAATCCCCAGTCCGGCGAAATCGCCGATTCCCTGAAGTCGTTGGCGGTGAACAATGGTCAAGCCCTGGCCAAACAAAGCATCGGCGTGGATGGCAGCTCGGCCGGCCAGGCGTTCCAAACCGCCTACGCGGGATTGAGTTCAGCGCGATTCGGCACCCTCACGTTCGGACGCCAGGTGACGCTGCTTTCGGAGGGCACGATCAAGTACGATCCCAATTACAACGCCACGGCATTCGGGCTGCTCGGTGCGTCAAACACGTATTCCGGCGCCGGCAGCAGCGAAACCAACCGGCTCGACTCGACGGCGAAGTACTTTCTACGCTTCAACGATCTGGCGCATTTTGCCGCCCTGTACAAGTTCAATGGCTCCAACGGAGCGGGCAACACGGCCGTCCAGGCCGACATCGGCGGTGCGTACGCGGGTCTATCGGTCGACGCCTATTATTCGAAGGTCAACAGCGCCATCACGGCGTCATCCCTGACCGCGGCTCAGGTCGCCCAATTGCCGGCCTTGGGATATGCGTCATCCAATTCTCTCGCAGCGACCATCTCGGACAATACGACCTATGCGGTGATGGCGTTGTACGACGCCGAGCCGCTCAAGTTCTTCGGCGGGTACCTACACATCAAGTATGCCAACCCCTCGAACCCGTTGAGCGCCGGCTTCACCGACATCGGCGGTTACGTGCTCGCCTTCGTCAGCAACACTGCCTACAACAATTCGAAGACGGTTCAGGTGTATTGGACCGGCGTTCGATACACCGTCATTCCCGGCCTCGACCTGACCGCGGCCTACTACGGCTATCGACAGAACGCCTACGGCAGCGGAACGCAGGCGGGTTGCTCGACGTCCGCGCACAGCACTTGCAGCGGCAGCTTCGAGGCTTTTTCCTTCGATGCGGATTACCGATTCACCAAGCACTTCGACGCCTACTTGGGCGCCATGTACAGCGGCGTGCACGATGGCGTGGCCAGCGGCTACCTCTACTCGACCAATATCAACCCGACCATCGGCGTACGCTATAAGTTTTAACGGAGACGCGGCGCTTCCGTTGCGGCAGTGCGCAAGCCCCGTGCTGGCAAATTCGCGCTGACAGGAGGATATTCGCGGCACCCGAATGTATTCGGTGCTCCAAAATCAAAATAACCTGAGGGAGTCCCTATGAAGAAGCTAGTTTGGCTGCTTGCCCTTTTACCCGCCCTGGCGGTTGCAGAAGCCCTATTCGACGGCACCTGGGTCACCAAGATGGACACCGTCAAGATCGCCGGCAAACCGGACGTGTACGTGGTCGCTGACGGGATGTACAGCTGCGAGGCGTGCTACCCGGGCTTGAAAATCAAAGCGGACGGGACCGATCAAAAGGTAACGGGGCACGCCTATTACAACACCGCGTCGGCACGTGTGGTGAATGCGCAAACCGTCGAAGTGATCACTCATCGGGACGGCAAGATGGTCGCCAAGCGCACGCTGAGCGTGTCGGCCGACGGGAAAACACTGACGGAGGATTTCATCAACTATGACGGCCCGACGCAGACCACCGGCAAGTTCCTCTCGACCCGCGTGACAGACGGTCCGGCCGGATCACATGCCCTCTCCGGCAGCTGGCGCCCGGAGACCAAAGGCAGCACGCTCTCCGCCGATCTGATCACGGTCACCTATCAGCAATCCGCCGATGGCCTGAAGATGAGTTCACCGACCGGCCAAAGCTTCGACGCCAAATTCGACGGCACACCGGTGCTCACCGCCGGGGATCCTGGTAAGACCATGGCGGCTTTGAAGCTGATCGACGCGCATACGATCCAAGAGACCGATACGCGTCAGGGAAAAATCACCGATGTGGTTATTTCCAAAGTGTCGGCCGACGGCAAGACCATGCAGGTCGTCGACCACGACAAATTGCACGGTAACGAGGTAACCTATACCGCGGAGAAAAAGTAACCGGCGGTAAGGCGCCCCTGCCGTACGCAGGTGTACGGCGGGGGCGTGATCCCTTGGGGCTTTGAGTCGACGATGGCGCAGCGAGGCTGAAGCCTTCGTCAATCTCGAAGCGCTCCAGCGCTACTCTCGACCGCGCCCGGCGCTGCGCACCGTTGGGGTCGTCGAACACGGAAGTAACAATAGCCATCGACGGTCCTCTGCCGCAGTTTCCCGAAGGCGATGGGAGGATGCTAGGATCTCTAAGCCATGCGTATCGAAACTCATGAGATCAATCGAGAGCGTTTTCTAGAAAGATGACCGATAGACAAGATAAATCGATTTTAAGAAAGCTATCGGTCGCCCCCATGATGGATTGGACCGACTGCCACTGCCGCTACGTGCACCGCCTGTATGCGCCGCACGCGCTGCTGTACACCGAGATGATCGTCTCCACCGCCTTGCTGCGCGGTGATGCGCGCCGCCTGCTGGAGCATCATCCGGCCGAACACCCGGTGGCTCTGCAATTGGGCGGCTGCGATCCGAAGGAGTTGGCGGCGGCCGCGAAGATCGGCGCCGCGGCGGGATTTGCCGAGATCAATCTCAACGTGGGCTGTCCCAGCGACCGGGTCAAGAATGGCTCGTTCGGCGCCTGCCTCATGCTGCGCCCCGCCTTGGTGGCCGATTGCGTGCGGGCATTGCGCGACGCGACCTCCTTGCCGGTGACCGTCAAATGCCGCATCGGCATTGACGACCGCGATGACTATGAGTTTTTCGCCGCCTTCGTCGAGGCGGTCGCAGCGGCGCAGATCGAGGCGCTCATCGTGCATGCGCGCGCCGCGATACTCGGGGGGCTGAGCCCCAAGGAGAACCGCGAGATTCCGCCGCTCAAGCACGACTACGTGCATCGCTTGAAGCGCGAGCGGCCCGAATTGACGGTGATCTTGAACGGCGGTCTGACGCAGGCGGCGGACGCCCGCAATCATGTGGCAGCGGGTCTCGACGGCGTCATGCTGGGCCGCGCGGTCTACCACCGGCCGGCCTTGCTCGGCGAGTTGGAACACGCCCTGATCGACCCCGAGTGGCGGGTGCCCGACCCCCGGGACATCATCGAGCGCGTGGTCGCCTATGCAAAGATTTGTGCCCGCCGGGGCATACGCCTGCATTCGATCACTCGGCACATGCACGGCTTGATGGCCGGCCGCGAGGGCGCCCGCGCCTGGCGGCGATTCCTGTCCGAGGTCGCGGCGCGGCCGGAAGCGGTGCCCGAGACCCTATATTCGGCCTTGCCGATCCTGAATCCGGGGCTTGCCGCGTAAACGGCCTCAGGTGCGCGCGCCAGATTAAGTATAATGGGCGACAGCATGGGCAAAGAAATAGAAGTCGCCATCGTGTTCGCCGATGTGGTGGGCAGCACCAAGCTGTATGAACTGCTGGGAGACCTGCGCGCCCGCGACATGGTGGGCATCTGCATCGATGTGATGCGCGCGGCCACCGACCAGAATCACGGTACGGTGATCAAGACCATGGGCGACGAGGTCATGTCCACCTTCCCAACGGCCGACGACGCGCTCAACGCCGCCGCCCAGATGCAGAAGCAAATCGTGCTGCACCCCGACCTCAAGGTCGACGAACAAGTCGTGGCCATCCGCATCGGCTGCAACTTCGGTCCGGTGGTGCTGGAGAACCGCGATATTTTCGGCTCCGCGGTCCATACCGCGAACCGCATGACCAGCCAGGCCAAGGCCGGCCAGATCATCACCACGGCCACCATGGTGGAGCGCCTGTCGAGCGATTGGCGCGCCTCGGTGCGGCAAATCGACATCGCCACCTTGAAGGGACGCAGCAGTGAAGTGGCCTTGTTCGAGGTGCTGTGGCAGACCGAGGACATCACCAGCATGGTGCCGGCGATCGCCATTTCCTCGCGCGAGCGCGAGAAGGCCAACAAGAGCCAGCGGCTGCGCCTGCGCTATCAGGGGCAGGAAGTTCTGGTGACCGAGGGCCGCGCCAACATCACCATCGGCCGCGCCGAAGAGAATGACCTGGTGGTGAAGGGCAATTTGATTTCGCGGCTGCACGCCCGCGTCGAGACCAATCGCAACAAATTCATGCTGATCGATCAGAGCACGAACGGCACGTTCGTGCTCGGCAAGGACGGCGAGGAAGCCTTCGTGCGCCGTGATTCCATGCAGCTGCGCGGCGAGGGACTGATCGGTCTCGGCAAGGCGCCGGACAGCAATTCCTCGCAGGTGATCCGCTACACCTGCGAGGAGTGAACGCGCTCCAGCGAGCTTTGCAGTTCCGCCTTGAGCGGCTGCGGCACGCGGTCGCCGAATCCGCTCAAATACCGGTCAATGCCGGCGAATTCTTCGGCCCACAGCTTTGGATCCACGGTCAGCAGCTCTGCCATGGCCGCGGGCGTGACATCGAGGCTCTGCAGGTCCAGATCCGCGGAATTCGGCAGATGGCCGATGGCCGTGTCGCGCGCCTTGGCGGTGCCTTTGCAGCGGTCGATGATCCACCGCAGCACGCGCAGGTTCTCGCCGAATCCCGGCCACAGGAACTTGCCCGCATGATCCTGGCGGAACCAATTGACGTGAAATATCTGCGGCGGCGTCTTGAGCTTGGCGCCGACATTGATCCAATGCGCCCAATAATCGCCGAAGTTGTAGCCGGCAAAGGGCAGCATCGCCATGGGGTCGCGGCGCACGACGCCGACCGCATCGGTGGCAGCCGCAGTGGTTTCCGAGGCGACGCCCGCGCCGACCAGCACGCCGTGCAGCCAATTGCGGGCCTGAAACACCAGCGGCGCCAGCGTGCGGCGCCGGCCGCCGAACACGATGGCGGAAATCGGCACGCCGCCCGGCGCATCGGCCAGCTTGGAATAGCCGGGGTTCTGCTTGGCCGACACGGTGAATCGAGAATTCGGGTGGGCCGCCGGTCCATTCGCCGGATCGTAAGGCCGCCCCTGCCAGTCGGTCGCCGGCTTGCCCTCGGGTAGTCCCTCCCACCAGGGTTGATTGTCGGCGGTGAGACCCACATTGGTGAAAATGGTGTCGCGGCGGATCATCTCGTAGGCATTGCGATTGGTTTTGGCATTGGTGCCGGGCACGACGCCGAAGTATCCGGATTCGGGATTGATGGCGTACAACCTGCCATCCTTGCCGGGGTGCAGCCACGCAATGTCATCGCCCACGGTCCAGACTTTCCAGCCCTTGTAGCTCGCCGGCGGAATCAACATCGCCAAATTGGTCTTGCCGCAGGCGGAGGGAAACGCGCACGCCAGGTAGTGAATCTCGCCCTGCGGATTCTCGATGCCGACGATGAGCATGTGCTCGGCCAGCCAGCCTTCGGTGCGCGCCTGCCAGCTGGCGATGCGCAGCGCATGGCACTTCTTGCCGAGCAGCGCGTTGCCGCCGTAGCCGGAGCCGAAACTCTTGATCGACAGCTCCTCCGGAAAATGCATGATGAAGCGGCGTTTGGGGTTGAGATCGCCGGTGGAATGCAAGCCCCTGACGAACCTGCCGTCCTGGGTGATGCGCTCGAGCGCCGCGCGTCCCATGCGGGTCATAAGCTGCATGTTGAGCACCACGTAGGCGCTGTCGGTGATCTCGACGCCGCAGCGGGAAAACGGCGAGTCGATCGGTCCCATGCAATACGGCACCACGTACAGGGTGCGCCCCCGCATGCAGCCGGCAAACAGGGCATCCATTTGCGCATGCGCCTGTTGCGGATCGATCCAATGGTTGTTCGGGCCGGCGTCGTCCCGGTTGCGGGTGCACACGTAGGTCAGGTGCTCCACGCGCGCCACGTCGGAAGGATTGGAGCGCGACAGCACACAGCCGGGAAAGCTCTGCGGATTGAGCGGCAGCAGCTCCTTGGCGGCGAGCAATTCGCGCTCCAGCACCCGAAATTCAGCGTCGCTGCCGTCGCACCAGTGAATGCGGTCGGGCTGAGTCAGCTTCGCGACCTCATCCACCCACGCCGAGACGTCGCCGTTCATGGAATCAAGAGAGGTGACGTGCTGGGGGGCTGTGGCCATTGGGGGGTCCTTCAACGCGTGAGCATTATTAGACTTAGAAGGATGACAGATGGCCGGGTTCATCGCCAAGTACCCACCTCCGCCGCCTGGCTGCGACAGCGCTGTCGTGCCCTGCATGGCGCTATGTCACTTCTGCTATTCACCCTAAGTAATTGATAATGAATAATACAATGGCCCGATGATGCCTAGACATGCACTCTTGATCATTCTGTACACCGCCCTGCTGCCAGGGCCGTTGATGGAAGCCGCCGTCGCGCAGGAGGCCGCGGACCCCCTGACCATCAAGGCCATTGCCGAAGTTGAATCGAGGTCCGTGGTCGGCGGGCGCGAGGTCGTCAAGCTCATCGCCGCTGATCGGGTGGTGCCCGGCGATCGAGTGCTCTATACCTTGGAGGTGCGCAACACCGGCGCAAAAACTCTGGAGGCGCCCATCATCATCCATCCCATCCCGGAACATATGCGCTATGTGGCCAATTCCGCCGTGGGCCCCGGCGCCGAGGTGAGCTATTCCATCGACGGTGGCCGCAGCTTCGACAGCGCCGAGAACCTGCACGTGAATGGCGTGGGAGGTGCGCCGCATACGGCATCCGCCGCGGATTACACCCACATCCGCTGGCGCCTGAAGAACAACCTGAAAGTCAATTCAGTGGCATTCGTGCGGTTTCGCGCTCTGGTCAAATAGCCGGAGGCAAAACATCGTACCCTTCACGGCGGGCATGCAGGCGAGCAAGGCGAACGCAGCGAATGATCAGTGACTACGACGATGTCTTCAACCTCGAGGGACCGCTGGCGCGATCTCTGCCGGGGTATGCCTATCGCCCGGAGCAGGCCGCCATGGCCAAAGCCGTGGGCGCGGCGCTGGCGCGTCTCGAACCCTTGATCGTCGAGGCCGGCACGGGCACGGGCAAGACCTTTGCCTATCTGGTGCCGGCCTTGCTGTCGGGGCGCAGCGTCATCATCTCCACCGGCACGCGCACGCTGCAGGATCAGCTGTTTCGGCGCGATGTACCGCTGCTGGCGAAGGCGCTCGGCTTGCCGGTGAAAATCGCGCTGCTCAAGGGGCGATCCAATTATCTGTGCCGGCACCGGCTGGAACTCGTCAGCCAGCAGGGATCCTTGCTCGGCGGCGAGCGGGGTGCGGCGCGGGTTCTGGCACGAGTGGTGCGCTGGGCGGCCACCACCAAGGCCGGGGATCTGGCTGAACTCACCGATTTGCCCGAGCAGTCGGCGCTATGGCCGAACATCACCTCGACCCGCGACAATTGCCTAGGGCAGGAGTGTCCGCAGTTTTCCCGCTGCCATGTGTTCGAGGCGCGGCGCAATGCCCAGGCCGCCGACATCGTGGTGGTGAATCACCACTTGCTGCTCGCGGATCTGGCGCTCAAGGACGAGGGCTTCGGCGATTTACTGCCGGGCGCGGAGGCGGTGATTCTGGATGAAGCGCATCAGGTGCCGGACACCGCCGCGCAATTCTTCGGTCAGGTCTGGTCGGTGCGCCAGGTGCAGATCTTGCTGCGCGATGTCGCGGCGGAGTTGACCGCAGCCGGGGTGCGCGCGCCGGCCATCGCCACGGCCGTCGCAGCGGTGGAGGCGCGGCTCGAGGAACTGCGCAGCACCCTGCCGCGGGGACAGGGCCGCTATGAGTGGGCCGGCCTGCCCGAGTCCTTCCTCGATGCACTGCCGGACATCGAAACCGCGCTCAGCGACATCTCGACTCAACTGGAAGGCCTGGGCGCGGGAGCGGGCACCGCGAATTGCGCGCGCCGCGGCGCCGCCCTCGCCAATTCTCTGGCCGCGCTGCGGGAATTGTCGGAGGACACGGGACTGCGCTGGGTCGACGCCCATCCGAATGGGCTGCTGCTGCACTACACGCCCTTTGAAATCGCGGAACGCTTGCGGGAATACGTGGAGTCGCGGCCCTGTGCCTGGGTGTTCACGTCCGCAACGCTCGCCATCGGCGAGGATTTCTCGCATTTCGCCGCGCGCGTCGGCTTGCCCGAAGCGCGCACGGTGCGCATCGACAGCCCCTTCGACTATCGCGATCAGGCGCGCATCTTGCTGCCGCCGCGCATGCCCGAGCCGCAGGATCCAGCGTTCGCCGCGCGCTTCATCGAGGCCTGCGCGCCCCTGCTCGAGGCCAGCGGCGGCCGCGCCTTCCTGCTCTACACCAGCTACCGCGCGCTGGCGGAAGGGGTTAAAGCCTTGCAGGAGCGATTTCCCCATCCGCCGTTTCCGGTGCTGGTGCAGGGCGAGGCGCCGCGCGAGGCGCTGCTGAACCGGTTCCGCGAACTCGGCAATGCGGTGCTGCTCGCCACCGGCAGTTTTTGGGAGGGGGTGGACGTGAAAGGCGAAGCGCTGTCCATCGTTGCCATCGACAAGCTGCCGTTCGCCTCTCCGGATGATCCCTTGCTCAAAGCGCGCCTGGAAGGCATTCGGCGGCGCGGCGGCAATCCCTTCTTCGAGTATCAATTGCCCCAGGCGGTGCTGGCATTGAAGCAGGGGGTCGGCCGCCTGATCAGGGACTTCGATGATTTCGGGGTCATCGTCATCGGTGATCCGCGACTCAAGACCAAGGCCTATGGCCGTGTGTTCTTGGAAGCGCTGCCACCAAGTCCGGTGCTCACTGAGAGCGCGGTGGCCGCGCGATTTCTCGCCGAGCGGCTGGCAAAGTTGCGTCCCGCGCCGGCCCGCGCCTCGCCGGTCGCCTGAACGCATGCGGATCCTGGCGCTCGATACGGCGACCGAGGCATGTTCGGCGGCGCTGCTGACCAGCCCCGGCGCGGACCTGACGCAGGCACGCGTTCTTGGCCGCTATGAGGAACTGGGTAAATCGAATACGCAGCAGATTCTCACCATGGTCGACGCGCTGCTGGCGGAGGCGCAGATGCCGCTGGCCGCCCTCGATGCCATCGCCGCCAGCATTGGTCCCGGCGCCTTCACCGGGGTGAGGATCAGCGTGGCGGTGGCGCAGGGCCTGGCCTTCGGCGCCGGTCTGCCGGTGGTGGCGGTCACGACCCTGGAAACGCTGGCCTGGCCCATGATCCAGGGCGGTGCGGCCGGTGTTTTGGCCTGTCTCGACGCCCGCATGGGCGAGGTGTACTGGGGCTGTTTCGCCGCCGATGCGGCTCACGGGCTGACGGCGCTGGGGGCGCCTCAAGTCGGGCCGCCCGCTTCGGTGGCCCTGCCGGAGGGGCGCCCCTACCGCGGCATCGGCCGCGGCTTTGCCGCGTATCCTGAGTTGGCGGCGCAGCCCGGTCTGACCCTCGACCCTGAAGGCTGCCGCGCCCTACCGAATGCGCGCGATACCGCCTGGCTCGGCGCCCTGCGCTTCGCGCGCGGCGAGGGGCGGGATCCGGCCGAGTTGAGCCCGCTGTACTTGCGCGACAAGGTTGCCCTGACCGAAGCGGAACGGCGCCGACAGCCGGCCACTTAGGCGCTGTCATGGAACTGTCACAACCGATCGATGTAATACTGGGCTCAAGAATCAAGGGACTAGAAGTACATGACGGCCAAGCGCATCCTCATAGTGGAAGACGAGAAGGCGATTCGTGACATGGTCGCCTTCGGCTTGCGTCGTGCGGGCTATGAAGTCCGGGAAGCGGAGGATTGCCGCGAGGCGCGGGCGCGGATCGTGGATGTGCGGCCGGATTTGATGTTGGTTGATTGGATGCTGCCGGACATGAGCGGGCTCGAACTGACGCGGTCGTTGAAGCGCGCCAAGGACACGGAAGAGATACCGGTCATCATGCTCACCGCGCGCGCCGAGGAGCAGGACAAGGTGGGCGGCCTCGAGGGGGGCGCCGACGACTACATCACCAAGCCGTTTTCGCCGCGCGAATTGCTGGCGCGCATCCAGGCGGTGTTGCGCCGTGCCGCGCCGGCCGGCGCGGGCGACGTGGTGGAGGCGGACGGCCTCAAACTCGACGACTCCAGCCACCGGGTCAGCGCCGGCGAGTGCGAAATCGCCCTGGGGCCCACGGAATATCGGCTGCTGCATTTCTTCATGACTCACCCCGAGCGAGTGTTCTCCCGCGGCCAGTTGCTGGATCGCGTCTGGGGCGGTAATACTTATGTCGAAGAGCGCACCGTGGATGTGCACATCCGCCGCTTGCGCAAAGCGCTGGAACCTTATCAACTGGAGCGGTTGGTGCAGACGGTGCGCGGCGCCGGCTACCGGTTCTCTACTCGAGACGCCTAGGGAGGTCAGGCTCCTAGTCAATGGCAGCCATGTGGACTTTCGCGCTCGCGCGGCTCGCGGGCATTCTGCTGTTGGGCCTGTGCGTGGGTCTGCTCATAGGACCCATTTGGCTGTGGGTCCTCTTGAGCGCCTGCCTGTACCTGGGCTGGCAGCTGCTGACGCTGTACCGCCTCGACCGCTGGCTGCGTCTGCGCTCGCAGCTGGATCCGCCCAATCTCGGCGGCATTTGGGGCGACATCGTGGCCCAGGTGGTGCGCCTGCATCGGCGCAAGCAGTTCCACAAGCAACGCCTGGTGCAGCTGTTTCGCGAACTGCGCCGCTCCACGGCGGCGCTGCCCGACGGCGTCATCATCTTGAGCACGCAGCGCGAGATCGTCTGGTTCAATCGTCAGGCCGCGCGCCTGCTGGGCCTGCGCCGGCCGGTCGACGTCGGGCTGCGCATCGACAATCTGATCCGCTCGCCGGAGTTCGTGCACTACCTGCACGGCGATGATTTCGCGATGCCGCTGGTGATCCGGCCGCCGGTGCAGATGGATCTGTATCTGGCGCTGCAAGTGGTGCCCTACGGCGGCGGCCAATCCCTGCTGCTGGTGCGCGATGTGACCCGGCAAATGCGCCTCGAGGCCATGCGCAAGGATTTCGTCGCCAACGCCTCGCATGAGCTGCGCACGCCCTTGACGGTGATTTCCGGCTATCTCGATACCCTGGCCGATGACACGTCCGTCGATCCGGCATGGTCGGGCCCCATCAGAGATATGCGCGCCCAGGCGCAGCGGATGAATGCCATCATCGCTGATCTGCTGGTGCTGTCGCGCCTGGAGTCGACCGACGGCGAGGCCTCCCGCGATGCCATCGACGTGCCGACCATGCTGGAGCGCCTGCACCGCGATGCGCTGGCGAGCGCCGACCGGCCGCGCCAGGTGATCCTGGATTTGGAATCCGCGGACGGCCTGTTCGGCTCCGCGCACGAACTCGAATCGGCGTTCACCAATGTGCTGGTGAACGGCATGAAGTACACGCCGGCCGAGGGAACGGTGCGGATGCGCTGGTGGGTCGACGATGAGGGAGGCCATTTTGCGGTGATCGACAGCGGCATCGGCATCCCCGCCGAACACATCCCGCGGCTGACCGAGCGTTTCTACCGGGTGGACGCGGGACGCTCCCGCGGACAGGGCGGTTCCGGGCTGGGCCTGGCGATCGTCAAGCACGCCCTGCAGCGGCACGGCGGCTGGCTCGACGTGCAGAGCACCGAAGGCAAGGGCAGCACCTTCACCTGCCATTTTCCGCCGGCCCGAGTCTGGCCGCGGGCCATGCGCGAGGCGGTGCGCGCGTGATGTCACAAATATCAGATGCAGTGTTGACGTACGCGGTAATCGGATGTAAACGAACGCGAGTCATTTGCAGTGTTCCCGTCGCTTTGAGCCCAAGGTAATTTTTATGGAAACGGCCGACCTCACCCACCACATCTCCCGCCGCTTCAACGAGGACCTGGAGAAGGTGCGCAATCAAGTGCTGCAGATGGGCGGCTTCGTGGAGCAGCAGCTGCACAAGGCCATCACCGCCCTGGTCGAGGGCGACAGCCGTCTGGGCGAATCGGTGGCCACGGATGACTACAAGGTCAACGGCATGGAAGTGTCCATCGACGAGGAATGCAGCCGCATCCTGGCGATCCGGGCGCCGGCCGCCGGCGATCTGCGGGTGATCGTCGCCATCATCAAGACCATCACCGACCTCGAACGGATCGGCGATGAGGGCGAGAAAATCGGCTACATCGCCTCGCGGCTCGCCACCATGGAGCGGCCGGCGGACAAGTACCGCGAGGTCAAGCATCTGGGAAGGCAGGTCGCGCAGATGGTGCATGACGCGCTCGATGCCTTTGCCCGCATGGACTCGCAGGCGGCGCTCAAGACCGCGCGCGAGGACAAAATGGTGGACGAGGAGTACGAGTCGATTCACCGTCAGTGCATCACCTTCATGATGGAGGATCCGCGGACGATTCGCCGCGCGCTCGAGATCATGTGGATCGTCAGAGCCCTGGAGCGCATCGGCGACCACGCCAAGAACATCTGCGAGTACGTGATCTACATGGTGCACGGCAAGGACATCCGCCACACCTCGCTCGAGGATGTTGCCAAGCAAATCGACGCGGCACACGCTCTCGCGCGCGGCTGATGACCGCGCGCCAGGGAAATCTTCTCGGGTTTGCGGCCTGCGCCGCGCTGCTGGCCTATGCCTATTACGCGCAATACTTCCTGCACCTGGAGCCGTGCCCGCTGTGCATGTTCCAGCGGGTGGGCGTGTTCGCCGTCGGTCTGGTGTTCCTGATCGCGGCGTCGCACGACCCGGTGAGTTGGGGCCGGCGCGTGTACGCGGGGCTGCTCGCCCTGACCGCGCTCGCCACCGTCGGCGTCGCGCTGCGCCATCTGTACATTCAGCATCTGCCGGAGGGCAGCGTGCCGGCC
>Ga0193726_1000843_pt1 | contig 27965 bp, 28 predicted proteins | sample H2c1metaG_FD_144928 | JGI IMG/M metagenome (GOLD analysis project Ga0193726, IMG submission 144928) | Soil microbial communities from a riparian zone of the East river system, Colorado, United States - H2c1 | ecosystem: Environmental > Terrestrial > Soil > Riparian zone | place: USA: East River...
ACGAAGAGGAGCGGAGGGAATCATGCGAGAGCTCGCCGGCAAGACGGCATTCGTAACCGGCGGGGCGAGCGGCATCGGGTTGGCGCTCGGGCGGGCCTTTGCGCAGGCCGGCATGAAGGTGATGCTGGCCGACATCGAGGCGGAGGCGTTGGCGGCGGCCGTCGAAAGCCTGCGCGATGTCGGGCCGGATGTGAGGGTGGTCGCCTGTGATGTCACCGATCCGGCCAGCATCCAGCGTGCAGCACAGGCGTCCTACGACGCCTTCGGCAATGTCCATGTGGTCTGCAACAATGCCGGCGTCGCCGGCGGCAGCGGCATCGACGACATCTCGCTCGCCACCTGGCGATGGGTGCTCGACGTCAACCTGATGGGCGTGCTTCACGGCATCCATGCCTTCCTGCCGCATATCCGCGCCCACGGCGAAGGCGGCCACATCGTCAACACCGCGTCGATGGCCGGGCTGCAGAGCGGGCTCGGCTTCAGCCCCTACGCCACCAGCAAGTTCGCCGTGGTCGCCATGTCGGAGGGGCTGGCGATGCAGCTGAAACCGCTCGGCATTGGCGTGACGGTGCTCTGCCCCGGGTTCGTGCGCACCCGCATCAGCGGGAGCGGGCGCAATCGGCCGGAACGCTACGGTCCGGCGCGGGCACCGGACCCCGCAAGTGCTGCCGGTCGGTTGGCCGCCGAGAGTGCCAGACTCCAGCAGGCCGGGCTCGATCCGGCGTCTATCGCCGCACAAACCCTCACCGCGATCCGTGAGGACGAACTCTACGTGTTCTCGCATCCGGAAATGCACGACGAGGTAAAGGAACGGTTTGCCGCCATCGTGACGGCGATGGACAAAGCGGCAGCTCGATAGGGTGTGTGCTCACTCGCCACCCATCTTGCCAGTCGGCCAACATTGGCCTTTAGTGGCCCTCCAATGACGTTGCCAGCCGATGGTCGTTACCGGAACATACCATCCGTATCTCGTCGCTCTGTCCATTCTGGTCGCCTCCCTAGCGTCATACACCGCCCTCGATCTCGGCGGGCACGTTAGGGTCGCCCGGGGACTGGCGCGTCGGGCGTGGCTGGTGGCCGCCGCGATCACAATGGGCGGCGGAATATGGTCGATGCACTTCATCGGCATGCTCGCCTTCGTCATGCCGGTACCGGTGTCATACGACGTCGAATTGACCATCTTTTCGCTCGTCGTGGCGATCGTCGTAACCGGCGGCGGCTTTTACGTCATCAGTCGCCGGGGTGCATCGCCGCTTCGCCTTGTTCTCAGCGGCATCTTCATGGGACTCGGCATTGTCGCCATGCACTACACCGGCATGGCGGCAATGCGGGGCCACGCCGGGCTCGATTACGACCGGTTCTTCGTTGCGCTCTCCGTCGTCATCGCGATCGGCGCATCGACGGCGGCGCTATGGCTGGCCTTCCAAACCACTGATCTCTGGCAAAGGCTCATTGCGGCGTTGGTCATGGGCCTGGCCATTTCCGGTATGCATTACACGGGAATGCGAGCGGCGATTTTTACCGCTCACGGCTCGATTCACGACGATCCGGCAAACGCAAGTCTCGATCAAATCAATCTGGCGCTGGCGGTTGCAGGCTTCACGTTTGTCATTCTGGCCTTCGCGTCGATCGCCTCCCTTTCCGAGCAGAAGCGCGCCGAAGAAGTTCTGCGTCAGGCGCAGGCGGATCTCGCACGCGTCAACCGGGTAACCACCATGGGAGCGCTGACGGCCTCCATCGCGCACGAGGTGAATCAACCGATTGCCGCCGCCGCCACCAACGCCGATGCCTGCGTGCGCTGGCTCTCCCGCGATCCCCCGAATCTCGAAGAGGCGCGCGCGGCTGCCATAGGAATCGTGAAAGACGCAACGCGTGCGGCAGAAATCATCAACCGGATCCGCCTGCTCTTCAAGAAGGGCATTACCGAACGGGAGTTGCTGGACGTAAACGACGTTGTTCGAGAGATGATCATCCTCCTGCGCGGCGAGGCAGCGCAACACGCCGTGTCGGTGCGGACGGAGCTGGCGGCGGATCTTCCCCGGGTCATGGGAGATCGCGTGCAATTGCAGCAGGTCATGATGAACCTCATGAGCAACGGCATCGATGCGATGAAGGACATGGAAGGACCGCGCGAGCTCGCCATCAAGTCGCAGCGAGCGGAAAACGAGCAACTCATGGTGTCCGTCAGCGATACCGGCGTGGGGCTGCCGCCCCAGCAGGCGGAGCAGATCTTCAATGCCTTCGTCACCACGAAGCGTCATGGGACGGGTATGGGGTTGTCCATCAGCCGCTCCATCGTTGAATCGCATAGCGGCCGCCTGTGGGCTGCCGACAACTCTCCGCGCGGCGCAAGTTTTCACCTCATCCTGCCTGCCAAAGTCGAGGCACGCGACTGACGCCCCGCTGTCGTGTCTCTTGGCAAAGATGTGCCACGGACGGACGGCCACGAAGAAAAGACCCCGGCGCCGTGGAGCGCCGCCGGGGCCGCCGGCTTAGAGCTAATCCTCTTCAGGGCGCCCCATCCGTGCACGCCTCCGCGGTCGGTGCGCCGCTACACGGCGCCTGGTTGGTTGAACCGGGTGCCTGCGCGACGTCCGGGCGCGGCGGCAACTCGATCTTCTGGTCCTTCATCATCTTCTCGAGCGTGGCGATCGTCTTCTGCGTGTCGCCATCGCACTGGCCCAGCACGAAGGCTTCAGCCACCGGCATCCCCTCGTTGTTGGACCACATGTACGAGTACGCGTGGCTCAGCGCGTGGCAGTATTGGATGTCCGAGGGAGCAGCCTTGGCGACGTCCTGCTGGGCGGTTGCGGCAAAAGGAAGGCCGAACGCAAGACTCGTCATCAAGCAGAATTTTACGGTGTTCATGGCGTTTCACTCCTGATTCACTTGGGACGACATGCTCGTCTTTGGGCGAGCGATGAAGTGAAGGTGTGATCAGGCGGCGCCGATGAGAAGCTTTTCGAATTACGTGCTCCTTACACACCCTGCTGAGAACGGCTCATGAATGCACCGCGGCGAGCTGGCGGTGCGAGAGCATGACCCTCACCTTCGTACTGTTGTCGATACTGCCGGGTGCGCGCGGCCCGGTGCTGAAGGCGCTGCTCGACTGTGGCGTCAAGCACGGGCGTTGACCTGAGCGCGGATCGCCGCGGCGAGCGGCGCGTCGTGCTCAGGCAGCAGGACCTGCGGATCGAGCGTCAGCACGCCGCGCGCGGCGTGACGTTCCGACAGATGCACGGGAGGGTCGCCGTGCTGCAGACGGGCGCTCATCGCCAGAGCATCGGGCACGGCGATCTCCAGCACGGGAACACGGCCGGTCTGGGCCGCCGGCACCAGGGTGACGGCGATGCCGTCCAGCAGCGCGGCGATCGCCTTGAGGCGCGCCGCGAGGGCTTCGTTGTCGGCGGCATCGTCGGCGATCACGAACCGGTCGAGGGCCGTCAGAAGACCCACGATCTCCTCCTTGCCCGCCTTGAAGCCGCGGCCGATGCCGTGGTGCGGCACGCCGCGCAGGTTGGCCCGGTCGATCATGCGCGGTGGCGTCCAGGTCTCCGGCGACACGTCCATGTCGAGCTGCTGCAGCAGCGCCGACGCCACGAGGTCGCCGCGGCCGGCGAGGATTCCCGAAGCCTGCGGTCCACCCAGCGCCTTGCCGCCGGAGAACGCCACGAGGTCGGCGCCCAGGGCGATGAAGCGCTTGAGGTTCTCCTTGGGCGGCAGCTGGGCCGCGGCATCGACGATCAGCGGCACACCGTTGGCGCGGCACACAGCGGCGACGGTCGGCAGGTCGACGAGGCTTGCAGCGTTGACCGAGAAGGCCACGGCCACGACCGAAGGCTGTAGCGCCGTCTCGATCTCCCAGGCTTCCAACCCGCGCACGCCAGCACCGGTGCCGCGGTCGTTGTGCCCGATGTCGACCAGCCGTGCGCCCGAGGCAGAAAGCGCGTGGGCGTATCCGGTGCGATGCGTGCGCGGGATCAGGATATCGTGCGGGAACGGCCCGGCATGCGGCAGGGCCGCCATCTTGGCCACGTCCCAGCGCGCGATCGCAGCGGCGGCCGCGAGGGTCAACGCGGCGGCCGCGCCCGTGGTCACCAGCCCCGCCTCGGCGCCGGTCGCCCGGGCGATGCGCCCGCTCGCGGCGTCCTGCAGTTCGCCGATATCGACCGAGGCGCGCGAGGCCGCCGCCATCGCCGCCACGACCTCGGGCGCCATTACGGCGCCGCCCAGGCGGGTGAGTGCGCCGGCGGCGTTGATCCGAGGGCGCACGCCCAGGCTTTTATAGGGGTCAGCTGATTCCATGGCGGGAGTTTATCTCAGCCCTCGCCCAGGGCAGCGGAAAAGCGCAGGCGTTGGCAGGCGTCCGCTCCGATATACTTCTCGATGGTGCTGCCGCGGGCGAAGATTCGTGCCGCCATGCGCTCCTGGAATTCGCTCAGCATGTCGGAGACAAAGCAGCAATGACAAAGGGCAGGCTCGAGGCGTTTAGCGATGGCGTGATAGCAATCATTATCACTATCATGGTGCTCGAAATGAAGGTGCCGCACGGCGAGGATCTGGCGGCGCTGAAACCCCTGATACCGGTGCTGCTGAGCTACGTGCTGAGCTTCGCCTTTGTTGGCATCTACTGGAACAACCACCACCACATGCTGCATGCCAGCCAGCGCGTAAATGGGCCGGTGCTCTGGGCCAATCTCCATCTGCTGTTCTGGCTGTCGCTGGTGCCGTTTGTCACCGGTTGGATGGGCGAAAACCATTTCGCCCGGGTGCCTGTGGCGCTTTACGGCGTCGTGCTGCTGATGTGCGCGATCGCCTACACGATCTTGGTACGCAGATTGATCGCCTTGCACGGCGCTGACTCGGCTTTAGCCCTCGCTATCGGTAGCGACAGCAAGGGCAACATCTCGATCGCCCTCTATGCCTCCGCCATCCCCCTTGCTTTCGCCAGCGAGTGGATCGGGCTTGGTCTCTACGTCGCGGGGTCAGCGATGTGGTTCATTCCCGATCGCCGTATCGAGAAAGCGTTGAAGGAATGATCGCTCAACCTGCAGATGCCTCTTAGTCTCCGCCAAATTTTCGTCTGGACGGCGTCAGCTCGGTCCGATCAGCCGACATCCGGCTGTCATTCCGGTAGCCCTGCTCTGCGCAGGCCATCCGCGAACGTAGCGAGATCCTCCGGTCGGTGGATCGGCAGCCAATCCTTGAGATTGGAGATGCGCAGCGTTGGATCGAGCTGGCGCAAGCGATGCATCGCGCGCTCGGCTTCGTCCGTTCGGCCGGCAAGCGCATGGCTTGCCGCGATGATGCCGACCACCATCAGGAAGCTCGGCAAATCCCTGAAGGCCTTCTCCGCCCACGACGATGCCGTGTCGAAGCGGCCTGCGAACAAATGTGCCATGGCCATTCCGGCCTGCATTCGAAACATCTCCGGGTCCAGAGGGCTCAAGCGCATCGCCCGCGCGAAGTACTCGATCGCGTGGTCCGGGTCGCCGCGCCACACCCTCAGGAAGCCGCCGAGGAACCAGGCGGCCGCCAGGTTCGGATTGAGTCCCAACGCCCTGTCCAGCAAGGCGATGCCGCCATCAAGGTCACCGGCGAGATGCCCGAGCGCATGGCCGCTTCTGGTGAGGGCGACTGCATCATCCTTGCCCAACTCGACGGCCCGACGGGCCAATCGAGCGCCCTCGGCGACCTCCTGCGGGTGATCGGTCATCCAACCATTGACCTTGCGCCAGAAGTGGCACCACGCGGCCATGCCGTAGGCCGAGGCGAACTCCGGATCGACCTGAATGGCCTTGTAGAGCAACCTCAGCGCCTCGTTGATGGCCTCTCTGCTTCCCTGATGGAGGTGTGCCATTGCGCGCAGATAATAGTCGTAGGCGTCGAGGTTTTCGGTCGGCTTCCGCTTCGCGCGTTCGATCTCCGCGCGCTCCAGTTGCGGCGCGAGCGCGCCAACCACGCTTGCGGCCACATCGTCCTGCAACTCGAAGATGTCGTCGAGGGTGCCTTCGAAGCGGTCTGCCCAGAGATACGCCCCGGTCGTCGCATCGACGAGCTGCCCCGTGATGCGCACGCGGTTCGCTGCCTTGCGCACGCTGCCTTCCAGCACATAGCTCACGCCCAACTCGCGGCCCACCTGCTTCACGTCCACCGCGCGGCCCTTGTAGGTGAAGCTCGAGTTGCGCGCGATGACGAACAGCCAGCGAATGCGCGACAATGCCGTGGTGATGTCCTCCACAATGCCGTCAGCGAAGTATTCCTGCTCGGGGTCGCCGCTCAAATTCAGGAACGCCAGGACGGCAATGGAGGGCTTGCCCGGAAGTGCCGGCAGTTCATGCATCTCTTTCGCTTTGGCAGGCCCCGCCGTCAGGGGCCTGACGCCATCCGATGATGGCGCTTCCCGGACCTCGCCGACGAATCGGAATCCCTTGCGGGCGACGGTTCGGATCAGGCGCTGCTTCTCGCCACTGTCACCGATCGCCTTGCGTACCGCATTGATGTGACTGGTCAGGGTTGATTCGGAGACGATCCGCCCACCCCACACCGTGCGCAGCAGGTCGTCTTTGCTGACGACACGTTCGCGATTCTGAATCAGGTAAAATAGCAGGTCGAAGACCTTCGGTCCCATGGCAATCGCCTCCGATCCCCGGGTGAGCTCCCGCCGGTCGGGGTCGAGCAAATAGTCTCCGAACGCAAATTGCACTTCGGCTCTCCATCGACAGCAGCCCTCTTGGACGAATATCCAAGGCAAATTCAATAGCAATTGAAGGTCGCCGCAAGGTCTTCCGGCCCACCTGCGGGCATTCTCCACCTGCACATCACCCCCCAATTACGGGCGGCAAACCGGAGGATAGGCCATGAAGATCGTCGTCATCGGAGGCAGCGGCCTCATCGGAAAGAAGCTCGTGAGCAGACTTCGCCAGAAGGGGCACGACGTCGTGGCGGCGTCGCCCGACTCGGGCGTCAACACCGTTACGGGCGAGGGACTTGCCGAAGCGCTTGCAGGCGCCCGGGTGGTCGTCGACGTGGCGAACTCGCCCTCGTTCGACACCAAGGTCGCCTTGGATTTTTTCGTGGCGGCGGGGCACAACCTGCTTGCCGCGGAAGCCGCCGCCGGCGTGGCTCATCACGTTGCGCTCTCCGTCGTCGGCACCGAACGTCTTCTGGGGTTTGGCTACTTTGGCGCCAAGCTGGTTCAGGAAAATCTGATCAAGGTCTCCGGGATTCCCTACACGATCGTCCGCTCGACGCAGTTCTTCGAATTCACCGGCGCGATCGCTCAATCGGGCACTGTTGGGCAAACGGCTCACGTGTCTCCGGCCCTTTTCCAGCCCATCGCGTCCGATGACGTGGCTCTCGCTCTGGCAGACGTTGCGCTCGGGGCGCCGGTGAACGGCACGATCGAAATCGCCGGTCCCGACCGGGCGCCCATCGACGAGCTGGTGGGGCGACTCCTGAGCGCAGCCCATGATCCGCGCAAGGTGGTCGCGGACGCCCATGCGCGCTACTTCGGCATCGAACTGAACGATCAATCGCTCACGCCCGGCGACAATGCGCGCATCGGCTCGACGCGTTTCGAGGACTGGCTCGGCCAGTCCGCGCGCCAGCAACAAACCGTCAAGCACGCGTGAAACAGGAGATTGCCAAATGCTCGCGAAATTCTTCTGCGGTGTTGCGCTGGCAGCCCTTTCCGTCACCGGCGCGTCGGCCGGTGACGCCGCCGACGACAGGTCGAAGGTGACGCTGGTTTATGAGCACGCGCTCCCCAATGTCCCGGGCAAGAGCATGAAGGGCGTGCTCGTCGAATACGGACCGGGCGGGTCGTCGCCCGCGCACACCCATCCGGACTCCGCCTTCATCTACGCGACGGTCCTGCAGGGTGCGATACGCAGCAAGGTCAATGATGGACCGGAGAAGGTCTACCGTGCCGGTGAGAGCTTCTCCGAGATGCCGGGCGACCATCACGGTGTCAGCGAAAATGCCAGCGACACCGAGCCCGCTCGCCTGCTTGCCGTGTTCGTCGTCAATGCCGACGAGAAAAACCTGACGACGCCCGACAAGAACGCCAAATCGCGCCGCTGATGCCCGGCCGGTCGCGATCTGCCGGACATTTCAGCGGTCTCGCGGCGACGCTGGAGGGTGAACGATGGATGCAGCCTACATCTCGACCGTGGCTGCCCTGGCCGGCTCGGCGATCGGTGCACTTGGGTCTTTTGCCACAACCTGGGTGACGCAGTCCTCGCAGGCGCGTGCGGCGCAACGCGCACAGGATCGTGCCCGTCGCGAGGCGCTCTATGGCGAGTTCATCAGCGAAGCATCCAAGCTCTTCGTCGATGCGTTTGAACACGAGCTCGACGATCCGGCCAAGCTCGTGCGACTCTATGCGATCGTGTGCAAGATCCGCCTCTTCGGCAAGCCGCAGACCCTCGTGGAAGCAGAGCGGATCATGAAGCAGATCGGGGTTGCCTATTTTGCCCCGAACAAGGAACTGCGGTTGTTCGCCGACATAACCCCGGCAGGCGAATTGGACCCGCTGTTCGCCTTCAGCAACGCCTGCCGACAGGAGCTTAGGCTTGCGCCGCCATAGGCGCGCACCATTCATCTTTTTCGTCCGAACCGAGGTGGCAGGAAGCGCGGCATCGGCTATCTTGTAGCCAGAGTAGGCGTGCGTCCCACGAAACGTGTTGGGGTGCCCAATGTTCGCACGATGCCTCGTTTTTCTTGGACTGGCCACAGCGCTGGTCGCCGCGGTGCCGCGCGCGGCGGCGGCGGAGACCTGGCCGGACCGTCCTATCACCATGGTCGTGCCCTTCCCGGCCGGCGGGCCGACCGACGCGCTGGGCCGCATCATCTCCGAGCGCATGGGCCGGGCGCTCGGCCAGTCGATCATCGTCGACAACGTGTCGGGTGCGGGCGGCACTTTGGGCGTCGCCAAGGTCGCGCGCGCGCCGGCGGACGGCTACACGCTCAGCATCGCCCAGACGACATCGAACGTGTTCAGCGTCGCGGTCTACAACGTGCCCTACGACGTGCTGGCCGATTTCGAGCCGGTCGCGCTGATCTCGGCGTCGGCGCTCATGATGATCGGACGCGCCGACCTGCCGGCCTCCAACCTCAGGGAGCTGGTCGCGTCGCTGAAGTCGAGTCCGCAACCCGCGTCGTTCGCGACGGTCGGCGTCGGCAGCCCGGGCCATGTGTGGGCTCACCAGTTCGAGACCTTGACCGGGGTGAACGTGCAGCTGATTCCTTACCGTGGCGCGGCGCCCGCCATGCAGGACCTGGTGGCTGGCCGCATCGACCTGTCGGGCCTCGAAGCCTCGAGCTCGCTGCCCTATGTGCAAGCCGGCAAGATCAAGGCCTTCGGCGTATTGACGCCGTCGCGCTGGCCGGGGGCGCCGGACATACCGACGCTCGAGGAACAGGGCCTGCCGGGGCTCGCCATGCCGTACTGGACGGGCCTGTGGGTGAAGAAGGGCACGCCGGCAGAGATCGTGGCGAAACTGAACGCCGCCGTCGTCGAGACGATGGCCGATCCCGCGATCACCAGGCGCCTCACCGATCTCGGCCAACAGATCCCGCCGCGCGATCAGCAGACTCCGCAGGCGCTGGGCGCCCTGCACCGCGCCGCCATCAAAAAATGGTGGCCGATCATCAAGGCGGCAAACATCAAGGCGGATTGAGCGCCAATCGAACATCTCGGGAGGATAATCATGTTCATTCGAAACGCCTGGTACATTGCCGCCTGGGCCGACGAGCTCGGGGAAAAGCCGCTCGCTCGCCGCATCTGCGACGACCCGATCGTGCTCTTCCGCGACCAGAGCGGCCAACCGGCGGCGCTCCTCGACCGCTGCTGCCACCGCTCGGCGCCGCTGTCGCTGGGCGAGGTCGTCGCGGAAGGCATCCAGTGCGGCTATCATGGCCTCACCTTCGACGGCAGCGGCGCCTGCGTGGCGATACCGGGGCAGAGCCGCATTTCCGACAGCGCCCGCGTCCGCAGCTACCCCGTCGCGGAAAAGAACCAGTTCATCTGGATCTGGATGGGCGAGGCAGCGCGCGCCGACACCAGCGCCATCGTCGACTTCCCCTACCACGACGACCACGCCCATTGGCCCAACAAGCACGACTGCTACCGCATCAATGCCAACTACATGCTGATGGTCGACAATCTCATGGACCTGACGCATCTCGGTTACCTCCACGCAAAGACCGTGGGCGGCAATCCGTCGGCGCATGTCAATGCCGAGATGAAAACGACCAATACGCCAACCGGCATCAAGTTCACGCGCTGGATGCGCAACTCGGTCCCGCCTCCAAGCTACGTGAAGGCCGCGGGCTTCCAGGGTCGCGTCGACCGCTGGCAGGAGTTCGAATGGGCCGCTCCCAGCTCGGTCCTGCAATGGACCGGCGCGGCCGAGGTCGGCACGGGCGCCTACGAGGGCAAGCGCGAGGGCGGCTTTCAGTTCCGCCTCTTCCACGGCCTGACACCGGAGACCGAAACCTCGTGCTTCTATTTCTGGTCATGCGCCAATGGCTATCGCCAGAGCGAGCCGGAGGCGACCGAGCAGCTCTACCGCGAGATCGCACCGACGTTCGTCGAGGACAAGGCGATGGTGGAGGCGCAGCAGGCGCGGCTGAGCGAGCTTGGCGAGCAAGGCCTTGTCAACATCGTGTCGGATACCAACCGCGTGATCATGCGGCGCTTCATCGAGCGCCTGATCGCCGAGGAGAGGGGCGCGCTCGCCGCGGAGTAGATCTCTCGTCGGGCAGCCCGGTCAGTCGACAGATGATCCGGGGCGATGGGCACGCCTCCGTCTTCGTCAGGCCAGGGCGCGTTGGACATGCCGGAATGTCCGCTTCGGGACCCGTAGCGGAAGCTCGCGAGGCTACAAACTTTTATGCAGAACCCACTCCCCGCTGCGAGTGGTCTCGTTCATCTCGATAAAGCCAACTGAGAGGTAAAAACCCCGAGGGCTATGCTCGCCTAGAACGACGCTGGTGGTCAGCGTGTCAAAGCCGAGGGCTTTGAGCTCCGAGCAGGTCTGACGTAGCGCTGAACGGGCATAACCCTTCTTTTGATGCGCTTTGTCGATCATGAAGCGCCAAAGATGGGCAGTCTTGGCCTGATCGCCGTAACGCCAGAGTAAGAAGCCGACAGGCTGATCGTCAGCATAGACCGCTCGAAAAGCCGCAGTTGGCTCAAAATGGGCTTGCGCTATCGAGACAGCCACCGACGCAACGTAAGCACGTTGATCATCGGAAACGTCCAAGCGGCAAACCGCACGGACCGTTTCGGCAGTCACTTCCCGTAGCTCGACGTCCATTTACTCCTCGCGTCCGCTTCCCGCCGAGGCCGTGTGAAAACGTTGGAAGCCGTTGCCGGGACGCAACGATAGAGTGTCAGGAGCGGCCTCTTTCGACCGACGCAGTCGTCCCGTCGGCAACCCGTCACTAGACTGCGAAATGCACCATCGTGACGCCGCCGGAAGCGTAGTTGGCCACGTCACCGGCGACCGCCTGACCTTCCTTGGAAGCCAGCCCGCTCATCAATGCTGCCTCGTTCTCGAACTCGGCTTCGAAGATGCAAAAATAGGGCGCCTTGCCCGGCCCCAGGGGCTTCACCTCGAACGAATAGCGGCTTGCCTTGACGCCCGGTATCTTGCTCACAAGCGGCAAGTGCGTCTCGACGTAATATTTCCGGAAGTGCGCGGGGTCCTTGGGCTCATTGTAGACGACGAGCAGCTTGTGCATGGCTTGGCTCCCGATTTTTCCGACCCGCCCTTTGCCAAGACTGGGCCGTGGAACGCAGTCGACCTTAGGGTGTTCCAAGAGATAGGCAAAGGCTGCATCTGGTGGGACCGTTGAAGGCGGCCCCGGTCCCCGGTAGCGTCCGTGGTCGGAGTTCGGGCGAAAGAGAAAGCGATCTCATGGCGACGGCTTCCGGCGAAGGGAAAGGCACGCGCAGGCCCGTCATGCCTTTGGTGGCGTACGCGGTTGTCCTGGTATTGCTCGGCTCGGCCGGCGTCGCCTTGTGGACAGCAAGGGGCGGCCCTCCAGGCGTGCCCGGAAGCGACCGCACGTCTCCGGCCATTTCAAAGACGGCACCGACCGAGCCGGTGCCCGCCGCCCGGGGGCTGAAGCTGCCGCCGCGTCCGGCGCCGCCCGAGGCGACAGCGCCCGACAAGCCGGAACCTGCGGCGGCCGCGCCGTCACAAAGCGAGGCGAGCAACAGCGACCCGGCGGCATCGGCGGCGGAAAGGTCCGAGCCGCGGAAGACCACGTGCACGATCGACGTCGGCCCCTGGCCTGCCGACAGAACGGACCAGGCCAAGGCCATTCAGATTCTCCTGCGCGATCTCGGCTTCTATAGCGGCACCACCTACGGGACGGTCGGCCCGGCGACGCGCGAGGCGATTCGCAAGTTCCAGCTCGCTGCTCACGAGGCCGACACCGGTGAGCCCAGCGAGGTGTTGTTCGAATCGCTCAAGAAGAAGTGCGCTTCGTCGGTGCCTTGAACGACCGTCGGCAGGATGGGGCGGTGCCACGCGCGGCGCGCGATCGGTGACGCCGCAAGCCTTGGGCGCCCTGCACCGCGCCACCATAAAACAGACCGCTCGCCAGGAAATTAGAGCGCGATATCCCTGGTCACCAAGGACAACGAGCAAGGGCGTGAGCAATCAATTCCATAGGGTCGCCATTTGGCGCGCTATGCGCGGAGATGCTCCTGGTGTGCTTTGGCCAGTTCGGCCATGCTGGTGAAACGGAAATCATACCTCGGCATTGCGCCAGGATTCATGGTTGCGCCGAAGCCCTGATCACTGTGCCGACGGTAGATCCAGCACGACGCAAGCCCGATTTCGTTGGCAGGCTTATGATCGTGGAACATGCTCTCGGCGGTATGGAGCACCTCGCTCTGCGCCACGCCGATCGACTCGAGCTTGTCCAGCATGTACTTGAAATTTGCCGGGGCCGGCTTGTACGAGCCGATATCCTCTGCGGTGTAGATCGCGTCGAATGATACGCCGAGCTTGTGATTGCTGAAGCTGAAGCTCTCGTTGTCGACATTCGAGAGAATGACCAGCTTGTAGTGTTTCTTGAGGTACTGAAGCGCGCCGGCGGTGTCGGGAAATGCCGGCCAATTGCGCACGCTTTGCCCGTACAGGACACATTCTGCCCAGGTGACGGGAAGACCCCACTCTTCGGCGAGCCGCTTGTAGACGATCGGGAGAAGATCGCGATAGCGCATGGCCGGCGTTTGCTCCTGCTGAGCCGACTCGTGACGGGCGTGCGTCTCGAGAACAGCATTGCGCGGGAGCGCCGTCTTCAGCTTGCTCGTGAGCGGCTTCAGCCCCTCCACCATGCCGGACTCCCAATCGATGAGCGTCCCGTAACAGTCGAAAGTGAGCGCCTTGTAATCCGTGAGTTTCATGACAATCAGCCTTTCGATAGACGGCGCACCCCAAGCCGGGGCGACATGAAGCTTCGCATCATGACGAACTGGATCCCCGTCTTGTCTCCGCTCCTGCCTGTTGAGGCACCGCACAAATGGCATTGCGCGCGCCCAAGCCACGAGCGGGCCTGGAGGCTCGCCGTACTACGAAACTTTCGCGATGATCGCCAGCGGCGCGCCGCCGGCCGGACCCTGATGCTCGGCGCCGCCGGAGACGTAGAGCGTCGTGTCGCCGATCACGCCGGCCAGCACGCCGCCCACCAGCGCGCGGGCGTGGCGCGTCGAGTGGATGTCGCTGTCGTCCAGCATGGTATGGCGCCGGCCGCGAATCTCGCCAGACGGCGATGCTTCGGCCTTGGCGAGGACGGCCACGACCTCGCCGCCCAGGCGGCCGAGCACGCGGCGGGCGGCATCGGCGTCGATGGCATCCTTCATGACGTCATGGTCGATCAAAAGATCGCCCGCCCAGTCCTCTGAATTGCCCAGCACGACGACCTCGTTGCGCAAGAGTTCGACGCCGGCCGAGGTGCTGGCGACTCTGGAGTAAAGTGACCAGTCGCGGCAGATCGCCGCCTCGGTCGCGGCGGCCGCCGGCACCTCGCCCAGCGCAACCGCGACACCCAGCGCAGAGGCGCCACGCGACAGGGCCATCGAGTGATAGGTGTCTTCGGTAGCGACCGTGGCGCCGCGTCGCGCCGCCTCCTCGATCCGTTCCTTGGTGAGCAGCGGGCACTTGATCTGGACGAAATGCACGTCGGCGGGTGAGGCGATGCCGGCGTCTTTCATGGCCGTCGTCACGGCCGATGCCGTTTCTTCGATCTGCGCCGCGCGGCCGATTTCCTCGGCGGCGAAGGCGCGGGTCAAGCCGACGCCGATCGCAAGCCGGGGTTCCACGGGGGTCGTCGACGCGGGCTCGCGGCAGAACACCAAAAGATGCGGCGACAGGCCGCCCTCGGTCCCGCCCGACATGACGATGGCGACGCGCTTGTCGATTTCCGACGGCGCGCACTTCAGGCTTTCGGCTAAAAGCAGCTTCAGGCTGAGCGTCGCATAACCGCGGGTGAAGTCGTTGACGCAGCCATTGCCCTCGGTCTTGCCGACAATCGCCACGATGGTGGTGGGATCGACCTGGCCCGCAGCGATGGCGGCAGCCAGCGGTGCGGTGTCCTGCGGGCCCGCCGTGGCGAGGCGCAGCACCCGTGCCCGGCGCGTCCCGCTCATGCGGCCTTGCCGGCGTCGCTGCCGTGGCGCTCGCGCCGGCGGCGCAGCGTGACCACCGACACCAGCGCCACGCCGATCACCAGGAAGGACACGCCCGTGGTCACCGTGCCCAGCGCATAGAGCACCGGCGTGGTGACGTTGGTGGTCATGCCGTAGATCTCGAGCGGCAGGGTGTTGAAGGTGCCCGAGGTGTAGAGGCTGCGGGCGAACTCGTCGTAGCTCAGCGTGAAGCCGAACAGGCCGACGCCGATCAGGCTGGGCAGCAGGATCGGCACGACGATGTAGCGGATGGTCTGCCACGAGGTGGCGCCCAAGTCGCGCGCCGCCTCCTCGTAGCGCCGGTCGAAGCGGTTGAAGACGGCGAACATGATCAGGAGCCCGAACGGCAGGGTCCAGGTGAGGTGCGCGCCGAAGGCCGACGTGTACCAGGCGGGATCCCAGCCCAGCACGCGGAACAACAGGCCGATGCCGAGGCTGACCAGGACCGAGGGCACGATCAGGCTGGCGATGGCGAGATAGAAGATCAGCGCCGAGCCGCGGAAGCGCGTGCGAAAAGCAAGGCCGGCCGAGAACGAGGCGATGACGGTCACCAGCATGGCGGCCACGCCCAGGGCCATCGAGCGCTCGAAGGAGCCGGAAAAGTCGCCGACCATCTGCTTCTCGAAGAGGTTGCCGAACCAGTGCACCGACACGCCCTGCATCGGGAAGGTGAGCCCGCCCGTCGGACCCTGGAACGACAGGACCAGGATGGTGATGGTAGGTCCGTAGAGGAACAGCACGAACAGGCCGAAGAAGCCGGCGAGCAGCCAGAAACCGGGACCGCGGCGGCCGTGCATCACCTCTAGAGCTCCTTCCTTATGTCGACCATGCGCATCATGGCGGCGACGGTGAACAGGACCAGCAACAGCAGGACCACGGCGTTGGCCGCGGCCGCCGGATACTGCAGGAGCGACATGGCGTTCACCATCATCAGCGAGACCGAGGCGCTCTGGCCGCCGCTCATCATGCGCACCGTGACGAAGTCGCCCATGACGATGGTGACGATGAAGATCGAGCCGATGGCGATGCCGGGCTTGCACAGCGGCACGATGACGAAGCGCAGCGCCTGCCAGCCGGTGGCGCCGGCGTCGCGCGCGGCTTCGAGCAGGCTGCGGTCGATGCGCATCATCGAGTTGAAGATCGGCACCACCATGAACAGCGTGTAGAGGTGGACATAGGCCAGCACGACGGCGAAGTCGGAGAACAGCAGGAACTCGAGCGGCTCCCTGATCAGGCCGAGCTGCAGCAGCGTGGTGTTGGCGAGCCCGTTGCGGCCGAGGAACGGGATCCACGAGATCATGCGGATGACGTTGGAGGTCCAGAACGGGATGGTGCAGACCAGGAAGAGCACCGTCTGCCAGGTCGCCGAGCGGACATGGAAGGCCAGGAAATAGGCGACGGTGAAGCCGATCAGCAGGGTCAGCACCCAGGTGATGACGGCGAACTCGATGGTCTGCAGGTAGGTCCGCCAGGTGACCGGCGAGAGCAGCAGCTCCTCGTAGTTCTGAATGAGGAAGTCGGGGATGATCTGGGTGGTGTTGTAGTCGAAGAAGCTCACCACGACGATGGTGAGGATCGGCACGACCAGGAACAGCAGGAAGACCAGCGCCAGCGGCGCCACCTGCAGGTAGGTTATCCAGGCGGAAACGCGTTTCATTGGTTACGCCTTTCCTCCCCTTCGCGGTTTCCGCGAAGGGGAGGTGTCGGCGTCAAACGCCGACGGAGGGGTCATGGGCATCACCACTGGTGCTCATGACCCCTCCGTCCGCTTCGCGGACACCTCCCCACGCGGAGCGTGGGGAGGAAGATAAAGATCAAGCGGCGATGAACGAATTCCACTTCTGGACCATGTAGCGGTCTTCATCCATCACGGCGTTCCAGCAGGCAACCGAGCCCATGCGTTCGGTGAACGAGCCGCCGTCGCGCACGGCGCCGGCCTTCTCGACCACCTGGCCCTGCGGGTTCTTGATGTCGCCCTGGGCGGGCTTGCCTTCCATCCAGAAGCCCCATTCGTCGGGCGTCATGTTGGCCTTGGCGGTTTCGAGCACCGCCGAGTAGTAGCCCTGGCGGTTGAGGAAGGCGCCGACCCAGCCCGACAGGTACCAGTTGATGTACTCGTAGGCCGCGTCGAGCTGCGCGCCCTGCAGGTGCTTGGCCATCGTCAGGCCGCCGCCCCAGGCGCGGTAACCTTCCTTGAGCGGCTGGTAGGTGCAGGGGACGCCCTTGCCGCGCACGGCCGACACCGCCGGCGACCACATCGACTGGATCACGACCTCGCCCGAGGCCATGAGGTTGACCGATTCGTCGAAGGTCTTCCAGAAGGCGCGGAACTGGCCGTCCTTCTTGGTCTTGATCAGGAAATCGATGGTCTTGTCGATCTCCGCCTTGGTCATGTTGCCCTTGTCGACATACTTGGCGATGCCGGCCGCTTCGCAGATCATCGCGGCGTCCATGATGCCGATCGAAGGAATGTTCAGGATCGACGTCTTGCCCTTGAACTTCGGATCGAGGATGTCCTTCCAGCTGTCGATCTTGCGGCCGACCAGGTCGGGGCGGATGCCCAGCGTGTCGGCGTTGTAGATCGTCGGCACGATGGTGAACCACTGGGTCTGGCCCTTGGCGAACTTGGTCGATCCGGCGCCTTCGACAAAGCTCACCGTATTCGGCGCGGTGCCCTGGGCGATCACGCTGTCGGGCTTCAGCTTGCCGGTGGTGAAGATCGGCACGATCTTGTCGAAGTACTTGATCTTCTTGACGTCCATCGCCTGAAGATTGTTGGCCGGGAAGACCTTCTTGATCATCCAGTACTCGATGTCGCCGATGTCGAACGAGTTCGGCTGGGTCACGACCCGCTGCACGACGGCATCGGAGTCGAGCGCCGTCATCTGCAGGGTGATGCCGAGGTCGGCCTTGCACTTCTCGGCGATCTCGTTGATCGCCGACACGCCGGTGCCGCACTGGCGCAGCACGATGTTCTTGTTGTTCTGGGCCCAGATGGTCGGGAAGCCGGTGACCGCGCCACTTCCCAGGGCGGCGCCGGCGATCCCCGCCGCGCCCTTCAGCATCCTGCGGCGTCCGACACCGCCCTTCATGTTACGAGCCATCTCCTGTTCCTCCTTCAGTTAGCGACTTAATGCCCGAGAACGTGGACGTCCTCGGGTTTCCACGACAGAACCACCGCCTGGCCGGGCTGCACGGGCGCGGCGTCGAAGCGCTCCTCGGGCACCACCGCCGACAGGGCGTCGAGGCCGACGACATCGATGCCGACCTGGACGTGCGACCCAAGATACTCGACCGAGCGCGCAACGCCCGCGATCGACGAGGCGCCCACGGAAGCAGACGCGCCTGCCTGTACGCTCATGCGGTCGGCGCGGATGGCGACGAAGGCCGCCTCGCCGCGCGCCCGGGCGACCGCCGCCGGCAGCACGTTGTGGCCGCCGATGAAGCGCGCCACAAAGGCCGACGCCGGCTTGTTGAAGACCTCGCGGGCGGTGGCGGCCTGCTCGATCTTGCCGTGATTCATCACCACCACAAGGTCAGCGAGCGCCATCGCCTCGTCCTGGCTGTGCGTCACGTGGATGAAACTGATGCCGAGCCGGGTCTGCAGGCTCTTCAATTCCTCGCGCATGCGGATGCGCAGGAAGGGATCGAGCGCCGACAAGGGCTCGTCGAGCAGCAGGACCTGCGGGTCGGTGATGAGGGCGCGCGCCAGCGCCACCCGCTGCTGCTGGCCGCCCGAGAGCTGCGCCGGCAGGCGACCGGCGAACGGCTCCATCTGCACGCGCTTCAGCATGTCGAGCGCGCGGGCCCGGCGGGTGTCCTTGTCGACGCCGCGCATGCGCAGGCTGAAGGCCACGTTGTCGGTGCAATCGAGGTGCGGAAACAGCGCGTAGCTCTGGAACATCATCGCCGTGCCGCGGCTGGCCGGCGGCAGGTGGGTGATGTTCTCGTTGCCCAGGATGATGTCGCCGTCGGTCGCCTCCTCATGGCCGGCGATCATGCGCAAGGTCGTGGTCTTGCCGCAGCCGCTCGGGCCCAGCAGGCAGCAATAGGAGCCGGCGGGGATGCGCAGGCTGACATTGTCCACGGCGACGGCGTCGCCGAAACGCTTGGTCACGGCCACCAGTTCGATATCGGGCTTTGTCGCCATGGTCCCCCTTAGATAGTCCCCGTAGAAGCAAGCCCCATGCCAGCACTGTAAAATAGGTTGGGGGAAAAGTACCGGCGATATGGCCTCATTCTCCCTCCCCCGTCATACGGGGGAGGTGGCCCGTAGGGTCGGAGGGGGAAGGCCTCACAGGAAATTTCCGAAAGGCTAATGATCTGAAATCGGCAGGCACCTTGACTGTGGCCTTCCCCCTCCGCCCCCTTCGGGGGCACCTCCCCCGTAAGACGGGGGAGGCTATGATTAGTGTATCGCGCGAGAATATGCGCGACACTCGCCGGCGGGCAGTTGAGGGAGCACAGCGGATGCGGTTGATCGGGGTCGATGTGGGCGGGACTTTCACGGATCTGGTCTATGCCGACACGGATGCCGGCTCGACCGCCGTGCACAAGATCTCGACCACGCCCGATGACCCGTCGCGCGGCGTCGTGCAGGGGCTGATGGCGCTCTGCGACAAGTACAGCATCCCGCGCGAGACGATCGACGTGGTGTTCCACGGCACCACCATCGCCACCAATGCCATCCTCGAGCACGACGGCGCCGTCACCGGCATGATCACCACCGGCGGCTATCGCGACATCCTGCATATCGGCCGCCACCAGCGGCCGCAGCACTACTCGATCATGCAGGACATCCCGTGGCAGAGCCGGCCGCTGGTCAAGCGCCGGCATCGCAAGACGGTGACGGAACGGCTGGTGCCGCCGCGCGGCGAGGTGCTGCAGCCGCTCGACGAGGAAGGCGTCCGCCAGGCCGTGCGCGAGCTCAAGGAAGCGGGCGTAGAAGCCATCGCCATCTGCTTCCTGTTCTCCTACCTCGATCCGGCGCACGAGGCGCGCGCCATGGCGATCGTGCGCGAGGAATATCCCGACTGCTTCGCCACCACCTCCTCGTCGGTGTCGCCACAGTTCCGCGAGTTCGAGCGCTTCACCACGACGGCGCTGAACGCCTTCGTCGGGCCCAAGGTGCGCAACTACGTCACGCGCCTGGAATCGGAGATCGAGGCCTCGGGCTTCAAGGCCGACCTCCGCATCATGGCATCCAACGGCGGCGTGGCGACGCCCGCCATGGTGGCCGAGCGGCCGGTGCTCACGCTGCTGTCGGGTCCGGCGGCGGGGGTGATCGGCGGCGACTGGGCGGGCGGCCTGTCGGGCCGGCGCAACCTCATCACCTTCGATGTCGGTGGCACCTCGGCCGATATCGGCATCGTCACCGAAGGCGGCTTCGGCGAGGCGACGGCGCGCGACACCTGGATTGCGGGCTTCCCCGTAATGGTACCGATGATCGACGTGCACACGATCGGCGCCGGCGGCGGCTCGATCGCCTTCGTCGACCAGGCCGGCGCCTTCAAGGTCGGGCCACGCTCGGCCGGCGCCGTGCCCGGACCGGCCGCCTATGGCCATGGCGGCGCGCGTCCCACCGTCACCGACGCCAATGTCGTGCTGGGCCGCCTCGACAGCGGCAATTTTCTGGGCGGCGGCATGTCGCTCGACGAGGTCGCCGCCCGCCGCGTGATCGGCGAACTGGCGCGCGAGCTCAGCCTGTCCGACCGCGAGGCGGCGGAAGGCGTGATCACGCTGATCAATGCCAACATGGCCAACGCCATCCGCTCGCGCACCGTCCAGAAGGGCATCGACCCGCGCAACTACGCGCTGGTGGCCTTCGGCGGCGCGGGACCGCTGCACGGCGCGGAAGTGGCCGACATGCTGGGCGTGCCCGAAGTGATCGTGCCGCCCCATCCCGGCATCACGTCGGCGGTAGGCCTTCTGATCAGCGACCTGCGCTATGACGCCATCCGCACCTCGTTCCAGGTCTCCGGCGCGGCCGACCTTTTGCGCATCAATGCCGACTTCGCGGCCATGGCCAGGGAACTGGCCGACCGCTTCACCGCCGACGGCATCGACCTGGCCCGCGTCGGCTTCGAGCGCCGCGGCGACCTGCGCTATGTCGGCCAGGGCTACGAGCTCCGCGTGCCCTTCCCCGATGGCAAGATCGACGAGGCGGCGCTGGCCAAGGCGTTCGACGCCTTCCACGAGATCCATCGCCGCGAGTACGGCCACCATTTCGCCGACTCGGCGATCGAGATCGTGAACCTGCGGCTGGTCGGCGCCGCCAGCGCCGCCACCATCGCCAAGCCGTCGGTCGGCACGGCCGTGTCGCTCGAGGCGGCGAAGGTGCGCACCGGGACGTGCACGTTCCGTGTCGGCGGCAAGCTCGCCGATTATCCGACGATCTTCTATCGCCGCGACCTGCTGCCGGTCGGCACGCACATTGCCGGCCCGGCGATCGTGCTGCAGATGGATTCCACCACCGTCGTGCCGCCGCAGTATGGTTTCGAGGCCGACGCGGCGGGCAACCTGATCGTGCGGAAAGAAGATGCGTAGATCGCGACTCGTGCCGCTCTCCGGCCGCCGGTCGAGCCCTCCCCTTGCCTCCCCCGTCATACGGGGGAGGTGGCCCGCAGGGCCGGAGGGGGAAGGCCTCAGTCGAAGCGCCTCTCGATTTCAGATCGGTTCATTGTCGAAGACCGCCTGTGTGGCCGTCCCCCTCCCTAACCTCCCCCGTATTACGGGGGAGGAGAAGACAACGGAGCTAAATCCATGAGCACCGCCCCTCGCCGCCAGCCCGCGCTAAAGCCCGACCGCATCGACCCGATCACCACCAGCGTGATCCAGGGCGCGCTGGAGAACATCGCCATCGAGATGGGCTACAAGCTCATGCGCATGAGCTACTCCTCGATCATCCGCGAGTCGGAGGATTTTGGCGCGGCCCTCGTAGACGCCGAGGGCCGCGGGCTCGCGGAATCGGCGCAATCGACGCCGCTGCAGTCAGGTCCGATCCCGGGCTATGTGCGCGGGGTACTGAAAACCTTGGCCGCGCGCGGCGACACGTTCCGGCCGGGCGACGTCGTCATGCACAACGACGCCTACTCCGGCGCCAGCCATGGGCCGGACGTCGCCTTCATCGTGCCGGTGTTCGTGCAGGGACGCCTGATCGGCTTTGCCGCCACGACGGCGCACCATCTCGACATCGGCGCGCTGTCGCCGGGCTCGTGCGGCATCGTCGAGGCGATCGACGCCTATGCCGAGGGCCTGCAGTTCAAGGCCATCAAGGTATACGACCGCGGCGTGAAGAACGAGATGGTGTGGCAGATCGTGCGCGACAATATCCGCGCCTCCGACCTCGTGGTCGGCGACATGGACGCCCAGGTGGCCGCCGCCCGCATCGGCGCCGAGCGCATGGCCGAGCTGGTCGAGCGCTATGGGCTGGAGACCTTCGAGATGGGCTGCACCGCCCTGATGGACCATGCCGAGCGGCTGATGCGCCAGGCGATCGCCAAGCTGCCGGACGGCGTCTATCGCGCCGAGACGGCGATCGACGGCTATCTCGACAGCGACGATCCTTCCAAGAAGGAGCTGCCGATCGTCGTCACCATCACCAAGAAGGACGATTCACTGGTGGTCGACCTCACCGGCACGGCGCCGCAGGTGCCCGACCGGCCGATCAACATGCCGCTGGAAGGCACCGCCGACATCGCGATCTGGCTCACCATCCGTTCGGTGCTGCTCGACACCGAGATCCACGGCCACATCCCGGTCAACGCCGGCCTGATCCGGCCGATCACCATCGTGGCGCCCAAGGGGTGCCTGGCCAACCCGACCTTCCCAGCGCCCACGATCGCCCGCTTCTGCCCGGGCAACCAGCTCGCCGACACGGTGATGAAGGCGCTGTCGCACGCCATGCCGGGCAACGTCTCGGCCGGGATCGGCAACCTGAAGGTCATTGCCTTCTCGGGCCTCAAGGACGAGACGCACTGGGTGCACATGGAGATCTTCGAGGGCTCCTATGGCGGCCGGCTGGGCAAGGACGGCATGGACGCCGTCGACACGCTCTACGCCAACACCCGCAACAACCCGATCGAGGACATCGAGACCCACCTGCCCTTGCGCGTGCTGCGCTACGAGCTGCGCGAGGACGTATCAGGCGCCGGCAAGTGGCGCGGCGGCCTGGGCTCGGTGCGCGAGTTCACCTTTTTGAGCGACGGCGGCGCCTCGGTCGAAGGCGAAGGCCATCGCTACCGCCCATGGGGCTTTTTGGGCGGCAGCGAAGGCATGCCGGCCAAGCTCGACCTTCTGGCCGGTGGCACGACGCGCGCGCTGCCGTCGAAGGTGCCGCACATGAACATCGCCAAGGACGGACGGTTCGTCTGCTACGGGCCGGCGGGCGGCGGCTACGGCAACCCGCTGGAGCGCGATCCGGCGAAGGTGGCGGACGATGTGCTGGACGAGGTGATCTCGGTCGAGACGGCGAAGCGCGATTACGGCGTCGTGGTGTCGGCAAAGGGTATCGTCGACCAGGTGGCGACTGAAAAGGCACGCGCCGGTCGCGCCCCTTAGTTACCCTCGTAGTCGCGCACGCCGCTCAGGGCGGACCATCGCCGCGAGTTTCTTCGGCGCCAGCAGACAGTAGCTCGCCGTCACGAGCTTCGCGTTGTCGCTCCAGTCGACTCGCGAGTCGAGGATGCGGCCGACGATGTCGGGACGCCATGGTGGACGAAAATAGGGCGCGCGCGAGAAGGTCAGCGGGTCGACCCTCGGTCCCAACGACTGGAACGTCAGCACGCAAACAGGGCCGTCGGCGCCCGCAACGCGCGCGTAAGCCGGCGGCCATCCGTCGGCGACCATAAGCACATGCGCGAACGTCTCTTTGCGGATGCGCCAGCGCGTGCCGACCCAGGCTTGCTCCTCATGGGCTTCCGGCAACGCGAGGCAGGTCTTGCGAAGCTTGGCCAGGATGGCGGTCGGGACTTGGGAATGCTGACGGGGCAAAGCGCTTCCCGCTCAAGGGCATTGTTGACAACGCAGCAGCTGAAAAAGCACGCTCTGACCGCGTCCTTCAAGTAGTACAATCCCGGTCGCAGCGTCTCAAGGTTGAAGCACAGGTCGAACGGCGAGGGAGAACCCGATGCTGGATGGCGTGATGTTGCTGTGGTTCCTGCTGGCCGCGATGTCGCTGCTGTTCGTTGCGATCGACATCCGCACGACGCCGGAATCGCCGGTTATGAAATGGGGCTTCGTGCTGCTGACCGCCTATACCGGCGTGATCGGCGCCTTCCTCTACGTGCTCGGCTGCCGCGAGCCCCTGCCCGGGATGCACGAGCAATACACGGCGGCGCAGTGGCGGCAGACGTTGGGATCGACCATGCATTGCGTCGCCGGCGACGGCGTCGGCATCCTGGCCGGTGCGGTGATTTCGAGCATCCTCGGCATTACCGGCATCGCGGAAATGATCCTGGAATACGTCCTGGGCTTCGCCTTCGGCTGGTCGATCTTCCAGGCGCTGTTCATGCGCGACATGGCCGGCGGCACCTATCTCGCCGCCCTGAAGAGCACGTTCATGGCCGAGTTGCTGTCGATGAATCTCCTCATGGCAGGAATGATGCCGACCATGATGATCCTCCGGCGGCACGTCGAAGCCGCGGACAACCCGCTCACGCCGAACTTCTGGTTCGTGATGTCGATGGCGCTGCTCGTCGGGTTCATCATCGCCTACCCGATGAACTGGTGGCTGGTGGCGAACCATCTCAAGCACGGCATGATGACCGTCCGCCCCGCGACTGCCGGCGAGGCGAGCATGAGCGGTATGGCGGCCGTGGGGCCGTCCATGTCTCACATGTCGATGTCCATGGAGACGGGCCACGCGCTCCGGCCACCGATCGCGGTGATGGCGCTGCTGTCGTTCCTTGCCCTTGCGGCGGGCCTGGCGATCGCCGTCCTGCCGTGGGCGCGATGAGCGCCATCCGCACGGGGCGAGCGTACGGTCACGACCCTCGTTGAGAGAGCTCCTCGCGCTGCTTCATCAGGAGCTCGAGTTTCGCCTCCTGTTCGGCGATGCGTTCCGACATCCGTTCTTCGTCCGAAGCGCCGGAGTATGAGGCGGCCTGCTCGACCAGTCCACGGAGGTTGTCCCGCAGGATGGCTATGCGGTTGTCGAGCTCCGTGGTCTCCAACACGCCGGTAGGCACGGCCGCCTTGGTCTTGCGGGGCGCCACGGCTTTTTTGGCGACAACCTGCCTTTTGCGTGTTGCCGCGGCCTTCTTGCCCGCCGTTCGCTGCTTGCGCGTCTTCGCGGCCTTCTTGGCCACCGTCCGGGACTTCCGCGTCTTCGCCGCCTTCTTCGCGGCGGACTTTCTTGAAGCAGACTTCGATTTCGCCATGTTCCCTACTCCCCCGCAATCCGCCCGATCAGGCCTTCACGTGCCTCTCCACGAACTCCACCATCCGTCCAAACATGTCGCCGCACTTCGACAAGTCCGGTGACGAGCCGGCCTGACGTTCCATGTCGACATATTCCAGTGCGATCGAGCCGCCGGCCTTGCGATAGGCGGCGCAAAAGCGCTGCGGCTCGTTGCCGTCGAAAGTCGACTCCGTGTCCTTGTAGTCGTGCATGATGTCGCCATGCGCCTGGTACCAGATCGCGGGCGGCGTGAGCACCTTCTCGCCGCGCTCGAGCGCCAGCGTCGGGCTGCCTTCCGCCATGTTGGCCTCCGAGCGCCAATAGGAGTCGTGGCGGGCGATGATCGACTTCGGCCATGCCGGCGCAGGCGTCTGCAGTTCGGCGCGCTTGGCGTGGCGGTAGCGGCTGAGCGGGTTGATGACCGGCCAGGACATGATCACGCAACGCACGCTCGCGTCGTGTGCAGGCGAGCCGGCGGGCAACGCGATCGCGGCATAGCGCGGATCGTGCGGGCGCATGGCGACCAGCATCGCCAGATGGCCGCCGCTCGACTGGCCGGACAGGCCTATAAGGTCGGGCCGGGACTTGAGCTCGCGGGCGTTCTGCTTGGCCCAGCGCACCGCATAGTTGATGTCCTGAACCGAGGCGGGATAGGGATCCTCGTTGCCGGAGCGGAAATCGAGCGCGATCGACACGATGCCGTGCGAGGCCATGAACTGGTGACGCAGCCTCTCGGTGGTGCGATCGCTCATGCACCAGGCGCCGCCATGGCACTCGACCATGGCCGGGAACGGTCCCGCTCCCCGCGGCTTGAAGATGCGCGCCAGCAACGGCTTGTCGCCGTGGCGCAGGTACTCGACATCGTCGACGTCGAACTCGGTGGTCTTGGCCTCGAGGACTGCGGTCGTCATGGCGCGTTACCTCTATGGTTTTGCTTCATGTCGCCGGGCAGCCTAGCGCAAGTTCGGCGGGGGCCGCTAGGTGATGAGGACGATGGAGCCGGTGGTCTGACGGGATTCCAGGGCATCGAGGGCGACGGCGGCGGCCGACAAGGGGAAACGGTGGCGCACCATCACCCTGAGCACACCGCGTTGCAGCATGGCGAACACGTTGGCCGCCATGGCGCGCAGCCGGACAGGGTCGTCGGTGTAGTGGAACAGTACCGGCCGCGACAGGCGCAGCGACTTGGCCGACTGAAGGCCGGGATCAAGCGGCGGCAGTGCGCCGGTGGTGTGGCCGAAGCTGATCCAGTGGCCGGTGCTGGCGAGCGACTCGTAGTTCTCCTGCTCCGCCAACAGTCCCAGCCCATCGAACACCACATCGACGCCGCGCCCGTTGGTCGCCGCCTTGACGGCGTCGGTGAAACGGTGATCCGGGCTGATGATCGGCATGTCGCAGCCATTGTCGCGCGCCAGCCGGGCTTTTTCGTCGGAGCCCACCGTGCCGATGACCCGGGCGCCGAGATGCTTGCCCCACTGGCAGAGGAAGGTGCCGACGCCGCCGGCAGCGGCATGGACCAGGATGGTTTCCCCGGCCCGCACGGTGTGCGTGCGATGCAGCAGGTACTCGGCCGTCAGGCCCTTGAAGAGGAGTGCCGCCGCGGTCTCCGCCGCGACGCCCGAGGGAACCGGAACGACCTGATCGGCCGGCAACGTCCGCAGGGTGGCATAGGCGCCCGGTCGGCCACAGGCGTAGGCCACGAGGTCGCCGGGCAGCAGGTCGTGCACCTCGGACCCGACATCGAGCACGGTGCCGGCCGCTTCCATGCCAAGCGGCGCCGGCGGCTCGAGCATGCGGTACTCGCCCCGGGCGATATAGACGTCGATGTAATTGACGCCGGCCGCAGCCTGGCGGATGCGCACTTCGCGCGGCCCCGGCGCCGGCACTGAGATGTTGTCGAAGGCGAGCTGATCGGACCCGCCGAAGGCTTTTAGGATCACCGCCTGGCCCGTCATCTCGCCACCCCTCCCCTCAGCGGCACGGGTCGCGCCGGCGGCAGCCGGCCGCGGCTGGCGGTCGCCGCCCTGGCGGAGATGGCGGCGCAGGGCCTCGAAGCCCGCCTCGTAAACGCCTCGCCCCACCATGTCGGCCAGCTCGGCCTCGCGGCCGGGCGGCGTGTCGAAGGTCGACTGCCAATGCCAGAAGGTGCGGTTGCCGTCGGTCACCGGCTTGAGCTGCAGGGTGGCGACATAGCGCTGCAACGGCACCGTGGCGTCGAGGATGCAGTAGGTCGAGACATGCTCGGTGTCCGACAGCGCAATCAGCTGCTCGCGGATATGAGCGCCGTCGCGCAGGCGGAAATTGCGCACGCAGCCCACCTGGTCTGGCGCCTCGCCGTTCTCGATGTGGGATTCGGCCACGGCAGGATGCCAGCGGTCATGGCTGTTGAAGTCGCGCAGCACTTCCCAGACGCGCTCGATCGGCGCGTCGATGACGGCGGAGCGCGTCACGCGCTGCATGGTCTCACCGATGCCCGAAATAGCTCTTGAGGGAATCGAAGCCGGTCTGGAAGACGCCCTGGCCGATCGAGTCGGCCAGCTTGCGCTCCTGGCCCGGCGGCGGATCGAACTCGGCCGACCACTCGGCAAAAGTACGGTTGCCGTCGGTGACCGGCGTCAGTTTGAGGGTGGCAATGTAATTGTCGACGCTCATCGGCGATTCGAGGATCGAGTAGGTGCACTGGTAGTCGTAGTCCGACAGGCTGAGAAGCTGCTCGCGAATGGTGCCGCCGTCGCGCAGCTGGAAATTGCGGATGCAGCCGACGCGGTCCGCCGGCCAGTTTCCCTCGATCCGCGATTCGGCGATCGCCGGGTGCCACTTCGGCAGGCCGTTGAAGTCGCGGATGTGAGCCCAGAC
>Ga0193726_1000844_pt1 | contig 27933 bp, 22 predicted proteins | sample H2c1metaG_FD_144928 | JGI IMG/M metagenome (GOLD analysis project Ga0193726, IMG submission 144928) | Soil microbial communities from a riparian zone of the East river system, Colorado, United States - H2c1 | ecosystem: Environmental > Terrestrial > Soil > Riparian zone | place: USA: East River...
ATGGATGCACTCAAGGTCCAGAAGGCAGACCTGGTCACACATGACATCGGCAATATGGTCGGCTATGCGTTGGCTGCTCAATATCCGGTCCGGGTCACGCGCTGGGTGGTGATCGATGCACCGCTGCCCGGAATAGGCGATTGGGACAACATCACTCGCAGCCCGATGCTGTGGCACTTCAATTTCCGGGGTCCTGACGTGGAGCGTCTGGTGCAGGGCCGGGAGCGCATCTATCTCGATCGCTTCTGGAACGAGTTGTCCGGAGATCCCAGGGGGATCGATGAAGATACGCGGCAGCACTATGCTGCCCTGTACGCACGGACGCATGCGATGCACGATGCCTTCGAGCAGTTTGGAGCATTCAGCCAGGACGCCGCCGACAACAAGGCGTTGCTCGCCAAGGGCGGCAAGATCACCATGCCGGTGTTTGCCATCGGTGCCGAGAAGTTTTTTGGCAAGGGTATGGCCGATGAGATGCAGTTCGCCGCCAGCAACGTCACGGGCGGCATCGTGCCCAACTCCGGGCACTGGATCATGGAGGAGAATCCACAGGCCACCATCAGGTTGGTTACAGATTTCCTCGCCAAGTCACTGGGGACAACGTAGGGCCCCACGGCGATCTGTCTCGTCAAAGCCGCGCGACGAAAGGGATGAGGAGAAAACAAACATGAAAGATCAGAATTACGCAGCAACAAAGAGTACTGAGATACGTCTGGCCCGGCGCTCGCCCGTGTATTGGAGAGTCACGTTTGACCATCCGCCGCTCAACATCTTCGCTCCGGAGATGCTTCCGCAAGTGAACGAGATCATCACGGCAATCGAAACTGACAAGCAGGTTAAGGTGGTGGTTTTTGACAGTGCTGTTGAAGGTTTCTTTCTGATTCATTTAGATTTCCTTGCAAAACTTGACGATTTGGCGCACCTCCCTCCTGGACCTACGGGCTTGCATCCATGGCCCGAGATGCTGGTGCGCCTGAGTCGTACCCCTGTCGTATCGATAGCGATGATTCGCGGGCGGGCGACTGGTATGGGAAGTGAGCTTGCCCTGGCCTGCGACATGCGTTTTGCCAGTCGCGAAAAAGCCATTTTGTCGCAATTTGAAGTCGGCGCCGGTCTGGTGCCTGGTGGCGGCCCCATGGCGCGACTGTCGCGCCTCATGGGAAGAGGACGCGCCCTGGAAGTGATTTTAAGCGCAAACGACATCCCAGGCGACCTGGCCGAGCGGTACGGCTATGTAAATCGGTCGTTGCCGGATGCGGACCTTGACGGGTTTGTCGATGCGCTTGCCACCCGGATCGCATCCTTCGACAAACACACAATCATGGATACCAAGCGCCTAGTCAACGTTGCTAGTTTGCCGCCTGATATCGAATTCGAATCCGGGTGGAATGCTTGCGTTGCTTCGATGGCACGACCGGCCACGCAGCAGAGAATCACGGCGCTGATAGAGCGAGGTTTTAGCAAACCCGGCGATGCAGAAAATCGCTTGGGAGATTTTGTGGGAGAGCTTGGCTGAGCATCTATAACGGCGCAGCCTCCAGTGGGGCACTGTGAAAAATCAGAATCTGGACGATCAAACCGAAGCCTCTGGAGCGAGATCAATGAATACGGGTTCGAAAGACAAAATCTTAAGCGGGGACGGCTCTCGACTTGCCACTGCCGAGCAGCGGTTAACACAACGTAGCATCAAGCTTCCAGCGCCGCCTGAGCCGTTCGGCATTTATGCGGAAGCGGTGCAGACGGGCAACCTGCTCTTTCTCACTGGAATGCTACCCACTGTAGGCCGCGAAGCGAAATTCATCGGGCGCATCGGCGCGGAACTCGACGTGCCAACGGGAAGCAAGGCCGCTTACCTGGCAGCGCTCAACGCCCTTGCTGTCGCGAGGCAACATTTGGGATCGCTCGACAATGTGACGCGGATCGTCCGGCTCGGCGTGTTGGTGGCCACTTCGGGAGATGTCCGGGAGCAGCCGAAAATCGCTGACGGCGCGTCAGAATTGCTGCAGGACGTTTTCGGAAAAGACAAAAACCCCAGCCGACTAGTGTACGGCGTAGCCAGCCTTCCGCTCGGCGTGCCGGTGGAGTTGGAGTTGATTTTTGAGGTATCCGCGTAATGCCGCCTCGCTGGAATGAGAACCGGCTCACAGCGAAACTCGGGATCGACTATCCCGTCATTCAAGGTCCGCTCGGCGGCTTGTCATCACAAAAATTGACGGCAGCGGTCTCCGGCTTTGGCGGACTCGGATCGTTCGCTGCTCATAGCTTGCCGCCGGGAGCGATCAAAGAAGCAATCGCAGAGATTCGCTCCCTTACATCGAAACCGTTCGCAATGAACTTGTGGGTATCGATGGAAGACGAAGGTGCTCGAACATCTGATGAAAATGCGTTCAACAGAAGTCTGGCGCCACTTGCTGTCCATATCGCAGCCTTGGGAGCGCCGCGTCCAGAGTACAAACCCTATTCGTGGATACGGTTTGAAGATCAGGTTCGCGTCTTGCTGGATGAGAAGGTACCCGTGTTCAGCTTCATCTACGGGATCCCCCCACAAGAAATCCTGGAAGAGTGCCGGGCGAAACAGATCGTCACGATTGGCACGGCGACCACGCCCGAAGAGGGTGCGGCACTTCAAGAGGCCGGCGTGGATGCCATCGTTGCTTCCGGCTTTGAAGCCGGCGGGCATCGCGGTTCATTCCTCAGGGCCGCTGGGGATTCGCTTACGGGCACGTTGTCTCTCGTCCCTCAGATTGCCGACATGGTTAATCTGCCGGTGATCGCCGCCGGTGGTATCGCAGAGGCGCGCGGCGTAATCGCGGCCCTGGCTCTTGGCGCAGAGGCCGTGCAAATGGGAACGGTATTCCTGGCGTGCGAAGAGTCCGGCGCCAGCCTCCTTCATCGCCAGGCTTTACGGGAGAAAAAAGCCGGGCACACCGCGCTGACAAAGGGCTTCACCGGAAGACTCGCGCGGGGAATCCACAACCGCTTGCTCGAGGAGTTGAACCGGGAGGGAACGGCGATTCTACCTTATCCGTTGCAACGAAGACTCGTCAGAAACCTCGCGATCCCGGCAGAGGCGGCGGGCCGATCGGATCTCCTGCCCCTATGGGCTGGGCAAAGTGCCAATCTTTCTACTTGCAGCGACGTATTGGCTTTTTTGACCTCATTGGTCGAGGAGATTTCTGAAATCGCGGGGCCCATCATTCAGTGGAGCGCAGCCCACCGGGAAAAGCAAATTCTTAAATAAGGAGAAAAGGCGAATGGAAACGTCAAATATCACCGGCAAAGTTGTAGTAATCACCGGAGCCAGCAGCGGCATTGGGGAAAGCGCCGCGAAGCTTCTCGCAGGACAAGGCGCAAAAGTTGTACTAGGAGCGCGGCGCTCCGACCGAATCGACCGAGTGGTTCAAGAGATCTCGGCCACCGGCGGCAAGGCCATTGGTTTTGCCACCGATGTGACCAAGCGCGCAGAAGTGGAAGCCCTCATCCAAGGGGCGGTCGACGGTTTCGGCCGCGTCGATGTGCTCCTCAATAACGCTGGCATCATGCCCATCGCACCGATCGCGGCCCTTAAGGTAGATGAATGGGACCGGCAGATTGACGTCAATATCAAAGGACTTTTATATGGGGTTGCCGCTGTCCTGCCTCACATGCAGAAGCAGAAGAGCGGCCACATCATTAACATCTCTTCCGTTTTCGGGATCAAAATGTTCGCTCCGGGCGCAACGGTTTATTGCGCAACGAAGTCCGCGGGACGCGCATTGACTGAAGGGCTCCGGATGGAACTACATTCACAAAATATCCGCTGCACAATGATCTCACCGGGTGCAGTTGCCACGGAGCTCCCGGAGAGCAGCTCGGAAGAAGCAACCAGAAAGAATCTGCGCGAGTTTTACAAAATGGCTATTCCCGCCAACTCAATCGCGCGTGCAATCGCTTACGCCATCGAGCAACCAGCCGAAGTGGAAATCGACGAGGTCGTCATCCGGCCCACGGCGCAGGACTTCTAACGCGGAGACAAACTATGCGCCCTTGCTACTCGTCCCGTTGGCCCCGATTCTTGCAGCTTTCTCGTATGGTGCCGGTGGTTTCTATGATGCTCGCAATATTTCAACTGCCGGCCCACGCCCAGGGAAAGGAACGTCCCGTGAAACAACCGACTTTTTATCGCTCGCTACAGGTAGATGGACTCTCCATCTTTTACAGAGAAGCCGGGCCGAAAGACGCGCCAACGCTTTTGCTGTTGCACGGGCTTCCTTCCTCATCGCGGATGTTCGAGACCCTGTTCTCTCGGCTTTCTGATCGCTATCACCTGGTAGCGCCCGACTATCCGGGTTTTGGCCACAGCGACTGGCCGGACCCGAAAAAATTCGCCTATACGTTCGACCACCTCGCCGGAATCATGAATCACTTCACCGAAGCGCTCGGCCTCCCGCGCTACACGCTTTACATGCAGGATTACGGCGGCCCCGTGGGTTTTCGCATGGCCTTGGCCCATCCGGATCGAATCGAGACGCTCATTGTCCAGAACGCTGTGGCGCACAACGAAGGTCTGGGAGCGATTTGGAAAACACGCCGGGCCTTTTGGGCCGACCGTTCCGCCAACGAGAGTGCTCTTCGCGCAAACCTCCTGTCACTCGCGACTACGCGGACGCGCCACGTAGGGAGCGACCCTAACGTTGAGAGCTACGCCCCGGATCTTTGGACCGATGAATTTGCCTTTCTTAGCCAGCCCGGCCAGGGGGATATTCAAAGCGACCTCTTCTATGACTACCGCGCGAACGTCGACTCCTACCCCAAGTGGCAGGCGTGGATGCGCGAAAGGCAACCAAGGCTGCTGGTGATTTGGGGTAAGTATGACCCCTCATTCGACCTTTCCGAGCCAGAAGCCTACCGCCGGGATGTCCCGAACGCTGAGGTTCACGTTCTCGACGCAGGACACTTCGCTCTTGATACCAAAGCAGATGTAATTGCGACGCTTGTAGGTCAGTTCATGAAGACGCAGAAATGAGTACTACCAATCGCGAAGCATTGGCCGGTTCGAGCTGGTCAAGGAGGCAAGATTTTATGGGCAAAAGACTCGCGCTACTTGCAATACGCTTGCTGGTGTCGGTGAACCTTCTGTATGCCGCCATCTTTCTCAAGTTTGCAGTGGTGCCAGATTCGGTCACCCTGTTCACGCAGATGTCGCAAGCGGTCCACGGGCTGGTATCGCAGCCGGTATTCCGGCTAGGGTCAGGGACGTTCGAGACGGTGATGGCGGTCCTGCTCCTGCTCCCGAAGACAGCCAGATTGGGAGCGCGATTGACTGTTGTGTGGATGACTGCCGTAATTTTCAGCCACATTTTCGTGTTGGGATATGGCTGGTTCTTTGTCGATGCTCTTGTGGTGATGCTCCTGGCTGTTATGTATCTCTTGCTGACGCGCAGGCAGTCCGATGGGGGCGATCCCGAAAGTGTGGAGGACGATGGCCGCCGTACAAACGCACAAACAATCGTCGGGCGAAACTCGGCTTATCTGGCTAACTCATACCAAAGCATCGACGACACCTTCGTCCAGCAAACTCACTTCGACGTTTTTGGCTTACACGTTCGTGCATTGAATCCGATTAAGGAGAAATCGCTATGACCCTCGAGAAAATGTTGTGCCCCACCAGAGTCCACATCACAGGTAGTTGGAAGAAAGCCTTGATGATGCATCCTCTAGTGCGCCTCGTATTCATCTCTTTGCTGGCCGTGCAAGCAACTCCGAATACAGCCTGGGCCCAGGTGAAAGCTGTTTCTCCACTTTCCGGTGTCATTGGGAAAGTCCAGTCAGTTACGAGCAGTGCAGTCGACGTTCAGACGGGTTCAGGCGTAGTCCACGTCGAAATTACGCAGCCACTCACCACCTATAAGCAGATACCGTCGGATTTGAGTCATGTCACCGCCACGTCTTATGTCGGCGTTGTATCGGTCCAGCAGGCGGATGGAACGCAAATCGCGAAGCAGATTCTTATATTTCCTCCAGAACTGCGTGGTGCTGCAGAAGGCAGTGTCGTGACGGACGCGGCTCCGGGCTCAAGCACTCACAGCAGAATGACCAATGGCTCAGTCTCTCGCCCTGCCGCATCGCACTCGCGCATGACAAACGGCACGGTACAGAAAGGCAGCGGTACCAGTCTGGTGGTCCGCTATCAAGACGGCGTTCAGACGGTCTCCGTGCCGGCAAACGTCCCCGTCACCGAAGTCACGCCAGAACAAGTCGCTTTAGGTGCTGGCGACACTGTCTACTTAACAACGGACAAACTGCCGAACGGAACGCTTATCACGAATAAGATCTTTGTAATCGCTCCAGCAGTGTCTGCCAACAGCAAGCAGTAAGGTTTCCGGCCAATGAGCCATTCAACACCTCTTGGTTGTGAACCGAACTTTACGAGCACGTCGCTGGAAGAGCCCGGCGTGCTCGTGGCCAAGAGGCACCATCTGTTGGTGCGCTGGAGTCACTGGTTGAATGTGCCGATCCTTCTCGGCCTCATTCTCAGTGGCATCTCGATTTACTGGGCTTCGCCGGTTTATCAACACAAGCCAGATCCGAATACGGGAAACGTCGATGTGGCGGCGGATATTGGAATCTGGCTGTGCACCCATGTGCCCGGACTGCATCACTACGTCAGTCCACCCGACTGGATTTACAACCATCTGAGCCTCGGCCCGGGCATGTTGGCCTTGGCTCTGCGTCTGCATTGGTTGTGCGCGTACTCATTCATGCTGAATGGCGTGGTGTACCTTGCAGGGCTGTTCATGGGAGGAGGCTGGCGTTCCTTGCTGCCGCGCCGGGCCGATCTGTTTGACGCGGTCAGGATGCTTCGGTACTACCTCGGGTTTCCCTTCGCTAAACTGGGACGCCGCAAATGGCTGCATCCCCGTTTCAACACAAAGTACAACGCGCTCCAGCGCGCAGCATACTTTTCTGTTCCAGTCGCCGGATGCCTTTCGGCCGCTACGGGCTGGGCGATTCACAAGCCCATGCAGCTCCATTGGCTGGCAGGGCTCTTTGGAGGGTACGACGCAGCACGTGTCTGGCATTTTTGGCTCATGTGGGTGTACATCCTCTTCGTTGTGCCGCATGTGATTCTGGTATTCGCCGACGGGTGGGATACGCTGCGCAGCATGATCGCAGGTTGGACAACAAGAGTGAAGCGGTCGAAGGTCATCGCAAATGAACGATGAGAAAAAGAGCGATTCGATACAACTGGAAGAAGTGTCCTCGAGGGGATTGCCACCGCTGTCAGCGAACCACGAGTCACGAACCGGCGAAGCGGATTCCTCTGGTGCTGTGGGATCTGTCTCCCTGAAAAAAACGCAAGGTTTCTTTGCAGAGCGACCGCTCCCGGCAATTGAGATGGCAACCAGGGTCCTGAGTCATCTGACCCGGCGCGACGTTCTGGTGTTTGGGGCTGGTGCGTTGGCAGCGCTGGCCGGCGCTGGTTTTCTTCTGCCACAAGAAACGCTCCGTCGCTGGGGTGCACGAAATGTGAACTTTCCCGCGAAGGAGTGGTTTCTGAACAGAGCACTGCGTATCGACGATGATGTGGCAGAAACGCTCTACTCGGGAAATCGTAGAGTGCCCACATACACCAAATCGCAGATTACCCCGCTCAAGAACAACTACAACGGAGCTACTCCTGATCCTGGCTATATTTCCGGATGGAATCTCACCATAGATGGGCTCGCTTCTGGCCTGAGCATCTCTCTCGATATTCGGAATCTCCTGACTCGCTTCTCGGTGCAGGAGCAGATTACGAGGCTGGTTTGCGTTGAAGGCTGGAGTGCGATCGCCTGGTGGGCAGGTCTGAGATTCGATGATCTGCTTCGCGCTTTCCCGCCGCCGTCGCAAGCGAAATGGGCGCGTGTGGAGTCTTCGGTCAATCTCGATGCCTCGGGGAATCCTGACCCTTACTTTATGTCGCTCGACCTGGCGACGGCCCGCCACCCGCAGACACTGCTCGCCACACACTTCAACGGCCAGCCCCTTACCGTGGATCATGGAGCACCACTCCGTCTGCTGGTGCCCGTGAAACTTGGTTTGAAGAATGTGAAGGCCATTACCAAGATTACGTATGTCGCGGAAGAGCCACGAGACTACTGGGCCGAACGTGGGTATTCCCGTTACGACGGAATCTAACACCCTCCATACACAGCTGCATTCTACTGTCCCGTGTAAATCGCCGAACAATGCACGTCCCGCATCTTGATGAGGACAGTGCGATACAAAAGGTGCGCCTCGCTGAAGATGCTTGAAATACTCGCGATCCTACAAAAGTAGCTCTGGCATACACATCACGAGGGAGGAATCGATCGGAAATTCGTTCCGCAAAACTTGGCTAAAATTAGACCAACCCCTGGCACCTGCGACTTCTAGTAAAATTAACAGCGCGATTTGTCCCAAAGACCTCGGATCGGTTTCCTACCAGCATCAGCAGATGGAGTAGTAGCATTCTTAAAATACATCTCTTTCGCTACCAGAGCTTGTCGCGCGCAAATGGGGTTTGACGGGCAGGCGCTCAAATCAGGAGCAGATGCTATGATCAATGAACCGAGACAGACGGCACAACGCCCCATTCTCAGCTCAATCTCTGCACAACTCTTCGTTGCGAATATCAAGAGTTCCTGCGATTTCTATACCAACAAGCTCGGCTTCGCGGTCGAATTCACGTATGGCGATCCGCTATTCTACGCCCAGGTTATCCGCGACAGCGCACGGTTCGCCTTGCGGCTGATCTTCGAACCTGTATTCGTGGGCGATGTTCGTAAGCGCGAACATCTGCTCTCCGCTTCCATCACGGTGGGCACCGCGAACGAAATCAAACAACTATTTCTGGGTTATCAATCTGCAGGAGTTTCTTTCCATCAAGCGCTTAAGGACGAGCCATGGGGTGCCAAAACCTTTGTCGTCTCGGATCCAGATGAGAATCTCATCCTCTTTGCTGGCCCCGCAGCCGACTGAAGTACCCTGATCTAGGAATGCCGAACTCCCGGACACTGACGATTACTACCCATTGGTCGGGAAGTAGTCGTGGGTCGGGTTACGAGGGCAACTTCCGAATTGCGTGTCATCCTCCCGTGATGGACGACCACGTGCAAAAAGTGCCTGCCGTGCAGACCGCACAGAACGTTCAGCTCGCGGAAAGAAAGTGGAGAATCTCCCGCATGACGCGCTCTGCTTGGTCTGTTTGGAATAGAAACTGAGCGTGTGCAGAGCCGTCAAGAATTATCAGAGCTTTTGGTTGGGGCGCTTTCTCATACTGCTCGCGAATTCCGGGGAGTCGAGGTCCATCTTCGTTTGCGTCATCGCGTGCCACGATGAACAGGATAGGTGACTTGATCTTCTCAGCCGGTCCATTCGGTGACGCGCCCAGCAGTATCAGACGGTCGATTTCACCTGGTTGCGATGCGATCGACGCGTCAGCAGCGGCTCCCCCGCCCATGCTGCCTCCAACCACTGACACGCTCTTGGCGCCCGTCTTTCGTAGATAGCGAACAGCAGCCAGCACGTCCAGGTGGAGCGGTGCACTCATAGGGGCGGAGTCGCCCGGACCTCGCGATTTACCGTAGCCGCGGAAATCGAGCGCCAATACTCGAAATCCTGCCAACGCCAGCATTTGCGCCTGCTTCTCCCAACTCTCCTTGTTGAAACGCCCGCCATGGGCCAGCACGACAGCGCTGTCTCCTTCGCCGTAAACATTGGCGTAAACTACGCCTCGGTCCTCGGTAGGAAAGGAAACGGTCTTTTGCGCGGCAGCGCCCCCCGCCAGCAACAACGCCACGATGACAGCTGCAAGCGTACGCATGCTGCGAATGTACCACTTTTAGCCGTACTCATCGTTCTTCAGTGCTTTGCCCTATTCCCGAGCGTACCCGTTTTGCGCCACAACCTTGGCACGGGAGCGATGTGCTTCGTGTGAAACTGCGTGCACGCCGGACGCAGTTATCCAGCGATTGTAGAAATTCAAGAGCGCACTGACGGTGATGGCCTCCGCGAACGCTTTGTTATTTGAGTTGACGGCAGCCGCGTTTAATACTATTTTAGTCTAGGCCTAGAGCGGTATAGCCTTTGCAGGCAGGGAGCGGGATTCGTTCACATGAAGAAAACCCCCAAGCGAGATCTCTTTCCGGGTGCTCTCGAGATGATGATTCTCCAAACCCTGAGACGGCAGCCGTCACACGGCTACGCGCTCGTACAGCACATCAAACAAACTTCGCATGATTTGCTTCAGATTGAAGAAGGGTCGTTGTATCCAGCCCTCCAGCGTCTTCTCAAAGAAGAATTGGTCAAGGCCGAGTGGGGTGTCTCTAGTACAAACCGCCGCGTGCGGATTTACAAACTGACGGCCGCAGGCGCAAAACACCTAGAACTTGAGGTGTCGAGCTTCGAGCGCATGCTCGAAGGAATTACCCACGTTTTAGCCCCGGGTGAGCTATGAATTGGTTGCGACAATTATTTTCGCGGCGGCGGATGTACGGCGAGTTGTCGGAAGAAATTCAGGAGCACCTCGAAGAAAAGACCGCGGAGTTGGTTGCAGGCGGAATGTCGAGGGAAGAAGCCGCCTACGCGGCACGCCGGGAGTTTGGAAATGTGAATTTGGTAGAAGAAAACGGAAGGGACATCTGGCGGTGGCTGGCGATCGAGAATTTTTTCGCCGATGTGCGCTACAGCTTACGAATGCTCGGGCGCAATCCTATGTTCACGGCTGTTGGAATGTTGACCATTGCGATTGGAATTGGCGCTAACACAGCGGTCTTCAGTGTTGTGAACAGCGTGCTGCTGAAACCGCTGAATTATCCGAGATCGCAGGAGTTGGTGGCACTGACCAAGATCGCGCCGGGCGCGGCAGGGCTGGCGGATTTTCGGAATGGCCTGCTCCTTTCGCCCTCGATGTATTTCACCTACGCAGAGCAAAACCGGACGTTTCAAGCATTGGGCGTTTGGGTACCCGACACGGCGAATGTCACAGGCCTGGCCGAGCCGGAGCAAGTGCGCACGGTTGACGTAAGCGACGGCGTGCTTCAGGCGCTTGCTGTTTCGCCGACACTTGGGCGCTGGTTTTCGCAGGAGGACCAGATTCGGCGAGGTCCGGAACGGGTGATGCTGAGCTATGGGTATTGGCAGCGGCGCTTCGCAGGAGACCGCACGGTCGTTGGACGCAACGTTTTGGTTGATTCGCGCTCTCGCGAAATCATAGGAGTGATGCCGCAAGGGTTTCGATTCCTTGACACGGATTTCGACCTGATCGTGCCGCTGGCATTTGAGCGGGGCAAGGCCATCCTGGCGGGATTCGGATATCACGGGATCGCACGTCTCAAGCCAGGCGTGGCAATTGCGGAAGCCAATACCGATATGATCCGGATGTTGCCGATTTGGATGGACTCGTGGTCCAACGGACCTGGAACGAATTCCCACATTTATGAGACGTGGAAAATCACGCCCATGATTCACCCTCTGAAACAAGAAGTGCTCGGCAACATCAACGAAGTGCTTTGGGTGGTGATGGGGACTATCGGCTTGGTGATGATGATTGCTTGCGCCAACGTAACGAATCTGCTGCTAGTCAGAGTGGAGTCGCGGCAGCAGGAACTGGCGGTTCGAGCTGCCCTTGGCGCCGGCTGGGCACGCATCGTGCGGGGACTTCTGGTGGAAAGCGTGTTGCTCGGGCTGATGGGCGGAGCGCTTGGCGTTGGCTTTGCTTACGCTGGCGTGCACTTTCTGGTGGCTACGGGTCCTGCGAATCTGCCGCGCCTAAGCGAAATTTCGGTTGATACGCGGACGCTGGAATTTGCGTTTCTGGTTTCCGTGCTCTCGGGTCTGCTGTTCGGATTGATTCCTGCGCTGAAATACGCCGGACGGCGGAAGACACTCGATCTGCGCAGCGCGGGGCGAGCCATCAGCGTGAGCCGGGAACGCCATCGCGCGCGCAATCTGCTCGTCATAGGCCAGATGGCCATGGCGGTAGTGCTGTTGGTGAGCGCGGGCTTGATGATTCGCACGTTCAAGGCATTGCGATCCGTCGATCCGGGATTCACGGACGCGCAGCGTCTCCAGCTAATGCGCATCTCGATTCCCGGTTCGCTTGTGGCGGAGCCGGAACGGGTCACGAGAATGCAGAACGAAATTGCGGATAAGTTGGGGGCCATTCCCGGTGTGAAATCCGTGGGTTTTGCAAGCGAAATGCCTATGGAAGGATTCGACTCGGACTGGGATGCCATATACGCTCAGGACAAGACGTATTCCGAGGGCGAAATTCCTCCCCTCCGGCTATACAAGCATCTTTCGCCGGGTTTCCTTGAGACCTCGGGGACCCGCATCATTGCCGGCCGCGAACTAACATGGACCGAAGTGTATGGCCTGAGACCTGTGGCCATGGTATCCGAGAATCTGGCGCGAGAGATGTGGGGCACGCCATCGGCTGCCATCGGCAAGCGATTGCGCGAATATTCGTCAATGCAATGGCATGAAGTAATCGGAGTGCTGCAGGACGTTCGTGAAAACGGTGTCCAGGAGAAGTCGCCGGAAACCGTGTATTGGCCTCCGCTTATGAAAGGTTTGTTTGGGCCTGGCCCGGTGGTGCAGGCGGTGCGGACGGTAACGTTCGCCATACGCAGCGAGCGCGCAGGTACCCAAGCTTTCCTTAACGAGGTGCGGCAAGCCGTGTGGTCGGTGAATTCGAATTTGCCGCTGGCGTCGGTGCAGACGATGCAGAACGTGTATGACAAATCGGTTGCGCGAACTTCGTTTACCCTGGTGATGCTCGGGATCGCGGGTACCATGGCTGTGGCGTTGGGGATGATCGGCATCTACGGCGTGATCTCTTACACCGTGTCACAACGCCGGCGCGAAATTGGAATCCGTTTGGCGCTCGGTGCCCAGCGTGGAGACGTGCTGCAAATGCTCCTCGGGCAGGGCGCCAGGACGGCGCTGGTGGGCGTGGCAATTGGAATCGGGTCTGCTCTTGGATTGACGGAGTTGATGAGGAGCCTGCTATTTGGCGTGTCAGCCCAGGATCCAGTGACGTTTGCTGGCGTTGCGGTCCTGCTCACATTCGTTGCACTCCTAGCGTCCTACATTCCTGCGCGCCGTGCGACACTCGTCGACCCCACAGTGGCGCTGCGCTACGAATAGTTGCTCCCCTTTCCTTGGCACCATCGCTGGGCATAGACGGAATCTCCCAGAAACGCCCTAGGGCCTTGAACGAGATCACTCGGCTTGTTCGTCCTAGTCGCCTTCCCTTTGAGGATCAAGAGGAAGAAACACTTCTCCTACTGAGGGTCTCGAGGAGGCGCCCCATTCGGCAGATTCAATGCTTCGACGAAGACAACAAATTCAATAGCGTTAAAGACTCAGGTTCCTCTTCCTCCGAGCAATCCGCCAGCTTAGGGGGTCACCCCGCTCTGAGAACAAGTTGAGAAGGGGCGCGCGTCAATCGTTCCAGCTGCAGCAAATCCGCGCAAAAATTCGGGAACTGTGAATCTGATTCCGGGAACACAAACGTGGCTTAGTATAGCTACTGCTCTTTCCGACGGGGCAACGACACCACAGCCGCCGACGGGGCCAATGATTTAATGTCCTTCGAGCACTTTGCAGAGAGATGGAATCCGATGGGGGATCCAAGTCATGCGTTTATCGCTACAAAACATGCAAATCCGTAGAGCAAAATTTGTTCTTGTTACTTGCATAACTGTTCTGAATTTTTCCTTGGGGACATGTCGAGCCCAAGAACAGCCGATTGGCCCTAATTCAATTTACGAAGCTCAAAGATTCTTGCAGTTGACATACCCGGAAGCCAGTGGAAAGGGCCTCAATGTCATTTTTAGTGTTGGCGGCACATACGACGCTCAATGGGTTTTCCTTCCGAGATTAGAGATTGCTCTTTTGGAAACCAACTACACGCCATCCATCCAAATGTTTATGGGCAAAGAAGGTCAACGAGCTCCACTTTGGCAGTCCGAATTGATTGCTTACTTTGACTTTGACAAAGTCAGCCGAATTGAGGGTGTGGTAATCGCGGGAGATACTTTTTCAAACGACACAAGAAACAATGATGTCGCGCGAATTATCAGAGCTTCCAGAAACTCGACGCTCGACCAAGTTGCGAAAATCTTAAAACAGGCTGGGGCAAAGTTTGGTCCTGAAGACAAGGAAGCATTCTTGGCCAGCGTTCCGTTGCGTGGTTTGCAGCCATTCCTCGGTTCCCTAACTCTAAAATCAGCAGAATTTCAACGCCACGCCGAGCAGGTCGATGGGACAGTGATCGAATTACGGTGGTTCGTAAAAGTCGAGGCGAAAACATTAGATGCGCAAACTTACGACTACACGTTAGTCTTTGAGCCGTTCGCAGGAAAGCTTGTCAGCCTTCATAGAATTGTGCCTCCGCGCAAGTACTAAACAAAGGCTGCGGAGCAGAGACTTTAGGTCTGGCTGGGTTGGAAAGATCTTTCATGCACAGGAAAGCATTCCTCCGATCTTAGCGAGGTTGACGCACTGGACAATCTTCTCAGCGGCAGTCAATCGGGAGGAACTGACAAAGCGACCGGCGTAAGTCTTGAGAAGAACCTGATTTTTATATAGGCTCTCCTATTCAAGGTCTTGTAAAGAAAGTCATATCCGTTCAGCGAGGATCGCATGGTGTCCCTCATCCACTACGCTCACCTTACAAAAAACGATTTTTGGGCAGCAATTAAGCTGTGTGGTTGTCTGGTTGTCGCGGTGACAGTGAGTGCCGCGCCCATTGTCGGTTCTTGGCACGAGACGGCAACTCCTGTATCCGCCCAGCAGTCCGCCGCCTCTAGCCCCAAATCGACGGCTGACACAGCACCGAGTCTTCCTTCGGACTCAACGAGTCAGACCGCTACACCCGTGCCGGTTCCTGCCAATGCGCCGAGTCCGTCTCGACAGACCGACCCATCGCCCGTGCAGACGCAAAATGGATCTTCCATTCTGATCTACATGCCAGATGGCCAGCTAAAATCTCATACCATCGCCGTCTACGTTACGCATAACATCCGAGAAGATCAGAATCCTCAACTTCGGCTTTTGCGCAGCCACTCGGTCACCCAGAAAGAGGCAAATGAGGACGTACTGCTTTCTCCAATACTGGTAGCGCCAAACCAGGAGTGGACGCAGAAGGAGAATGACAAGCAAATCCGGCGAACGGGAACGTTGCTGCTTTTCGATCTGAGCTCGGTTCACATCTTACCTAAGGCCATGATTCGAGTGAGGCCAATCGTTTACTGGACAGAGGGCGGGACACTGGAAAAGGCCATTGGGAAAAGCGAGGTCAATGTTGGTGACATCGTGGCTGCTTGCCTGTGGACATTGTTATTCACGATTGTTGCGCTTACGCTCGTAATTGTTCTAGCCAGAAGAGCCAGAAAAACCGCTGGTGGCGCCAAAGATCCGGCGCCAACGCCGGTACAGTTCTTGACTGCTGTCGATGGGCACCTGTCTCTCGGTCAGACGCAGATCGCCTGCTGGACAATCTTTGTAGGAAGTGTAGTGCTTGGTTATGGCCTCATCCGACTGGAAATCCCAACAATTCCTGCCTCGCTTCTTGCTTTGATGGGCGCTTCACTGGCGACTGGTGGGGTCGCCTATTTCCAGGATTCTCAGAAACAGCAAGCGCCGGCAAATTCGAATAGCCCACAATTGTCAGACTTAGTGAAAAATTTCACAGCCGACCAGGCCCAAGGGCAGCTCTCGCTCGCCAAAGCACAGATGATTTTCTGGACCGTTCTCCTACTTGTCCTCTTTGTTTCCAAGAGCATTCTGGACGGAGCTATCTGGGATATTCCCTGGGCGCTCGTCGCGTTGATGGGATTCAGCCAGATTGGGTACCTGGCGCCCAAGATCGCACCGTCTCAGTAGCCAGCAACGATGACAAACGATCGGAACCTCTGGCGCTGATCCGGCGGCTCGAAGTCCTGTACAAGAAATCGCGCAACAATGGCGGGCTGCCGCCTGTAACAGGCAGGGCCATAAGTCGCGGATTTCCAGACCGGCATCTTCTTTCGCTGCATTCACAAGTTCTCAACCGTCATATTGGTCATGGTGCCGGACCCACTCGATATGTTCAGGATTGATCTCGTTGCGGCCCTTGGGCGCGAGGTCGAGGTAATTGTACGTGCCGATCAGAAGATCGCCTCCGCGCGCGTATGAGGAATAGGTGTGAAAAATATCGGTGCCCTTTTGGTCTCGGTAAAACACGCTGATTCCGGGTTGCTCCTCACCCCGTGATTTGAACACGCGGTAGTTGTAATACATTTGGCCTTTCCCCAGTTCTTCCTTTGTAGCCGAGACGTGATAGTCGAAGTTGAAGTCGCTGCCAAACGACGATACCCACGGGAAGTGCCAGCCCATCCGCTTCTTGAATACCGCGAGCTTGGAAAGTGGCGCTCGTGAAACGACCAGCAGCGTTACGTCATGATGATTGAGGTGTGCGAGGGTGCCGTCTATGTGATCTGCCAGAAATGAACAGGACGGGCAACCCTCTTTCCATTCCGGGCCAAACATGAAGTGATAGATTATCAACTGACTGCGGCCGTCGAACAAATCACCCAGCGTCTGCTTCCCGCTCGGTCCATCGAAAAAATATTCTTTTTCAATCCTCTCCCAGGGCAATTCGTGGCGCTGTCGATTCAACTCATCTCTTAACTTGGTAAACTCCTTCTCTTTCCGGAGCAATTCCGTGCGAGCGGCGATCCACTCGCTTTGGGTAACGACGCTGCGATCCTCATTTCCTGCGCCGGTGGATAGTTTGACCATGGCATTCTCCCTTTTTTGCTCTTGCCGTTTTCTATCTTGCGATATGCAACTATTTGAACGCACCGCGCGAACGCTTCATAAATCACACAATCATTCGAAGGTTGGACGGGTACGGCTCAGCTCGTGGGCGGGGGAGTTGGATTATACGCCGCTCGCCAAATACGTCATGAATTAGTGTTTGCGATGATTTTGCAATTGTTCGACCGCTGGAGCTCGCACTCCGGCCGCCCAGTGCTTCCTGGTGGATTCCAGTGGTCATATCAAATACGGCTCAAGTGGATATTGCGTTAGACCACTGCTGGTGCAATATACGAACACGGCGGTGCTATATAGCTCAAAACAAGGCCTCCCACCCCGGGCCAGGTGCGTAATTCGAGCGTCGAGGAACATGAATAGAAAAGATTGCTGAAGAATCGGCGATCTCGAATGGGAGACCTGGTAATGAGCAAGAGCAAATGGGTGAAAGTTTTAATGCTGGCAATTGCAGTTTTGCTGGCAGGCGGCGCGGCGAATGCACAAGACGTGACGGCATCGATTACCGGAACTGTTTCGGATTCCTCGGGAGCGGCGGTTGCAGGGGCCAAGATCACGGCAACGGACACGGCACGCGGACTTGCTTTAACCGCCCTAACCAACGCCGACGGAACCTTTTATATCAATCGAATTCCGGTTGGGACCTATAACATTCGCGTGGAGATGACGGGTTTCCAGGCAGCGCTGCAATCCGGCATAACGCTCGTATTGAATCAAACAGCGCGGTTGGATTTTGAATTGCAGGTCGGGCAGATCACGCAAACCGTCGAAGTAACCGGCGGAGAGCCAGTGCTGCAGACCGACAGCACCCAGGTCAGCACGATTATTGATGCCCGAACCAATGACAATTTACCTCTGGCGACGCGCAACTATGTCCAGTTGACGCTCCTTGCGCCTGGATCGGTCACACCGAACCCCATGTCCTTTAACAACGGTGACAACACCGCGAACGGTGGACGGCCCTATATCAACGGCAATCGCGAGCAGGCCAATAACTTTTTGCTGGACGGCGTCGACAACAATCAGGTCTCGGACAATTTGTTGGGGTACACGCCCACGCCAGACGCGATTCAAGAGTTCAACTTGATTACCAGCAATGCGTCCGCGGAATTTGGAAATTTTCAGGGGGGGATTGTCAGCGCGACCATCAAATCCGGAACGAACGATTATCATGGTGACGCTTGGGAGTTTTTCCGAAACGACAAGCTAAATGCAAACCAGTGGGAGAACAAGATCAATCCGGCAGGAGAGCTTCCGCGAGCTGGTCTGCGCTGGAACATGTTCGGCGGGACCCTTGGCGGGGCGGCGATCAAGAACAAACTTTTCTTCTTTGTGGATTATCAGGGACAGCGCTTTGACCATCCCGATACTTCGCAGAATTTCACCGTTTTCAGTGCCGCTGAACGGGGCGGAGACTTCAGCGCTTTGTGTTCCCAAGGATTCGACGCCAATGGCATTTGCAAGGACACCACAACGTTCACGGATACCAATGGCCTGAGCCACACGGTGGTTGCGAATCAACTTTACGATCCCAATTCACTGCCGGCTGGCTGCAACAGGACCGGGGCGGCGGATCCCTGCCCGCAACCATTGCCTTTTAAGAACAACGTAATTCCGACGAACAGGATCAATCCGGTGGCCCAGGCCCTTTTTGCTTCCCCGTTTTACCCCGCACCTCTTAATGCCAATGCGACAAACAATTACGTTTACCAAACAGCGCAATCGTTCAATGCGGATCAGGGAGACGTGAAGGTGGACTATGCCGTCTCGGACAAGGAACGCGTTTCGTGGCGGTTCTCGCGGGCGTTTCAAACTAATCCTCAGACCAACAATTTGCCGATCATCGGTGTCTCGTTTGGCGATGCGCCCATCTACAACACATCGATCGACTGGACGCGGTCCTTGCTGCCAACATTGGTCAACGATTTACGATTCGGGTGGAACCACGTAACGCTGAATAGTGGGGCCACCTTTGATCCTTCCGTCGGGCCACTCGGAGAGGCACTCGGAATTCCCGGATCGAATCCCAACGGAGTCGCAGGTTTGCTGGGGATTGGATTTTATGGCGGGCAACCGAGCGGCCTTGGAACCGGAACAGTCTCCAATATTGGTAACACGCTAACAAACCAGGATTTCAACGATCAGGTATATCAGCTGGATGAAGGCGTGGTCTGGGCGCGGGGACGTCACACCTTGCACCTGGGCTTTCAATTCTGGAAGCAAAGTATCAAAACCTTCTACACGGGAAACAGTGGCGAACTTGGCGCGGCCGTCTTCAGCACAACGTTTACTGCCGATCCCACAAACGGCGGCGCAGCCACCGGGAGTGGTCTCGCGGATTTCTTTCTCGGATTGCCGGATAACTTTGGACGAGGGATTTCCAGCGGCGGTTGGATGCAAAGCTCCAAGATATTTGCCGGCTTCGCTCAAGATGATTGGCGGCTTACCAACCGCTTAACGTTGAATCTCGGTTTGCGTTATGAAGCGCACACTCCGTGGGTGGAATCGAATGATCGGCAGGTCAATTTCGGGTTGTTGTCTGGAGATGTCGAGTTCGCCGGAGTTGGCGGAAGCAGCCGCGGTCTGTACAACTCTCACTATGGCGGACTCGATTTTCAGCCGCGCATAGGCTTTGCATGGACGCCGGCACTTTTTGGTCAGAGTACCGTCGTTCGCGGAGCTTATACGGTTTCTTCCTATATGGAGGGGACTGGCACAAATCTGCGTCTGACCTTAAACCCTCCGTTCAGCCCTGCGGAGTTCCTGACCCAATACAGTGGAGGGCTGCCCGCCTCGACGATTGATCAGGGAATTCTCGCGCCCCCGGCAGTCGACCCGAGCTGTCCGGATTTGGATTGTTTCGCAGGCGCACTCATTCGTTTGTGGGATCCGAATGTGCAGCCGGCGATTTCGCAACAATGGAACCTGACGCTGCAGCACCAATTCTGGAACAACACCACATTTCAAATCGGATACGTGGGACAGCACAGCACACACTTAATGGTGCCGATGCCCTACGCGCAGAGGCAGTTGAATCCTGATGGAACTGTGTCGCCCAGTATCTACATTGCTGGAAATCCGAATTTATCGAGCAAGATTTCACAGATCTCGGGAACCGCTTCGATTGGCAACCAGCGCTACGACGCGCTGCAAGCTGTTCTGCAAAAACAGATGAGGAACGGGTTGCAATATCAGATTGCCTATACCTATTCAAAGTGCATGACCGATTCGATTGGATACTACGGATCGTTTGGCGCGCTAGCGTCTCCAACGTCACCCTACTTTCAGAATATTTACAATCAGAAGGCGGAATGGGGACCTTGTTATTTCGATGCGACGCACGTTATTAGCGGCTATGCCGTGTACGAATTGCCGTTCGGCCGCGGCAAGCGTTTCGGAAAGGATATCAATCGCATTCTGAACGCGGTCGCTGGTGGATGGTCGGTCAGCCCGATTGTTTCCTGGCACACCGGATTTCCGTTGACCATCGTGGATGGCAACAACAACTTCCTGAACAACGAAGTGGGATCTCGAGGCGTTCGCGCGGACTGTATTGCGCCACCGAGCTACCTTGGGAATCAGCCGGCTTCAGCCGATTTTGGCGGAGGCGTATTTTTCTTCGACAAAAATTCCTACGCTCCTTCACAACCCACTCAATTTGGAACCTGCGGCGTCGGTACGGTCCGTGGTCCGCGATACGGCAATCTCGACGTGAGCTTGCATAAGGACTTCAAGATTTCCGAATCCAAGAGTATTCAGTTTCGCTCAGACTTCTTGAATGCGTTCAACCAGGTGAATCTCAACGCTCCGAACACCAACATCGATCTCAGTGCGACGAGCACAACCGGCCTGATTCAGAGCTCGCAAGCTGCTAGAAATATTCAGTTTGCGCTGAAGTTCTACTATTAACTTCTCCTACTGCTGAGAGAGGGACGGGGGGTTCACCCCTGCCGTTCCCTCTTTTGGTTTTTCCTGAGCGCGACAGTAAATCCTTGAGAACCTGCCCCATTCCGCCGGGGGGACGTTCCGCAGCCGCTCATGCCGCAACAAGCAATTGGCTGGTCGTAGAGTAACGCATGGCGGTTCGTGTACCCAGAGTGTGGATGCCTTGCGCTCTCGCGAACGGGTCTTAACTCGATAATTTCAACTCGCGAATCGCCGCTCCAGCGCCACTGAGGTTGGCGAGCCGCATCTCGGAATACTTCCTGGATAGAAGCACGCCTGGCGCGCCGGCGCGGAAGGCCGCCAGAACCGCATCCTTAACGCTTTCCGGCGAACACTTGCTGTTCCTGGGCTCGGTCGGGATATCGATATCAATGCCGGGCCAGATCAGCGTGCTCGTGCCCGCAACACCCTCGAGTGCGCGTTTTGTCTCTCGGCTGACGTAGTCAGCCGAGAGTCCGGTGTGAGGAATCTGATCATAGCTGCGCTCCTGGAATCCCATCAGTGCATAGTTAAGATCGATCAGGCTCTGTTTCGAGAGATCTCCATAAAGTGTCGAACCGATATTGTCGGCATACAGTGCCATCCGCTCGCCGCCGCAATTGTTGTACATGACGATCTTTATGAAATCGGAATACTTCGACAGTTCCTGAAGGTCCTGTTCCGCGCGATAGATCGGATTGAAGGAATTGTTGTGCCAGATGTGCCAACCGACCGGCACGTTCGGCTTTGCGGTCTTCACTGTTTTGTATATTGCGGCGTAGGTCTCGCGAAGGCTGTCCGTCCAGAGCATTTCCCAGGCAGCTAGTTCGGGATACCGTAATAGCAGCCGCCAGAATTGAACAAAGTATCCGTCCACGGGGCGTCTGCCGTTCCGCGCCGCGCGAACGAATTTTTCCAACTCCAGGAATCCTTGCTTGGCGCGCTCCACATTGATGCCGCGCTGTTTTGCTTTGCTCTGACAAAACTCGCAGAAGCACGTCACCTTGCCCGGATCAACAGGCGGCGTGTCATGCGTGGCTCCCAAGCCGTCGGAAAGTGCGCCCTGCCGCTCGGATCCCCACATGATTCCGTCGATGTCATAGGAACGGGCATAATCCTCGACCAGACCGGTGAGGAAATTCCGGTAGTCTGGATTGTTGACGCACAGCGTCTCGGCATTCCGCCCGTACAGATCTCGTTCTTGCAGCCGCTCGATGTTCGGCAAATCGGTGCGAAACACGTCCTCCAGCCAGCAGATCACCTTCAAGCCGCGCTTTTTAGCGGCAGGAAGCACTTCGGCCAGGATATCCAGATTGCCGTGGTCGGGTGCGCGCGTGTCCCGGAGAATCGTGTTTTTGTAGTACTCGAGATGAGGAGTGGCGAAGTTTCCGCCGTGAAAATTGAGATCGTACTCCTGCTTGCCGTGATCGGGCAGCGGCTGGCCCGGAATCTGTCTTCCGGCGATACCTCGCCCATATGTGAATACTGCAAGAAACAACGTGTTCACAGAAGCCCGCTGCTGAAGCGTATCCAGGACTTTTTCGGTACCTTCATCCACAAACGAAACTGCTCCGACCTGGATGCCAATCATTTTGGAGGAGACGGCAGCAGATCCCGGAGTTGGCATGGCCAGGGCGGCGCCGGCTCCAGCCGCGATCTTCAGAAATTCGCGACGATTCACGTCCGATCTCAACATAGGTCACTCCTATTGTCTTTGCTTGCAACCGATGATCGGCGGCCGATCACCGGTTCATAATTTTGCAGTTCCCGAAATCCGCAGCTCGGTGGACTTGCACTCTACGCTATCATGAATGCTTTTGAGGCGATTGAGGACTCTGCAAGAGTGAAGAAAAAATCGGCCCCACGCAGGAACGTGCCTGCCATCCTGACTTGTTTTTTTTGTTCAGGCGCAGCCGGTCTCATCTATCAAGTGGCTTGGGTAAAAGCCCTGGGGCTGATCTTCGGGCACACAGTGTATGCGACTGCTACTGCGCTCTCGGTCTGCATGGCCGGCCTTGGCGCTGGCAGCCTGTACGTGGCTCGCTGGAGCGAACAGCGCGCCAAACCAGTTGTTTTATATGCCCAGATAGAGTTTCTGGTGGCTGCAACAGGTGCGCAAAGGCCTTCGCCTGTTCCCCGATGACTCGGAGTTGCAGAAGGCAGTGCCCGGCAACTGAGTCCTGCGCGTGGCCTCAAGTGCACCCTCTTGCTCTTCTCCTCCTGTAAATTCAGAGCAGGTGAGCTGTCCGGCCGGTTTGCGTTCCGTGGTAGTGGTTCTGCGCTCGATTCGAAAACGGTCAACGGTATAATGGGACGCCCGTCCGTTACCCTGGAGTCGATCTTCTGGACGTGTACATCCAAGCCTCGTGCCGGTGCGCGACAAATTGCTGGCTGGTGGTGGCTACTCTCTAGCGGGCCTGACGGTTTGCCGATGAATCGGAATTCGATAACGACGGGGAATGTCGTACTCTACTAACCTCAGTCCGAATAAAATGAGCGAATTTTTACAGCAGGGCGACCAACAGAGAAGTGCCCTCTTGCAGGCCGCAAAACGCGTGGTCATTAAACTCGGAACCAGCACCGTCACCGGTTCCGACGGCGAGCTCTCCTTGGAACGGATTGCACCGATTGTCGATGCTATCGCGGCCCTCCAGGCGAGCCGCCGCCAAGTCGTTCTGGTATCTTCAGGCGCCGTCGGACTCGGCCGGGGGTGGCTCGGGCTCCATCCTTCTCGTCTGAAAGATATGGTAACCAAGCAGGCTTGCGCGGCCGTTGGTCAGAGCTTGCTGATGGAAGCCTATAAGCGGCTGTTTGGCGCGCACGACGTGAAGATCGCTCAGGTGCTGCTGACGGAAGAAGACTTCAGCAACTGGCAGCGTTATGCAAACCTGCGCAGAACGATGGAAAAACTGATTGGGTTTGGTGTTTTGCCTATCGTCAATGAAAACGACACGGTTTCAACAGCCGAACTCGAGACGGTAGGTCTCAGTGCTCGTTCGGTAGCTTTCAGTGACAATGACCGTCTAGCCGCCCTGGTCATGAGCGGCTTGGAAGGGGACGCGCTCATTCTCCTCACGAATGTCGACGGTCTGCTCGATCGGGAGAGTTCCGGGAAACACAAACGCCCGGGACCGGAAAGTCTCCCGCAGGTGATCTCGCTGATTTCCAAGGTGACACCCGAGTTGCGGGCTCTGGCAAGCGGGCCTTCGCAATCCGGGCGAGGTGGCATGGTGACGAAGCTGCAAGCCGCTGAAATTGCCATGAATTGTGGCGGCGTGGCTGTGATCGCCAATGGGAGCCGGCCAGAAACACTTTCCCGTATCTTCGCCGGAGAATCCGAAGGTACTGTTTTTCTGCCGTCCAGCCGAATGAAGGGCAAACGTCGTTGGCTCGCCTATGCGGCCGGAGTCCGTGGCCGCGTCGTAGTTGATGCCGGCGCGCAACGTGCCATAACGCGCGGCAAAGCGAGCTTGCTCGCATCGGGAGTCGTTCGCGTTGAAAAACCATTTGGTCCGATGGATGTCGTCAGCATCGCGAACGTTGCCGGCGACGAATTTGCAAGAGGGATTGCCAACTGTTCGAGCGAGGCTGCAGCGACCGCTCGTGTCCTGTTCACTCGCGATAATATTGTTCTCCTGGAGCGCGAAGCTTGAATAACACGCCTGGCAGCAAACCACTCGCTGATGTCGCTTCCGTCGCGCGCTCGGCCCGGGAAGCGTCCAGAAAACTTGCGCTCCTTTCAGATGAAACCCGCCGAACGACTCTTTGGGCAATTGCGGACGCGCTGGAAGGAAACGGCGCACGGATTCTTGCGGCCAACGCCCGGGACTGCGCCGCCGCGGAAAATCTCCTGTCCACGGGAGAATTGACGCCGGCTCAGTATTCACGGCTGCAAATCAAAGAGAGTGGCATTGTTGAGATGGCCGCCCGTGTCCGGGAAGTTGCGAATCTCCCGGATCCACTGGGAAAACGGCTGGCAGCCAGCGAACTCGACGAGGGTTTGATCTTGCACAAAGAATCCTGTCCGCTTGGGGTGATTGCGGTGATATTTGAATCGCGACCCGATGTCGTTCCGCAGGTGGCCTCGCTGGCGCTCAAATCGGGGAACGCGGTGCTACTTAAAGGGGGCGCGGAAGCCTTAAATAGCAACGAAAGCATTGTGGCCGTCTGGAGAGAGACGCTTTGCAAGTTTCCCCTTGTACCTCAGCAGTCCATCCACTTACTGCAATCTCGTTCCGATGTAATGGAACTCTTGCGTCTTGAGAACGAAGTCGATCTGTTAATTCCCCGTGGTTCGAAGGAATTCGTTGCCTTTATGGAGCAGAACAGCCGAATTCCTGTCCTGGGCCACGGCGAGGGAATCTGTCATGTGCTGGTTGACCGCGCCGCGGATTTGCGCAGGGCCGTGGCCATCACCTTGGACTCTAAGGTTCAGTATCCCGCTGCTTGCAACTCCGCCGAGACCCTTCTCGTGCACAAGGATATTGCCGCAGCATTCCTGCCTGGAGTCGTAGCAGAGCTAAGAAAAGCAATGGTCGAAGTTCGTGGGTGCCCCCGCGTTCTGGATCTGCTGGCCGGGGCAAAACTAGTCCCGGCGACCGAACGGGATTGGTCGACCGAGTACTCCGGCCTCATTCTCTCGGTGAAAATTGTGGATACCCTTGAGGACGGGCTGGAACACATTCATACCTACGGTTCAAAGCATACAGAATGCATCGTCACAGAAGACCGAGTGGCCGCCGAGCGTTTCCTCGAGGAAGTCGACGCCGCCAGCGTATTCCACAATGCTTCGACACGTTTTGCCGATGGCTACCGTTACGGCCTTGGCGCAGAAGTGGGGATAAGCAACGGCAAACTGCACGCGCGTGGTCCTATGGGCATTGAAGGACTCACTACCTACAAGTACAAGCTTCGTGGCAGCGGCCACACCGTTGCCGAATACAGTAGCGGCGTCCGCAGTTTCAAACACCGGCCTCTCGGATAGCCGGCGAGCCGGCCCATCGATGAACCCGGAGACAGCCGACAGGCGAATGGGACAACAACTTCCTATCGGCGATTTCTCTGCTTGCGAGAGAACCCGAGGGGAAAACTACCGTTCTGCCGGGCGGCGGCCCCACGCCGTCCACAGGATCGGCGACGGCATCATGAAGTCCGGACTGTCGAGCCTGGCAAGGTCTTGTTGTAATTCTTCCTCGGTAACAAGTCCGCCGGCAACCAGCACATCACGGAGCTGCTCGAAATTTGCGCGAGCGAGCGAGGCCCCTGCAGATCCTCCGCTCCACATCGATAGGTGCGCTTCCGCGCGAACATCAACGAGCCCGAGGGCTCGCATGCGGCCATAGAGGAGCCGGCCCCAGCGCCTGTCAACGCCCCGTTCCTCGACCACTCGAAACAACGCTTTTTGCGTTTTCAACTGAATCTCGCCCGGACTCAGAACCGGATCACCCGGCAGGGAGACGGAGTCAAACTCTTCGTCAATGATCCAGCCTCCCGGCTTGAGCGCGGCAATCAGGCGCTTCAGCACCGTTTCTCTGGCCGGAAGATGCACCAGCACCAGGCGGGCGTGAATCAGGTCAAAAGCCGCTTCAGGAAGCGGATCCGTGACGATGTTGTGACACCGCACCTCCAGGTTTGAAAACTTCAAGCCATCGAGAAAACGCGGATCAAGATCAGTGACAAGAACATGTCCTGACGGGCCGACGCGAGCGGCGAGCCAAGCCGCAATGGTGCCACCACCGCCGCCTACCTCCAGGCAAGTCCAGCCCGGGCCGACGCCGCAATTTTCCAGGAACTGGATGGTACCGCGGTCATACAGGGTGGATAGAGCGTCGAATCGCGCTGGAACTTCCGGGTCCGCGTTGTCGAGGATGTACGCCGAGTTGAGCACCCGTGCGGCGTCTGTCGTTTCCTTGCTTTTCATAGTTCTCCTCGCGGTTACAGGACCCGGGGGATACGCAACGCGCGTTTGCCGGGAAATTCAATCCAGAAGACGGTCTCCTTCGGGTTCGCGCAACCAGAACGTGCCGATCAATCCGAGAACCAAAAACAGCAGCGCGACGGTTCCTGCGGAGTGGGCGAGTTGCGCGGTGTGACCGGCTCCGGGCATGACGTTTGCAAGCGTGGTGGTCATCAGCGCCGCGGAAACGCCGAGGACGCGGCCTCCAATATTTGCGGCGAAGCTCTCCCCTGTGGCTCGTAGACGAGTCGGATAGACTCTGGGCAAATAATTTCCCCAAAAACTATGAAGGCCATTGAAGAGCATGGTGGCAAGAAAAATTCCAAGTTCGAGCAGGGCCAAACTGCGAGTCGCGGCGAAAAAATACAGGAAGGGAAAAACGACGAGCGATGGAACGAAGAAAAACAGGGCGCGCCGGCGTTGCGAAACAAAACGGATGACCAGGAGAGCAAACAGCAGGCGGCCCGTTCCCCCACCCAGTTCCTGGAACAGTTGCACGCGACTGGAGATTTGTTCGATCTGGCGCGCCGGAAGGCTCGTCACTTCCACAAGGCCGGAAGCCATACGAACGGTGTGTTGAATGGCACCCAACGGAAGGGCGAAACTGCACGCGAACAAAAGGGTGGCAACCAGAGTGGTTTTCCTCAGGCCGGGTTGAAACAACTCCGAGATACGCGGACGTTCGAGCCTGATTGCGGATTTTTTCACTCGCCACAAAGGAGATTCAGGAAGCAACGGCCGAACCAGGAGAAGAGGAATCGCCGGAATCAGTCCGGAGAGCAGAGTATAGCGCCATGCCTCATGACCTCCACGAATCAAGGGGAGGGCTTCGGCGTGGGCCACGGCTAGATAGTATGCGCCTGCCACCAGCAGACCTCCGACGGTAAAAAAAGCCTGGGAAAAACCGAGGATGGACTCCCGGCGCCTGGGGTTTGGAAACAGCTCGGCGAGCCAAGTAATCGCAGCCACAAATTCCACCGACACACCAACGAGCGTCATACACCTAAAAACCAAAAGGTGAGAAAGGGAAGTGGAGAAACCGGCAGCACAAGCCGACACGCTGTAAAGCAGGATGCTCCAGACGAGAATGCGTTTGCGGCCAAAAAGATCGGTCAGATACCCGCCGAGAAGTCCGAAAACTCCAGCCAGGACATTTGGAACATAGAAAAACAAGCCTACCCACAAATTAAACGCAGGCGTTCCCGGCCGTAAATGGCCCAGGTCGGCGA
>Ga0193726_1000845_pt1 | contig 27902 bp, 20 predicted proteins | sample H2c1metaG_FD_144928 | JGI IMG/M metagenome (GOLD analysis project Ga0193726, IMG submission 144928) | Soil microbial communities from a riparian zone of the East river system, Colorado, United States - H2c1 | ecosystem: Environmental > Terrestrial > Soil > Riparian zone | place: USA: East River...
TAAGGCATAAGCTGCAGAAAGGAAAAGGGTGAAGTTTTGGTCGACGTGACCGGGATCGCACCGGTGATCCCCTGGTTGCAAAGCAGACTGGGTAGAACTCTGAACGCTTTGTCGCTTACTCCGTAAACCAACTCTCTCAAATGTTCCGAAGTTGTACCGAACTCGCCCCAATGAGCAGCGGGATCGCAAAACTTACCGCCAATTCGTCTAGAAGTAGGATCATGGATACCAGGTCCCGTTCACGTCGACGCTACCCACGGTGACTTCGCCTTCAACTGGAGAACCAAGTTTCACGCGCAGCATTTCGAGCTTCCATGTCATTGGTGAGACCAGTAGCTCGCAAAAGCGCACTCTTCCAAACTGTGGAATGGAGACACTATTCCCCTTCCGCTCCACGTGCGCGGAGGTTTCGAGTGCGCCAACCAACGAAAGAAGCATCGGCTTGCCCGATCGCCATTCCGCGGCGTTTTCCGGATTCATACTTTTCCTGAATCGCGGGTCTTTATCGTATCGCTCCGCAAGGGAGAGGTAGTTCGCACCGTCGAACACGTCCATATCGAGACTGATGTTCGCTGCCTCTCCGGCGATTCTCAAATTCTGAATCTGGCAACCCGATACGAAAAACTTTGACTGCTCACGCCCTTGATGCTTGGCAATCAGGCGCCCGACAATAACGTCCGCAGTCAGCACATCCATAACATTCAGGCCACCTATACGCACGCTGGCAATTGTCGAGTAGTTTCCACGCTCGTCCATTCCGCCTCTAACGCTCACTGCAGCAGATCGGAAGGAGAATATCCCTTCAACGTAAAAATCCTCCTGGCTCCAATTCGCCGAACCTCCCGCGGGACTTAACACCGCCGAAGGTGAGGAAGTAAATTCGAGGGCGGGCCTGCGGATAGTTCCACCTAACCCCAAGGCGTTTGCGCTGTAACGAAATTGTTGCTCCATAGTCTCGTTCTCCCTTTTCCTGCAGCCTTCAGACTCCTATCTCAAGACTGAACCCGCCGATAGCCTGTTTCTTCATACAATTTCCGGGCGTTTTGAATCTCTCTCCGGCCGGCCTCTACGTGGCTGGCGCTGATCAGGAGTTCGCCCAACTCGTTTCGCGCGTCAGCCTCAAAAGGCTTGTAGCCGTTCTCGCAACAATTACCGAGGGCTTCTCGTAGATCCTGTTCTGCCTGCCCCGTCGCTCCGGAACGGCGTGCATGACGACCTCTACCCAAAAGCGCTTCAATCATAATTTCCCGCCGCGTAGTCGTTCGCGCCTGGCGAACAGCGTTGTCATAGCTCTCCCTTGCCAGCTCCGGTTCAGACAGGCCGGCGTGCAGATCGCCCAACAATCGAGATGCCATGCTTTCCAGAGGCGCGCGACGCTTCGTGCGCGCGAATCTCAATATCCTCTCGGCGACAGTGCGGGCGCGTTCCGGTTCTCCACTTGTCAAAAGCGCATCGCCGTACCGGATCCCCTCTGCACTGAGCTGCCATTCGGAACCATCCATCCCGTCCCTCTTCTGTCCGGCCTGTTCGAAAAATCTCAGCGCCTCGACGACGTCGCCCGTCCACAGCGCCACCCAACCCTGTAGCGTCGTCGCCCGCGTCGCCAACCTTTGCTTGTGATCACTAGCGGGCGGTTGAGCCGCAAAGTTGCCTGCAGATATGGCATGGTTCCTGGCCTGGACCAGGTCCCCCAGTAGACATTCGACTGCCGCCAAATTTGCCTTTGCCGTTGCAGCCTCGGTCCACGACTTCTCTGCCTCCGCTTTTCTCGAGGCTCGCTCCAGGTAGTTCGTTGCTTGTCGCAAATTTCCAAGGCCCACGTTGCAGATACCCACTTCGTTGATCATCCAAATTGCATGCTTGGTGTTCGGGACCCGAGGATCAGCTTCGAAATCTGACTCCGGGAAGAACTCGCGCACGATTTCAAGGTCTGTCGTGAGAGCTCCGAGCTGATGAATCAATACGTCCCGTCCAGGTCCGGAAATGTCCTCCCAAAAAGTGTCGGATGCGCGCTGAAAATCCCGCGCCTCGCACCCGTGGTGGATCGCTTCGATAAGCGGTGCCAAGTCTCTGAGCGAAACTACAGTTGTAGCTAGAGGCTTTTTTTTGAGCTCATAGTAGTCGCGGATGGCCCGATGCAAGGCGTGAAGGTTTGTTCCGGGCAACGCGTTCAGCTGTTTGCCGAAGTGGCTTCTAACCAGGGCGTGCAGACTGTAAGTGCCGGAATCAGGTTCTCGTCGCAGCAACTGCAGTCGAATGAGCCGATCAACCATGCTAACCAGATCGCTGTCCGTTAATCGACCAACTTGCCAGTTCGGTAGTCCTTTCACGGAAGTATTTCGAAGTACTGCCGAAAACGCTCCCTGTTCCACGCTCTGTCGAAACGCAGCAAATATGGTCAGGAATTCGCGTTCCGCCTCGCTCAAACGCTTGTCGTAGCTGCGAAGAAGAGCACCAAGTCGCTCGTCAGGAAGGTCGGGCAGTTTACGAGGAAGAAACTCGCTGGCCCGCTTCGGATCGCCGTCGTAATCCTCGGCAAGGGACGCTCCCAGTACCGCAATCGAAAGTGCATGACCTCCGCATTGCTTCACTATCGTTTCCAGCTTCTTGGTGTCGTTTCTCTCCGGTCGAACGCCCAGCTGCTCCAGCAGGTTGCAGCCTTCCGCAACACTTAATGGGGGAATCTCATGGAATGCGCATGTCGAATAGTTATTCAAATCCATTAATGGCACCCGAGTCGTTATCACACAGTGGGTACCGGATTCAGACTGCGCCAGGCTCTGCAGAAATTCGCGCAGGTCAGAGTTTGTCAACTGACCCAACTGCGACCCCGTGACGTGTTGCAACACATCAAGACCGTCGAGCACCAGCACGGCGCGGTGGTGGCGCAGTTCTTCCGCGAGTTTCGTACCAAGGCGCGCTTGCGACCCGCCCGCCGGCTTACCCGAACCGAAGTAACGAAAGGCATATTCGAAAAAATCGTCTGCGCTGGGCCGTTCCGTAAAGTTCCACCAAAAGCCTCCGTCGGGCCTTTCTGCGCCGGAAGCGAGGAGCAGTTTCTCCAGCCAGCTTCGGGCTGTCCAGCTCTTTCCCACACCGCCGAATCCGACGACGACACTCACTCGGACTTTCGCCGAGTTCCAGTCTTCGCCTAAAGCCCGAAACAAGTTCGGACGCTCTACAAAATAATCCGCAACTTTCGGCGCCTCGTTCCATGCAAATGCCACGAGTACCCCTGATACAGCAGGAACGGGTTCAAATGCGGGTGTTTGCTGATCGACGATTGGCGCGCCGCGCTCATCGAGTAGCGCGATGGTCATGGGCGACACACTCATGACACTCGCGTCAACAGCATATGCCACTGGAGCCGCCGCTTCGGACACCAAGCCAACTACGAGATCCCGATCTGTGTCGAGAACTGCTGAGCCGCTCATTCCGCGATCGATCAATTTCCTTCCGCCATGGACCTGCACCTGCGTCAGTTGGACGACTCCTCCCCGGTATCCCATTTTTGCCGGCACGCACACCAAGATCTTGCCCGTCGTCATTAAAGCATCATGTTCACCGATTTTGCGAAAACCGTATGCCTTGAATGAGTTTCCACTTCCGCGCCAGGACAATCCGGCAGATCCGATCTTCGCTACCATACCACCTGATACGAAATATGGGACCTCTCCGATGATCTGCAGCAATACGACATCGTCTTTGGAGTCAGCAAAATAGGAAATGGGTTTCGCCCGTACGCATAGTTCTTCACGACGCTCCAGCCTGGGGAATGTCACTCCGACCGTGCCGCTTGCAGGCTCCTTCGGCGGAAACAATTTGCTCCAGAAGGAATCGGGAAGCAGCTTGCTGTCACAATCCACTCCAGCGTCGCGCAATACATGTTTGCAGGTGGCTATCTTGCCGGATGGACATACCACTACACCCGTGCCAACGACAGCTCCAATCCTTGTATGGAGAATCTGAACGGTAAATTCGAGAGGATTTTGTCCCAGCATGCCGGAGACCCTTGTAATCACGCACCGCCCTCCTGTGCGCGCTGTTCACCGACAACGTGCAGTTATCCTCTATCACGGTAAAGCTGGTAGAGATAGGGGACAACGAAGGTAAACGCTACCGTAAGAAGAATTCCGATGAACGGCTTCGCTGCGTTGAAGTCCGGCAGGATTCCACCGAGCGTATAAACCCAAATGACGAAAGCAAGACAGGAAATTAAAACGTGCAGCCAGTCGGGCCCTTCTCGTTTTTTGGCGTCCGCGGTGCCGATCGCTCGTACCAAAATAACGGATAGCAAGCAGAACGCTATCCAGCCGATTGCAAACCCCTTTTCATTTTGGGGTATTGCACTGCGGCCGATGGCGTATAAACCCTGTGCCTCGGCGGGAACCATCTTAGCTAGGCTCTGTATGTATATCTTGATTTCTTCGCCTGATCTTCCCGGAGCTTTCTCGGAAGACACCTCAACCGTTTCTCTCTTCGTGAAGCGAAGTGGCGCAGACACTAAGGGCCTCCTTCGAAAGGACTGCAGTGCCCGGCATTTTATGGACAAATCCTGCTATTTTCAAGCTCTAGTATTCTAGTGTTCGACCAGAGATCGCCCTTCATTCACCTTGGCTACGTCCACTGTCCGAGCTGCAGCTTCTTCCCTCATAGTTTCAAATATCCAATTTATTTCGCCATTCGGGCCGCCGACAAAACCATCGAGCGTGATAGACATTTTTAGAATCAATTTCCTCATAATTGCCTCCCGTGAGCCGTAAGGATCTCTGCTAGCTTTGCAAGTGACTGGCTCCATCCTTGGTCTTCACCGTAGCGCTACTTCAGACCAAGACAGGGACTCCCTCGAAGATTGTGCCAATGCGACTTTGGCTCTGTAAACCGAGAGTCCCTAACAAAAGGGCCAGGCGCAGGAGTGGTTCTTTGGCAAATGGAGAGACTCCCCTGCAACCTCGGAAATCACTCGCACATCTTAGTAACAGCAGTCCGAGCCGCGTTTCTAAGTGTCCAGCCTTAGAAGCTTCTTGCACGTTTTTTGTTTTCCAGCCCAGCGTAACAAAAAGGAGACCTGTACCGTCGGACGGTGCTGTCTTCGCGGCATGGCCAGTTCGGCTTTCGCCGCAGTCTGCGAGACTTAAAAAATGATCCGTCGATTCAGCTTCATAGCATTGTGCCTCGCGACGGCCTCGGCAGCGGCCCTCGGCCAGAATGTCCGGCCAGCCTCTGCGGAAACGCCCGGACCACGTCCCATCGCCAGAACAGAGGGTCGCAAGATTTTGGCTGTCATTCCCACAGTAGACACCGATTCCGAATCCGAAACGGACTGTTCCCACCTAGTTCACGGCATTTACGAGCACGCGGGCTTTCCATACGACTACGTCAGTTCGCACGAGCTGTACATCGGCAGCAAAAATTTCACGCGCGTGCGCTCGCCCCAAGCGGGCGACCTAGTTGTTTGGCGCGGTCACGTCGGCATTGTCATTGATCCCAAAGAACACTCCTTCTTCAGTTCCGTGCGTTCCGGTCCCGACACACAGTTCTATGACTCGCCCTACTGGCGGTCGCGTGGTATCGCTCGCTTTTTCCGCTATATGACCGAGGAGCCGCTCCATTCCGGCCGAACACTTGAAGCTACGCGAAACCCGGGCCAGCAACCACTTCAGGCCGCCAGCCACACTGCAGAGCATCGACCACCTTCCGGACTGCCAAAGCCGGCACCTGTGTCGAATGTTGCCTCCGCAGCCCTAACCTCCAGTTCAGAAACAGTCGAAACGGCTCGAGAGGTCGTTCTGCAAGTGGCTCGACAAAGCCCTTCCCCAGAGGAAGTCGCAGCCGCATTTGTCGAAATGAATCAGGTGTCCGGTGAATCCCTCCGCACGCGCAGTCTGAACAGACCGGGCAAACCCACAATCGTTTACCGCGAGGTGCGCGTCTCGGAAATACAAATCAGGGGCAAGCGCGGAACTGCGGTCGCTCGGATCGCATCGTTAGGCGCCCTTCCGAATACGCAAACGGGGTCACAGCTTCGCTGGAAAGAACAGTCTCTGAAATTCGAGAAAACGAAAAGAGGCTGGGTAATGCGTCCCATCCAGGAAGCTGCTTACGTCAAGCGTGAAGTTGCGTTGCAGGTCTTGTCGGCCCGGCTCGCGGAACTCGCGCAAAATGCGGACGCCACTCTCGAACAGCAGCGCGAGCAGCAACAAATCATTCGCTTCCTGAATTTGCTGGTCACTGACGATTCCAGTCGCGGCGCAGAGTAATTGAGACGCGAAAAGCGAAGCGTCCGCGTCCGGCGCGCGACTTCCCGCACATAGAACCGGCTGTCAGAATGGCCGTAGAGCGGCAAGGATCGACCTTCGGCTTTGATCAAAAAGGATTTTTGATGGTGTGCGCGCCTCTGTACCCATTTCAGGTACAAATGCACCTATTTGGGGTACGGAACGCAATCCCCTGCTTCTCCTGCTTGGGAAGGTGGCTCCCAGAACCCGGAAATCGGCAAATCGCATTGTATTGACGAATCCGTACCCCAATTGGTAGGTATAAGGAAGGGCGGGGCCATGGCCGGGAGAAAAGCGTGCAGAATTTCAACCCTCTGGGGCACTTCAGCTTGGCTGCATTTCTGTCGTTACCTTGTCTGATTCCAGAGTGGGAATGAGATTGACTTTGTGTAGGTGACGCATCTCTTGGATGGTGGTTGCTGTCTCGGCAATTAGTAAGTTCGTTGGTTCTTCTGACTTTCTCAGGTGTTCTCAAAGAACACCATCGTTGCGCTTCGCGATTCGGCCGAACCTGACGCCTCGATCCGTTGCTCGAACTCCGAAGAATCTGTTAACTGTACTGCACCCCTCTAAAACTGGACACCTGCCAAGTGTAGGATAGGGGCCTCCGAACGAGGAGGCAGCATGGGTCGTAAACCACAGGTGAAACGAAGTCCGGAAGAGAAGTGGGAGATTCTCCAGGAAGGTCTGAGGAGTGGGAACATTTCTGAGACCTGCCGCAAGCATGGAATAGCTGCGAATCTCTGGTATCGCTGGAAAGATGAAGCGGAACAGGGAGCGAAGGCAGCGCTTGGGGGGAGAAGCGCTGCGGGCGGCGTGGACGAAGAGCAAGCTAAGCGCGTCAAGCAACTAGAGCGCATGTTGGGTCGCAAACAACTAGAGATCGAAATCCTAAAAAACGTGTTGGGGGAGTGAGCTGCGGCATGGCGCACTCCCAGGCGAGAGAACTAGTTAGGCAGGGTTACACCGCGACGTTGGTGTCCGACACGCTGAAGATTAGCCGCTCCAGTCTGTATTACCGGAAGCGCCCGCAACGCAACCGAGCAGATCGCAGCTACGACGAACAGATCGTTGTGGCGTGTGGCGAGAAAACATCGTACGGCTATCGCCGCATCGCATGGTGGATGCAGCGGACAGAAAAGTTGTGCGTAAATCGAAAGCGCGTTCTGCGCGTCATGCGTGAACGCGGCCTGCTGGTTCGTCCACGCCGGCTTCGGGCACGGCGGAAGAAAGAGTGGGGGCGGGTGGAAGCGGTTGCCCCGAATCACATCTGGCAATCGGACATGACGAAGGTGTGGGCCGGAGCAAACGTGGGGTGGGCTTATCTGGTGGAAGTGATCGACTGCTGCACACGAGAGATCGTCGGCTGGGACTTGTCACGCCGCTGCCGAACGGAAGAAGCATTGGCTGCGATCGAACAAGCAGTGCTGAACCGCTTGCCTGCGGGAAGCCGCGATGCGAACTTGACGCTGACCACAGACAACGGAACGCAATTCACTTCGACGCGCTTCATGCAAACGCTTTCGCGGCTCGGCATCACGCACCGCAGAACGGCGTATCATCACCCGGAAGGCAACAGCTACATCGAACGGTTCCATCGCAGCTTGAAGGAGGAGGAAGTCTGGGTGCATGAATATCGCAGCATCGAAGAGGCGCGTGCGTCGATCGGACTCTGGATCGAGGAATACAATCACAATCGGCCCCATCAGAGTCTACAAAATCGAACGCCTCACGAGGCGTTCTTAGCTTGGGAAGCTATACAACTTTCTGAGGCCCCAAATGTCCAGTTCTGAGGGGTGCAGTACATAACCCTAACATTACGCGAATGCCAGCACTTCAATTGCAATGCAGTTGAGCTATTTGTCGAATGGCGGAATCGTATGCTGCTACAAATCTCTCAAACACATGCTACGCGCGAATCGTTTTAGAAACAGAGACTTGCAATCGACCGATAATATAACTATGGTATCGTGCACAGAAGTTTCATGGAGCCATCAAAATCACAACGTAGCTTTGCTAATTTCAGCTCAAGATTAGCACTTGCAGACTGTGAAAGAGAGATTCTGCATTGAAATCCGGTGAAGTCACAGCGCTCCTCAAGGAACTAAAGAGGGGTAATCGAGAAGCAGAAGAGCAGCTTATTCCTTTGGTTTACGCTCAACTTCGGAAGCTGGCGGGCCACTATTTGAAAAATGAGCGCACAAGCCACACGTTACAGGCAACTGCTTTAGTACATGAGGCTTATCTTCGGCTAACACGATTGCGAGAAATGGATTGGCAAGATCGCGGTCACTTCTTTGCGTTGGCGGCCCAAGTAATGAGGCGTGTTCTTGTGGACTATGCCCGTGCGAATCGCGCCAGGAAACGGGGCGGGTCTCGAGAAGTGCTGAGCATCGATGCCGAACTCAGTATTTCGAAAGCCCAAGCAGAACCTCTCATTGCTCTGGATGAGGCCTTGGTCCGCTTGGCCGAACGCGATCCTCGCCAGAGTCGGATCGTGGAACTGAGATTTTTCGGGGGGCTGACCGAGGAAGAAACAGGAGCCATACTTGGCATTTCCACGAGGACTGTTAAGCGAGACTGGAGAATCGCGAAGGCCTGGCTTCACGAAGAAATCGATGTTCGCGGCTAGGCATTACACAAGTACAAGTCCGCGGTTGTTTGAAACGGTTGGCTGTCCTGAGGAGTGAATCGTTGCCAATTGATGCGGATCGATGGAAGAAGGCAAAGGAAGTCTTTGAAACTGCTGTAGATATGCCAGCTGAGGACCGGGCGGCATTCATTCGCTCCATCTGTGGCAATGATGATGAATTGACCGCCGAAATAAAAAAACTCCTCGAGGGTGATGAGAACGCGAGAAGTTTTCTTGAAAAACCACTATTCGATCCACCATGTGATACTCGACAACTACACAATCGCCGCATTTTTTCTCCCGGCGAGATTATTTGTGATCGCTTTACTATCGTCGCGTTCCTCGGCGAAGGCGGCATGGGGCAGGTGTACGAGGCCCACGACGCGGAACTTCGGGAACGCATTGCGCTAAAAACGATTCACTCTGAGATCGCATCAAATCCGAGCGCGCTACTTCGCTTTAAACAGGAAATTCAAATAACACGGCGCATCACCCACCCCAATATTTGTCGCACGTTCGATTTTGAAAAAGCTGGGCCGCGCCGCGGGACAAACGGAGAGGCTGAACCTGAAGTTGTTTTCTTAACAATGGAATTGCTCCAAGGAGAGACTCTTGAGGTTTTGCTTAAGAGAAAGAATCGCTTGGGCGTTAATGAAACACTGACGATCTCGACCCAGCTCAGCGGGGCATTGGGCGCAGCACACAACGCAGGAATTATCCATCGAGATTTGAAGCCATCCAATATTTTGCTGGTTCCAGGAGAATCCGACATTCGGGCGGTAGTCACCGATTTCGGCTTGGCACGTGCGGTATTTCCCGACCGAGAGAACGATAGCCGCGCGCTCGGTAAGGCCCTGACGGCGACTGGTCAGATGTTTGGGACCTTGGCGTACATGGCTCCTGAGCAGCTCGAAGGAAACGAGGCCACTGTCGAAACGGACATCTATGCTTTCGGCTTGATTCTCTACGAAATGCTGTCCGGAAGGCGTCCATTTGCCGGAAGTACGAGCTTCGCTGAAGTAGCGAACCGATTGCGAGAGAAGCCCACATCTTTGGGCGAGATATGTCCATCATTACCACCAAGTTGGGAAGCGACAATAAATCGCTGCCTCGAAGTCGTTCCAGCGAGTCGTTTCAAGAACATGCAAGAACTTCTTAATTCCCTGGACAAAAAGGATGAAGGTTGTTCAGCGACTGGCAAAAGACCTGTTTCGGCCACAAGAGACCAGTCTGGTCCATCCAAGCCCGAGGCATTCCTGCCGCGGAAATATCTGCTTCTCTTGGTCTTTCTGGGTTTATTTGTGGCCCTTTTTCTGGGTTCCCTACGCCTCTATAGACGAGGAGTGAACTTAACTCGAATCCCGGAAGGTGCGGAACTCTTGCTAACGGATATTTCAAATCAGTCGGGAGATTCTCACCTGGATGCAATAACAGAGAGCCTTCGCAGCCAGCTCTCACAGTCTGCTTACGTCAATCTGCTGGATCCCAGCAGAAGGCAAGAGACACTCACCCGAATGGGGCGGTCGTCACGCGGCGGTCTTGATCCGGCCACAGAGCGGGAAGTGGCAATCAGGAATGGCGCCCCTCTCGTGCTCTTCGGAGCGGTATCGAAGGTGTCTGATGACTTCAGGTTGGATCTCAAACTTGAAAGAGTTGGCAGCAATCCAGAACGTTCGACAAATACTTGGAAGTTCAGCGAAACCGCAACAAGCAAAAACATGCTGCTGGAAACCGTTCGTAGAGGCGGAGTCTGGGTGCGCAAAGTGATTGGAGAAAATGAGTCAGAGATTCAAAACAGTGACAGGCGCCCAGAAGAGGTCACCACAGAAAACTGGGAAGCGTTACGGCTTTATTCAAAAGGGCAGGAACTCGCCGCCTCGGATCGGCTGGAAGATGCCATATTAGAGTTTAAAGAAGCTACAGAAAAAGACCCGAAGTTTGCGATGGCGTGGATGCGCATCGGGGACACCCTGGACACGATCGGCCGTTCGGGTGAAGGGCTCAGTTGTTGGCAGAAAGCACTGGAAGTGTCAGGAGATCGACGTCTCAGCCCCCGTGAGGAACTTCGAATTAAGGGGATGTTCGCCAACGACACGGGCGATCTAGTTGGAGCGGTTCAATATTTCAACCAATACTCGCTAGAGTTTCCAAACGACTATTTGGGATATTTTTACCGGGGCTACCCCTTGATGTTGCTTGGTAGACCTGAAGAGGCAGTTGTCGTTGTGAAAAAAGCTGAAGTTCACGCGCCTGGCTCATTTGAAGTGGCGGATCACCTTGCACGCTATTCGATGATTGTTGATGATCTCGAGACCACGACGCATTACATAGGGCGATTGAAGCAACTATCACGAGCCGAGAATGCGAGTCAGCTTGAGGGTCAGCGTCACGTGCTGATTGGCGACTTTCAAGGAGCGCAAAAGTTCTTTTTTTCTCTTCGTAGTTCCAATGATCCATATCTAAGAACAATCAGTTATCAGCTCGAGGCTTCCGCACTGACTGAAATCGGAAAGTACCGAGACGCAATGTCTGTTCTGAATGCAGGAATCAAAGCCGACCTTCCCGTTGGCAACACTGCGGACCGAGCAGATAAATATTTAGCGCTGGCGTATTTGTATCTGAGGAAGCGTCAGCCCGCAGAATGTCGATCGGCCGTTCACAAATCTTTGGAAATCGCATCCAGTGCTGAGCGCATCGCTGAAGCGGGTTCACTGCTGTCTCGATGTGGGTTCGTCGGCGACGCGAAAGAGTTGCAAAAACGCTTCGATCAAGCTGAACAATTCCCAACATCGCGGGTTGCGCAATGGCGACTGAAAGGCGAGATTCTTCTGGAAGAAGGCAAGACACGACTCGCAATGGCTGAACTTAGGAAGGCCAAAGCAGCCGATCAAAAGATTGGTTTGCTACGCGACTATTGGCTACGGGCAGCTATTGCGAACCATGAATGGAACGAAGCAAATACAGAAATTGATCGTCTGCTGGAACATTCGGGCCAAGTCTGGCACCAGCCTGAGTTGTATCCTCCCGGCACGATGTCCGAATTGGCTTTCTTGCGAGCCAAGCTCGCATGCCAGTTAGGGTTCTCGACTTTTCGCCAACAACTTACTGCGTTTTTGGAGCGCCAAAGAGATTCAGACGCTGATTTGCCCGAAGTCGCTGAGGCACAAGCGATGCTTCGAGGTGAAAAGCCCAGGTTTCCGTAGGTAAATCTCACAATAGAGGAGAAATCCATCATGAACTCGAAAGGTAAGAAAATCACAAGGCGAATGGTGTTCAAAGGATTGACGGTGGCGGCCGTGGGTGCCACAGCGCTCAGCCAGAGTCTTCTCGCGAAGGACGAAAACCCAGCATCAGAATCATGCTGTGAAAATCAGGAGCTACCTGCACAGAGTGTGTTTACTACCATTTGCAACAAAGCGAGCGCGGATAAATACGCGAAGGGTGACAATCCGGTAGTTTACCGGCTCGGAGCGATGTGGCTGATGCTTGTCACCGAAGACTGGAGTACGTACTTCGACCCGAGCAAGGAAAGCGATTTCCTCGCAGGATTGGCGAAAGAACTCAAACTCAACCCCGGCGATGTCGAGAAACTATGGAAGATCAGCAAAGCAAAGAATCGCTCCTTTACGGATATCCGCACCGCCTGGCAAAACCTTACAACCAATTCGGGACTATACGGTGCCAGGCCGTGCCACGGTGGAAAGTCGATTCTGACCATCGCTTGTCTCGATCCGAACGATGAAAGCGGAAAACTAGCTACAGCAGCGAAGTAGGAGGAAATCTCTATGAAATACGCGACGAGCAAGGTCGTGCGGCGCATCAGTGTGATGGCTCTGGCGGTCGCTGCAGGATTGTGCGCAATAAAATCCGTTGGTTCAAGTGAGCAACGGAAACGCACAGCCGTCACAATCTCCGAGTCAGACCTCTTGGAGACGAAGTACAAACAGGATGTAGCTGGAATGCGCGACCACGCTTGGCACGTTTTTGCAGGGCTTATACAGCCCGCAGACCCTAATGAACCCGATAGTCCCGCCATCTGGGACACGTGGGAAAACAAGGAAGAAGTGTTTGGTCAAAATGCCGTTGCTCGGACTGTTCGTAATCGAAAGCGGACCTTAGACCTGCCAATTGAAGTCCTGGCGTCAATCTTTTCAAATAACAAAGATGAGAAGGCAGCTGTGAAGGAGGCCGCCAATTATTTTAGGAAGCGGAAGGAGGGTCAGGAAGTCTTATTCAATCCAAGCGCGGCGGTTCACGTTAGGCAATACACGCTCTATAACCCTGTGTCAATGAAGAACCGCTCGGAAACGCTTAAGAATCTCAACTCACCTATTTCGGAAACCTCCATCGTGCCATTTCCCTCGGATTCAATTGTCCTCAAAGCTTCATGGCTGAAAGTTGGCCCGACGTCTCCAGAAGTGCTGTCGATGTGGCGGCCGGCGAACCAGCGAATCCGGGGCTGCGAGGACGGGTGCATGACCGATATGTTGGTAAAGCTTGCGGAGCCGGGGGAACCATGCAATTTACCACTGACTGATTCTTCTCCGATTCTCAGCTCTTGCTTCTACAGCGCTCCGAGTGAAACAGAAGGATACCGTCTGATTTTGTTCGGGCTGCATGTAGCTACAAAGGAAATTCAGGATTGGACTTGGTCAACCTTTTGGTGGCAAGCCGAACCGGACTCAGGACCCCACAAGGAAGGTCGTCTGGATGTGCAAACGATAAGAGGACATTGGCGAAATTACGTTATGGATACGACTTTGAGCATGGTGACACCGGAAGGTAAGTCAAGACATGCGATGCCACACTCGATTCAGCGTTGCGAGAGCGACAATTCGATGACTGCTAAGATTTGCTTCAATCCATATATTGAGTTGGGAATGAAAAACGGTGAGTTGTCGAATTGCGCGAACTGTCATCGGCAAGCAACGTTCCCAACAATGGACCCTGATCCGCGTGGGGTATCCCAAAGAGGATATCTGAGCTCGGACGATTCGTGCTTTGGTGCGCGAACGGGCGGTCTCGAAATGCAACGGAACAGTGTCATGAAGGTCGACTATATGTGGAGTCTCAGCACAATTGATCCCAACAAGCCCCTTGGCCGTTTTATTGATGCCGTCAAATTACAGCTGGTTCTCGATTCAAAATGAACTTTCTTGCCTTTTTAGTATTCGGCCGAAAATCTAAATACTCGTACTCCTCCCCTATTTTGATATCCTTTTCATTTTTGCGAAGTGTCGTTCTTCTAGTTTTACCGCCTCTAAATTTCTCCTTTGAAATTATCTTCATTGAACTTTGTCTGTCCCCTTTTTGTTCGGTTCATCGCCTTATGTATTGAGACGAGAGGCCTGACTTCATCGTCGAGCGAAATGTAAAACGGGAGTGCTCAATGAGAACGAAACACTGGTTTGTCGGGCTTTCTTTCGCGGTGGTCCTGGTTGCAGGGTGCAATCATTCGCGCCCAGGGCAGGATGCATTGAATTGCCCTATCCCTTCCTCTACTTCGTTGCCTGTGGGCCTGAACTCTCAGGAACTCGATAACTGGTGCTGGGCAGCGTCGGGACAAATGGTGATGAAAAACCTTGGTCAGGATGTCTCTCAGTGTAGTCAGGCGAATGACTATTTTCACCTCAGCGGTTGCTGTCCGACTTCGGGCGCGAGTGACGACTGCAATCGGGGTGGATGGCCAGAGTTCGACAAGCACCAAATCCGTTTTCAGCGGCTCTCGAGTAGTGCTCTTACCTATCAAGAGCTGCAAAAACAGATCGCCTGCAAGAAACGGCCAGTGGCATTTTCTTGGAAATGGATCGGTGGCGGCGGCCACATGATGGTTGCGATTGGATACGCAGTTTTAAACGGCACCAATTATGTCGAAGTAAACGATCCATGGAAACCCAATGAAGGTAGTCATTACTACGTGACATATGACGAATACGTTGCGGCTCCCAACAACCACGATCATTGGGACGATTTTTTTGGATTTGGTAAATAAGGAAGGTGTGCCTTGCGACTACTCATCTTACTCACCGCCGTTGCTTTGTCATCGAACAACTGGGTTCTTGCCGACCAGGCCGGCCAGTCGCGAAACAGGCTGGCAGTGCACAAAAAGCAAAAGCAAGTCGACCAAATCACCCGTGATGGCAAAGCTGACGAGACGGCGCAAAACGGCCTTTCCGGCATCCGCTCTTTAATCAATGAGAAGAACTTCAAGACTTTTGGATTGCAGGCGCCGGAAGAAGCCGCACAACTGGAGCTTGGAAATCCGGTACCCCTTTACTACGTTCGAGCCGATCAGCTCAAAGACTACCAACCGGGATCTGACGCGGGGCGTCTGATGGTGAACGCAAACAGGCGCTTATATCCCGTGCTTCTAAAAAACGAAGGAAAGCTCCTAATCACCGTGGAGAGAACTGCTACCGATTGGCGAATGGTCAGCTTCGGACAAGCCGATATCGCGCCAGCACTTACAAAGATAAAGCGCGACAAAGTCGCACGGACGACAGTTGGTCCCGGATCTTCTGGCGCAAACTATTTTGTTGTTCAGATCCCTTCGATGCATTTGAACTTTTTGGCTTTTGCACCGACGCCGGGACCCGGTGGGAGTGAGCAGTCTAAGCGACAGGTCGTGCTGACTCCGCTTTCTCCTGGCGATCAACTTGCAAAAAGCATTGGTTTTCAGAACTCGAAGTACTTGGCTCTAAATCCATCGTTTAGTTCAGAAAAGCAAGGGAGCAGAAGTGCAAACGACGTCTTCAAAGCACTCGCGCCCAATGCAGCCGCGGCGTCAAGCGTATCCGCACCTCAATAATTTCGAACATCCGACTGTTGAATAAAGTCTTCGGCAGAAATGTGGTCATTCTTTGAGTTCTAGAGGAAAAGAGGAACATTATATGCGAAAGATCTTGATTGTTATGTCCTGCGCATTTGGTCTCTTTGTGGGCAGCCGCGCGGAAGCGCAGCAAACAGTGACAATTCTATGGACATCAAAGCAACCTCAAAGCGCACCGATCACCGTGGATCAGAACACTCCCGTTCGTATTACGGTCACGGGGATCAATGATGCGCTCTATTCATACGAAGGTTATGTAACATCGGCTCCTACGCCTCCTCCCCATATCGATTTTCTCTCCGTGGGACCAGGAGCTGCACCTCCCCCGGCTGGGTGCGATGACGCGATTAAGGCGCTGGAGGCAATTGTTCCGGACATGTCGAGTTGGCAGCTCAATGCGTGGGTAGATTCCAAGGGTAACGATTTGACCGGTTCGTCACCAAACAGCGTATCACTTGAAACGACCACGGCGTTCTATGCCTCCCACATCTCTGCGAAGTTCGCGCAGGTATCGCAAGCACAGGCGCACACCTGCAATCTCGATAGTCAGTGGATCAAGATCAGCCTCTTCACGCAAGAGTGGGCTCAACGCTTATCGCGTCCTCACCTTTATACGTTCGATACCACTTTGGCACCCTTCAATGACTACACGATCCATTTGATCGAATACGCATCTGATTCCACACATAGCAAGAAAATGACGAACGCGTGTTCCCAGAACGGTCAGGCGTCTGAATGCACCATCAAATATCAACCACAGACAAATCTTCTGAGCGCTTCAGGAGGTTTTCTGTTCAGTCAGTTACAGTCTAGAACCTATTCTCGGGCGAACGTTCCAGGAATGACGGACGCTGTTTTACAAACCAATGGCACGGGCCGAGTCAATTCCTTGTTAACGACATTAGTGAATGTAAAGCTGCCATGCTTTTGGTCTCCTCACATTAAAATTCCCCCATGCTCGTCGAATCCCGACAATTGGGGATGGATGCTCTCTGTAGGACCGGCTTTGCAACTTAGTGGAAGTGATCAGACCACTCGCGTTGGACTGTTTACGGGTGTGTCTGTACATTTCTGGAAATACATGTACTTGACGCCCGGATTCCACATTGGCCAATTTGCCGATTTTCCAGCCGGTTTTACTCACAATGGTCAAGGCATTCCAGCGTCATTCACCGGAGCTTTGACACCGCAAACGAGAACGACGGCCCGATTTGCGATAGCAATAACGTTCAAGGGTTTCAACATTCCTACGGGCACGACGAAGAGTTCCGGCCAGGCGACTACACAAAACAATACAAAATAGGAGAGTAGCGATAGCCGCAAGCGTCGTCCCATGATTTTCGAAGGAACCTAAGTCAGACGATATGCGTCCGGACAATCAACTTAGATCAAAATTGGCAAGGAATCCATGCTGACCTACTGTGAATGATAGCTTGAACCATGAAATCCATGGGTAGAAGAGGCGAAATTCCTGCATCAAATGCGCTTCGGGGATGCCGCTGTGGGCAATCTCAAATTGTCAGCTCGCTGCACTCCGAGCGCTTGATGCAAGCGAGAATGACTCAAGCTACCTCTTGCATTTGCAAGATCCTAGATTGTGCCAAAACATTCGGTGCGGAATATATCCAGGCGGTTCATCGACCACTCGCTTTTAGTAAACGACCACACTGATGCGCTTGACGCGCGCTACTGCACCGTGAATTTCGTCGGCGCGACGGTCGCGTGGGCCTCCGGATTGTAATAATCATAGAGAATCGAAGGGGCGGAGAGCGCCTGCAACTCGTACCGCGGTTTGAAGGTGAAGGAGAACTTTGTGCCCCCGGCATGGGGCCAGAGGTAGACGATCAATTTGTCGGGCAGCACGTCATACTCGTTGATGTCCCCGCCGGAAGCTTCGACCGCTCTCTCAAGTGAGCTCCGGTCAACCTCCGCGCCGGGTGGCAAACCAATCTCGGCAAGCAACATCCCGTAGCCGCGGAATCCGATTCGTTCGGTATCTACGCTGCACTGCACAATTTCTCCGACTTTCGCGGATTGCTTGTCGAAGCGAACCGAGAGCTGGAGCGCATCGGACGCTATTGCTTGCTGAACGCGGTCGGTTCGCGAAGCGGACTCGGTCCAGGGCACATAATAATCAGCCAGCATCTGAAGCGAAGCGGCAGGTGAGCCGGTTGGTCTCTGAATCTCGATATGGTGCCTGCCAGGGGAGACGAATTTCGACAAGTCGACTTCCACCGGTCCACTCAAAACTTTGTCTGGCGGAAGATCAAGCGAAATGGTCTCCTTGCCGTCGACGAGCACAACAGCCTTCGCTGCCAGAGGCACTGCGCTTCCCAGTTTATTTATGCCATTGCCCTGTCGGGATGTCAGAGCGGCCATGGCTTCGAGCACACCGATGGTGGCTTGTGTCGAATACCAAATGCCGTAACGATCCTGGTTCTGCAGAAGAAAGAGCAAGCCTTGCGATCTCAGTGCGTCGGGAGTCTCCGTCTTTGGACTTCTGGCAAGTGTCTGCAGCACAAGCGCCGTCGTTTCCACTCTGCCAGTCAGTCCCCATCCGTAGAAGGGCGTATTCAGTTCGAGTGACCAGTAACACGCGTCGCGTTCTTTGTGCTCGAGTTTACGCAACCGCTCGACACTTGTGTCGAACACAGAGTTGCCGCCAATTCCCAGCGCGGCTAGAGCATAGGAGGCAATCACGTAAGGCTCGTCCAGCGCCTCTACGTGTGGTGCAAGATACGTTAAAGCGCGGCGCACGGCGGCCGAGGCTGACTTTACGACCGCCGGGTTTCCGCTAGATCCGCTCGCCGTCAGTTTGGCGTTAGCGATCGTCCGAGCTATGTAGGCCGTCAACAGTACGCTTCGCCGCGTGTCTTCAATTCCCTTCCAATCTCGCACCTCCCAGTGACCATCCGGCTGGAGTCGATTCAGCACCCAGGAAACCTCTTCCTGGATCACAGACTCGTCGACAGCGACGAATTCACTGGCGTCACTCAAGAACTTGATCGCATATACCGTGAGCGCCAAATCCGCGTCTCCCTTGCCCCAGTACGAGAATCCTCCCCGGGGAGCGCGATAGGACAAGAGCCGTTCGTAACCGAGCTGCGTATAGCGAAGTGCGCGAGGCACCAGCGGAGATTTCTCGAATCCCGACTTCTTGGCATATTTCAGAAGCAATATGCTGGGGTAGGTCGACGAAATCGTCTGCTCCCCGCAGCCATAGGGACGTTCGAGGATCGCGGCAATGCTTTCAAGAACGTGAGCTGTCAGATTCGGATAGATCTTCAAGGTGGTCGCAACGGAACCAGGGATTGCAGTCTCGGGAATGACGAGATCCAAAGACGCTTGATCGTCAAAAACCTGGCTGACGCTCACGGTCCACTCTTCGCCATTCGGCCGCACCGTAACGGGCCTGGAAACGGCGTCGCTGGCCTCTGCGCCGATCGCGCTGACTTCTTGTTTTCCTTCTTTGACGGCGGATAGTGCCCGGAAGGAGAAGACGTCACGCGCGACGTCGCGCGGAGAAACCTCCGTTTTCATTGTTGCTGGGCCGAGCGTCGAGAACCATGCCGCTGGTTTCATTGCGACGGTAACCGCGAGCCGCCGCTCCATGTAATTTCGCAGAACCACAGGCAACGCGATCTCGTCGCCAACGGTGAGGAAACGCGGTGGATCATGTTCAACAAAGAAAGGCTGGAAAACCCGAATGTTCCGTTCCGCACTGCCCATTTCCCCATTTAGGGTCGACGCGACCGCGGATAGCTTCCAAGTCGTGATGTTGTCGGCTAGTGAGAATTTCAACTGGGCGTGACCTTTGCCGTCCGTCACAAGTTCCGGCTGCCAGAGCAGGGTTTCCGGAAAATACTCCCGGAGGCGGGGAGTTGCCAGCTGAGACGGGAGTGCGAGCGTTGCAATCCCTGACGTTGAAACAACACCAAAAGTGGCCGCTGACGTTTGCAGCAAAACAATCGGGGCAGCGACCTCGACCGTTTGACTCATGGTGCCAATACGCAGCTGCGCATTCAGGTGGGTGACGCTTGACGATCGCACAGGCACACTCGTGATCGCGTACGATTGAAAACCGGGCGCTGAGAACTGCACAACATAGAATCCCGCCGGCAGATTCCGTAACAGGTAGTCACCTTCCGTGTCCGTTTTCGCCGTGAAAGTGTTCTCTGTTGTCGTATTTTTGGCGCTGATTTCAGTACCGGTAAGCGCCGCACCCATGGGATCAGTTACTGTGCCCGAAATAGCGCCACTTGCACCTGCCAAAACTGGTTGGTCTCTGATCGGCGTAGGTAGTTCGTCGCGGCTGCTCTGCTCAACCACACCACGCGAAAACGACGCGACATCAAAGTCATCCGATGTACCCTCGATGCCGTCTTGCCCCGCACTCCGGATGTAGACCCAATTGATCCTCTGCGTTACAGGAACGACGTTTACGTGCGTTTGATCCTTACGTTCGTATTGCCCGTAGGTTTCAACAGCCAGATCGTCCGAATACCGCGCCTCTTGCCGGAAGGTGGCGTAATAGGGACGCTCCCAGGCATCGCGCAGCCCATCCCAGTCGACGGCTGAATGCGCAAGGACCTTTTTCAGCTGGTCGAGGTTCTCAGGAAACAGTTGGTTTTCTTTGAAATACGTCGCCAGTGCCGCATCGAGTTTCGTCCGCACATCAGCGAAGTAGTCGATTCCAGCCGTGGCGAGAGAACAATCATCCTCCGAAGGAGTGGCCTTCGTATTGAAGCGGCCGTCAGCTCCTGCGCTGCTGACGGTCACGGTGAATTGGGTTCGATCAACTCCGAAGGACAATTGGTACGCGTGCCCCCATGGATCCCGTAGCGCATCAAAATCAGTTCTGAAGCGCGTCAATTCGCTCTTGAGCGTTTGCGCTTCGCGAATGAATCCCCCGGTGCGCGCGTGATATTCGTTCACGGCGCGGCGTATGGCCTCAGCGTTTGGCTTGAAGTAGGCCCATTGCAATTTCGCCACGACGAAATCATCTTCCGTGCCAGGAGTCTTGTCAGGACCTGCGCTCAAGATCTCGAGAACATCCCATTCCCTAGCCACGCTGAAACTGGCACGGTAGGAGGTTCCCCAAGGATCTCGAGCGTCGCCAAAACTTTGTCCGGCAGCCAGCACGTAACTTTCCAGGGCGGACTCAGTCCTGGGATATTCCCCCTTCTGCTCAAAGCGAAGGTCCAGGGCCGCTTGAATTGGCCGAATCTTGGAATCAATCTCGGACGCGAACAGCTTGCTCAAATCTGTGGCACGAGAATCGCTTGCAAATGTCACCGGCCACAGTGTGTTTCCTTGTAGCAGTGCTTCAGCCACCAGTTCCAGCCCATCCGGAACTGGTTTTGTCATGTCAATCTTGTCCAAGTCGCGCCTGTGGACTCCGTTCAATTCCGTGGCTTCGCCCCAGAGATCACGGAAACGGTAAAAACCTCCTTGCCCGCCAAATTCGCGATCCGTTCGTTCTCGTTCCTCGACCGCTTTGTCGACCACGACGAGGCCTAGCGCGCTTTTTGTCTGCTCACCGTCCGCGCTGGTTATTCGCAAGTCCGCCGTAGCTTCATCGCCTGGCCGGTAAACGGACTTAGCGAACTTCAGATTGACTTTGAGTTCGTGGTCTTTCGGAAACAAAACTGTGTGTGACCCGACAATCGCAGCGTGGTAATAGTCGTCTCCGGGCTGGAGACCGAAAGCGTAAGCAAGAATGCTCACATCGTTCTGGAATTTATCGCTTGCATCAAAAGAAACATGGGCATGACCGCGCCGAACGTGCACGAGTCTCGAAGCAAGAACCTCGGCATCATGCAGCGCCTCAACGACGACCGTCGTGTCTTGCCTGTTCGAGAGAAGCGCGACTTCAATCGGCTCGCCTGGTTTGTATAAAGTCTTGTCTGTCTCGACACGGATTCCGAACCGGTCCGAGGACCACAGCGATTCTGTGTGGTGACCGACCACTCCTTTACGGTCTCGCGCTCTAAAACTCAGGGCAAAATTCCCGGAATCAAGGTCGCCAGGGATCGCGAGACCGCTAACCTTTGCAATTCCATAGCGATTGGTCCGTACATGGCGGAGCGGCTGTTCGACCGGTGCGGTCGGAACACCATTTCGCGAAGCCTGTTCGCTCGCTACCCAACGAATCTCGACATCGCATTCAACCGGCGAGCCGTCTGCGTAGTCTGTCGAGAGATAGAACTCGGCCGGCAGTGCTCGCGACAGAGAGCCGCTCGACCCAATCACATACACATGGATCGGATCCTTCGTCACACGCAAGTCAAACCGTCGCTGTTCCGTCCTCTGGGTGGAAGTATCGGTGTAGTAGGCGGCGAAATTCAGATCCCGAAAACGCTCGTAGTCATCTCCCTCGAGCTGAGCATGGTCCTTTGCCAAATTGACCTTGACTACATACCGGCCGTGGTCGTCGGTATCGCCCTCGTACTTTTCCGCTTCTTCGATATCCCACTTCTGCTCGCGGTAGTTCCATTTGCGTTCCGTTTCCCGAACCAGACGAACATGGCCGCGTCGGACAGGTTCCCCAAACAAGTAATCAGCCTGGATGGCAACGGAAGCGTCCTCGTCGGGCAGATAGTAGGTTCGGTCCGGTTTGGCCGTTACCGTAAACGACGGAAGTTCGTATCTGCTGATTTTGACCGTGGTTGATGCGCCGGAATCCTCGTAGCGGCCTTCTCCGAAGTTGGCTTGAATCCGGTAGGTTCCTAGCCGGAGGTTCGCGGGCATCTGCCAATCGGTAGCCGCAATTCCGTAAGGCGACGTTTGCACCTCGCTTCGAGTAACGAGCGTTCCTTCCGGATCGAGGATCTTCACGGTTACAGCTTGACCCGCGATGGCCTTCTTGTTGACCCCAAACGCCATCAGGCGTGCGTGAAGAATTTGTCCTGGCTGGTAGATGGGCTTATCCGTGCTTAGCGCTGCGTTCGAGAAATGGTTTACGCGGAAGCTTCCCTCGGCTTCTTCAGAAAAGTTGCCAAGCCTTCCCATTACCTTCACATCGATTTCATCGGTGGCTACAGTCGCTGGAAGCGTGAACTCCAGGGTCGCAAAGCCTCTTCGATCGGTTGCGGCGGACTTCGTGACTAGCGGTTTGTTGTCATCGGCTTCAAGATCAAGCGAAGCGCGGACGGAAACTCCCGCGATGGGACGCCCGGTTACTGGGTTAATTGCACGAATGCGAGTCGCGTAGCGCCCGCCTTCCCTGACAAACGCTGGTCCGGCCACGTGGAGCTCAAAAAGGTCAGGGGTCGCTTCGCCGACCGAGATGATTCCGGCGATTGTCTCAGCCTTCGCTTGGCCGGAAGGGTTGATGTTGATCGTGTATCGCAGCCGATACCAGAGGAGCTTCATCCGATTAGGATTCTCCTTCTGGGCGAATGCCGGCGGTAAGGAGAGTTCCAGCTTGGTCGAACCAGTGGGAACGGAAACGTCCCGGTCTGAGTGAACCTGAACCACGCCTCCGGGGTCGAGCAGTTCTAGATGCACATGCGAGGAGGCCACCTCCCGCGTTTGGTTTTCCACTGGAAGGAAGACGAGCGTGCCATCGGAGTGAAATTGGATACGAATGGCCGACTCAACAACCCGGACGCGGATCTGCGCAACACACGAGCTGACGAGAAGAAAACCAAAACCTATACCAAAAATGATGCGGCTGGCGAGGTAACGCATCGTTCCCACCCCAAGGTTACGATTGCGATACTAACAGTGTCGGTTAGTAGGTTGCCTTTTGTGGCCAAAAGGTTGTCAAGATAACAACGAGCTAATGGCTTCCCCCGTCGTGGGATCAGGCCTAGGTGGTTCAGTACTTCAATGTAATGCCCGATTGCACGGTATTCACTCGATTGAACTTGGGAGGTGCGAAGCCATCTTTGTAAGAGACTGTGAATGCGAAGTGTCCGGCCGGATCGAATGCCCATGAACCAGTGATCACGCTGTAGCCGTTCCACCCGTGCAATCGTTTGAGCGAAAGTGTGTGGTCTGGATGTTCCAGGACAGTGTTTTCAACCGTGGTGAGATAGCGCGCGTATCCGGTTGCGTCGATACTAAATCGACCCAGCTCGAGAAGACCATGCACCTGAGGGACAATGCGAGCAATGTTGTACGAAGAGAGCGGAAGCGTGGCTTTACCCGACGAGGCCTTCACTACCGTGTCTTTTAGGGCGCCGCCTAATTCAAATCCTGTATGAAAGTCGAGCACGTATCCGAAAAACGCGGGCCTCGAATTGGCTCGCGTCCAGAGGATCTTATTGCCCTCGGCAATCTCCAGTTCCCTACTGAACTTGTTGAGGCTGCGGCGTTGTCTCGGATTGTAGAGGCCGACAAAGTTATAGCGAAAGTCAGGAGTTGCGAGCAGATTGTGCCGATCAAACTCCTGATCGGTCTCATACGTGATTCCTGGGCTGACAAGAAACCCCTGGAGGAAATTCGACGGACGATACATGTGAACGAGGGATCCGCCGAAATCGATGATGTCGGTGTATTTCAGCGATCCCACTTGGTTTTGCCCGACGTCAGCGAATGCCGATGGGCTGATCTGGTAGCCGTGATACAACTTGCCAAGAATCGGTGCGACTTTCCCGTCGAGCACCCAGCCCGGTTTTGCGCCCTTGCCTGCTGCGTAGTTGAAGTTGACGTAGTAGTTCGATGCATCCTTGCTGGCGGGAGCTCGCTCAGGAACCAGTTGCGATTTGGAATCGAGTTTCACAGGCTTGCCGGTGAAATCCTCCAGATTGGTAACGCCTACCGGTATTTGCTGGGTGTCCTTGTTCGCATTGTCGAGGGTCAAAATGAAGCTTCCCAGGTCCTCGGGACTGGACGCAATTCGATGCAGGTCCGTGACCGTTACGCGTGTGGGATCGGCGACCGGCGCGGGCACTCTGCAGTCGTGAGCCTTGATCGTTTGCGTTCTTCCGGTGAAATCCTCCACCTGTAACGTGCACAGGGAGCCGGGCCCTGCCTTGTAGGCGAAGTGAGACACGAATTCAAACTTGCTCTTGCTGCTGAGAGCGATTGCCGGAGCAACAGCGACGGTGCTGTTCGTTTCGATCTGTGATGTGAACGGGGGCGTTCCGGGAGGCGATGGCAGTCCTGGCGGATGGAGAGAGACGGCCAGGGTATATTTCTTGCCGAGTTGCAGCGGGCCTCCAGGTACTGGCGGACTACCCGCGCCAAGGTCGATGGTCAACCACTGGCTCGCTCCCTTATAAGGCGCAACCGGTATGGACGACACGACTGGTTTCCCAGGTCCGGAAGCGGGATCTAACAGCTGGGCTTCGCCAACAAGATGCGATACGTCTTCATCGCACTGAATGGCGATGATTGCGAGGGAAACGATCTTGTAGTCGCTGGGGGTACAGAGAGCAGCGGCCGTCTGCGCGTGGAGCGCGGATCCGGAGGAGAGCAGGAGAACGAAGAGCGAGCCAAGTATTGGAATGTGCTTTAGGGAAGTGCGCGGTTTCATGGAATTGTGCTCGTCGAACGTCGGTCAGCTGCCTACTGCGCTTCGTAGTTCTGTCGGACCGCGGTTGCCAGGTCCTTGACCGTTTTTATCTTCCCTTTAGGGTTGGCGTCAGCGGCGATGTCGGTAAACTGAATTACCGTTTTCTTGCTGTCGCGGAATTCGGTTTGCAGGTCGGTTGCCAGATGCTGCGCTGCGTAGGGAAAGAACTCGAAACCTGAACTTTTTCCCCAGATCACTTCAAGGTCCTGTTTGTCAGTCGGCGACGACGGCAAGCGCGCCCAATTCTGCACGACATTCGTAACCCGATCATGAACGCTCATAGGTTTTAGGAAGGACTTATAGTTGTGGGTTCCGGCCAGAAATATGAGAGCCACCAGGCATGCTGCGGCGAAAATAACAAGCAGCAATCTCTTGCGGCTAGCCACTCCACAGCCCTCGCTTTTTCCTCGATTTGATTTGGACTAAAAGACCTATTTCGTCCGGTGATACTAGCACAACTCGATATCGACGGCCGACTTTCTCGATTAAGTTAGTTGCCACCCCATCAGGTGGGGGATACTTTCCAAGCCCAGGTAGACAAGGGCTTCTCTGTTCATCACCCTCTTTTCATGGGCTTCTGCTTTCGTGAACCGCGAATCCGTTGCGGTAGATTCTCTTCTTCAAGCTGCAGGCCCACATGGTCGTTCCTGGAGTCGACGACATCGGCCAGACGGTCTTCCATTCCCAGGACAAAAAGAACCGGGGCATAACTTCCGATTGAAACACCGGAGGCGCCGCGCTCCACCCTGATGAGCGTCGGTTTGCTGATGGGATGCTCGCTGAGCCACGATGGCCATCGGGAGGCGCAGTCGCCGCCGTGCATCCTTAATATCGTGTCCGAGTTTCCGCAAAGCACGCGTGACCGGAATGGGCATAGTCAACAAGGTTTATTTCCCCTCATAGATTACAGTCAACTATATGTAACCATAAACGCTATACGGTAAAATATAAGACACCTCATATCAAGGCCCATACACGTTTCCCGCCCGTACAGAATGAATTCGGCCAGGAGGAACGGCTTCGCTGACCGTGGCGCGCGCTAGGTTGCTGCATATGTTCGTTTTTTAACCAAAGATAAGGTACTCTTCCGATGAGCCGGACTGGCCAAGACTGCACTAGTCCGGTTTCACTTTTTACTTGACACATCGTATAGACCTATACGATTATACCAATGCCGACTTACTCTACTGTGGAAGTTTCGGAACTTGTGGATGTCAGCTGGGACACTCTCAATCGCTGGATACGAGAGAAGAAATTCCATGTCCCGCCTGTCAAAGCAGTCGGAAGAGTCAGGATTCGGCTGTGGACCCAAGACGAAGTGGCCAAGGTCTTGAAATATAAAGAGCAGCACTATCGGGGTAAAGGCGGTCACAAGAAGCGTAGCAAACAGGCCAAGTGAAAGAGCGGGACGCGCTGGTGTTACTAGCACCGACGCGCCCCTGACCAGAGTGCACGTCTGAGGTGCAACGATGGCTGCGATAAAAGCTATCCATTTTCCATTGTCAGCGCAACTTAGCCCGACTCCATTCTTTCGGGCTCTGTTCCCTTCCAATCCTTCCTGTATATCTCGACTCGACCAGTTCCGTAAGTGCGGTCACCAACACCCTCGCGCACAGCGCCTTGTTTCCCTATCTGCAAAGAGAGGTGACCGCCTTTGAAACTGGCACTCTTTCAGCAAATCCTTGAACTCAATCAATCATTTGACCGACTCATAGCAGGCTTGGAGAGACTGGAGTCCGTTTCATTCTTCCAGCGTGATCTCATTCAGCATGCTCGTTCCGATGTCGAGATCGCGCGCGTATACGCCAACCGCGAGTTCTTCGATAACTTTGAAACAATTGTCGAGAACGACGCAAAGTGGGCCTATCGATTCCAGCGCCAGTTTGATGAAAACCTGAAAGACCCAGGCGACATTTATCTCGAAGTCCGGGACTCCGAGAGCCGACGAAAGAGAAAGGGGCTTCCGCCCCGGGTCGTCATCCTGCCTAACTGGGACATGTCCGACGAAGAGAGGTACGACGAAAGGCGAAGGTCAAAGAAGAAGGGCGTAGCGAAACGGCGAGGTGTACGCGGAAAGCCCAGCAAGTCGAGCGTCGCGGTTCAAGATTCAGACCGCCCCGCGACTCCGGAAAGGCGAGGGCACCGTTCATGAGAAAACGCACTCCTGCGCGTTCTGACTCTCCGGGGTTCGTCCCAGGTCGCCAGTATCGCGGCCTGCGGGGAAAAGTCGTGGACTGGGTTGAACACAAATTTGAGGAGGGTGTTCTTTATCTGCATATTCGGTTCACTGACAAGACCGAGCTTTGCTGGCGAATCGCCGCGCGCACGACGATTGAGGTAGCTGACCTCAGTGACTGGAATTCTGGGAGCTTTGAGCAGCTTAAGATCTTCGTTAGGAACCAGCGCGACCCTGAGTTCCGATAGTAAACCGCTGGACCACCTGATTAGGCTGACTCTGCTTATGTCTAACCACTGAATCGCCGACTTCTTTTCTTGCAAACTTAGCGTATGATTTGGCCACAGAGCAGTGTTATTTGGGAGTTTGCAATGTTCAATCGCAAGGAAATAAAAGGATCCTCAGGGAACAGTTCAGTTGTCAAAAAACGTTTCACTTTGCAGGGTTTGACTTTGTTTCTCAGC
>Ga0193726_1000846_pt1 | contig 27900 bp, 17 predicted proteins | sample H2c1metaG_FD_144928 | JGI IMG/M metagenome (GOLD analysis project Ga0193726, IMG submission 144928) | Soil microbial communities from a riparian zone of the East river system, Colorado, United States - H2c1 | ecosystem: Environmental > Terrestrial > Soil > Riparian zone | place: USA: East River...
GCGCGGCCGCCTTGCCGGGAGTGACCTCCGCAAGCGTGGCCAGCTCGGTTCCGTTTCTTTCCTATTCTTCTTGGGATATCTCGATTGACGGTTATACGGCGGCGGGCGGAGAAAGATTTGTGGATACCGCAACCAACCAGGTCGGACCGGGATATTTCGCGACCATGCAAATCCCCATGCTTCGGGGACGGGAGTTTACCGACCACGACCAAGACCGGTCGCCGCTGGTTGTGATTGTGAACGAAACTCTGGCGCGAAGGTACATCGTCGGCGAAGGGGAAAACTTGGAGAAGGCAATCGGACACCACATCCACTTGCGCGACCAGGGCCCGATCTCCATCGTGGGAGTGGTCAAGGATTCCAATAACGGCAGCATCGGAGACCCGCCACGGCCGGTCTTTTATATGTCCTATGCGCAGATGGGACGCCCCGGAGCCACGCTGCACGTGAGGACGAAAGGTGATCCTTCGGCAATTACTTCTCTGCTACGCGATCAGCTCAGAGATCTCGACCCGGAGATCGCTCCCGTGTCGGTTCTCACCTTTGAGACAGCCGTGTCGAGCCAGGGGCTGTTTTTACCGCGGATTGTGGCGATTCTGGGTGGCGCGTTCGGGTTGATCGCTTTGTCGCTGTCTGTGGTCGGACTCTATGGTGTCGTCTCGTTCATGGTGGGCCGAAGAACACAGGAGATCGGGGTCCGGATTGCACTGGGAGCGCAACGCGGAAAGATCCTGCGAATGGTCCTGGCAAACGGAGTTTTGCTGGCCGCCATAGGGTTAGCCATCGGCACGGCGAGCGCATTTGCGCTTACCCCGCTGATGGGGGGCATGTTGTTGGACGTCAATCCCCGCGATCCAGCCATTTTCCTTGCCATCGCGGCCGTCTTGGTCGCCTCCACCCTGGGTGCCAGTTGGATTCCGGCCAGGCGCGCCACCAGGGTTGATCCGATGGAGGCGTTGCGCTACGAATGAAACAACCGACGATTGGCTTGCCGCCGGATTGTCTGGCTCTGCAAACATAAGTGTTTTCAACCCCGTCCCGCCTCTACCGTGTCAATCTAGCCCGGACAAGCTTTACCACCCGCGACCGCCAAAGTTCGCGGAAGTTCTAATCGGCGAGGCTATCGCCGCGATGCCACGCGTTCGGTCGAGATTCGTTGTGGTGATAGATCCATAGGTGCTCGCAAATCTTGCAGTCTGGCAACCAACCTGCCTTCACCAAAAGTTTCACGGCCTTAAGAATCGTTTCTTTCTCATCGCAATTCACGGTCAGGTTCGCTGCCCGAGCGCACTGGCTCTCGCCCCGATCGTAGCCAATAAAAAAATACAAAACACTCTGCTCTTTGCCTCATGTGCTCTCCTCTCTCGATTCAGTAAGTGTGGTGCAATCGGGGCCATTCTCGCCCGGATCTGTCTTACGGGGTGTAGGTTCCGGAGATCGCGACCGAGAATGCATCGCAGCCATAACCGAGGCAGCCACCAGAGGCGTTACTTGAATGCGTATTGTCAAAGATGTAGCCGGAGGGGCGGACTGCGCGAATGCCGCCAAAAGAAAACCACGAAGAAAACGAAGAAAAACTCTTGCACTACCGTTTCATCAACGGTGTCCAGGGCAAGGAACCGAATCGGCGAAGCATGTGTTTGGTGACTCGATTAAACAATTGCTTGTCAACTATTTCTGGGCTTCAGCGGGCCAAGAGTGATTTTTATTGACAGATGTACTATTTCAGTAATAGAAAAGCACGAAGGTTGCGAACGACAGGGAGGGGGTAGGAATGACGTCGAAAAATCTACTAAATCGCGGGTCAGGGTCGGCATTTAAGGAACGGCGGTCCTTTCTCGGCGCAATGGCAACCTTGGGGGCAGGCTTAGCCGGTTCGGTTGTCTTACCCGCAACAGGCTTAGCGCAGCCCACGCCGGAAGCTCCCAAGAACACAAAATCTGCAGCAAGAGTTTGTGGACACAGCACGGTAATCGCCTCCGACGCGGCCACCGTCGCAGAAACCACCGCAGGGAAAATCCGTGGATTCAATCGGAACGGGGTGTACGTTTTCAAAGGTGTACCCTACGGCGCCTCCACCGCTGGCGCCAGGCGCTTCATGCCGCCCGTCAAGCCCGAACCGTGGACGGGAATTCGCAACGCGCTGCAGTATGGCCGTGCCTGTCCCTACCTGGACTCCGCGCACTTTGATATGGACGGGAAAGACCTGGCGAACTCCGATGAAGATCAGTTCCTGCTGCATCGCGGCGCGGCCCTGGTTCCCGGCGAGGACTGCCTGCGTGTGAATGTATGGACGCCGGAGATCAATGCGTCGCATAAGCGCCCGGTCATGGTCTACATGCACGGCGGAGGATTTACCGCCGGCAGCGGGCACGATCTTCTTGCCTACGATGGCGAAAGTCTAGCCCGCAATCACGATGCAGTGGTCGTGAATCACAATCACCGGCTCAACGTGTATGGCTATATAAACCTCGGACACTGGGGAGGAGAAGAATATGCCAGCTCCGCCAATGTTGGCCTGCTTGACTTGGTAGCTGTTTTGGAGTGGGTTCGCGACAACATCAAAACTTTCGGGGGCGACCCGGGCAACGTAACCATTTTTGGTCAGTCTGGCGGGGGTGGGAAAGTCCTTGCCCTTATGGCAATGCCGTCAGCCAAAGGGTTATTTCACCGTGCGATTGTGCAGAGCGGGCCCTTTCTTAAATCCCTTTCTCCTGACTACTCAGGGCGATTGGCCGAGCTGCTGCTCGCAGAGTTGGGGTTATCCAAGTCTCAGTTGAGCGAACTTCAAACAATTCCGGTGGATCGGCTCACGGGCGCTGCGACGGAAGCCATGAAGAAAATGCCTCGGCCCAAACCTTCCCTTCGCAGAACGTACGGCGAATACGATTGGGGGCCGACAGTAGACGGCCTGATACTGCCTCGCCATCCATTCGATCCGGGAGCTCCACCAATATCTGCGGACGTCCCATTGTTAACCGGAACAGATCTTCACGAGGGTGTAAGTGGGGTCGACCGTCCCGATGCCAATGCGATGGGAGTGGAAGAGCTTAACCGATTGGTTCAGGAAGAACTTGGCGACCGAAGCCAGACGATCATCGACGCCTACCGGCGCGATTACCCGAAAGCGAATCCATTTGACCTGTATGCGACCATTGCTGCCTCTTCCTTTCGCCGTCCGGCCTTCGAGCAGGCTCTCAGAAAGGCTGCTTTGGGTAGCGCGCCGGCATACTCTTATATATATTCTTGGCGGACGCCCGTGCTGGACAATCGGTCCGGTTCCTTCCACGCCTGTGAAATCGCATTTACATTCGACAATGCTGAAATTTGCGACCATTACAGTGGGGGCACCCCCGAGGCGTTCGTTCTATCGAAGCAGGTCAGTACTGCTTGGGTGAATTTTGCCCGAACCGGCAATCCTAATCACGACGGCCTGCCGCATTGGCCCGCATACACTTCGGAACAGCGGGCAACGATGTACTTTGACACGCCCTGCGCAGTGCGCAACGACCCCGAAGGAGAAGGACTGAGGCTGATCGCACAGCCCTGAGTGAAAAAAGACGACCGCAGAGACTCAAAGACAGGATTGTCAGGCGCTGGCGTCGAGAGGTAGTGGACTGCGGTCATCGTGGCGTTGGACCCGATAACTGGGAAATGCTATGAATCGAAGGACCTTTGTCTGTACCGCCGCAGGCGTAATTGTCGAACTGTGCCACAGCCTGCGCAATGCCTGTGCCATAACTGCACCCGCTCCCGGCGCCGCTGGAGTCGGCAACCCAGACAGCTGCATTTTTGTCAGCCCTAATGGGAATGACGGAAACCCGGGGACAGCTTTGGAGCCCCTGCGGACATTCCACGCGGCGCAGCTGGCAGCCCAGAAACTCAAGAAGCAGAGATCAGGCGAGTTATCCATCTACTTCCGCGCAGGCACGTATTACCTCCCAGAAACAGTCGTGTTCACGCCAGCAGACTCGGGTGCACCGGAGGCACCTGTCGTATACACATCCTATCCCGGCGAACACGTGGTTCTGAGCGGAGGAAGCCGCATCGAGCCCCACTGGACGCCATATCGCGACGGCATTCTGCAAACTCCGGTGCCGCCGGGCACCCAAACCGACCAGCTCTTCGTCAATGGCAAGCGTCAGGTCCTGGCCCGGTATCCAAATTACGAACCCAATGCGAAATACCTCAATGGCTGGGCGGAAGACGCCATCAGTCCAGAGCGCGTAAAGCGCTGGGCCGATCCGCAGGGCGGCTACATCCACGCACTCCACCAATATCTCTGGGGCAGCGTTCACTACAAGATCACTGGCACAGACGCAGACGGTCACCTGACCTACGAGGGTGGCTGGCAAACCAATCGCCCCGCGCCCATGCACAAGCAGTACCTGTACGTCGAAAACATCTTCGAGGAACTCGATGCGCCCGGCGAGTGGTTCCTCGATCGCAAAAAGAACATCCTGTACTACTATCCGCCCAAGGGACTGGACTTAAAGAACGCTGTGGTGGAAGTGGTAAGGCTAAAGCATCTGGTGGAGATGCGGGGCACGGCGCAATCTCCAGTAAAGTGGATTGACCTTCGCAACTTCACGTTCCGCCATACGCTGCGCACGTTTATGGAGACGCGCGAACCTCTGTTGCGCGGCGACTGGCGCATCTACCGTGGGGGTGCGCTGTTCTTTGCCGGCACGGAAGATTGCCGCGTCGGGGAGTGCATGTTCGATCAGCTGGGCGGCAATTGCATCTTCGTCAGCAACTACAACCGTCGCTTTCATGCCGTGCGCTGTCATCTGGCTGAGGCCTGCGCCAACGGCATCGCATTTGTGGGTGACCCGAACGCGGTCCGAAGTTCGTTGTTCAGCTATGACGATCGGCATACCCTCGATGAGCTCGATCTCACGCCCGGCCCCAAGTCGGACGATTATCCCGGAGAATGCACGGTAGAGGATTGCCTAATCTATCGCACCGGCCGGGTGGAAAAGCAAACTGCTCCCATCGAGATCGACATGGCGCATCGCATCACGGTGCGGCACGTCTCTGCCTACGATGTACCACGGGCGGGCGTCAACATTGGCGACGGCTGCTGGGGCGGGCATCACATCGACTTCTGCGACATTTTCGATACCGTCATGGAGACCGGCGACCACGGCTCATTCAATTCCTGGGGACGTGACCGTTGGTGGGAGACCAAAAGCATCGATTTCGATGCGCTGCTTGTCGGCAAATATGCCGAGCTTCCCGTGCTGGATATGATCGAGCCCACCATCCTCTCCAACTCGCGCTGGCGCTGTGATCACGGATGGGACATCGATTTAGACGATGGCAGCACCAACTACCACATCTATAACAATCTTTGCCTGAATGGCGGCTTGAAGTTGCGCGAGGGCTTTTACCGAATCTGCGAGAACAACGTGCTCGTGAATAACTCCCTGCACGCGCATGTGTGGTTCAACGACAGCCACGACGTATTCCGCAGCAATATCGTATGCACGCCCTATCGGCCTATCCGTATGCGCGAGTGGACGCAACAAATCGATTACAACTTGCTCCACGATCCAGACCGGCGAACGCCAATCCCGGCCAAACCGCTCCAGGATCTGAGCCGGCGCGACGAACATTCGCTCGAGGCAGACGTGCGCTTCATCGACCCTGCAACCGGCAATTACAACGTTCAGCCAGCCTCGCCCGCTCTCCAGCTTGGCTTTGCGAACTTCAACATGCACGCTTTCGGCGTGCAGGCTCCGGAGTTGAAAGCAATCGCACGCACGCCAGAACTGCCCTCCACTACGGGGTCCAAATCCGTCACCCTCGATTCCACGCGTAGCCCGGCCGTAGTTCTATGGGAGGGTGCAAAGGTAAAAAATATTGTCGGATTGGACGAAGTGTCTGCTGCTGGAACCCCAGGCGAGACCGGCGTGACGGTGCTGGAAGCGCCACCAGCCAGCCCGGCGGGCAAGGCTGGCTTGACGCCCGGAGATGTGATTCTCGGGTTCAACAACCGACCGGTAAAGGACACGCAGGATCTTTTGCGGTACACCCAGCAAGCTGGCCGCGGAATGCGTGCGAGCATCACAATCCTGCGCTATCAGCAGGAGTCCGCGGTGAGCATCGCACTGGAATAGCCGTCTTTGCTGGAGCAATCTTTGCCCGAGCATCTTTGGCCGAGAATGACCGACGACTTCAAGGCAGGGAAATTCGCAGGCATATTGCCATAATTTCCAGATGAGAAAAGGAGAGAAGATGAACGAGACCCAAAGCGAGAGGATAGCCTCACCAAGCCAACCTGGTCTGGATTCACCGGCGCGACGCTCACTTATGAAAGCGATGGCGGGCCTGGGCGCGACGCTTGCCTCTTCCTCGCTCTCTCCGGCCATTGCAGCTCAGACTCAGAGTCATCAGCCGGGAGCTCCTGGCAATCAGGTTCCTCCTGTCCAGGATTTGTGGGGACCTTTTACCCCATCGAGCGGTGCAGGTCGATATCTCCAGCTTGTTTACCCGCCGTCTACAACCAAAGGGGAGCTGCAGCTTGGTGCGGTATACACCCTCTGGATCCCTGACGATATTAAGACCGTGAGGGCGGTGATCGTTCATCAGCACGGGGCAAGCATTCCGGCCGCTCAGTCGGGGGCAACTTCTGCTTACGATGTGCACTGGCAAGCGCTTGCAAAGAAATGGAGCTGCGTCCTTCTGGGACCTTCCTATCGTGTTCTGAACGATGCGATTGACCTGACTCCAGGAGGCGCGGAGCTGTGGTTTGACCCGAGACAGGGTTCTGAGCGTGTTTTCCTTCGGGCCCTGGACGAGTTTGCGACAAAGTCGGGCCACGCGGAAATCGCCACGGTCCCTTGGTGTCTCTGGGGACATTCTGGTGGCGGAATATGGGCCAATGTCATGAGCATTCTTCACCCCGACCGAGTGCTCGCAGCTTTTCTTCGTTCGGGTACGGCAGTGATGTTTCGTTCGAGACTCGAGTTTGTCCAGCCTGAAGTTCCGCCTGCAATCTATGAGATTCCCACGATGGTTAACTTCGGCGTCGGAGAAAGAGGAAACCGTCCCTGGGACGGCTCCATTGCCACATTCCAGGAGTACCGAGCCCAGGGCGCTCCCATTGGGTTCGCTCCCGATCCCCGTACCGGACACTTCTGCGGGGATGCCCGGTATCTCGCGATCCCGTTCTTCGACGCTTGCCTTCAAATGCGCTTAACGGAATGGAGCAAAATCTTGAGGCCGGTGGACCTGAGTTCTGCATGGCTGGCAACTCCGTTCGGGGACACGGCTGTGCCTGCAGCGGAATTCAAAGGGGATCCTAGCAAAGCCGCGTGGTTGCCAAATGAGGCCACAGCAAAAATCTGGATGGAGTACGTCAGAACCGGAACCGTAAGCGACGCAGGCGCACCCCCCGCTCCAGTCAATGTGCGGGCGCACGCTGACGCAGATCACGGCAATGAGATCACATGGGAAGCTGAGGCCGGTATCGTCAGTGGACTCGGTGGCTTCATTGTCCTTCGAGACGGGCACGGGATCGCGAAGCTCCCGACGCAACCTCCAGAGGTGGTGTATGGGCGCCCACTCTTCCAGGGGCTCTCATATCACGACACGCCCGTGGCGCCGATCCCTCAGATGAGGCACGTTGACATGTCTGCCCAATCTGGCGCCAAGCACGTCTATACTGTGATCGCTTTGAGCAGTGCGGGCGTGCCTTCCTTGCCTTCCTTGCCAGCAACCGTCGGATGAAGGAATTGACTGAGCAGCTACGCAAACCTCTTAACCTCACGCTCAACGGAGAGTATGGCGTATCCAATAAAACTGCTTGACAAGCAGAGACCGGTAGCGATATATCACTTGGGTAGTTTTATTACCAAACTTATCTTTTTATATGCTGAATACTTGAGATCATCGTGCACAGGCTAGTCTTCCGACTTCCCGAAATGGACGAGCAGCCAGCTCCCATTGTGATCGTGGTTCTTGGGCCGCCCGGGGCTGGTAAGGGAACGCAGTCCAGCCTATTGGCTAACCTTCTGCGGATTCCCCATATCTCGATTGGGTGCCTCCTGAGATCGTATGCACGGGACGAAAGCGAAGTCGGAGTGCGCCTGAGAGGCATGATGGCGTCGGGAAACTTGGTCCCGGACACTCTCGTACTTGACGTGCTCGCTACACGAATCGGTGAACCGGATTGCGCTCGCGGGCTAATTCTCGATGGATTTCCCCGTACCCTTAGGCAGGCAGAACTGCTCGAATGTGGACTATCGAGATCGCCATTCAATGCCGACAAGCTAACGGATAACTTAGTCGCCCTGCACCTTCGTGTGAAAAAAAGCACAATTGTGGAGAGACTCTCCGGGCGCCGTATTTGTTCTCGTTGTAGCGCGACTTACCACCTTGAGAGCCAACCGCCGCGAGTGAGTGGCGAGTGTGATGTCGACGGATCAGCACTCGCGGTTCGGGAGGACGATCGCAAGGCAACGGTACTCAAACGGCTTCAAATTTACGAGCAGGAAACCGCCCCCGTCCTCAGCCACTACGCTGAAAAAGCAAGCCTGCTGGAATTCGATGGTGAACAACCTAAGCAAAATATCGCTCAAGAACTCGTGATGGCGATCCAGAGCATGCTCCGCATCTCCATTGCGGGTGCCAAGAATGTGCAGTCATCGTTGGAAGACAATCCATGAAACGGTTCAATCGCAGGCTCGTCGGCGAAAGTATTCCGAAATAGAGGGTTTCCGCCTCTATCGCGGAAAGTGTCGAAAGACTTCGGAAAGAACGACATGTCAGATAGGAGAACCGATCTCTGAGCCTTCAAGAATTAAACGCGGAGACCTTCAGGTTAGATGGTCGCAAGGCAATTGTTACGGGCGCTGCCACTGGGATCGGTCGAGCGATTGCCCACAAGTTCGCGGCAAACGGCGCTTCCGTGTGGCTCTTGGACACGAGTCGGACGCAAGCAGAAACGGTTGTTGCGGAGATTGCCAGGGCTGGTGGAACAGCCTCGGCATATGAATGCGATGTGAGTGATAGGGTTTCAACTGAATCGACATTCGGCACAATTTTGCAGCAGGGTCGGGTTCACATCCTTGTAAATAATGCTGGCGTCTCGCACATTGGTACGGTCGAAAGCACGACCGAACAGGACTTCGACCGCGTTTTTCGCGTAAACGTCAAAGGCTATTTCAACTGTATCAATGCTGTCATCGGGAAGATGAAGTCTGCAGGAGGGGGAGTCATTCTAAACATGGCTTCTGTGGCCGGATCTGCCGGCCTGGCTGAGCGCTTCGCTTACTCGACCAGCAAGGGCGCGGCGATTGCAATGACCTATTCCGTTGCGCGTGACTATATCGGCCACAACATTCGCTGTAACTGCATTTCTCCGGCCCGGGTGCATACGACATTCGTCGATGGTTATCTGAAAAAGAATTACCCCGGCCGCGAGCAGGAGATGTTCGAGAAACTGGCGAAGGCGCAGCCGATCGGCAGAATGGGAGAACCGGACGAGGTAGCCTCGCTTGCCCTCTTCTTGTGTTCTGACGCGGCTTCGTTCATTACCGGAGTGGATTACCCTCTGGATGGCGGTTTCATGAATTTGCACGGCTGATTGCGAGAGAACAGTGGACCTGCAACTTGAAAATAAGGTCGTGCTCGTCACCGGCGGAGCCAAAGGCATTGGCGCTGCCATCGTGCGAGCCGGCGCTGCGGAGGCTGCGGTCCCTGTCATTGTGGACCGTGACGCCGAGGCCAGCAAAAATCTTCATGCCGAGGTACGCACAAGCCACGTGGTCATCGCGGATCTGTCGTCCTCTGCAGATTGCCAAAATGCGATCGATTCGACAGTTGAGAAATTTGGCCGCCTGGACGCTCTAGTGAACAACGCGGGAATAAACGACAAAGTCGGTCTGGAGCATGGAACTCCAGAACAGTACGTAGACTCACTACGTCGAAATCTGCTGCATTACTACAACATGGCGCATTTCGCGCTTCCCCATCTGAAGAAAGCGCGCGGCTGCATCGTCAACATCAGTTCAAAAACCGCTCTCACCGGTCAAGGCGGTACGTCAGGATATGCTTCATCGAAAGGAGCAATCTTGGCTCTGACCCGCGAATGGGCGGCGGAACTGCTGGGCTACGGCGTCCGCGTGAACGCGGTCATTCCCGCAGAGGTCATGACTCCGCTGTACCAACAGTGGCTCGGCACATTCCCCGATCCCGAACAGAAGCTGCAGTCGGTTCTGTCCAAGATCCCCCTGGAGCATAGAATGACCTCACCCGACGAGATCGCGGCCATGGTAGTCTTCCTGCTTTCTGCCCGGGCAGCGCACATCACCGGTCAGCATGTGTTCGTGGATGGAGGCTACGTGCACCTTGATCGGGCGTTGACATAAAAAAATGACAACCTCAGCACCCATCACCGAGCGGCGGTATGTCGGCCCACTGATTCTCGTCACCACTCTGTTTTTTCTCTGGGCGCTGGGAGTCAATCTCAATGACGTTCTCATCCCGCATTTGAAGAAGGTCTTTGACCTGAACGACTTTCAATCGGCACTCATCCAGGTGGCATTCTTCGGCGGTTATTGCTTTTCCGCTCTACCCGCAGGACGGCTGCTGGAGAGGATCGGGTACAAGAATGGGATCGCCGTTGGCTTGGTTACATGCGCGGCGGGCGCGTTGCTGTTTATTCCCGCGGCCTCAATTCAGGTGTATGGATTATTTCTTTTTGCTTCATTCGTTATGGCGTGCGGCCAAGGAGTCCTCGAGGTCGCTGCCAACCCTTATGTGACACTCCTGGGGCCAGCAGAGAGCTCAGAGCGACGATTAAATCTGGCACAGTCGTTCAACGCCGTGGGCGCAGTGGTGACGCCGTTCATTGGCGCGGCTTTTATCCTCTCGGCTCTCGAGTATTCGCGTGAGAAGTTGACGGCCATGACACCCGCAGAGATGGCTGCATACCGCACGGCCGTCGTCAGCACCGTGAGAACGCCTTACCTCGTTATCGCAGGACTGTTCCTCGCCTACGCTGTTGTGATTTTTTTTTCCCAATTACCAGAGGTCGGCGCAACCGATGGAACGGTCAAGCAGGAGTCAACCAAGGAAGAGCTGCGCGATATCTTCCATTTTAAGCATCTTGTAAAGGGAGTGATTGCACAGTTCTTCTACGTGGGGGCTCAAATCGGCGTAGGCAGTTTCGTCATTCGCCTGGCGCAGCACAGCATTCCTGGAATGCTCCAAAAGGATGCTGCGTTTTATTTGAAGCTGCACTTGATCGGATTCATGATCGGGAGGTTCTCCGGTTCCTACATCATGAAGCGCGTGCCTGCCTCCAGGCTGCTTTCGCTGTTTGCGCTCTCGACTCTGATCTGCCTCCTCGTGGTTCTTCTCGGCTCTGGCGTGGCTCCCCTCTGGGCCGTCGTCCTGATCGGTTTTTTTCATTCGATCATGTTTCCGACCATCTTTGCCCTGAGCGTCAAGCAGCTTGGGCGATACACAAAGCTAGGGTCGTCTTTGTTGGTGGCGTCGATCATCGGTGGCGCCATCTTCCCCGCCATTATGGGATTCATCTCCGACCACAGCAACATTCGTGTGGCTTTCATAGTGCCCCTAATCTGCCAGGCCTATGTTCTCTACTTCGCGGTGCGCGGCTATCGACCTGTTCTAGTTCCGGGATCCCAAGCTGGTGAACTGGGTAGCGCGAAATGAGCGCCGATTCTGCTTCGCCCTCGACTTGAAAGATGATCCCGCTCGGATTGCCGGTACAGGAGTTGGGAATGGAAGGGCTTGGCGACTCGCGGCAACGCTTGGTGAACTTTTCAGGGCAGCGCTATTCAAACGGTGTGAACCGCTCATACGCGTCAACGCTCACCAGCATTTCTGCCGTTATGCATCCGACTGTGACACTATGACTGCCAAACCGGAAGTGGACGGGATCCGGCTTTCGCGCGTGCTGTTCCTGCTCGCGCTTTCCGTTTTCATCAATTACTTGGACCGCGGTAATCTCTCGATTGCAGCGCCGCTGCTCAAGAATGAGTTCCAGCTTTCGGCGACGCAGCTCGGAGTTCTGCTGTCGTCCTTCTTTTGGACCTACTCATTCTTTCTGCCGCTTTCCGGCTGGCTGGTTGATCGCTTCGATGTGAAATGGGTGATCGCCGGCGGTTTTATCCTTTGGTCCGCAGCCACCGCGGCTACCGGGGCGGTACATGCATTCGGCACATTGCTTTTTGCGCGATTGGCGCTGGGCGCAGGAGAATCGGTTTCTTATCCAGCGTGCTCGACTATTTTGTCGCGGTATTTCCCGGAGCACAAACGTGGCTTCGCCAATGCGAGCATCGTTGCCGGCATGGCCATGGGGCCAGCGTTCGGCACACTCGCTGGCGGAAGTCTGATGAGCCGATTTGGGTGGCGCCCGGTTTTTCTCGTGGTGGGCCTGACGAGCCTGTTATGGCTACTGCCATGGTTTCGCTGGATGCCAAGGGGCCAAAATTATTCCCCCTCGCGATCGGGTCTCTCCGCGCCCGGCATATTGCAGATTTTGGAGCAGCGGTCAGCATGGGGAACGTGTGTGGGTCTCTTCTGTATCAACTACTTGATCTACTTCCTCCTGACTTGGCTGCCCTTCTACCTAGTGCGCGAACGTCATCTTTCATTGGCCGCGATGGCGAAGATCGCTGGGCTGGCTTATTTCCTGATGGCTGTCGCAGCCACCTCCGCAGGATGGGCTTCCGATCGCTGCATTGCCTTAGGAAAGACTCCAACCCTGGTTCGCAAGACGTTTATGGTCGTGGGACAGGTGGGGGCAGGGATCTCGCTTGCTGCCTGCGTCGTCAGCGGGCCAGTGCTCTCGGTAGCATGCCTGCTGTTGGCGGCGGCGTTGTGGGGAATCAGCGCTTCCAATACTTGGGCAATTACTCAAACCCTTGCGGGACCACAAGCCGCTGGCAAGTGGACCGGGCTGCAAAACTTCTTAGGTAATCTGGCGGGGTGGATCGCGCCTGTGGTGACGGGTCTTGTCGTGGACAAGACGGGACGGTTCTTTTGGGCTTTCATCATCACTGCGGTCATCGCCGTGCTGGGATCGCTGTCCTGGATATTTATTGTCGGCGCCCTTCGAGAGGTGGATTGGGCAACTCGCCCGGCTTACGCAGATTCGCGCTGATCCATACGCACGCTCCAAAGGCCGTCGGAGCGGAGCAGACCTTCAGTGCTGCGGTGAAAGAAGTGGCATGCACCGGCAGTGTGGTGTATATCAATAGCTCAATCGCTCGATGCAGCAGCGAAGTCTCGGAGAGAAAACATGAACACATTTCCGGTAGGCTGTGCTTTTCGCCCCACCATGATCCCGATCGCCATACACCGGCTTCTTCTCTGGATCGTGACGGTCACGGCTTTCACCGTGTCCGCATTGGCCCAGGACATTCAGAAGCTCGACCCTGCTCTCGAGCAGTTAGTGGGGCCTGATTCCAAGCTGGAGCGCATAGCCACTGGCTTCAACAAATGGACTGAAGGCCCAGTTTGGACGCGCGAAGGAACACTCCTGTTTGCGGAGATCCCAGCCAACAACATCGACCTGTGGGTCCCTGGTAAGGGCGCGAGCGTCTTCATGCACCCCAGCGGATATACAGGTACAGAGCCATTCAAAGGGCCGGAGCCAGGCTCAAATGGAATGGTCCTGGATCCCGATGGCCGAGTGAGCGTGGCGGGACACGCCAGACGCAACGTATGGCGCATGGAGTCCCTCGACCCGAAAACCCAAATCACGATTCTGGCCGACTCCTATCAAGGAAAGAAGCTCAATAGCCCCAATGATCTGGTGTACAAATCTGATGGCTCGCTGTACTTCACCGATCCTCCTTACGGCCTGCCCACCCAGGAGGACAACGATTCGCAAAAGGAGTTGCAGGTCAACGGTGTCTATCGCATTCCTGGAGCACGGCACCAGAAGCCTGGGACAGAACCGGCACGGGACCAACTCCAGCTTGTGATTAAGGACCTTCCGCGGCCGAACGGCATCTGTCTTTCGCCGGACGAGAAGTACTTGTACGTCGCGGATTCCGGCAAAAAGATCTGGATGCGCTATCGGGTGCAGCCTGACGGATCGGTTACGGACGGCGCATTGTTTCTCGATGCCTCCCACGAGCGTGCGCCTGGAGTGCCAGACGGCATCCGTGCGGACAAGAAAGGAAACCTCTACGGCGCCGGTCCCGGCGGCGTATGGATTATTTCTCCCGAAGGGAAACATCTCGGCACAATCAAAGTCCCCGAGACCGTGAGCAATGTAGTCTGGGGCGACAAAGATCGCAAGACGCTCTACATTACGGCCAGCACCAGTGTGTACCACATCAAGTTGAGAGTCCCGGGAGTGAAGCCCTGAGCCGGATTAACCACTGGCCCAGGACCATTCGGAGTTTGCCCCCGGATTGAAGAAAGGAAGCTTCCCAAACTAAGCCCTTAGGATATGAAAGTACATGTATTAATAAGGTGGCAGCCGAATCCCGGAGATTTCCTACGGTTCCACTTCGATTCTAGTTGTCCTCAATCGCAACTAAGCGCTCAAACATGCGAAAAATGGCATACTTTTGTAATCGCTGCAATCGGCAAGCGCCTTACCTTGATAGAGTATTCTGCGGATTGCCGTCGGATACGTCCCCTAGCGCGCACCCATCGCGAAATAGTCCGCGCAACACGTCCAAAAAATAGATCCCACGGGAGCCAGCCATGAAGAGTCGATCGATTGCAGCCTTTTCCCTGTCCGCGAGGTTTAGTCGAACTATTCTGGTCCTAGTGCTTTGTTTTTTCCCTTTTTCAGCCGCCCATGCTCAAACGCCGACGCACTACGAGCCGACGCTAGAATCGCTGAACCAGCATCCACTGCCTCGGTGGTATGCCGACGCAAAGCTGGGAATATTTGTTCATTGGGGCCTTTACTCGGTTCCGGGCTGGGCTCCGCTGGTCCATCCCGAGCACGACTTCACCGCACCCGACTACATCAAGAACAACCCCTATGCTGAGTGGTATCTGAATGTTATGCGGATCGACGGGTCCCCGACGCAGGCTTACCATCGCCAGCATTACGGAGCCGACTACGACTACTACAATTTCGCTCCCACTTTCGATCAGGAGATCAAGAAATGGAGTCCGGACGCCTGGGCCAAAACCTTCCATGACGCCGGCGCGAAATATGTGGTTCTGACCACTAAGCATCACGATGGGTTCACACTTTGGCCCAGCTCTACACCGAACCCCAAGTTGCCTCCGGACCGGCAACACGCCACCCGCGATATCGTTGGCGATCTGACCACCGCCGTCAACCAGCAGGGCTTGCGAATGGGTCTTTATTATTCCGGCGGTTATGATTGGACCTTCGTGCCTGGTCCTATTCGGACTGCGGCTGACTACCAGTCGGTCAAGCCTCAAAGTGAGGCCTATGGCAAGTACGCCGATGCCCAGTTCCGCGAACTGATCCAACGTTACCATCCCGCCGTGCTTTGGAATGACATCGACTATCCCAAGTCGGGCCATCCTCTGGAGCTGATGGCGGAGTATTACAATGGGGTACCCGATGGCGTCATAGACGACCGTTTCGGGGTCAAGCATTCTGACTTCAAGTCTCCGGAATATCAGGTCATGGACAAGATCAGTCCGACCAAATGGGAAGAGTGCCGCGGCCTGGGACGCTCATTTGGATACAATCGAGCGGAAGGGGAAGCCGAAACGATCGCCCCCGATGAGCTCATCTATTTATTGGTAGATATCGTGAGCAAGAACGGCAACCTTCTGCTTGACGTGGGACCGGAAGCCGATGGCACGATTCCTCCCGTCCAGATGACGCGTTTGCAGGCCCTCGGAACCTGGCTCGGCCAGAATGGAGAAGCCATTTACGGCACCCATCCCTGGAAAACTGCGGAGGGTACGACATCCGAAGGTATTCGTCTGCGTTTCACTCAAACCGATTCTGCGGTATACGCCACGATGCTGGGCAAACCGAAGACGGACGTCATTACTCTCAAATCGCTGTCTCCCAAGGCCGGTACGCTGATCTATCTCGTGGGTGAGGCCAAGCCGCTGGCCTGGTCACAACAGGGCGCCGACACAAAAATCACGCTTCCGCGGACACTTCCCGGACAATATGCTTATGTATTGAAGATCGCGGGGCCGCTTTCCATGGCCCAGACCGACTCAGCCAGATCAGAAACGAGGCAGAAGTAGTCTTCATCTCTTCTCCGCTAGCAAATTGCGTCTCTCCGTAGCTCCGGTTTCGAGATGAATCCGTCGCCAGGAAACATTCGTGATGGTCTCATGACCGATGCTATGAAGTCGGCAGGAGCCACCGAAAAAGGCGGCCGATCCCACGGCTGTGCCCGACTATCCGGAACCCGACACCGTTACGGGGTTGAATTTGCATGCACACCGGGCAACGATGTCGAGTGTGTCACCGCCCCGGGTGGCCGCCGGCGGTTCTGGACGCAGAGGATTCGCCGGGCCACTCTGGCCGCTCAACAGCTCATGGCCTACTTTTCATGCTTTCGTCGACCGCTGTTAAAAAAAAAGCAAACCCCGGTTAGGAACCCCAGGGTTAGGACAAATCAGGTCGACGATAGGAATACTTGGGAAGGGTGAAGCAGATCGATTCAACCGTTGTCGACACCGGTCAAAGGGAAGTGAGCTTTTCATGCCTCTGAAAATGACCCGACAAAGATTCGCGGGATTATCTATTCCTGCGGCAGCATCGGTTTGGGCGCGTCCCGCCCTTGGGGAGATCCACGAAGCAGCCGGATTTGTAAATCCGTTGATCGGGGCAAGCACCAGCTCGAAACTGGGAGAGGGCAAGACATTTCCCGACACCACAACTCCCTTCGGCTTGGTGCAACTGAGTCCCGACACGATGACGGGCGGCGACACGCTCCAGGTTACTCCTACGAGCACACTCCTATGGAGGGATTCCGCTTGACTCATATGAGCGGAGTGGGATGGTATGGCGACTTCGGGAATCTGCTGACCATGCCCGCCACGGGCCCTCTCCAATCCGCTTCTGGCCGCCCCAGGCCTAGAACACGGCCACCCCCTATCGTTTGCCATTTCCACGCATTTCATTTATAAAACTGTACCTGTGCCTACGAAAATAGAAACGGCGGCTCGCCGACGCTTATGCTTTTGTCAACAAGTCTTCAAAGTGCGATAGCATTTCAATGATCGGGCGGGCGGTCGGCAACGGACCAATGCTACAGGAGGATTCGTTGATACCATCAGCATCATTGCCATTCGCGGTCGCCCTGACCCCAGTGGTTGGCTTCGACAATTTATGAAGACAAAGGCACCTAAAGCTTCCAGTCGGTACCCGACTCCAGCTCTTGAGAAAGGCTTGGATATATTGGAGTTGTTCGCCAGCGAGCCGTCGGGACTCACAAAAAGCGACGTGGCACGCAAGCTTGGCCGTACGATTTCAGAGATCTTTCGGATGCTGTTATGCCTCGAAGAACGTGGCTACATTGCGCAGAGCCCGGACTCCGATCGTTACAATCTCACCTTACGCCTGTTTAGGCTCGCGCAAGAGCATCCGCCGATCAAACGCATGACTATGCAAGCCTTGCCGATTATGCAGCAAGTTGCTCACGATCTGAGTCAGTCTTGTCATTTGGGCGTGCTCAACGGGGGGCAGGTCGTCATTATCGCGCAGGTGGATTCCCCCGTGAGCCCGGGCTTCTTTGTTAAAGCCGGTGCAGTTGTGGATCTCATGCATGCTGCTACAGGTCACGTCATCCTGGCACACCAAACGCAAGAAGCTCGTGCACGTGCCATACAGACTTGGTGCAAACGCAACAAGACTGAGGCTCCGCGTGATCTGACTTCGCATCTTGCCGCCATTAAGGAGCGAGGCTATGAAGAGAAGGCAAGTTACGAGGTGGACGGAATCATCAATGTTTCTTATCCCGTCTTGGACGAGCACGGGCGTGCAGTTGCCGCGTTAACCGTTCCCTACATCCGCCGAATTGACGACAACATCACCACGGCGATCGTACGCCAGGCCTTGAAACGAGCGAGTTCTCAGCTTTCCCAAGAGATCGGGGGAACCTCGCCATAGCGAACGAACTTGGATACCTAAGTCCGATGGGTCGCGCTTTGGCCAACCCACAAATATTCGCCTCGACGCAGCGACTTCAGTGATTTTTATTGACAAATTTAATGTTTCGGGAATAGAAGTTATAATTCTAGACTAACCGGTGCAGGAAATTACTGATTTGCCGGCAGTCCACTGGCGAGACTACGTCAGCGCAGGAACATTTTGATTTTCATTGTCGAGTGCTGGCCGCGACTTGAAAGCCCTCCGAAGGAGTGTTATTCGTTTGAGCGACCCTAAAATCACGAAGGTCCGCGTCCTCGATCTCCGATTTCCAACCTCACGCCACCAGATTGGCTCGGACGCGGTCAACACAGACCCCGATTACTCGGCGGCATATTGCATTCTGGAAACGGATATGGGTATCGAAGGATACGGCCTCGCCTTCACCCTGGGCCACGGAACAGAACTATGCGTGCTTGCACTCGAGTATCTTGCTCGATTTGTCCAGGGTCGCAATTTATCTTCTGTGACGGACGACACGGTCGCCTTTTCCAGACAGCTCACGGAAGACAGTCAATTCCGCTGGCTCGGGCCCGAAAAAGGTGTAATCCACCTGGCTGCTGCCGCCCTCATCAATGCAGTCTGGGACCTGTATGCGCGAACGGAAAACAAGCCTCTCTGGAAGCTATTGGCGGATTTTGAACCCGAGCAGATTGTCCGTTCGATTGATTTTAAATATATTGAAGATGCCATAACTCCGGGCGAAGCCCTTGATCTACTAAGGACGCACGCCGCGTCCAAAGCGGGGCGTTTAAAGAAGCTTGAGCAACATGGATATCCCGCATACACGACGTCCGCAGGGTGGTTCGGCTTCAGTGACGACAAGATTCGGAGCCTCTGCCGTGAATCTCTCAGCCAAGGATGGACACATTTCAAGCTAAAAGTTGGTGGCAACCCTGCCGATGACCTTCGCCGTGCGCGGCTGATGCGCGCAGAAATCGGCCCGCACAACATGCTCATGATGGATGCAAACCAGAAGTGGGGAGTCATCGAGGCCATTCAACGCACCAAAGAACTGGCTGAACTGGATCCTTGGTGGATGGAGGAACCTACCAGCCCCGACGACATTCTGGGCCACGCTCGCATTCGCCGAGAGGTTTCTCCGGTTCGCATCGCGACGGGTGAGCATTGCCACAATCGGATCATGTTCAAGCAATTCATGCAGGCGGGCGCAATGGACGTCTGTCAGATCGACAGTTGCAGGGTCGCAGGCGTGAACGAGAATCTTGCGGTGCTGTTGATGGCCGCTAAATTCAACATCCCGGTTTGCCCTCACGCCGGCGGAGTCGGCCTGTGTGAATGCGTGCAGCACCTGGCGATTTTTGACTATCTGCGTGTATCAGCGTCGCTCGAAAACCGTGTCACTGAATTTGTAGATCATCTGCATGAACATTTCGCTGATCCCCCTCGCATGGCAAAAGGCCACTATCTGCTGCCTGACAAACCTGGATACAGCACCGAGATACTTCCGGAGACCTTGCTCGCATACCAGTATCCGGATGGTCCAGTGTGGAATGATCACCAGATTCCAGTTGTAACGTAGCAGGAGTCTCGTTTCGCAAGAAGTAACGTCTTCCTTCTCAGGAAATTCGTTTTTGAAGAGCAACCGCCATCGATTCCTCCGCATGGCCTTGATGGTTCCTCCGATCCGCTGCAAGCCGTGAGAGCGCGACGCCGGGAAGCCTGCGCTTCATGAACGGACCTCGGGCGAGGTGGATCCCTTGGGCTCACAGTGTACCGAAGTCCTGGGAGGCCGCGCGCTCAACCGGTAAAAGCTTTGCCGGCTATCTGTCCCTCAGGCCCGTGAACTGTACTGAACGGGCAAATGCGTTCCCAAAATCGATTTTTTTAGGGCGCCCTGTTGATCAAGCCGTTGAGAGGGACAAAATTAGTAGGCTCGGCTCGCCGCAAACAATATCTTCACAATTAAAAAAAACTTGACAAACATTGTGAATCGAGCCTATAAGTTAGCGGTTTGATATGCGAACAATGCATTTCATCTATAAAAGTATAGCACTCGGGCGAATCTTGAGCCGCAGGGAGCCGATTTTTCAAGAGGCATTTTAGAGCGTTCTCAGGCTATTGATCGCAGACCAATTCGTGGGAGGGTTTATGGATAACCGTGCTTCGAGTGTCTTTGCTCTGGTTCGAGGATGCAAGGCTTCATCTGGCTTGGGTAAATTCGCTCTAGCCTGCTGCGCAATGCTGATTTTGTTCTGCACGGTCGCTAGTGCGCAGACTTCGACCGGCCAATTCAATGGGCATGTTTACGACCAGAGCGGAGCGGCTGTGGCGGGCGCCACGGTAAAGGTGGAAGACCACGCGAGCGGCTGGACACGAACGGTGCAATCCAATGGTGAGGGCCTATACGAATTCCCGCTGATTCCACCCGGAAACTACCAAATCACGGTCACTCAGGCCGGCTTCCAGGCGGCCGTGAGCCAGGGACTCCAGCTCAATGTAAACCAGATTTCTACTCAGGACTTCCACCTGCAGGTGGGAGCGCCATCGCAGACCGTGAATGTCAGTGCGTCTGCCGAGTTGCTCCAGGCGTCTTCGACCGAGTTGGGCACCGTTGTGCAACAGCGCACGGTCAGTGATCTGCCGCTCAACGGAAGAAGCTTCACGGCGCTTCTCACTCTGGCGCCCGGCGCCAACCCGGTAAACCAATCCCAAAATAGCAGCGTTGGCTACAGCGCTACATTTGGCTCCGCCGGCATCCCAGGCTCGACGTATACCTTCCCATCGGTACAGGGTCAATGGAACCGCGAGAATCTGTGGTACATCGATGGCATCATCAACGGATCCGCGATGGGCGGTTCCTATGATGTCCCACCGATCATCGATACCATCCAGGAGTTCAAAGTTCAGTCTCATAACGATCAGTCCGAGTATGGCGGGGTGTTGGGCGGAGTGGTCAACATGGTCACCAAGTCGGGCACGAATTCCTATCACGGATCGGCGTGGGACTATTTGCGCAATAACGTCCTCGACGCCCGAAATCCGTTTACAGATTTCACAAACAATCTTCCCTCACCCCCTGCGACCTTTCGGCAAAACGAGTTTGGCGGCGCTTTCGGCGGCCCCATCCGGATCCCACACCTCTACAATGGAACCAACAAGACATATTTTTACGTCTCCTACGAAGGCTGGAGGTATGCGAAGGCGGCGGGAACCAGCTACGTATCGCCCACAGAGGATGAGCTAAATGGCGATTTCACAAACGCGTCCGTGGTAACGAGTGCCGGCGCTCCGGCACTTTTGTACGACCCGAATACGACCACTGGAACCGCAGGAAACTTCACACGACAGCTGCTTGGAGGAGATGGCCTTCACGTTCCTGCCGCCCTAATCGACCCCACGGCTCAAGCCTTCCTAAAAAACTACAGCGATAAGCCTAATTTCATTCCGGCTACTGTGGGTGGAAACAATACGATTCTCAATTCCGTTGGTACTGACAATGCCAATGGATTCAGCGGACGGATTGACCAGAACATTGGAACCAAGGATTCACTGTGGTTCCGGTACAGCTATCTCAATGGATCCAATGTCGTTCCCCGATCCCATATTCTTAACAGCATCAGCAGTGCGGATAACAGAAACGCGGGCGGCGGTTGGACTCACGTCTTCTCTCCCACTTTTATCCTGGACGCGCGAGGGGGATGGTGCGGCCGCTACAATAATGAGAACGTGAGACAGCCATTAAACCCGGCTCCCTCGGGTTATGGAGGGGTCGAGTCGACCTATGGGTTTGTGGAGTTTGATTTTGCCGCGGTGCTGGGGGGAGGGGGTGTCTACAACCTCATGGGCGGCAATGGGCCAAATGTTTTATCAACCAACGCAACCAACTTCGCCGCAAACGTAACCTGGATACGTGGAAAACACCAACTGCGTTTCGGGTATGAACAGCATATCCCGGAATGGACGCAGGGGCTTACGAAGGGTGGATCTTTCGGCGGCGCCCAATTCCAGTTCTCGCCGAACGAAACCTCGGACCCGCAAAATGCCTCGGTCACTGGCAATCCGCTGGCCTCGGCGTTGCTGGGGATTCCGGACAGTGGCCGCTTTCAGTCGGAATCGAATGCATTTCGCGTGATCATGCCTGCGGCTTATATCCAGGATACCTGGAAGGTGACTCCGCGCTTAACCATCAGTGCGGGGTTTCGTTGGGACGGCGAGTCATCTCCTCACCTCGAGAAAGGGAACGCGGCAAATCTTGATCCGAACACCGGAAACTGGGAAGTCGCGGCCGGACCCGGGAAAGGTGGACAGCTGCCCCCACCCTGCGATGCGGCCAATGGAATCTTCGCTCCTTGCATCCCGTCTTCCACCCCGGCAAACGATTTGATTATTCAGCAACATGTTATTGCCTCACCGAATCCGAACCTGGGCCCCGATCCCTACTACAAAATGTTTCAGCCCCGCATCGGTGCCGCTTTCAAGTTAACTGACAGTATGGTGATCAGGGGAGGGTGGGGTTTGGTCTACGACTCTCTGGAAGGCAACCTCCAAAGTCCCAGGGATCGTCTCGAATCATGGCCCTCGAACGCTTCGCTTCCGCTTAACTTTAACGTCACAGGTCAACCTCTACAAACCATGACGACTATTGTTCCAACGCTTAGTAGCACCAACGCGCTCCCAGCCGTTCCGACACCTTGGCAGCAGTTTGGATGGTATTACGATCCCCATCTCAGACCCGCTTATTCCCAACAGTTCAACGTTGAGATACAGAAGCAATTCAGCAACAGCCTTGTCGCCTCAGTCGCTTACGTAGGGAGCGTAACCAGACACCTGCCTATTACCGGGCTCTCTAACGATTCTCCGGTGCCTGGCCAAGCCGGCGCCAATCGCCCGTTCCCTTGGGTTGGCAGCGCCATCATGGCAACCGATCGCGGCACGGCCAACTATAATTCCATGCAGGCAAAGGTGGAGAAACGCGTGGTTTCCGGCGTTGCCTTCGGGGCTGGTTGGACCTGGTCAAAGTCGTTGGACAACGGGGCGAGCGGCTTCTACGACGTTGAAAATGGTCCAGGGGGTTTTGCCGTGGTACAGAACTACAACGACCTGAGCCAGAATTACGGCACATCCGGAAACAGCCTTACTCACATCGTCTATGGGTGGGCGATCTATGAATTGCCCTTCGGGAAAGGCAAGCGTTTCATGAACAGCGGCATCGCCTCTGCCGTCCTTGGCGGTTGGCAAACAAACGTAAATTTGTCGGCGCACTCAGGGATTCCATTGACGTTCCCCGATGCTGGTATCGACCCGGCAAACATCGGGAATACCTCGGGCTTTGTTAACTATGGCAGGGCAAACCTTATTGGAGACCCAAGACTCAGCCACCCTACCTTCAGGCAGGCATTCAATACGGCGGCTTTCGCCCATCCAGTCAACCAGTACGGTGACTCCGGGCGAGGCATCATCGCGAGTACGCCATTCAGCAATTTCGACTTCTCACTCATGAAGAATATCCCTATCCGGGAAAGGCTCCGTATGCAATTCCGAGCGGAGTTCTTCAACGTATTCAACATTCAAAACTATGGTCTACCAGGGACAACCTTCGGAGGGGGCGGCTTCGGAGTAGTTAATGGCCTGGTCAGCGGAGCTACTCCCAGGCAGATTCAGTTCAGCCTGAGAGTTGAGTTCTAGCGGGTTGCCGAAACCTGCCAAGGGCCAATGTTTGCGCAGAAGCGTCGCATCAGGGCTATCCCCAAGGCCCTGATGCGATGTTTCATCTAAGGGCCGGTTGTGCAGTGAATCCGAGAGCGATAATGCGCCGGGGATGATATTTCATGAACCGTGGCTTTTATGCGACAACCTACCTAACTTGGTTGCGGTCCACGGAGTCGATGGGTGGGCAGAAGGAATTAGGAGAGGTGAAGTGCCCCATTCCTCCTGGGACCTTTCGCTGGCGAAGAGTAAAGCAGGCTCAGATACCAGGGTGCAAGCTACGTCGTCTCTAGGAGCCGCTGGGGCTGCGTTGGAGACCATCAGGTTTGAACCCGGCGACCGGAGGCATGTGTGGGGGATGATCGATGACTACTTCCGTCCCGACCGTTGTCGCGGGTGTAGATCAGAAGGACAGGGCTAGTTCTGTCGCGCTGCTGCGGGAAATGATGCGCATCAGAGAGCTCGAACAGAGATCTCTCGATTTGAGCACGGCAACCCCTCCTGAAGTGATCGGCTCAGCGCATTTGTGCGCTGGCCAGGAAGCCGTTCCGGTAGGAGCGCTTGCCGGGCTCGCCGAGGCTGACCAGATTATCGCAACCTATCGAGGGCACGGATGGGCGTTAGCGTCTGGCCTGTCGTTAACGGAAGTCTTCGGAGAGATTTGCCAGCGCAGCATCGGCGTGAACGGCGGCCGCGGTGGGTCAGCCTACATGATGGCGCCCGAGCGGCGCTTCATCGGTGAGAATTCGATCGTTGGAGCCGGGGTTCCGGTTGCCTGTGGCGTGGCGATGGCGAACGTTGCGACAGGCAATGGCAAAGTAGTTGTCGTCTCCATTGGAGACGGAGCGTTCAACCAGGGCGCTACCCACGAGGGCCTCGCATTCGCAGCCGCTCGTAGTCTGCCAGTGCTCATTATCTGTGAGAACAACGGCTGGTCAGAACTAACACCCACTTCACTCACCTTCAAAGTGGAAAGGATTGCCCAAAGAGCGAGCGGCTACGGAATCCCAGGGTTCACGATTGATGGTTCAGACCCGCTCATCGTCCGCGACAGTATCCTCCGGGCGGCCAATCGTGCCCGAGAAGGGCGAGGACCGGTATTGATTGAATGCCGGGTACCGCGCTTGTGGGGTCATTACAATCGTGACATCGAGCACTACCGTCCCAAGGAAGATCGTGATCAGGCGCGCGCTCGAGATCCTATCAGCACTTTTTCCAGCAAGCTGATTGCTGCCGGTGTGCTTACACCCGATGCCTTTCGCGAACTTGAGATCAGTGTCAAGTCCGAACTGGACGAGGTGCAAAGGATCGTACTCGGCTCTCCGCCTCCGGATGCGGCCGCTGCTGGCCGACACGTGTGGTGCGAAGCGCCTGTCCAGCCAGCCTCCACCGCCGCTTCCGAGGTACCGCAGACTAGAACAGTAAGTTACGTCCAGGCGGTCAATGAAGCTTTGTCTCGCGAACTGGCAACTCGTCCGGAAGTCCTGGTCTATGGCGAAGACGTGGGCCAGGCGGGGGGCATCTTCGGCGCATCGCGAGGTCTACAAAAGAATTTTGGTGCGGATCGGGTCTTCGACACGCCAATATCCGAAAGCGCAATTCTCGGTTCGGCGGTGGGCGCGGCTTTGATGGGAATGAAACCCATCGTAGAAATCATGTGGGGCGACTTCATGCTGGTGGCTCTCGACCAGATCGTCAACCAGGCTGCTAACGTTCGCTACATCACGGGCGGCAGGTCAGGTGCGCCGATTGTAGTCCGGACGCAACAGGGTGCAACGCCCGGTTCGTGCGCCCAGCATTCCCAATGCCTCGAAGCGCTCCTTGCCCATATTCCTGGATTGCGGATCGCGATTCCTGCAACCCCACAAGATGCTTACAGTCTATTGCGCACCGCCACAGCTTCCCCCGATCCATGCGTCATCTATGAAGCCAGGGGGCTTTATCAAACGAAGGGGGACGTGGAGTTCACGGATGTAATCGAGCCGATTGGAAGATCACGATTACATAAGCCCGGACGTGACGCGGTGATTGTTACCTGGGGAACTGCGCTGCTGATTGCCTTAGAGGCAGCCAGGCAACTGGCGGAAGGCGGTGTGGACGTAGGAGTACTCGATCTTCGCTGGCTCTGCCCCCTGGACAATGATGGACTGCAAGCGGCTGTCAGAGGCGCCTCGGGCAAGGTGATCGTACTGCACGAAGCCAATCGGACCGGTGGATTTGGCGCGGAAATCGTCGCCCGGCTCCACGAGTTCCTGGGCAACGAGATAACTCTCAAGATCGCCAGGGTCGCAACTCCCGATATGAGAATCCCTGCCTCGCCAATTCTGCAGCGTGCACTTCTCCCGACGGCCGCAAAGGTTATCGACGAAATTCGGCGTTTACGCGCGCTCACGTGACGAAAATACTGGCGTTTCGAAGAGATCATGATGGACTTTCTGGTGCACATGGAAGTCGCCCGCATAGAAGGCGGCGATAAAAGAGTAAAACAGTTGCGAGAACGAGAGGCGGCACGGAGCCGCGAGTTGGCGAAGGAGGGAATTCTCCTCCGTCTTTGGCGTGTGCCGGGGCGGCGGGAGAACTGGGGTATCTGGAGCGCTGACGATGCGGATCGGCTGCACGATGCATTGTCTTCGCTGCCCCTGTTTCGGTATCTGACGATCACCGTTCACCCTCTGGCTTCGCACCCGAACGACCCGATAAGGCTCGATCGGGCGTCGGAGGTGTCAATTTCAACGAAGTTGAGTCATGGCTAGCTCGTACGGCGGTGGTGGTTTTGGAAAATGAGGACAGTGCTCAACCATGGTCGCTATAGAAAAGCTGCATAGGTTAGATGGCAAGGTGGCCCTGGTTACAGGTGGCGACGGGGGTATCGGGGAAGCTGTAAGCCGAGGCCTGGCATGTTCGGGAGCGAAAGTTGCCATCAGCGGCCACAATGCTGCAAAAGCCGCTGCTTTCGCAGAATCGCTGAAGGCAGAAGGCCACGATACATGGGCAACTGCGTTCGAGGCCGTTTCGGTCTCTGAAACGCAGAGGATGGTAGATGAAGCCGCCGACCACTTCGGCCGTCTGGATATTCTCGTGAACTGCGTCGGTTTGAACCGCGAGGAAAGGGCAGAAGAAGTCACCGAAGCGATGTTCGACTACGTCTGCAACGTCAACCTCAAGAGCGCCATGTTCCAGGCACAGGCAGCGGCGCGCCATATGATCCGGCAAGGAAACGGCGGTAAACAGGTCCACGTTGGCTCGGTGCGCTCGCTTCTCGCCTTGCGTGGGCGCGGGTATGCGGCTTACTGTGCGGCTAAAGGCGGCTTGATTACTTTGTGCCGGCAATTGTCGGCCGAGTGGGCACCCAACGGAATCAATGTGAACGTGGTCGCCCCCACCTTCATCCGGACCGAACAGGTAGCGAAGATGTTGGCAGACACTGCGTTCTATTCAAGTCTCATCTCACGAATACCGCTGGGACGAATTGGCGAACCAGAGGACGTTATGGGCGCGGTGCTTTTCTTAGTATCGCCGGCGTCGAATTTTATTACCGGACACACGCTCTTTTTGGACGGGGGCCTTACTGCGACGCAGTAAGGGACGCAAGAAGTAAAAGGGGACATGGCTTCATGGCTCGCACACTGATCGATCTAAGCATGCCGGTGCACAACGAAATGATAACGTTTCCGCGCGTCGTGCGCCCCGCCCTGCTCATGTTCGAAACCTGGCAGGCTTTTGCCGAGCGGATCGGAGCGACGAAGTACGGCGTCGATTCGCTCACGGCGCACTACATGGTGGTGATCGGTGATCATATCGGCACCCACATGGACTCGCTGCGTCACATGCGCGAAAACGGCCCAGGGCCTGAAGCAGTTCCGCTCGAATATTGCTATGGGGAGGGCGTATGCCTGGACTTCCGTCATCTTCCTAAAGGCGCGGGTATCAGTGTCCAGGACATGAAAGACGCGCTGGCCAAGATCAAATACACGCTCAAACCCTTGGATATCGTATTAATCCACACCGGCGCGGGGAAGATTCAGGACAGCGAGAAATACCTTACAGATCACGTTGGGATGACGGGGGAATCGACCAACTGGCTGCTTGACCAGGGTATCAAGATGACAGGGATCGACGCGGTTACC
>Ga0193726_1000847_pt1 | contig 27884 bp, 29 predicted proteins | sample H2c1metaG_FD_144928 | JGI IMG/M metagenome (GOLD analysis project Ga0193726, IMG submission 144928) | Soil microbial communities from a riparian zone of the East river system, Colorado, United States - H2c1 | ecosystem: Environmental > Terrestrial > Soil > Riparian zone | place: USA: East River...
CGTCGACAACTGCTACCCCGGCTGCTGCCCACTTGCGCTTGACCGAGAAACCTCAACCTCGACCTGATCACCACCACTTGAAAGGTCGTTCCATATCAGTTTACTCGAAGCGCGGCGGTCAGTTCCTCCGCCAGGACCGCGACCAGTTCCGCGGTCGGCAGCGCCCGAGCGAGCGGCGCTCCCTGCCCCGCCCATTGCGCACCGTATCCCGGCTCATGCGCAGATTTGGCGGCGGCGTTGAGCGCTTTGGCGGCAGCATAGGCAATCGGGTAGGACGGAACTTGGCGCGGCGGAATGCCCGTGCCCAGGATCGTGAATCGATTCGGCAGACAGCGGGCCGGCCGGCCGGAAATCACTCGTGTCACGACGGTGTGATTCGCCGCCTCGCCGGCCAGGGTCTCTCGGTAACCGGCATCGGCGTCCGACTCGGCACAGGCGATGAAGGCCGTTCCCAACTGCGCGGCGCTCGCGCCCAGACGCAGCGCCGCGGCGATGCCGGCACCATCCATGATGCCGCCGGCGGCGATGACCGGAATCTTGAGTTGGCGCACCAGAACACGCGTCAGCGCCATGGTTCCGAGACAGTCGTCTTCTGCATCGGGATCGAACACACCGCGGTGACCACCGGCCTCATAGCCTTGCGCCACGACGGCATTCACGCCCGCCTTTTCGACGGCACGAGCCTCCGCGATATTCGTCGCGCACGCCAGCAGCACCATGCCCCGCTCGCGCAGCGCGCGCATACGTTCCGCCGAGGGCAGTCCAAAGTGAAAACTCACGACTTGCGGCTGGCTCTCCAGCAGCGCCGACAGCATCGCATCGTCTACCATGAAACTCCGATAAATCTCGCTCAACCCCGGGGGCGGCTTGGCGCCGAACCGCTCGAAGTGCGGGCGCAAGGTGTCGAGCCACGCGGCCTCGAGCGCCGGGTCGGCCGTTGCAGGCTGGTGGCAGAAGACATTGACATTCAGCGAGCGTTGGGACCGCTCGCGGACCGCTGCGATCATCCGGCGCGCCCCGTCGGCATCGGTGGCCCCGACGCCAATCGACCCGAGCGCACCGGCATTGGATACCGCCGCGGCCATGGCGGGCGTGGACACGCCGGCCATCGGCGCTTGAATGATCGGCAGATTGATTCCCAGGGACTCGAGCAGTGTCATCGGCCGGCTCCCGCGGGAGACCCCAGCGTCAGTTCTGATCGCCCGAATTGGCCGTGAAACGCACCGTCTCCAAGTTCAGTTTCTCGCGGGCGCTGCGCACATCGGAGGCCGAAACCGCCGCCGCGTGATTGCCCCAGCTGTTGCGGATGTAGGTCGAGACATCGGCGATCTCTTGGTCCGTCAGCTTCCACGCGAAGCTCGGCATGGTCAGCGGCGAAGGTCGGCTGGGGCTGGTACCGATGCGGCCACCGGCGAGAATCAAGTGCTCGAGTCCGATCGGATCCGCCTGTTGGAGCGCGGCGTTGGGTCCCAACGGGGGAAAGTACCGCGGCTGTCCGACGCCGTTTTCGAGATGACACGATGCGCAGGCATCCGAATAGATTTCAGCGCCGCGGCGCATCGCGGCAAGGTCCGGTTGCTCCGGCGTCTTGTTCGGGCTCGCGGCTTGCGCCTTCAGGTACACGGCCATCGCGTGGCGATCGGCATCGTTCATCAGGGAGGTGGAATAGGTGATCACATCCGCCATGGCGCCGCCGGCGCCCGCATGGGCATTGCGTCCGGTCCGAAGGTATTCAGTGACATCGTCGACGCTCCAATTGCCGAGACCGGTGCGAGTGTTGGCGGTGAGGTCCGGCGCCACCCAGTTTTCGAGGGTGCCTCCCTGGAGCTGCCGGTCGGATTTGTCGGCGCCGAAGCTGTTCTTGGGCGTATGGCAGCCGCCGCAGTGGCCGAAGCCATTGACGAGATACGCACCGCGATTCCATTCAGGCGACTGGGCGGCATCGGCCTTGAAGTCGTGAGAGTTGAAGTACAGAAGATTCCAGCCCTTGACCATGGTGCGAAAGTTCAACGGAAAGTGCAGGTCGTTGTCGGGCGGAGTATATTTGACCGCCGGCGTGGTCTTGAGAAAGGCGAGAATTGCATCGTCGTCTTCGCGGCTCACGAGCCGGAACCAGGGATAGGGAAACGCCGGGTAGAGATTCTTGCCCTCATCATCGATCCCATCGTGCATGGCGCGATAGAACTGATCACCGGTCCAATTGCCGATGCCGGTCTCTTTGTCGGAGGTGATATTGGGCGAATAGATCACTCCAAACGGGGTCTTGAGCCCGAGCCCGCCGGCCAGGGGCTCGCCGCCCTCGCGCAGATGGCATGACATGCAGTCTCCCGCCGCCACCAGGTATTGGCCGCGGCGCAGCTGCGCGGCGTTGGGGGTCGAATCGGCAATCGGCTGCGTCAGCAGTTGCGTGGGCAGGACCCCGGCGGTGACAGGATGTGCGGGGAGGCTGGGTGAGCCTTGGCTCATCGCCAGCCGCGCCAATCCCAGAAGCGCAATAGTCGCTCCGACGCCGAAGACCCTGGGCCGCAGATGAGGGGAACGCTGCATGGCTTATGCCTGCACCAGCGGGCCGGGGTTCTTCAAATAACGCGCCCTGATTTCATGAGCGGCGTGATAGGCGAGCGCCGCCACGGTACCCGTGGGGTTGTAGCCGGCATTCTGCGGGAAGGCGCCGGCGCCCATGGAAAACACATTCGGTACATCCCAAGACTGCAGGTACTTGTTGACGACGCTGTTTTTCGGAGTGTCGCCCATGATGGCGCCGCCCGTATTGTGCGTGGTCTGGTACGGCGTGATGCTGAAGGAGCCGGTGCGCCGGTTGAGTTTGATCTCGCGCGGGTTCATGGCTCGCGCGACCTCGGCCGCACGGTCGGTCAGGTAATCCGACATCTTGTGCTCGTTCTCCGAGAAATCAAACGTCATGCGCAGCATCGGACGGCCATGAATGTCGCGATATGTGGGATCCAGATCCAGGTAGTTGCCGCGGTGGCTCATGCAGGAGCCATGAACGCTCAAGGAGAATGACCGAAGGTAGTTCTTCGCCGCCGCGTGCTTCCACTCGAGACCCCACGCCGGGGTGCCCTGAGGCGTATAGATCATTTCAATCGGACGGCCGCCCGTGACCATGCCCGCGATGTAGGCGCCGCCGATGAAGCCGAGACCCGAGTGATCGAAGTTGTCGCCGTTGAAGTCATCGATCACGGTCGCCAAAGAGCCTGCGCCGATGAACGGATTCAAGATCTTGTCGTCAAAAAAGACATTCACGGACGACATGGTCTGATAGGCGTAGTTCTTGCCGACGACGCCGTCGCCGGTCTTGGGATCGTACGGTTTGCCGATGCCTGACAGCAGCAGCAGGCGGACATTCTGCAAAACATAGGCGGAAAGGATCACCATTTCCGCGGGCTGGAAAAACTCCTCGCCCGCACTGTTGACGTAGGTGACGCCGGTGGCCCGCTTGCGGTCGGGCGTCAACTCCACGCGCAGGACTTCACATTCGGTCTTCAGCGTGAAATTTCCCTTGGTCATCAAGGACGGCAGAATCGTCGTCTGCGGGCTCGCCTTGGAGTAATTGCCGCAGCCGAATTTTTCGCAGAAGCCGCAGTAGGTGCAGGCGCCGAGCTGCGCGCCGAGCGGATTGGTATAAGCCTGCGAGAGATTGCCGGTCGGATGCGGGAAGGGATGGCGGCCCATCTCAGCCGCGGCCTTGCCGAATAGCGTCGGTGCGTAGGTTTGGATCATGGGCGGCGTCGGATATTCATCCGACCGTGGACCCTCGAAAGGATTGCCGCCGGGCTGGATCACTCCTTTGAGATTGCCCGCCTTGCCGCTGGTGCCGCACAGCTTGTCGAACTGATCATAGTAGGGTTCGAGTTCGTCGTAGGTCGTACCCCAGTCTTGAACGCTGAGATCATAGTCCGTCACGGACTTTTTGCCGTAGCGCTGCTGGTTGTGGCTCTTGGTCAGAAAATCAGAAGGCAGGAATCGCCAGATCTGGCCGTTCCAGTGAACACCCCCGCTGCCGACGCCCGTGCCGAGCAGGAATGCCCCCAAGCGGCGCATCGGCAGCGCCTCCTGATTGACGTTGTTGCGGATGGTCAAGGTGTCGTCCGCGACGTTCTGGAACAAATGATGCCGCCACATGTAGCGCAGCTCGTCCTGCGCGAACCCGGTGGCGAAATCCGTCGCGGTGTCGCGCCATGGGCCGCGCTCGAGCGCCAGTACATTGAGGCCGGCCTCGCACAGTTCCTGCCCCATGATGGCGCCGGTCCATCCGAATCCCACCAGCACTGCGTCGACGGGCTTGAGTGTCGTTGCCATGGGATCAAGTCTCCCGCCAGCCGGGACGGCCCTTGAAACCCACGGTGGGGTAAGGTACGCGCTCGCCGTGGCGGGGCACCCATTCCTTGTAGTCGTAGTGAGCTCCCGGAAAACCAATCATTTTCCAAGCGCCCATATCTTTGTTGCCGCCGTAAATCGGATCGGAGAAATACCCTTCCTTGGTGTTCTGCAGCAGCATGGCAAAAAAAGACTTACTATCGACGCTGTCGTCGAGTTTGATCTCGCCGCTCTCGAGTCCCTTCAGCACCTTGTCTTGATCCGCCGCCGCGAGCTTACTGAAGGCAGCGCCGTTGAAATTCGCAGCCGTGTACTTGTCGATCGCCGCAATGGCGGCGCGGTACAGTTGCGCGGGGCTGAATCGGGATTGATAGCCTTGTTCGGGGGTGCCCTTGGGCCAAGGTCCACCCAGAAAATAGTGGTCGCCCTGCCCGAACTTCCCGGCAAGCTGCCGATCGAGAAAGAACGGCACATTCGCTTCCACCGCGCCGGGCCCGACAGGATCATTGGGAATGAGCCGTCCCACCGCGGCCTCGATGAACACCGCTTCGGGCGCTGTAAAAAATACAAGTCCGGTGCCCGACACCCCCGGCGGCGCGTCGGCCGTGCCCTCCTGCCAGGGAACCGAGCCGCGAATGGTTTGTGAGGGGCCGCCCAGTTCGCCGTCGCGCACCGCAGCCGCCGCACCGCCTATTCCAACGGCGGCGCTACCCAGCAGGAAGCGGCGGCGATCCCAATGTTTCTCCATGGCGATTTCCTCCGAAGAGTTCGCGTCAATATATCCTTGCTCATGAACTCATGCTAGAGAGAGTCCGCGATAAGCGGATGCTTCGTCGCCGTCCATTCCCTTCATCATTGCTGCTATCGAAAGGCCAACAATCATGAGCTGGCGAAGCCGCCTCGTTCACTGTCTGGGGATGTTTGCATTGCTGCTGCCCAGCCTGAGTTCTTCTCTAGGGGACCCGGCTTCCGTTGCACCGCTGGAAGTCCTCGTTCTCGGCTCAGGGGGTCCCGGAGCCACCGGGCGCGCCGCCTCGAGTTATCTGGTTTTCACCGACGGTAGTCCGCGAATACTCGTGGACGCCGGCCCGGGATCGTTTGCCCGGCTCGGTGAAGCCAGAGTATCCCTGGCGGCCACCGACATCGTTCTGCTGACCCATTTGCACATCGATCACGCCGGCGAATTGCCGGGGCTGTTCAAGGCGCGCGCGGTGTCGAGCTCCGGTCCCATCATCTTCAATATCTGGGGCCCCGAGGGTTCTCCGGGCGGGCCCGAGGGCGCCTACTTTCCGTCCACCAGTCGGTTTCTTCAGCTGCTGTTCGGACCGAACGGCGCATTCGCTTATTTGCGCGACTTCTCGGCTCCGATGACCCTCCACGCACACGATGTACCGGTGCATTCCGCCGTGAACCCGAGTCCGCAGGTGATTCTCAAACAGGGACCTCTCAGCATTGCGGCGATTGCCGGCCATCATGGCGATGCGCCCGCGGTCATCTACCGGATTGAGTACCGCGGCAAGAGCGTCACCTTCTCCGGCGACATCGATGCCGCGGGACTGGCGAACTTGCGGGGCATCGCGAAGGACAGCGATCTTCTGATCTTTAGTAGCGCCGTTCTCGACCCGCCGGATTCTCCCGCGGTGCTCTACACTCTGCACACCCCGCCGCATGCCATCGGCGAGCTTGCGCAGGAAGCCGGCGTCAAGCGGCTGTTGTTGAGCCACCTGTCGCCCGCCACCGAAGACAAGCACGATCTCGTGTTGAAGTCGATCCAGCAACATTTCACCGGCCCCGTGACCCGGGCGGAAGACGGAGAGCGTGTGCGGCCATGATGGCGGCGAAAACAGGCCGAACACGGCGCTGCATGCTAATCTGCGGCATTGATGGCGAAGCTAGGAGCAGCGATTGAGAGTCTTCGTACTGATGACCTTGGCGTGCCTGTCGGCCTGTGGTTGGTTCTCGAAGAAGACGCCGGTACCGGATCCCACCCAGATCATCGTGACCGGCGCTCCGTTGGGTTCGATCGTCTTCGTCGATGGCACCCAGGCTGCGCAAGCGACCTCGGCGAACGACCACCCGCAGGTTCTAGACGTGGCGCCCGGCCCCCACAAAGTTGAAATTCATGTCGGCGACAAGGTGGTTTATCGCGAGGACACCTATGTGGGACTCAGCGAGCACCGCATCGTCCGCGTGCTATCGGGATTGAACCAGTAGTCGCGGTCCGATCATAAAAGAGCGTTGAGCGAGAGCGGAAAATCAGCAACCTTCTTCTGCCGGCGGTAAAGCCACAACAGAAGCGCCAGCACCGAGCCGCCCGGCAGAACCAGTTCAATCGCCGCATAAGGAGCCAGGTCCCGTAGTTTCGCCACCAGGGCGGCTGCGTAGGCGTTTAGTTTCTTCATCATGATCGTCTCGCTAAATTATCCAAGTCATACCTAATGACGAATGCGCTGGCCGGGAATCGACACCGCCGGGAAAATATCTTGCGGATAGGTGCGATCGAGGATCCCCGGCATCGAGTCAACCCGTCAGCATCGCAAACTGAAGAACGAGAACCGAAGCGGCCGTGGCCGTAACCGCCAGCAGCGCCTCCGCCAGCCGGACGGCAAGTATTTCGCGTGTCATGTGTTTTCTCCGTTGAGTAAATCGATCTAACGGAGAACAGCTTGCGCCGTTGGCCGAGGCACAACAAACGCAATACCTGACATCGAGTTAAGAAAAGCTTAAGGGAAGGGCCGTAACGTTGGCGCCCTTATCCCGCCAATCGCTCGAATGCCGTCGCTATCTGCATCCAGGTCGCCGTTGCAGCGAATGGAACGGTCAACAGCTGCTGCGCAAGCAGGATGAGTCCGCCGTAGATATAGACCGGATGCGGCTTTCCCAGGGTGCGCCAGTCGCGCAACATGGCGACGACGAGAAACAGATCTGCCACCAGCGCCGGCGGGATGGACACGAACGGCGGCGGCGGCGAGTCGCCGGCTCCGGGCGGTGCAAACAGCGTGATGAATACCCGCGCTATTGCCGGGGTCATCATCCCGATCATCAGCAGCATCATCCAGCGCTTGTGGATCTGCGGCCGGCGCGAATTGGCGATGGCCATGGCGAAGAAGCCCGCCATCAGCGGCCAGGCGCACAGCGCGACGGCGGAAAATCGGCGCGCCGCATCGCCCATTCCCCGCGCGTCCGCGCCCTTGATGATGGCCATCTGCCCCACCAACACCGAGCACAGTACAAAGCTGAATAGCGAGATTCCGGCCAATCCCCAATTGCGATGGTCCATGGTGCGCCCGGCGGCGACGAGCGCCGTCTGCAGCAGGTAGAAGCAGACCCAGCTGAACAGCAGGAAACCATGAACGTGAATGATGGCCGGCCCGTGAAAATTGCCCGCCGCGATCTTCGCCCAGTAGGTGGGAGCAAATCCGCCGAATGCGACCACCAGAAAGGCGATTGCCATCCAAAGGTAAAAATATCGGCCTTCGCTGCGAATTCCCGTTGCATCGGCGGTGGTGGCGTTCATTCCTCGGTCCTTATAGTTATTGCTTTGCGGCGATCATACCCATTTCGCGGGCCCCTGCCAGCCTGCGGGTGTATAATCGCAGCAGCCCTGGAGGTGTTTCATGATCACTTACCTGCGCACCGCAAGTGCAATCGCCGCCGTACTCGTGCTCACCGCCTGTGCGGCAAATACGAGCGTAAAGCCAGCTCCTGCAGCAACCGCCGCGCTGATGCAAAACCCCGCTTGTTCGCCTCAAGGCTCAGCTCGGGTCGCGGCCAACCCTGCGAATTGCCCGGGAATTGACCGTTCCTATTCGAGCGACGACATCACCCGAACCGGCGCGACCACGACCGGCGACGCGCTGCGCCTCCTCGATCCTGCAATCACGGTACATCACTAACTGCCGCTTCCCGAGTACCGGCTCGGTTGTCGGGGCTCCACGCAAAAGATGATGAGGATGAGCCAGCCGATCACCGGTAGGAAGTATAAAAGCTGCCACCATCCGCTGCGATCGGTATCGTGAAGCCGCCGCGCCGTCACGGCAATGCTGGGTAACAATGTCGCGAGCGAAAAAGCCCCGGACAGGCTGTAGCTCAACGATCGCAGAGCCAGCGCCGCAATGGAGGTGAAGAGTACCCACCACCAAAACTCCGGCCTCGACGCGCAGCCGTCGAAATCGGCATATTTTGAGAAGCAAATCTTCACCGCGTCCATGAAACTCATATATCACCCTCCGCTCGGTTGTCGGTTCAAGCAGGCGGCTCGATCTTGGTGGTGTACTTGATTCGCTCCATTGAAAACAGAGCGCTCACGTCGGCGAGGCCGGGCACTTTGGTGATCAGTTGCTTGTAGATGCGGTCGTAGCCCGCAATGTCCGCCACGATCACCTTGAGCATGTAATCGATGTCGCCGCCCATGCGGTGGCATTCCGCAATCTCGGGAATCGAGCGGATCGCGGCCGCAAAGCGCTTCACCCATTCCGCCGTATGCTCGCGGATCTTGATTCGCACGAACACGGTCACGTTGAGCCCGACCTTGTCGGGATCGAGTACGGCAACGCGCGCGCGAATGATGCCCTCGGATTCCATTCGCTTGATGCGCCGCCAGCAGGGGTTGACCGACAACCCGACACGGGCCGCGATATCTTGAAGCGGCAGGGAGGCATCGTCCTGCAGTAAGGACAACAATTGCCGGTCTATCGAATCCATCGACAGAAAATAGCATAAAATTCTAATTTATTGAATATTTGAAGAAATATATGGGAGCCTTTTCTACTCCATTGGATTTATTCTCGAGACTGGCCAGTTCCAAATGGGGGCGTTCTCATGTCTTTGTTCCGCAGCCTGTTCATGGAACACCCAGCGTCGGTCGACGAAACCTATTCAGAACATTTCATCAGCGCGCTGACTTTCGGAGCAAAGATGATCATCGCCGGCATCGCGTGCATGGTCCACGGACTATTGCCTGCCGTGTTCGTCACCCGGGGCAGCGACACGATCTGCGCGCTGCATGAGCGGATGGTGGTGAAGCGCCGCAGAGGCAGCCGCACCACCAGCTGAGTCGTCAGAGCCTCACTTGAACTTCACGCGCGCTTCGACTCCGGCGGTCAGCGGCCGATTGACCACGAAATGTGGCTCACCGGGAATTTCGGCGCCGATCATGACGGCGTCTGACAGGTTTGCGTGCTCGTTGGTGAGATTCTTGACGAACAGCGCGACCTCGTAGATGTCGTTGCGGCCGCCGAGCCGGAGGTCGCCGATGTTGTAAGCCGGCCGATAGAGCGGCGTCACCTGGGTATTGACGGAATAGCTGCCACTGACGTGGCTGTAGTCGAGGCGCGTAAATCCGCTCCAGTTCCCGGTCAAGTGCCGCTCGTACTCGACGTTGCTCGCGACCGTGAGCTCCGGCACATTGTAGACGGGGCTACCCACTGTTTGCGGACTGCCGGCTCCTTGCTGAGTAATACGGGCATTCGTGTAGCCGAGTCCGAGGCCGAGCGTGAGCTCCGGAATCGGGCGCCCGCTGAATTCGAGCTCGAAGCCGGTGCTGCGCGCGGCACCTGAATTGCCCGTGATGCCATAGCCGCACAGCGGGAGTGAAATCTGCTGCTGAATGTTGCTCCAGTCGATCAAGAAGCCTGCACCGTTCAGCGTGAAGCGCCGCTCCGCGAAACTCGACTTGAAGCCGACCTCATAGCTCCAGAGGTCGTCGGACTTGAAGGTGGTTACCTGGGAGGCGGTCAAGCCGGCGTTCGCGAGATCCTTGTCGCAGCCGATCGGCGGCGGCCCGGCCGGCAGTGCGATGTTGTTGCCACCCTCGCGAAAGCCCTTGGCCCCGCTGGCGTACACCAACAGATCGGGCGTCACCTTGTATTCCAACAGATACCGGGGGGTGACGCCGCTCTCGGTCGTTGACGGCGCGAGATAGGTGGTCGGGGTGAAGCCATAGAACGCCCCGTTCGTGAACTGGTGGAATGTGGCGATGTCGCGATACCAACGTACCCCGGCCGTCGCCTTGAGATTGGGGAGTATGTCGTACGATGCGTCCCCGTAAACGGCTTCCTCCGTGGCTTTGCGCGAGTCGATGAAGGACAGGATGAGATCATTCGGGGAGCCGGTGGCCGCGGCGAATCCCGGCGTGTTCCACTCGTAGTCTCGCGGACGCGTGCTGTCGGAGTAGAAAGCCCCGACGATCGTCTGGAAGGGTCCGGAGAATGTGGACGCGAAGCGCACCTCCTGCACAAACCGCCGCAGATCGATCTCACGCGTAATGGGCGATGCCAGCGGAGTCGTAAAACCGAAGGCATACGCGGTAAAGTCGGTGTCGTCCTCGGTCTCGAACGTCTTGCGATCGAAGTAAGCGGTCGAGGAGACGAAGGTGCCGAACGGCGCCGTATAGTTGATGGTGAGGCTGTCGAGCCACCACTTGTCCGTGCCTCCCTCCGCGACGTTGAACACTTGCCGCTGCAGGAGATTGTCGGCATTGCCGAGTGCATAGGGGACCCCCTTCTCGACGGTCTCCTGGTACATGACTCGTGGGGTGATCGCAAGTCCTTCCGTAGGTTCCCATCGGAGGGCGATCTGGCCGCCGTAGTACTCCAAGCTGCCGAGGTCGTGGAGCACCGAGGTCGGCGGTGCGTCCTCGGGACCCAAGCCCTTGTCGAAAAACCCGCTGTCGAACTGGTAGAACCCACTGGCCCGCACGGCGAGGGTATTGTCGATGAGCGGCAGATTGACGTCGCCCTCCGCCAATCCATTCGCGGACCCGTGTTCGGTGCCGGACGTGCTGACATGCATTTGTCCGCTGAACGCGCTGGCGTTCGGCTGCGCGGTAATGATGCGGACCGTGCCGCCCATCGATTCCGCACCGTAGAGGGTGCCCTGCGGGCCGCGCAGCACTTCGATGCGCGCCACGTCGACGATGTGAGGATCGAGAGTCTCGAGCACCGGGATATCGTCGATGTAGAAGCCGGTAGTATTCGAACCCTGGATCCCACGCAGCGCGATGCCGCGGGCCGCGAGTGACCCATCGGCGGAATCGATCGCGAAAGACAGATTCGGAATGGAATTTCCGTAGTCGAAGAACTGCTCTACCCCTTTTGACTCCAGTTGCTCCGTCGTCAAGGCGGTGATGCTGAGGCCGACGTTCTGTAGATCCTCGGAACGCTTGGTCGCGGTGACGACAATTTCTTGCAGCGCGTCACCGCCTGCAGCGGCTGCCGTATCAGCGGCGGCCATCCCTGCTCTGAACGGCGCGGCGCCGAGCGCGGCAACGGCAAGAGCTAGCGTGATCGAAGTCGGCACGACAGATCGAATTATCCCCACCCGGATTCTCCCAATGGCGTTTTATACGTCGCACGTCGGGCGTGCGATCGTTGGATCGGCAAGTCGATCTGATATTAGGGAGTTTGGCCGAGGGCAAAGCATGCAACTCGACGGAAAAAGCATGTTTTCGGACGTACTTTCGCCGGGCCTAGCGGGCTTCAACCTTGGCGAGGAACTGCAATACGTTATGCCACGCGTCGTAGGAGCCCTCGCAGTTTGCATTCGGCAGGCCGCCCGTGGCCTCGAAATCCTTGGCAACGGGATGGAAAAAGAACGCTGACAGCGGGCCGCCGCTGCCGATACGCGAGACAAAGTGGCCGGCGCCGGGATAGATGTGCATCTCGATCATGTCGGATTTGCCGTGGGCGGCAAGCCGCCGGCGTATCTGCTCCGCGCCGATGAAGGAGGGCCACATCTCGTCGGCGCCGCCGCCGATGGCCAATACCGGACCATTCATTCTCTCGAAGGGAATGCCGAACGTCGAGGAAATGGACGGGTCGCTCCAGGTCTTGAGGTAGTACGGTGTCCCCACGAAGCCCGGGGGCTCAGTCGAGTGCGCGGCGTCGCCGGCGTTGTTCGAGTCGGTCTCGCCCCGATCGGCCGGGAGGGGCTTGCCGTCGTAGGTCCAGGCGGCCTCCACCTCGGTGATGCCCGGGCCGAACGCGCCATTGGTCAGGTGCGAGGGCACCAAGACCACGGCGGCCGAGAAATCCTGCGGAAAGTAGCTGGCCGCCAATCCCGCCGCCTCGGATCCCCGCGACGTGCCCATCACCGCGACCCGATGCGCGCCGGTCCGCTGCTTGAGCCACTGTGCCGCAGCGCGAAACGATTCGAGCGGGATGCCGCGGAGCGTCGACGGCAAATCCTTGTAGGCGAAGATCCCCTGGGCCAGCGCGGGATGACCGTGACTTGCCAGCAGCGCCGCCTGAGTTTGCGGCAAACCCCCGCCGGACCCTGCCAGAACGACGACAGGCACCTTCTGCGGCACTTGCGCGGGCGACGGATAGAACAAACCGCGCACCCCTCCGGCTGCAGTGACCTCCTCCGGTACGATAGTCGCCGCATAGCTGCGCGTCGCCGTGGCGGTGGCAATCGTGCTGCCGTCGACGCTGGCGGTGAGAGCCACGGTGTAGAGCGCGGCGGCGTCGAGGCTGGGCGCCGTGCCAAGCTCGGGGTGCTTCGGCAGTTGCGCGACATAGGTTTGCAGCTGCTCGGGGGCCACCGGCAACGCCGAGCACCACAGGCCATGCGGACTGACGCCCTGATAGCTTCCTCCCAACGAGGGAGCAGCATCGAGGTCCACCCGTCCATTCGCATCCGCAAGATAGATGCCCACGGCCGTCCAGCTGCGTCCGTGAGCATCCGGCCGTTGTGCGCTCAGCTTCACCCGCGAGCCCGGCAGAACGTGTTCGATCACCACGTGAAACGGCGCATCCATCAAACCGGACTGCGGCGTCACGCTGAGCTCGGGACGATCCGCCGCGCCCGCTGCGGCCACGGCGCCGCACGCGGCCAATGCCAGTGCCGCCCTCGCCATGACCCTCGCCATGACCCTGTCCATGGGGTCGGCTACCAAACCGGCGCCATGGAGGAGCCGGTCTCTTGATAGTCCGGGATACGGCTGTGATCCAGACGCAGCGCCGTTCGATCGATGACGGCGCCTTCCTTGATGACGACAACGATGCGGCGGGTGTCGCTGATGCGTTGGTCGGGGCTGCCGTCGACGATCACGAGATTGGCCAGTTTGCCGGCCTCCAATGTCCCCCATTCGTCGGCGGCGTTGACGATCGCGGCCGCATTCTTGGTCGCCGCCGTGATCGCCTGCAGCGGCGTCAACCCCGACTCGACCAATAGCTCGAGCTCGCGATGCAGGCCCTCGCCCTGGAAATCACCCGGGTAGACGGCGTCGGTGCCGGCCGCGAACAAGATCCCCGCATCGCGCAACCGCGGTACGTTGCTCTCCGCCCCCTTCAGATCCACATGCATGGTGTAGTCGCTCTTGGCGGCCAGTTGTTCAGCGCTCAAGCCCGCATACTGCTTGCGCAGCGCATCCAGCGCGCGCTTCGGCGTCGTATCGGCGATCAGCGGGTTATCGAGAAATGTCAGGTCCGCAAAACGACGCCCAAGGCTGGACTCCTGCACCGCCAGCGTGGAAATGAGAAACACGTTGTGCGCTTTGATGGTCGCAATCGTCTCGTCGCTGATGCGTTTGGATGGAAAATGCGCGAACCCCGCGATACCCTCCTGTGCAATATCGGCCGAGCCGTTGCGCCGCCACTGATCGATGATGGTGCGCACATTGTGCTTCTTGGCTTCTGCGGAAATTGAATGGACCAATTGATCCGACAGACCGACGTAAAGCTTGATGAAATCGACTTTCTCGCCCGCCAGCGATTCGACGATGCGCGGAACCTGATCCTTCGATGCAATGGACATCGACAGCGCCGGCCACACCGGATCGGCTCCATCGAGAATCGGGCCGACGCAATAGATGCGCGGCCCGAGCACCAACCCCGAGCGCACCGCCGACCGCAGCTGCAGTACGAAGGGCTCCACATTGCCGGTGTCCATGACGGTGGTCACGCCGGCGTACAGCAAAGCGTTCAGGTATTTCTGATATCCGAGAATATCGAGGCCGACGCCGTCGATCCCGCCGAGCAGATGCACGTGCATGTCCGCGAGCCCCGGAATCACCGTGCCGCCCTTGCCGTCGATGCGCCGGCTGCCTGCCGGCGCGTGGACATCCGTGGAACTGCCGATGGCGACGATCCGCCGACCGTCGGCGACGATGGTTCCATGCTCGATGGGGGCGCCGCCGTTGCCGTCGATGATTCTGACGTTGGTGATGGCGATCGGACTTGCACCCGCCCACGTCGCCGCCAATCCAAGCAGGGCCGCACAGGTGTCGTTGAGAATCGACCACCGCTCGCTTTGCATGACTTCCCCCTTCAAGGCCGGCCCGGATCGCTCGCGGATGATAGCGACAGACCGCGGCCGCCATGAGCGTGCTTTTTCTGTTTCAGTCGGATCTCATTACTATTATGTCGATTCGCATTAATAGCGCGCCCGGTCCCGGGAGGTCATGCTGCGCGGCAGCTTGCCGTAGAATTTCTTGAATGCGGACGTGAAATTGGCCGGGTAGTCGTAGCCCACCTCATAGGCCACTTCCGCGATTCCGTAGTTGCCGTTCAGCAGCAAATCCGCCGCGCGCTCCATCCGGCACTTGGTGATGTAGCCATAAATGGTGAGTTTCGTGACTTCGCGGAAGCCCGCCTTGAGCTTGGTCTGATTCAGCCCCACCATTCGCGCCAGCTCCGGAATCTTCGGCGGATTCCGGTAGTGCTGAGTCAGATAGTCGCGCGCCTCGTAGATGCCGTTGACATCGCGGGGACGGATGCCGGTGGGTGCCCGGTTCATCATTGCACGGTTGCTGAATTCGCCGATGACCTGCAAAAGGATCTCGGTGCTCAATGCCTCCAAGTACCGCCCGCGCAAGGCCGGCATCATGTTGTGGCGCGACTCGACCATCAGCTGAACCGCATGCATGAGACTCGTGTCCAGCGACAGTCTCTGGTTCTCGACCTCCGGGTTGCGTGCAAATAGCTTGCTCAGCGGCGGCGGCACTTCGCTGGATTTCAACCCGAAATCGCGCGTCAAGACGGCCGGCCGGCAGTGCAGTACGACCATTCGAATCGGCTGCGCGGCAAGAATGTAATAGCCGCCGCGGCTGGCGCCCGGCGAGATATAGAGCAGAGCCTCCGGAGCTTGGGCAATGATTTCCCCCGACGCCGAGCGCAGCGTGCCGGTCAACAGCAGGCGCAGCTTGAAAAAACCGCTGCCCTCGACGCGAACCCAGGTGTCTTTGCGATATTGCGCATCGGTGATGGAGAGCAGGAAGCCGTCCGAGATTTTGAAAAAATCCCAATACCCGTTATCCTCCTGCTCGTTGAGGAAATGCCGCATTCCGCGCGTCGCCCAATGTTGCGGGCGCTGAGTACCTCCCAATGTCAGCGGCGGCATCCCTCCGGATTCCGTCGTCAGCGTATCTCCGAGGAGTTGTTCGATATCCTGTTGCAGCATCCCCACCAGCGGCTGACGGGCGACCAGCATGTCATCGAGCGGTTCGGCGGAACGTGCGATTTTCGATTTGCGTGCGGCCATGTCCTATTCCAGCACGGAGGCGCGGTTGAGTACACGTGAAAAGTCCGGCCAGAGCCGTCGGATCGCAGTAGTGAGACGTCGTCCCCCATGTTTGCTCGAAAGTCCGTCCTGCTACCCTCCTCCAAAATTGCCTGTCCAGTAGCACCTATATGAATGCTGACGATCCGGTATCGCGAAAATCCTTGGAAGCCATGCTGGCGGACAGTCCCTTCCAGCAATTGCTCGGCTTGCGCCTGGATGCGTTCGACGTGGCCGCGCAGACCATCACGATCCGCTCAGTCTACGGACCCAACGTCGAACGTTCTGCGGGGACCGGGCAATACCACGGCGGCGTCATTGCCAGCCTGATCGACATCGCCGGAGACTTTGCGCTCATTGCGGTACTCGGCTACGGCGTGCCGACCATCAATTTCCGTGTGGATTATCTGCGGCCGGCGAGCAGCACCGACCTGCTTGCGCAAGCGCGGGTGCGGCGCGCGGGACGAACGATCGGCGTCGTCGACATCGACGTGACGGACACCAGCAGTCGGCTGATCGCCCTCGGCCGGGGTTGCTACGGCACCCAGCCTGGCTGATTTCATGAGGGGGGCGAGGCGATGAAGGCTGTCTTGACGACTGCTCATGGGGGACCTGAGGTCCTGCAACTGCGGCATGATTTTCCGACACCCGTGCCTCAACCGGGCGAATTGCTGGTGCGGGTCGCGGCCACTGCGGTGAACTTCCATGACATCTTCACCCGCCGCGGCATGCCGGGAGTGAAAATCAACCTGCCGGTGATCGTCGGCTCCGATATCGCGGGAACGGTGCACTCGCTGGGCCAGGATGTGGCCCCGCACTGGCTCGGCAAACGCGTGTTGATCGACCCGGTGATGCGCGAGGGCGGCCGCTTCGGCATGCTGGGCGAAACGGTGGATGGCGGCCGTGCAGAGTTCGTCGTGGCGCAACCATCGATGCTGCTGGAGATTCCGGCGGCGGTCAGTCTCGAACAGGCGGCGGCGCTGCCCCTGGCATACGGCACCGCTTATCGAATGATGATCACGCGGGGCAAGCTCAAGGCCGGCGAGCGGGTCATGGTGCTCGGCGCCAGCGGCGGCGTCGGCGTCGCCTGCGTGCAGCTGGCAAAGATGGCCGGCGCCGACGTGCTCGCGTTTGCGAGCAGCCAGGCGAAAATGCGCCGGCTCAGCGAGATTGGCGCCGACCACGTTGCCAATTACGTCGACAAACCCTTTCTCGACACCGTCAAAGAGGTCTACGGCAAGCCGCGCATTACCGGTACCGGCGGCGTCGACGTCGCAGTGAATTTCACCGGCGGCGACACGCTGCCGGAAACGCAGAAATGCGTGAATTTGAACGGCAGAATCCTCTGTTGCGGCGCCACGGCCGGTTTCAATCTCACGCTCGATGCACGCTACTGGTGGACCTACGAACACACGCTGATCGGGTCCAACGGTTGGCACAAGGACGATCTGAAAATACTGCTCGACCTGGTGGCCGCGGGGCGCCTGGCGCCGGTGATCGACAAGGTGCTGCCGCTCGAGGAGACCGCCGAGGGCGAACGTCTGCTCGAGGATCGTGAGGTGGTGGGCAAAGTGCTGCTCAAGCCGTGATTCAACCATGACGCAGAATCAATCGGACATGTACAACCTCGGGGATATTCTGCAGCTTCCGGCGCATGGCAACGGCAGCGCCATCGTCGATCTGCGCGACGAGTCTCGGGTGCGGCAATATTCCGCGTTTGAATTCGATGCCTTGTGCGACAGCGTGGGCCGCGGCCTCCTGCGCCGCGGCATCCGGCCGGGCGCCCGCATCGGGATTCTCGCGGAGAACCGGGTGGAGTTTGCCGCCGCCTACTGCGGCGTCATGCGCATGGGCGCGGTCGCCGTGCCGGTCAACCACAAGCTGCCGCGGGCGACCATTGCCCATATATTCCGCGATAGCGGCATCGAACTTGCGCTCAGCGACGCGGCGCGCCGGCCGTTCGTGCCGGACGCCGTGCCGACCATCGACCTCGACGGCGGCGGCGAGAGCGGATTCGAGGCCTTCCTCGACCCGGGCTCTCTGGACACGTTCGTACCCGATGAGGAGGCGCTGGCGGAGATTCTGTACACCTCCGGCTCCACCGGGGTACCGAAGGGGGTGCCGCTCACGCACCGGGGCCAGGTCTGGGCGATCGCGCACTACGTCGAGCCCTTGCCCGCGATATTGCCCAACGCGTCGACCATTGTCGTGGCGCCGCTGTATCACATGAACGGATTGTTCAATATCACGGTCGCGCTGGCGAATCGCATGCAAGTCGTCTTGCTGCCGCGCTTCGACGCGCGCCGCTTCCTCGAAACCGTGGCACGATACCGCTGCACGTTCCTATCCGGGATCCCGACGATGTATGCATTGATGGTGCGCGAGCGCGATCTGGTCGAGCGCCTCGATTTGGGCAGCGTCCGCGACGTCTCGATCGGTTCGGCGCCGTTGACCGATGCCCTGCTCGCGCAAGTCCATGAGATGTTTCCGAACGCGCACATCGACAACGGCTTCGGCACAACGGAGGCCGGGCCGGCCGTCTTCGGCCCGCATCCCGACGGTTTGCCACGGCCACCGCTGTCGCTCGGCTATCCCCTGGCCGACATCGGCTGCAAGCTCGTCGACGGCACGTCCCCCGACGATGGCATCCTGGCGCTGCGCACGCCGGCGCTGACCCATGGTTATTTGAATCTACCGCTGGCGACCGCCTCCCGCATGCGCGACGGCTGGTACCTCTCCGGCGATGTCATGCGCCGCGATGCGAACGGCTTTTACTTCTTCGTCGGGCGAGCCGACGACATGTTCACCTGCGGCGGCGAGAACGTCTATCCGGGCGAAATCGAAAAGATGTTGGAGCGGCACGCGGCCGTTGCGCAAGCGATCGTCGTGCCGGCGCCTGACGACATCAAGGGACAGATCCCGATCGCTTTCATCGTGCCCCGCCGCGGCGCCGCGCCCACGGCGGCGCAGATCAAGGATTACGCCCTGGAACACGGACCGGCCTACGCCCATCCGCGCTTCATCGAATTCCTTGACAGCCTGCCTGTCTCGGGCACGCAGAAGATTGACCGGACCTCACTCACCGCGGAAGCTGCGCGCATCGCCCGCGCGGCGGGGCGTAGCCAATGAATCCCTATCTCGATCACATTATTTGGGCCTGCGCGGATCTTGAACGCGGCTCGCGCCGATTCGAGGCATTGACCGGAGTACACCCGCGCTACGGCGGCGTTCATGCCAGTGGGCTGACTCACAACGCACTGGTGGGTCTGGGAAACCGTTGCTATCTCGAGATCCTGGCGCCGGTCGGAGCCGCAGGGCCGGGCGACGATGACTGGACCCGGCTTGCCCGCGGCATGGATGAGCCGCGGATATTGACCTACTGCCTGCGCAGTCCGCGTCCGTTGGCGGACCTTGCGCCGATCTTTCAGGCCCGTGGCTGGCAGAACGCCGTAGTTGCGAGCAATGGCCGCACCACCCCGGAGGGAGTTCGATTGCACTGGCAGTGGCTGGCGCCGGCCGCAGCACCGTTCGGGTTTGCATTCCCGTTCTTCATCGACTGGCTCGATTCACCGCACCCGGCCGAGACTCTCAGCCTTGCCCAGCCGCAATCGGGAATTTTCCTGCAGAGCTTCGCGGTTGGACACCCGGCAGCAACCGAGCTGCGCCAGGCCTTGGGAGAGATCGGCTCGACGGTCGATACGTTCGCGGCCGATGCGGTGCAGTTTAGGCTGCAGCTGCTGACGCCGCGAGGGCCTGTTTCATTGTGATGCCTGCGGACCCGCGGCCCGGTGATTGGCTCGGGTATCCCAAGGGCGCCGTGTTGATCATCGGCGTCGAGTTCTGGGAGCGCTTCAGCTTCTACGGCATGCTGTCGATCCTCGTGCTGTTCTTGACCGGCAGTCCGACTCACGGCGGGTTCGGCTGGCCGGCGGGCGAAGCGCTCGGTCTGCTCGGCGCCTACTCGGGTGCGATGTATGCCTTTCCCGCCTTCGGCGGCTACCTCGCGGATCGGGTGCTGGGACGGCGCCGTGCGGTGACGCTCGGCGCGTCGTGCATGCTGCTTGGGCAGATCCTGCTGGCATCGCCGGTATTCCTGCCGGCGCTTCTCGGCTGGTGGCACTCAGCGCCGCTGCTGCAGGCCTTGCACGAGTTGGGAGTGCCGTTGGGGCGAGTGCTGCCGTGGGATGCCGTCAACGCCGCGATCGCGAGCCACGGTGCCGCGCTCGAGCCCCACACGGGGGCCGCCTGGCTGAAACAAGCCTACACCCTCGCCACCGGCGGATTTTTCCTCGCGATTTTCTGCCTCGTTCTCGGCAATGCCCTGATGAAATCCACGCTGGTGGTGTTGTGCGGCGAGACCATGTCCACGGAGGATCCGCGGCGCGAAGGAGCGTATGCCTACTACTACCTCGGCATCTCGGTCGGCGCCATGCTGTCGGGATTCGTGGTCGGCAGCGCCGCGCAGGCGCTCGGTTGGCACATTGGATTCGCCGTCACCGCGGCGGGGATGAGCGTGGCGCTCGGCTCCTACGTGCTGTTGGCTCCGCGCTGGCTTGGCGCCATTGGCTTGCGTCCGGACCGCCGCGCCGACGCCCGCGCCGCAGTCCCTGCCAGTAACTCAGGCAGCGAGGCGCGCAGGCGCATCGGCCTTCTATTCGTGCTGGCAGCCCTGCTGTGCGCGTTCAGCGTGGGCTGGTTCCAGCTCTTCGGCAGCTGGTTGCTGTTCATCGAGAAGGATGTCAATCGCGCCATCGGCTCGTTCCTCATTCCCGTGCCCTGGTTCACCTCCATCAATGCGGCGGTCGTTATCGCGCTGGCGCCGCTGGTGGCCGCGTTCTGGGTGCGCCTCGGCACTCGACATCAGTGCGTCGACATCGTACAAAAATATACTTTTGCGCTGGCCATGGTCACGATCGGCCATCTGCTGATGTTTCTGGCCGCGCGCCATGCGACGCCGGCCGCGCCGGCCGCGGTGTGGATCCCGCTGGCCGCGTTGTCGTTGCTGGGGATGGGCGAGATTGTCGCGTGGACCGCGACCTATGGAATGGTGTCGCGAGCGGCGCCTGCGGGATTTGCGTCCGTGGCGATGGGCGCATGGTACCTGCTGACCCTGGGGCTCGGCGGCTATCTCTCGGGATTCACCGGACGATTGCTGGAATCGGTTGGATTTGCCGGCGCTTTCAGCACCGTCGCCGCCATGATGGGCGCAGCCTGCGTGGCCGCGCTGTTGCTGCGCGGCCCCCTCCTACGTCTCGCTGCCCGTGCCGGCGTCTCGCTCTAGCGAGGAATCTGCCAGCATGGGTGCCGGCGTCGAAGGCACCCTTAAGCTGCATCGCGCGCTCGGCACATTCGACCTGGTCCTGATGAACGTATCCGCGATCGTCGGGCTGCGTTATCTCTCCATGGCGGCGCAGATCGGCCCCGCCAGCCTGACGCTGTGGCTGCTGGGGCTGATCACATTTCTCATCCCCGCGGCGCTGGCCGTACTGGAGCTCAGCTCGCGTTTGCCCGGCGAGGGAGGCGTGTATCTGTGGTCGAAAGTCGCGTTTGGCGATCTGCACGCGTTCATTGCGGGCTGGAGCTACTGGATCGCGAATCTCGTCTTCTTTCCCTCGCTGCTCATCTTCGGGGCGGGGGTGTTCCTGTACATCCATGGAGGCACCTGGCTCAAACTCGCGGACAATCCCTGGTACAACGGTACCTTCTGTCTCGGGATTCTATGGCTGGCGATAGTGCTGAATATCGCCGGACTCGAGCGCGCGAAGTGGCTGCAAAACGTCGGCGCGGTGGCGACGTGGATGGTCGGGGCGCTGGTGCTCTGCGGTGGAATTCTTGCCTGGCGCCGCTTCGGCGCGGCGACACCGATCGCCTTCTCGGCCCTGGTGCCGAACCTCCACTCCATGCCCACCCTGGCCAGCTTCGCGACCATCGCTCTTGCCTACACCGGTCTCGAGCTGGGGCCGATACTGGGCGGCGAGATCAAGAATCCGCGGCGCGCCATTGCGCGCGCGCTGTTCATTGCCTGTGCGGCGATTGCGATTCTATATATCGCCGGTACCGCGGCACTGTTCATGGCACTCCCGGCGCCGCAGATCAACGCCATCAGCGGGATTCCGCAGGCGCTCACGGCGGTGGCCGTTCGCGCCGGCGTGCCGATCTTCGGAGTCATTGCCGCCGCGCTGGTGACGCTGTCCCAGATCGGCAGCCTCGGCGCGTGGATCACCGGTACCGCGCGTCTGCCGTTTCTCTTTGGCCTCGACCGCTACTTGCCCCGGGCGCTGGGCGCCGTTCACCCGGTGTCCGGCTCCCCGTATGTGGCGTTGCTGACGCAGGGCGTTCTCGCCACTCTCGTGTTGCTGGCGGCCATTTCCGGTTCCGCCGTCCACGACGCCTATCTCATGCTGATCGACATGACCGCGATCTTGAGTTTCTTGCCCTTGTTGTACATGTTCGCGGCGCTGCCCATGCTTCGCCGCCGCGCACGGGGCGAGAATGCGGATGTCGCTCTCATTCCCGGCGGCCCCTTCGCCTGCTGGCTGGTTGGCGGGACCGGCTTTGTGGTAACGCTTCTGGCGCTGATCTTCGCCATGGTGCCGCCGGCCGACAGCACCAGCCCCGCACTCTTTGGGATCAAGGTCATCGGCGGCTGCGCCCTGCTGATCGCCGTCGGGCTCGCCTTCTACGTTCGCGGCCACCGTCGGGTGTCGGTGTAGCGGCCCTCGCGCAAGCTGTACCCGATTTTTCGGCCCCCGCTGTGTCTATGATCTCTTGCCGATCCGGGCAAGATAGCCTCATGCGAATTGCTAAACCGCTGCTGCTGGTTACGACCCCACTGGGGCTTCTGGATGGATTTTATGAATGCTGGAAGCTCGCCGGCGGTCTGCTGTTTTTGATGGTGGCGATGGTCGGCGTCATGGTCGCCGCACTCGGTACCGTGATTGCCACCATTCGGCGCGAAGAACGGGAATCTAAAGCGGGGCGCACATGAAACCACTCATCGTTTTGGTTCTGCTCGCCATCATCGTCAGTTTGGGCAAGGCACTATTGTCGATGTCATCCGGCCCCGAGCACTCGGCGCGCGTGGTGGAGGCGCTGAGTTGGCGGATTGGATTGTCGGTGGCCCTGTTCGTGTCCCTGCTCTTGAGCTATCACTTCGGCTGGATTGCGCCCAACTCCATGCATTGATGCGGGCACTGGCGGCAGGTGAGCTGCCGCCGTATTGTACCGGGCGTGAAGCTCCACCGCGCCGTGACACAGGAACTCAGCGAGATGATACGCGGCGGATCCCTGGCCGTCGGCGATCAGTTGCCGTCGGTTCGTGCCCTGTGTCAATCGCGCAAGATCAGTCCGGCCACCGTATTGAAAGCCTATGAGACGCTCGAGGCACAAGGTCTCATCGAATCGCGGCCGCGTTCAGGCTACTACGTTCGTGACCATCGAGAACCGCCGCTGCTGCCTCGGACCTCGCGGCCCAGGGCGAATTCCACTCGCCTCGACGTGAGTGACTTGGTCTTTCAAACACTCGATGCGTCGCGTGATCGCGAGGTCGTGCCCTTAGGTTCCGCTTTTCCCGGTCCGACCCAATTCCCCTGGCCGAAGCTGGCGCAATTCTTGGGAAGCAGCGCGCGGCATCTGGACCCTTGGAGCAGCGTGGAAAGCCTTCCTCCCGGAAGCATCGAGCTTCGGCAGCAGATCGCCAAGCGCTATCTGCGATTGGGAATGTCGGTCGGTGTCGAGCAGATTGTCGTGACCGCGGGAGCTCTCGAAGCACTGAGCCTGGCATTGCAATGCGTGACCCGTCCCGGCGACACGATTGCCATCGAGTCGCCGACATTCTACGGCTGCCTGCAGGCCGCACAACGCATGAGCCTGCACGTGGTCGAAATCCCGATGCACCCCGTTGAAGGTCTCGATATCGAGGCGCTCACAGCAGCCATCGCGAAATTTCCCATCCGTGCCTGTTGGTTCATGACCACGCTGCAGCACCCAACCGGCGCCACGCTTCCGCCGGCACGCAAGCGCGAGTTGGTGCGTTTGCTGGCAAGTCACGACATTCCGCTGATCGAAGATGATGCCTATGCGGAGCTGCAGTTCGCGCCCAAGCCGGAGCCACCGGCGAAGGCGTTCGACAAGGCCGGCCGTGTGCTTCATTGCGGATCGTTCAGCAAGTGCCTCGCGCCCGGCTACCGGCTGGGCTGGGTGGCCGCCGGCCGCTACAGTGCCGAGGTGTCGCGGCTGAAAATCGAGTCATCGATCGCCACCAGTCTGCCCGTGCAACAGGGAATCGCCCAAATGCTGCGCCACGGCGGCTACGACGCTCACCTGGCGGGACTGCGCCGCGGCTTGGCGGCTTCGCAGCAGGCCGCGATGCAGTCGCTGCAACGGCACTTTCCTGCCGGCTATCGAGTGGCCGCGCCCCGCGGCGGATATTTTCTGTGGGTCGAATGCGCCTCGCCGGTGGATTCTCTCGACGTTCATCGCCGCGCGCTGGAGTTCGGCGTCACCGTCGCGCCGGGTCCGATATTCTCCGCTCGGCAGCAATTCAAGAATTATCTGCGGCTGAATACCGGGCATCCGTGGACCGACGCCCTGGATCGGGGCGTCCAGAGACTGGGGCAGATGCTGCGCCGCTATTGACGTATCAGGCCAATCGGATCTCGGGCTGCGATGCGGATCGGGTGCCGGCGACGGGCGCGTTGCTGAGGCCATGATAAGTAAACACCAGCGAGTACTTGATGGCCGCAGTTGAATTCTGGCCGGCGGAGTGCAGCGTGTTGCAATGAAAGAACAGCGCATCGCCTGGGTTCAGCCGCGGCGATTCCGCCGCACGGATCATCTGCGCATTGTCTTCCAAGTCAGGACGAAAGAATTTGGCCTCGTCGAATTGTGAGGCTTCAAAGGCGGTGCGATGAGATCCCGGGACCAGCCATAGCCCGCCGTTCTCGCTTGTTTCTTCGCCAAGAGCAATCCAGACCGACACCAGATCCTCGCGCGCGAAGGACCAATAGCGGATATCGCGATGCCAGCCGGTCAGGCTTCCGTACCGCGGATGCTTCGTCATCAGGCAATTGTGATGCGATCGCGACATCAGGGTCGGCTCGCGAAAATACGCTTCCATCCATTGCCGCACGGCCGGCGCCGTCCCCCGGCGGGCGAAGGTCGGGTCGCGGTCGTAGGCCTTGAGCAGCCGCCGCACAGTATCTCCGCCGGCCGCGTCACGCGATGCCGGGGCCCCGGGATAGTGGATGTCCGCCTCGAGTTCGAGCGGCGCCGCCCGCGCGGCGAGCTGCATCTTCGCGGCGTGACTGAGTTGCGCCAGTGCCTCGTCCGGCACCAATCCCGGGACCACGACGAAACCCTTGTCCCGCACCCGAAGAATCTGCGACTCGTACATCCGCGGTGTACGGCCTTTAAGGCCCGGCGGCGTGCGCCGCCAACACGTGCGCGACCGCCCCCGTCAGGCGTTTTGCGTACTCGATGTGCAGGAATTCATTGGGGCCATGGGCATTGGACTGCGGCCCCAAAACCCCCGTCACCATGAACTGCGTGTTCGGGAATCTCGCGCCCAGCATCGCCATGAACGGAATGGTTCCACCCGTGCCCATCGACATGGCGTCACGCTCGAAGTAATTCTGCGATGCCTCGCGTGCGGCCCGCTCCAGCCACGCGGCAGTCGGCGGCGCGCTCCATCCGGCATTGCCGGAATCGGGCGACCACTCGACCCGCGCATTGAAGGGAGGGTCGCTCGTCAGTGCCCGTCGAACCGACTCCTGGGCTTTGTCGGGATCCCCGCTCGGCGGCAAGCGGAACGACAGCTTCGCGCGAATGCTCGGCACCAACACATTTCCGGCGTTGCGCACGGCAGGCAGCCCATCCATTCCCGTGACCACCAGTGTCGGCCGCCAGGTCGAGTTCAAGATCAACTCCGCAACCGCGCCGGACACCGGTTCGACCCCGGGCGCAAACGGCAGCCGTGCGCGAACCGAATCACCGAGCACGGTTGCGGTCGCCGCCGCCTGCGCAAGGCGCTCGGCGGGGATTTCCACATACAAGTCTTTCAGCAACTCGCCGCTGCGCGCATTCGACACGCGGTCCAGCAATTGCCGCAGCACATCGACGCAGGACGCCGCGATACCACTGCCGCTGCCCGAATGCACTCCTTCGGTCAGCAGCTGCACGCTCAGCGTGCCCACCAGATTGCCGCGCAGCGACGTCGTCATCCAGAGCCGCTCATAGTCCGCGCATTCCGCGTCCAAGCACACCACCAGGCTGGGTTGGCCGATGCGCGCCGCCAACGCCTCCACGTGAAAGGGCAGATCGACGCTGCCGCTTTCTTCGCAGCCTTCGATGAGCACGACACATCGAGCGTGAGCGATGCCTTGCGCCTGCAACGCCGCAATCGCCGTCAGCGAAGCGAACACCGCGTAGCCATCGTCCGCCCCGCCCCGCCCATACAGTCTCCCCTCGCGAATCACCGGCTCCCACGGGCCCAACCCCTCCTGCCAGCCGGTAAACTCCGGCTGCTTGTCGAAGTGCCCGTACATCAGCACCGTACCCGTTGCACTGCCGGGGACCTCGATGAACAACAGCGGTGTGCGCCCCGGCAACCGCGCAATCTCCACCGTCAAGCCCTGGATCGGCTGCCGCCGGCACCACTCGGCCAACAACCCAACCGCCTTGTTCATGTATCCATGGGCCTCCCACTCGGGATCGAACAGCGGCGATTTATTCGGGATTCGCACGAAGTCGCACAGCGTCGGCAGGATTGAGCGCTGCCAGGCATCGCCGACGTGAACAGACAGCTCGCCGATATCAATTCCGCTGGAGGTATTCATCAATGGAGGGACTCTGAGGGACCAAAAGATATATTACATTTCCATGACCCGACGCATGCGCCTTAGTGCACGTCCGGCCAATGCGCGCGCTGTCATGGTGCGAAGAAACGTCAAGAATGTCACATCTGACAACGGCTTCCTTTCGTAAACCGCTGATCCTTCTCATGTAGAGGTATCTGGCACGACGCGTGCTGTCCGCTCTATTGGTCGCATCACCGCGTTTCGCCGCGGTAGGCGCATCGACAACTAGAAAACAGCGGGAGGGGTTTCGTTCGATGAAATTAATTACTGCCATTATAAAGCCGTTCAAGCTCGACGACGTTCGTAAAGCAATCAGCGACATCGGGGTCAAAGGGATCACGGTGACTGAAGTTCGCGGCTTCGGCCGCCAACGCGGTCACACCGAAATCTATCGGGGCGCCGAATACGCCGTCGAGTTCGTCCCCAAGACAAAAATCGAAATTGCCGTCGATGACTCCCTGACTGACCAGGTCATTGAGGCCATCGTTGCATCAGCCAAAACCGGCAAAGTCGGCGACGGCAAGATTTTTGTGTTCGATCTCGGCCAGGTCGTGCGCATTCGCACGAATGAAAGGGGCGCAGATGCAATCTAACAAAGCAAGGGGATTCGCATTGATGACTAAATTTTTCCGATTGTCCGTTCTCGGACTGTTGTTGTTCTCGGTCAACCCGGCCTGGGCCGACGACACCCCTGCCTCGGCAGCATCCGCGGCTGCCTCCGCGGCGAGCGATTCAGCGGCGGCGCCGGCCGCGGCCGACGCGGCTGCCGCCGCCCCGGCGGGGCCCACCGAACCGACCTTGATCGGCACCGACAAGATCAATTCCGGCGACACCGCCTGGATGCTGACCTCGACGGCCTTGGTGTTGATGATGACCATCCCGGGCCTGGCGCTGTTCTACGGCGGAATGGTCCGTAAGAAGAACGTGCTGGCAACGCTGATGCAGAGCTTCGCCATCACCTGCTTGGTGACGCTGCTGTGGTGGGTGATCGGCTACTCGTGGGCATTTACGCCGGGGACCGCCTATCTGGGAGGTGCGTCGCGCGCGTTCTTCAACGGCATGACCATCATGAAGGATGCGAACAAGATCACCGTCTCGCATCTGGCGCTCACGATTCCAGAAACCGTCTACGCGATGTTCCAGCTGACTTTCGCGATCATCACCCCGGCGTTGATTGCGGGCGCCTTCGCC
>Ga0193726_1000848_pt1 | contig 27878 bp, 28 predicted proteins | sample H2c1metaG_FD_144928 | JGI IMG/M metagenome (GOLD analysis project Ga0193726, IMG submission 144928) | Soil microbial communities from a riparian zone of the East river system, Colorado, United States - H2c1 | ecosystem: Environmental > Terrestrial > Soil > Riparian zone | place: USA: East River...
CTTCGACGAGGTCGGCCTTGACTATGTGTCGTGCTCGCCGTTCCGGGTCCCGGTCGCGCGGTTGGAGGCCGGTCGCGCCGTCATCGAGGCGTCCGCGTCCGATAGCAGGTAGGTCTCCCGCACCACGTTACGGAGTTTCGGCGGCCCGGCCGCCCCCGAGCGGCCAAGTCCCGTACAAATCGCGGTGAAAATCGCTTGCTCGCGGCCGTAGGTTCGAGGGGTGGAGGAGTTCCGGACCAGGCCGTTCGCCGACGATGACGCCGTGGCGGTCGCTGACCTGCTCAACGCGGCCGAGGTGGCACACGGAGGCGAGCCCGGTTTCACCGCCGGGGAGATCAGAGGCTTCGCCGGCATGCTGCTCGGTGACTCCGGCGGTGACTCGCGTCTCTACCTGGCGGCTGACGGCACGCTGGCCGCGCTGGCGTTCGTCGGGGCGCCCCCGCCCGGTGGTGCCAAGGCGGATCTGATCGGCAGCGTGTCGCCGGATTTCGAGGGTCGCGGCCTCGGTCGTGCGCTTCTGACCTGGCAACTGGATCGCGTCGCCGCTCTGCGGTCCGCCCTCGATCCGGGTGCCGAATGGCACGCGGAATTGGGCATCGGATCGGAGAACACCGCCGGAATCCGCCTCATCGAACGGGTCGGCGGCACCCCGGTGCGATACGGCGTTCAGATGGAGGCGGAGGCCGCGAACGTTCCGGTGGTCCCGCCTCCCAATGGGTTTCGCGTGGTGCCGTACACAGAGGCGATCGGGCGGGCGCTGCACGCGGCCCACAGCGAGGCGTTCGGCGACCACTGGGGCTTCCAGGCGCGCCCGTTCGACAATTGGGCCCCCGGTGCCATCCACTCCGATGTGTTCCGTGGAGATCTGTCGCGGATCGCGTACGACGGCCAGGACATCGCGGCGTACGTGCTGGCCTACGACGGTGTCGCGGGGTCGGTCTACATCGGTCAGGTCGGCACCCGGCGACCGTGGCGTAAGCGTGGTCTCGCCAGCGCGTTGCTGTCCGCGTCGGCGCGGGCGGGGTTCGAGGCCGGCAAGACGAACGCATCACTCGGCGTCGACGCGGACAGTCCGACCGGCGCAGTCGGCGTCTACGAGCGGCTCGGGTTCGAAGTCCGGCACAAAGTCGTGGTCTTTCACTGGACGGTGGCATAGCCGATGGTCGACGAAATGCAGATTCGTCCGTACGTCGAATCTGACGCCGATGCGGTCGCGGACCTGATGAACACGATCGACGCGGAGCATGGCGCCGAAGCCGGTTGGACCGGCGGCGAACTGCGCAGCTTCATCAAGGCCTGGGTGCGCGATCCGGCAACCGACTCTCGGCTGGTCGTGACGCCCGATGGCGCGCTCGCCGCGGCCGGCATCGTGTCGCCACCACCCGACGGCGGCCAGCGCGCCGACATGTTCGGCGGCGTACACCCGGACCACCAAGGTCGCGGGCTCGGCCAGGAGCTGCTCGCCTGGCAGTACGACCGGGTCAAGCATCTGCACACGGACATCGCGCCGGACGCGGCCTGGCATGTCGAAACCGGCGCCAGCGTTGATGATCACGCGGCCATCCGGCTGTTTGAGCGGCTCGGTTTCGGGCCGGTTCGCTACTTCTTCGAGATGGTCGCGCCACTCGGCGGTCAGCGACACGACATGGCGCTGCCGGACGGCATCGTCGCGGTGTCATACACGCCGGAGCTGGCCAAGCCGCTCTACGAGGCACACATGGAAGCGTTCAGCGACCACTGGGGCTTTCAACGCCGTCCGTACGAGAAGTGGGTCATCGGCACGGTGGAATCCGAGGAATTCCGGCCGGACCTGAGCCGGATCGCGTTCGACGGCGACGAGATCGCAGGCTATGTGCTGGCGTACGACAACGTCGAAGGACGCGAGTACATCGGACAGGTCGGCACGCGGCGGCCCTGGCGCAAGCGAGGCCTCGCCGGTGCGCTGATCTCGGCGTCACTGGCGGCGGCCGTCGCGAACGGAAAGTCGAGCGCGTCGCTCGGCGTCGACGCGGACAGTCCGACCGGTGCCGTCGGCGTCTACGAGCGCCTCGGCTTCGAGGTCAAGCACAAGTTTGTGTCCTATCGGAGATCGGTGGACTAGCGCCATGTCGGAACTCCACACGCGGCCGTACACGGACGCCGACGCGCCCGCGATCGCCGAACTGCAGAATGTGCGGGAGGTCGCCGTCGGAGGCGAGCCGATCTACGCCGCCGCAGAGATCCGCGACATCGTCGTCGCGCTCACCCGCGACATCGACACGGACACGCGGCTCGTGTTTGCCGACGACGCTGCGCTCGCCGCGTTTGGCATGGTCGCGCCGCCGCCCGACGGAGGCGTGCTCGGCGATACCTTCGGCGGCGTACACCCCGATTGGACGGGCCGGGGCGCACCTCTTCGAGCGTTTCGGCATGCGGCCGGTGCGCTATTTCTTCGAGATGGTCGCATCCATCGCCGACGTCGTGCCGACCGAAATGCCGACCGGATTCCGCGTGGTCGTGTACACGCCCGATCTGGCCCGGCCGCTGTACGAGGCGGTCGAAGAAGCGTTCCGCGACCACTGGGGTCACGAGGACCGTCCATTCGATCAGTGGAGGGCCTGGAGTGTCGATTCGGAACTGTTCCGGGCCGAACATTCGCGAATCGCCTTCGATGGCGACGGCATCGCCGCAGCTGTCCTGTGTTACGACAATGCGGTCGGCCACCACTACATCGGGTCGGTCGGCACCCGGCGGCCGTGGCGTAAGCGGGGTCTCGCGAGCGCGCTGATGTCGGAGACGATCGCGGCGGCGGCCGTCGACGGCAAGACGGTCACGTCCCTCGGCGTCGACGCCGACAACCCGACGGGTGCGCTGGGCGTCTACGAACGGCTCGGGTTCGCCGTACGCCAGCGGTGGGTCGTCCACCGACTGATCCTCGATTAGCCGTCGGCGGACGCGCACCAGCCGGTCGATCAGCCGTCGAACCCTTCCGCGTCAATATCGACGCCCAGCGCCCGATATTGATCGAGGATCATGCGCCGCTGCGCCGGATCGGATACGTAGCGCAGTGTTCGTCGCAGGTTGTCGATCATCATCTCGCGCATCTGCGGTGCGAGCGCCGCGAAGCCCGGACCGGCCGAAGGCACTGACCCCCCGAATGCCGCCGTCGGATAGGCCGTCGTGGCCGGACCGGCCGGGGGATAGGCCGGTGCGGAGTCCTCGGGTTCTCGGCTGTGATGTGGCGGCATCGCCGCCATGATCTGTGCGCCGATCGATTGTTGGCGCGCCATCCGATCCTGGGCCGCCGACATCGACGCCGACATCCGGTCGGCCAGCTGCGCCGCGACCGACGGCACGTCGTCCCACTCCACCTCGACGTCGTTCGGGTTCGTTGCGGAAACGAGGGCCGGCAGCCCGCCACCGGTCATGTCCGATTGGCGTCGCGGGAATTTGAAGTTTCGGACGAAGACCGCATAGGGCGGCCGGCCGGGGATGTTCACCGCGAGCACCGCTTCGCTGTTGCGGTGCACGGTGATTTCGGTCGTCGACGGACCTGGTTCGGAGCCACCGATCTCCATGCGTCCCCGAATGGTGGCGATCAGCACGACGGCGCGCAGCTTGCCGGCCACTGGCGGTGCCGCGGCGGCGGCAGTCATCAGCTCGGCAAACCGATCCTGGCGTCGCGTGCCAGTGTCTTCGCGGGTGAGGCCGAGCGCCTGCGCCACCCGGCGGCCGGCCGCGAACGGATCTGCCAGCGCTGGATGGTTCGCGGCGACACGATCGGACATGCTGGCCACCGACGTCCAATCCACGTCGAATTCGGTCGGCCGGGCCGGGTCGACGAGAACGGTCACGTCCATTCCCCGTACCAGCCAATGATCGTCCGCGAACCGGAACGTGCCCGCGATCTCGACCGGGGCGGAGCCGAGATCCACCATGACGCGGATGTTCCCGCGCGACAGCGCACCGTGGTGCGGGGCACCCTGCGGCGGGGCTTCGACGTGGGTGACGAGGGCGGGGCGACGGAGCGCGGTGTTCGAGGGTGCGGCGGATCGGTGGAACAGCTTCATAGCACCCTCCGATGCTTCACAAGTGCGCGCGATGTTACGGCTGCGTGGTGCCGCCTGGACGCGATCGATCGGGCATCCGACAGTGCAGCGCCGGTGATCGGTCAACGCGCCGCCGCGCGGCCGACTCGGATCGATGCCGCTAGGCTCGGCGCTGATGACCAGCGCAGGAGACATCGACGGGCCGCCGCGCGACGACGAGCGTTTCGTCGACGAGGCACCCAAAGACCCCACGACGCTGCCGATCGAGGCGCGCCGGTCGCCGTTTCAACGCGACCGCGCACGGGTGCTGCACTCGGCGGCGTTTCGCCGCCTCGCGGCCAAAACCCAGGTGCACATGGCCGGTACGGACGATTTCCTGCGCACCCGCCTGACCCACTCGCTGGAGGTCGCTCAGCTGGCGCGGGAGATGGGGTTACGTCTCGGCTGTGACCCGGACGTCGTCGACACCGCCGGTCTGGCTCACGATCTCGGGCATCCGCCGTTCGGCCACAACGGCGAAGATGCGCTGAACGAAGTGGCGCAGGGGTGCGGCGGGTTCGAGGGCAATGCACAGACGCTGCGCGTGCTCAGCCGGATCGAGGCGAAGGTGCTCGGCACCGACGGCGCATCGGCCGGTCTGAACCTGACCCGGGCGACGCTCGACGCGTGCTGCAAGTATCCGTGGACGGTCGACGCGGGGCAGCGCAAGTTCGGCGTGTACGACGACGACCTGCCCGTGTTCACCTGGCTGCGGGCGCAGGCGACCTCGCCGTTGCGTACGTGTCTGGAGGCCCAGGTGATGGACTGGGCCGACGACGTGGCGTATTCCGTGCATGACGTCGAGGACGGCATCCATGGCGGCTATCTCCGACTGGCGCTGCTCCGCGACGACGAGTCGGAGCGGCAGGCGCTGTGCACGGACGTCGCGTCGGCGTATTCGGCCGAGTCGGCCGGCGATCTCGCGGCCGTGCTCGATGAAGTACTCGACGATCCGGCGCTCGCCCCGATGTACGCGTTCGACGGCAGCCACCGGGCGCTGGTCGGGCTGAAGCAGGCGACGAGTGTGCTGACCGGCCGGTTCGTCGCCGCCGCCTTGACGGCGACGTTCCGAGCCAGCGGCGAGCAGCCGTTGTGCCGCTACGATGCGAACCTGGTCGTGCCGCGGCGGACCCGGGCCGAGTGCGCCCTGCTCAAGGGGCTGGCGCTGCGTTACGTCATGCGCCGTCCCGGCGCTCGCGAGCGCTACGCCGAGCAGTTCGACACGCTAGTCGAACTCGTCGGCGCACTGACCGTACGCGGTTCCGACGCGCTCGACCCGGTCTTCGCGCCCCTGTGGCGGATGGCTCCGGACGACGCGGCTCGCCTACGCGTCGTCATCGACCAGGTCGCGAGCCTCACCGATCCGGCCGCGATCGCGTGGCACCGGCGGCTGTGCTGACGGGGTGCCGGCTCGCGCGGTGTGCTGCCGCAGCGCACGGCCCAGCTTGGCGGCGATTCGCGGTGACCTGATCTCGTCGATCGGAGTCCACTGAAAGCCGCTCACCTCTTCCCACTGCAGGGTGACCTCGGCCGCCGCCGGCAGCCGGAACGCGTACCGGAGATCGAAGTGATAGTGCTTCAGCTCGCCTTTGTTGCGGTTCGCCGGGATCGAGTGCACGTCGATGTCGAGCGGGGCGGCCATGCTGGGATCGCTTTCGAGCCGCGCGGTCGTGTCGAGGAGCACGCCCGTTTCCTCGGCCAGTTCGCGCAGCGCCGCGGCGAGGAGGCTAGTGTCCGCCGGCTCCAAGTGACCGCCCGGCTGTAGCCACTTGCCGAATACGTTGTGCCAGATCCGCAGCATGCGGCCGTCGTCATCGACCACCAGCGCCGAACAGGTCAGATGCCCCGGGTACGCCGAGCGGTTGATCGGAAGGACGGCGTCGAGCTGGTCTAACAGCGGTCGAAGATGCTCGCGTTCGTCCGGATGCCGCTCGACGTACCCGTGCACGACGGCGACGATCTCGTCGCGTTCAATCATCGCCGATCCCATCGACACGGTTTCCGGATTGCTCAACGGGGCAGTTCACCGGCCGCTTACCGGGCAGCGACATGGATCGGGCCGGGCGCGGACCGGCCGTCGAGTTCCGTCGGGTCCAGACTCCACGCCGCGGCGACCGTCATCACGTCATCCTCGTCGACCACGATATTCGGCTGGTCCTCGGGTTCGGCCTCGGTATCGAACGTCGGCGGAAGGCCGATCGCGAGTTCGGTCGCGTCCGGTTCGCCGTACCAGCGGGTGATTTCGCCGGTCTCGCCGACGTAGCGGAACGAGCGGACGAGCTTGCCCTCGACCGCGCGTTCCCAGAAGTGCGCCTCGACCACTCGGTGCGTCGCGAAGAATTGCACCTCGGTGCCGAGTCGACCGGACAATTCTACGATGTCGGGCATGCCGGTATCGACGAAGAACAGCCGGCCGACGACCAGCGTCCACGAGACACCGCCCACACCAGACAATGCGGGCGTGACCGCGATGCGGTTATCGGTGAGGTACGCGAGGTCGATTCCATGCTGCCAGTCGACGGTGCCGAGGTCGTTCGCGCCGAGCGCGGCGCAGATCTCGCCGGCGTCGCCGGCCGGCTCACGGAGAGCGAGCCACGCCTGCTTGAACCCGAAGCCCACCATGTGCGCGACGCTCATGCCGCCGAATTTACGCTCGACACGGCACATACGCTGCGATCATGACCAAGGACACGGGGGCCGGCCGGCCGTCGGACGCCGCGCGGTTTCCGGCCCGGGGCACAGCGGAACGGGCGGCCGTACTTCGAGCGGCGATGGGCGTCGGCGTGGCCACCGGCGCGTACGGTGTCTCGTTCGGAGCGATCGGCGTCGCCTCCGGCCTGAACGTCGCCCAGACCTGCGTGCTGTCGCTGTTCATGTTCAGCGGCGGGTCGCAGTTCGCCCTCGTCGGCATCCTCGCCTCCGGCGGAGCCGTCGCCGCGGCGGCCGGTACGGCGGCATTGCTCGGGTCGCGCAACTCGTTCTACGGCCTGCGCCTCGCGAACCTGCTCGACGTACGCGGCTGGCGACGAGCGGCGGCAGCACACCTGGTCATCGACGAGAGCACGGCCGTGGCAACCACCCAAGCTACGGAGCCGGCCGGTCGTCTCGGGTTCTGGGCGACCGGGATCGCCGTGTTCGCGCTCTGGAACGTCGCAACACTGCTCGGCGCGGTTGGTGCCGGACTCATCGCCGATCCCAAGGTGCTAGGTCTGGACGCCGCCGCTCCGGCCGCGTTCGCCGCCCTGCTCGCGCCCCGGATGCGTGGCCGCGAACCGTGGGCCATCGCGCTCGGCGCCGCGGCCGTCGCGCTGGTCGCCGCCCCGTACGTCCCAGCGGGCGTTCCGGTCCTGCTCGCCGCCCTCGTCGCGATGCTCGCCGGTCTCTGGCGTGGACCCGGCCCGGATCTCGCCGAACGAGCGGGCGAGCCGAGCGGTGAGCCGGCATGACGTGGATTGCGGTTCTGGCCGGATCGCTGGCCTGCTACCTGCTCAAGCTCGCGGGTCTGTCGGTGCCGCGCCGCGTGCTCGACGACCAACGGGTACGGCGGATCGCCGCGCTGCTGCCGGTCGCGATGTTGACCGCGCTGGTCGTGATCCAGACGTTCACGACCGGCCACCACATCGTCCTGGATGCGCGCGCGGCGGGGCTGGGCGCCGCCGTCATCGCAATCGTCTTGCGGGCGCCGTTCCTCGTCGTCGTGACGCTCGCCTGTGTCACGACGGCGCTTGTACGTCTGTGGACGTGATGGCGCGCTCTACTCGCGTACGCCGAACAGCAAATCGACCTCGACCGTCTCCGGGAACGGTCCGTCGCCGACGGCGTCCCGCAGGCCGTCCCGGAAGTGTTGCCGTTCCTCGCCGCACGGCAGCATCTGCGCCGGGAATGCGGACAGCACGCCACCGACCAGGTGATCGAAGTCGAGAGTGTCGTCGTAGGCGAACCGCGTCGCCGACACCCGCAGACCAGCCGCGTCGAGATGGTTTCGATAGCGCTGCTGGGCCTCGGAGTCCGTGCCGCAGGCCATCGTCGCCGGCCGTCCCGTCCAGCCGTCGATAAAGCCACGCAGTGCCCGCGACCACCCGATCTCAAGGTGCCACAGCGGCTTGCCATTGGTCACGACCGCGACGCCGCCACCCGGCCGGACAAGCTTGTGTGCTGTCTGGAAGACCGCCCTGTCATCCATCCAGTGCAGGGCGGTCGCGGCGGTGATCGCGCCGATCGGACGGCTACCCAGACTCGCGCCGATCGCCGGCAGTTCCTCGTCGGAGCCGAGCACCCACGTGACGTTCGGCGCGTCCTCGTCGTGGCCGCGAGCGAGCCAGAGCATGTCCGGTTCGGGGTCGACACCGACCACGGACAGGACGCGAGCGGCCACCGGCGCGGTGAGCTGGCCGGTCCCGCAGCCGAGATCGATCACGGTGTCGTTACGCGACAGTCCGAACGCGTCGACGATCGCATCGATGGCGGCCGGCGGATAGCCCCGCCGATGCCGCGCGTAGAGCCGCGCCACCTCGCCGCCGAAGCCGAGTCTGGGCCTACGTTGGGTGACTGGCGCATTCGGTGACGCGCCGGCTGGCCCGGTCGTTCCGGTTGGCTCAGTCGTTCCGGTTGGCTCGCTCGTCATCATGCGACCGAGAGTGGCAGTGCACGGCGCCGACGGGCTAGCCGTTTGCGCCGTGCGCTGATTCCGCTCTCGGCTCACTCGCCCGTCCATCATGGACGACGGAGCGCGCGACTATCCCGCGTCGGGCGACGCGGCGGACGGACGCGGCAGGAACTGGATCAGGATCGCGACCGCGACCTCGACAATCGTCAGGAACACGAGGCCGCCAACGAACGCGCTCGGGATGCCGCTGCCGCCGTCGATCCCGTGGTAGAACACGATCCCGATGACGGCGATGCCGATTGCGCCGCCGACCTGCATCGCTGTCGACAGCACGCCGGCACCGGCGCCCGCGTGGCGGGTGGGCGCGTACGAGAGGGCGATCGAGGCCAGCGGTGACAGGGCGATGCCCATCCCAGCACCGTCCAGCCCGAGCGAGGGCACCAACCACTCGATGGCTCCGGTGGTGCCGATGGCGTGCACAGTCACGATCATGCCGACGAGACCGATCGCCATCAGGAGCGTGCCGAGCGCGACCGACTGCCGTCCGAGTCGCGCCGCGAATCGGCCGGCGTTCATCGACGTGACGAGGTAGCCGGCACCGATCGCGGTGAATACGACACCGGACGTAAGCGCCGACAGTCCACGTCCTTCCTGCAGATAGATCGCGAACACGAGGAAGAACGAGGCCTGGCCGGTCCAGAACACGATCTGGGTGCCGATCCCGACCGCGAAGCCGCGCGACCGGAACATCGACAGGTCGATGAGTGGCGCGCCGCCCCGCCTGGTCAGGGCCCGCTGGTAGAACCCGTACCCCCCGGCGAGTACGGCGCCGGCGGCGAAACTTGCGTAGGTCCACCATGGCCAGCCGAGCGACTGGCCCTCGATCATCGGCAGCACGATCGCGACAAGGGCCAGCGTCACGGTGACCATCCCGACCAGGTCGAGGCGGGCCGTGTGGGTCCCGGCCGAGGTCGGCACGGTTCGGCGGGTCAACGCGAGCGCAACGATCCCAATCGGCAGATTGATGAGGAAGCATGTACGCCAACCGAGGCCGAACACGTCGGCCTGGATCAGCAGACCGCCGATGAGCTGGCCGAACACGGCCGCGATGCCCATCGTGAGGCCGTACGCGGTGAACGCCCGGGTCAGTGCGCGGCCGGTGAACGCCCTACTCGCGATCGCGAGCACCTGCGGGGTGAGGAGGGCAGCGGCTATGCCTTGGGCCACCCGGGCCGCGACGAGTTCGGGCGCCGTCGCGGCGAGCCCGCACAAGAGCGACGCGAGCGTGAAAACCGCGAGGCCGACCGCGTACATGCGTCGCTGGCCGTAGAGGTCGCCGAGTCGGCCGGCCGTGATCACGCCGGCCGCGATGGCCAGCCCGTAACCGGCGACAGTCCATTGGATGTCGCCGGCGCTCGCATGCAGGTCCTTCTGCATGGTCGGGATCGCCACGTTCACAATGAAAAAGTCGAGGGTGATCATGAACGTGCCGGCCAGGATCACGAGCAGGGTGGCCCACTCGGGCGTGCGGTGTGTCACCGGCGCGGTCACGACCGGGGCAGTGGTGATGTCGACTGTGTCGTTCGTGGTCATGGCCGAAGCATCGCCGCAGGTCAGCAGACCTGTCGATTACCACCGAGGTAATGGAGACGGGCTGAGCTGCACGAACAACTCGGGCCACGCAGTGCGACCGCCGAGGTTCAAACCGGTGCGGATGCCATGGATGTGAGGTAGGTCGCAGTCTCGGCGTCGGCCGGGAAGAACGTCTCGATGGAAAGTTCCGCGACCGTCAGATCGGTCGCCGTGCCGAACGTCGCGATCGTGCTGAACATGTTGAGGATGCGCCCGCCCCGGCGGACCCGGAACGGCATGACAATGTCGGCGTCGGGCGGCGCGGCCGTCGGATCGTCGGCATCGCCCGGATGCGGATATGCCTCGCATTCGTCGGCCAGCGCGGTGATCACCGGGTCGCCGGTCGCCGCCGCCTGTCGTCGCACGCGACGCAGGAATCGCTGCCGCACCAGCGCATGGTCGACCAGGTCGGGCGCAAGACCGTCCGGGTGCAGCGTGATGCGCATCGTGTTGGCCGTCGGACCGGTCAGATGCGGCGGAAGGCCGGCGGTGAAGACGGCGATGGCGTTGTTGGCGCGCACCAGGTTCCAGCGACCGTCGAGCACCAGCGCCGGGTAGGGCAGATGCCCACGGAGGACCGTGTCGATCGCGTCGGACACCGGGGCCATCTCCGGTGCGTCGAGCGGCGTCTCCGAATACTCCGGCGCGAACCCGGCCGCCTGCAGCAGCGCGTTGCGTTCCCGCAGCGGCACGTCAAGCTCGGCCGCGAGGCGCAGCACCATCTCGCGACTGGGCTTCGCGCGACCGGTCTCGATGAAGCTCAGGTGCCGCGACGACACGCCGCTGACCGAGGACAACTCGAGCTGGCTGACCCGGCGCGTCTGGCGCCAGCTGCGCAACAGGCCGCCGATCGCGGCACGCGGTCGGGCTGCGGCGGGTCGGATCACGGTCGTCACACCAAAAACCATACGTGGGTACGCCGACACTGCGCGCTCGTCCCGGCCGCCGCAGCCCTAACGGCGAGGGCCGGGTACGGGCCATGTTCGTAGCGAGAGATCGATCAATGCGGTAGGACAGTCATATGCGCTACGCGCGGCTCGGCCGATCGGATCTCGAGGTGTCCGTCCTCGGGCTCGGATGCGGAAATTTCGGCGGGATCGGGTCGACCCCGGAGCTCTTCGAACGCGGCGACGACGAGCGAACCGCGTTCACGCTCATGGACGCTGCTCGGGACGCCGGCATCACGCTCTTCGACACCGCGAACTCCTACGGCGGTGGCCGTTCCGAGGAGTGGGTCGGTCGATGGTTGGCCAGCCGACCGGGGGCGCGCGACGAAATCGTGTTGACCACTAAGGTGCGCAACCGGGTCGGCACCGATCCGGGCGACGAGGGTCTGTCGAGGCAGCACATCCGGTCGCAAATCGACCTGAGCCTTCGGCGACTGCACACCGATCGGGTCGACCTGTATCTAGCTCACGAGCCGGATCCCGACGTACCGCTCGCAGAGTCGGTCGCGACGTTCGACGAGCTGATCCGGGTGGGCAAGATCCGCCACTACGGTCTGTCGAACTTCTCCGGTGCGCAGCTCCGGACCGCGATCGCGGCCGCGACGGTCGGTGGGCAGGCCGCGCCGGTCAATCTTCAGTCCAGCTTCAGCCTGCTCGACCGGGCAGCGGCCGGGGACACGTTCGCGATCTGTGGCCGCCACGGTGTCGCGTTCACCGCGTTCAGTCCGCTCGCCGGCGGCTGGCTGACCGGAAAGTACCGAGCCGGCTCGCCGTATCCGTCCGGCTCACGGATGACGCTGCGCCCGGAGCCGTACGCTTCGTTCACCACCGGTTCGACGTACCGGATGATCGATGAACTGGCCGGGACGGCCCTGGCGCGCGGTCTATCGTTGCCCACGATGGCGCTGGCGTGGGTGATCAATGACCCGGGCGTGACCGCGGCCATCATCGGCCCCCGTACGCCGGGCCAGATCGTCGCGGCATGTGACGCGATCGATGTGACGATAGATCCGCGCGAACACGCCGCGCTGGCGGACGTGGCCGACCGGTACGACATGAGCAGGCCAGTGTGAGCGATAGGAGCCCGGGATGAGCGACACATTCGTCATCGTCGGCGGTGGACTTGCCGGCGCGAAAGCGGCGGAAACGCTGCGCGCCGAGGGGTTCGACGGCCGGATCGTGTTGATCGGCGACGAGACCGAACGGCCGTACGAACGACCGCCGCTGTCCAAGGAGTATCTGCTCGGCACGGGCGCTCGGGACAAGGCTTTCGTGCACGACGGGAGCTGGTACGCCGCGAACGACATCGACCTGCTCCTCGGCGTACGAGTCACCGCGTTGGACGCACACCGGCGCATGCTGACGCTCGATGGCTTCGAGCCGCTTGCCTTCGACAAGATGCTGCTGGCCACCGGCTCCCGACCCCGCCGGCTCACCATCCCCGGCACCGACCACACCGGCGTGCGATACCTGCGGACGTTGCCGGACGCGGACAATTTGCTGGCCTCGTTGACCGAGGGCACGCGCGTCGTGGTGATCGGCGCGGGCTGGATCGGTCTGGAGACGGCTGCGGCCGCCCGAAAGCACGGGGCGCACGCCACAGTTATCGAGAACGCCGCGTTGCCGCTGCAACGAGTGCTCGGGGACGAGGTCGCGACGATCTACGCCAACCTGCATCGGGCGCACGACGTGGACCTGCGGCCGTTGTCGGGGATCACCGAATTCCTCGGCGCCGGAGGCGCGCTGCGCGGCGTGCGGCTCGCCGACGGCACCGAAATCCCGGCCGACGTCGCGATCGTCGGAGTCGGCGTGCAGCCGAACGTCGAACTTGCCTCGTCCGCCGGCCTGGACGTGGACAACGGCGTGCTGACCGACGCATCGCTGCGGACGTCGAACCCGGCGATCTATGCCTGCGGAGACGTTGCGAACTCACACAATCCGCTGATCGGCTCGCGGATTCGTGTCGAGCACTGGGCGAACGCCCTCAACGGTGGCCCGGCGGCGGCGAAGGCGATGCTGGGCCAGGACATGACGTACGACCGGGTGCCGTACTTCTACTCCGACCAGTACGACCTCAGCATGGAGTACTCCGGTTACGTCGAGCCGGGCGGCTACGACCGGGTCGTCTTCCGGGGATCGACCGAATTCGTCGACGGGAAGGCGCCGGAGTTCGTGGCGTTCTGGATCGCCGGTGGTCGGGTGCTCGCCGGCATGAACGCCAACGTCTGGGACGTACAGGACGACATCCAGAAACTCGTCCGAGCCGGGTACGCCGGCCAAACGGTAGATCTGGACCGTCTCGCCGACGCCAATGTCCCACTGGGCGAGTTGGTGAGCTAGCACCGGCCCGCGTGCGAACGCCCGGCCGGTCAGGACAGCGCGGCGCCGAACGTGTTGCAGGCCTTTGGGTCGCCGGTGGAGTACCCGGTGGTGAGCCAGTGCTCGCGCTGGGCCGACGATCCGTGCGTGAACGCCGACTCGTCGACGTGGCCGCCCATCTTCTTCTGGATCGCGTCGTCGCCCACGGCACCGGCGGCCGTGACCGCGTCCTGGATGTCCTGCGACGTGATGCTCGCGAAGATCGGCGTGCCGTGCGTGTCGGTCGTCGACTCGGCATGCTTGGCCCAGACGCCCGCATAGCAGTCGGCCTGCAATTCGAGCATCACCGAGAGCTTGTTGGCGTTGTTGGGATCGCGTTGCTGCGCCCGGCGCATGGCCGCTTCGGTGCCGACGATGTCCTGGATGTGGTGGCCGTACTCGTGCGCCAACACGTACGGCTGCGCGAACTCGCCCTTCGCGCCGAACTGGTTGATCAGCTCGTCATAGAACGTGAGGTCGATGTAGACCTTGTTGTCCTCCGGGCAGTAGAACGGTCCGACGCCGGTGTCGGCCGGTCCGCAACCGGTGTCGGTCGATCCGCTGAAGAACTCGGTCTGCGACCGGGTGTACTGCTCGCCGAAGACCTGCGGCGTCTCGGTCTGCCAGAAGTTCTGGATCGACTCGACGAACAGTTCGTTACGGCAGTCGGTCTGCTGATCGCGGTTCGGGTTGGCGCTCGAACAATCCGACACCGCGCTCGACGAGCCGTCGCCCCCGCTAAGTGCGTTGACGCCGGCGAAGCCGCCGCCGGCCAGTGCGATCAGGATCGTAATGACGGTGACGATCAGGCCGCCCTTGCTGGTCGGGATCGGGATGCGGCCGCCACCCAGGCCGCCGAGCCGGCCCAAGCCACCGCCGCCGCGCCGGTCATCGATCTGGGTCGGGTCGACTTGAGCATTTTCGTTGATCTCCACGGTGTCCTCGCGACGGGTGGGGAACGGGGCGTCTCGTCACTACCCGTCACCGACGGCGACTAACCCTTGGTCGCGGCGGCCGAGATCCGGACGCAGCAGGAACCGGGATCGGGCTGCAGGCGCGCACACAAACCGTCCGCGCCGAGTCCGTCGAGCACACCGGATATCAGCGCCTCGTTCAGGCCGCAGACCAACTCCGGATGCCGCACGGCGAGACCGTGGAAGGGGCAGTTGCCGAGCGACAGCTCGCCAGTCGTTCCCAGGCGCGGTTCGAAGCCGAGATCGGTCAGTGTCGCGTACGCCGCGGAAATGTCATCGGTTGAGGTAGCGGCGACGTCGGACCCCGTGTGATCACGGTGGGCCGCGCCGATCTTTCGGCCGACGTCGGCGGCATGCCGTTCGGCGGCCGCTCGGGCATTGCTCGGATCGCCGGCCACGGCGTCCGCGAGGATCTCGCCGACGAGTTCGTACTGCCTCGGCGGCACGCTCATCGTCAGGGTTCCGTCGGCCGGTTCGTAGACCTTGGGTGCTCGACCGCGCCCGCGAGGCTGGTCGGCCGGCGCTTCGTACCGTGCTCGCAGCAGGCCGGCGTCAACGAGCTTGTCCAGGTGGAAGGCGCTCAGGTTGCGGGAAATGGACACCGCCTCGGCCGCCTCCTCGCGGCTGACCGGATGGGTCTGCCGGCGGACGTGGTCGTAGAGCGCACGCCGAACCGGGTCGACGAGCGCGGCAACGGCCTGCCAGCGGGTGCCTGCCACATGCTCAGAATATCACTAACGAATGCTATTGATAATAGATGGGTCGTGGAGGAGGATCGGTAATTACGGCAGCGAGCGTTGGTGAAAATGGTCGCCAACGGCGCATGGAGAACCTCGGGAGGCGCCGTGCAGTCAGTGGCAGAGATCGGACGGGATACGGCGCCGGCTCCGGCCGTGAAGGTCGCGCCGCTCCGCGTCGTATCCGACGTGCCTGATCGCGATCTTGCCGCCGCGGAGAGCGCGGCCGCCGATTTCCTGCGGGCCCTCGGCGTAGGCCTAGACACCGAAAGCCTGCGCGACACGCCGCGACGGATGGCCGAGGCCTACGCCGAGTTGCTCACGCCCCGCGATTTCAACGTCACGACCTTCCCGAACGACGAGGGCTACGACGAACTCGTGCTCGTCCGGGACATCCCGATCCGGTCGGTGTGCGAGCACCATCTGCTGCCGTTCGTCGGCGTCGCGCACGTCGGCTACCTGCCCGGCGATCGCATTCTCGGGCTGTCCAAGCTCGCCCGGGTGGTAGAACTCTTCGCGCACGGGCCGCAGGTGCAGGAGCGGCTGACGAAGCAGGTCGCCGATTGGCTGGATACACAGTTGCGGCCTCGGGGCGTCGGCGTGGTCGTCGAGGCTGAGCACCTGTGCATGACGTTGCGCGGCGTGCAGGCGGCCGGCGCGCGGACGCTCACCTCGACGCTGCTCGGCGCGCTGCGCGACAACGCCGGGTCACGTGCGGAATTCCTCGACCTCACCGGCGTCGGGCGACGCTGACCATAACCCGTTTGGGAGCGCATCATGACTGAGCAATTCGTGATCGTCGGTGCCGGGCTCGCCGGCGCCAAGGCCGCCGAGACGCTGCGCGGCGAGGGCTTCGATGGCCGGATCGTGCTGATCGGCGAGGAAGCGGTCCGTCCATACGAGCGGCCGCCGCTATCCAAGGCCCACTTACTGGGTACGGCCGACCTCGACACCGCCTTCGTGCACGATCCCGACTGGTACGCCGCACACGACGTGCAACTGCGGGCGGGCACCGCCGTCGAAGTGATCGATCGGCGCAACGGCGCGGTGGTACTCGCGGACGGCGACCGCGTTGCGTACGACCGGCTGCTGTTGGCGACCGGGTCGTCACCCCGCCGGCTCGACGTACCCGGCGCCGACCTGGGCGGTGTGCTTTACCTGCGCACCATGGCGGACAGCGAGAGCCTCGCGAAGCGTCTCGTCGACGGCGCGCACGTGGTCGTCATCGGTGGTGGCTGGATCGGACTGGAGGTCGCGGCGGCCGCTCGCACGCACGGTGCGTCGGTCACGGTCGTCGAGATGACCGCGCTGCCGCTGCAGCGGGTGCTCGGGGCCGAGGTGGCGCGCGTGTTCCTAGCGCTGCACGAGGCCCACGGTGTGACGTTCAAATGCGGCATCGGCGTGCGTGAGCTGCGCGGCAACGGCGATGTCCGCTCCGTCGTGCTGGCCGACGGTACGGAGGTGCCGGCCGACGTCGTGGTCGCCGGCATCGGCATCTGGCCGAACGTGGAGTTGGCGGCGGCGGCCGGGCTCGATGTCAGCAACGGCATCGTGACCGACGCGGCGCTGCGCACGTCGGATGCGAGTATTTTCGCGGCCGGCGACGTCGCGCTCTCGCACAATCCGCTCCTCGGCCAACCGATCCGCGTCGAACACTGGGCCAACGCACTCAATGGCGGCCCGGCCGCGGCCCGATCGATGCTCGGCCAGGCCGTGTCCTACGACCGGGTGCCCTACTTCTTCTCGGATCAGTACGACCTTGGTCTGGAGTATTCCGGGTACGTCGAGCCGGGCGGTTACGACCAGGTGGTGTTCCGCGGGTCGACGGAGATCGTCGACGGGAAGGCACCTGAGTTCGTGGCGTTCTGGTTGTCCGGCGGCCGCGTGCTCGCGGGCATGAACGCCAACGTCTGGGACGTACAGGACGACATCCAGCGGTTGGTGCGTGCGGGATACGCCGGTACGGCCGTCGACCCGACCGCCTTGGCCGATCCGAGTCGGCCGTTCGCGGAGCTCGGCTAGCGGACGCCCACGGCGCGACCCGCTCGCGGGCGTACGGCGTTCCAGCGGATCGCGCCGGCCAGGTCCCGAGCGTGTTCGAGCGCGGTGTAGTCGGTGCGACCGGCTTCGGCCTTGACGGCGCGGTCCAGGTCATGCCCGCTGCGCGCGAGTACGGTGCTGAAGTCGCGACGTACGGGTTCGCGGAGGTCGTAGCCGTACGAGCGGTGCAGGCGAGCGAATAACGGCTTGTACAGTCGCGCCCGCTCGTGCAGGCCGGACGAGTGCGACATCGGGTTCTTCGGTCGGGCGCGGATGTAGTCCGGCAAAACGTCGGCGAACGCCCGACGGACGATCCACTTTTCCTGCCCGTCGCGGAGCTTCAGGTGCAGCGGCAGGCGCATCGCCAACTCGACCACGGCCAAGTCGAGGAACGGCACCCGGGCCTCGACCCCGTACGCCATGCTGGCGCGGTCGACTCGCTGCAACTCCGTACGACACAGGTTGCGAATCTTGTGCAGGAACAGACGGCGCGCCGCGGCTCCGTCGGAGTGTTGATACATCGGGTAGCCGCCGAACAGTTCGTCGGAACCGTCACCGGTCAAGACAACTTTCACGCCGACTTCCCGTACGCGCCGGAACAGGGGCACCGACACGACCGCGTTGATGATGTCGCCGTACTCGCTGAGCTCGGATATCTGGATCACCTCGTGCGGCACGCCGAGGTCGGTTGCGAGGCGGCGGGCGTATGCGAGATCGTCGCTCCCGGGAGCGCCGATGGTGAACGCGACGCAGTCCGGGTGGAATTCCTTCACGTGCAACAGCGTGAGCGAGCTGTCGAGTCCTCCGGAAAGGATCACCCCAACTGGCAAGTCGGTGTCGACGCGGACGCGGATGCTGTCCCGCAGTACGGTGCGGACGAGCTTCGCCGCCTCATCCGGGTCATCGACCGTGAGTTGATCGCCGCCGAGCCGTCGCAGGTCGACATATGGAGTAAGCACCGGGTCGATGTAGGGTCCGGCCCAGCCGTGGTTCCCGGGCGGGACCTCGGCGATCGGCATACCGACCGGCACGAGTGCCTTGACCTCGGACGCCACGTGGAGTCGACCCGCGCGGCGGGACCAGTAGAGCGGCTTGACACCGAGCGGGTCGCGGGCAAGATACGTGCGGCCGGTCGGTCGGTGCACGATGGCGAACGCATACTCGCCGCGCAGCCGATGTACCGCCGACTCGCCCCAGGCGAGAAACGCCTCGAGGACGACTTCCGTGTCGCTGTCGCTGCGCATCGACCGTCCGAGCGCGATGAGGTCGGCCCGGACCTCCCGATGGTTGAAAACTTCGCCGTTGTAGCAGAGCAGCCAGTCGGCGTCGGTGGATACCCACGGTTGGATCGCATGGTCCCGGTCGACGATGGGCAGTCGCCGCGTGCCGGCCAGGACGTTGTCGTCAGTCAGCGTCTCCGTGATGTCGCCACGGGACTCCAACGCCGCCAACATGCCGCGGAACACGATCGGGTCGGTCGGGCCGGCGGGGTCTCCCAGGATCAGCGCGATGCCGCACATGGTCAGCCGCCGGTCCGCAGCGCGTAGTCGTCAAGCAGCGAGCCGATCACGGTCGGGCTCACGCAGATGTGCCACGCCTGGCCTTCGTCGATGACGTTCATGCGTCCGGCGTCGCGGTGTTCGAGCAGCAGGCGCTGGAGCACACCGTGCGCTCCGTACCGCCGGTACCAGTTCATCTCGATGTCGACGCCGTAGCCGGTGCAGTGTGAGCTGGGCAGGATGGCGGCGTATCCGAGCGCCCGAAGCCGGTGTTGATGCCTGACGCTGCGCGTCAAGCTGTTGACCCACAGCGGCGGCGTGCCGCGCGGGGCGAGTGAGCGGAATTCCACCGCCAGCTGGTTGATGAGCTCAACGACGACGGGGCGTGCCTGCGTGAAGCGCAGGCCAGCGGTGCGTGGTCGGCGGTCCGGCGCAATTCGCCGCCCCGCGGCGCGCCATGCCCGCACCGGCAGGGTGTTGGCCTGGCGGCGGTAGCGGAACTCGACGGGCGTCGCGTCGATCGTGACGAGGTCGGCGGCGGTCTCGACGTCCATGTCCGTTGCGTACGGTCGGCTGTGGCCCCACCAGATGGCGTCGATCTGTGCGAGCAGGTAAATCCGGATCAGCGCGGCGCGATCGGCGGCCGAGCTGCGGCCGTTGGCCCGAAAGGCTTCGGCCTCGGCGACGACCATGCGCTCGGTTGCCTCAACGCCGTCGGGAGTGGCGGCGAACAGGTCGGCGAAGTCGCGCTCGGCCAACCGTTCGGTGAGGATCATGGTGACCTTGCGCGCGTCGCCGGGCGAGCCGTGCGCCGCGAGCTCGATCATCAGATCGTCCACGGCATCCCGGTACGCGCCGATAGCGATCGACGGTGCTGTCATGAAACGTCACGTTAACAGCTGAAAATGATATCTAGTCCCGTTTCGGAGATTATTCGGCGTTCGGCACGGTACTCGGTGGCGGTGTATCGCCGCGCCGCTGTGATCTGAAGAATCCCAGTCATGATCGCGGACATCGCCGTCGGCGACCGGATAACGTGCATACAACCGTCCGGCGCGTAACGCGACGGACCAGAGGGACGGGTGATGTCTGAGTTTCCAATCGGCGTATGGGCCGTCACGATCGTCGGACTCGTCGGCATCGTGGTTCTCGACCTCACGGTCATCGCCCGGCGGAACCGAACGGTTACTGTGCGCGACGCCGTCATCTGGGTTTCGGCCTACGTCCTGCTCGCGGCGGGGTTCGCCACCGCATTGTTCGCGTTCGGACCGCCGGCGACAGGGGGAGAGTTCGTCGCCGGCTACGTCACCGAATACAGCCTGAGCGTCGACAACCTCTTTGTCTTCATGATCATCATGGCGCGTTTCGCCGTTCCGCCACTCGGACAGGACAAGGCGCTCTACATCGGAATCGTCGGGTCGATGGTGTTGCGGGCGGTCTTCATCGCCGCGGGCGCCGGCGCCGTAGCCTCGGCGAGCTGGGTGTTCTACCTGTTTGGAGCGCTGCTGTTCTATACCGCCGCCCGGCTGGTCATCGGCGGCGATGACGGCGAATTCAAGGAGAGTGCTCTCGTCTGGCGACTGCGGCGGGTTCTGCCGATCGGCCACGACTACGAGGGCGCGAGGGTCATCACGTCGGTGGCGGGACGGCGCAAGTTCACACCGTTGGTCCTCGTCATCGCGGCGATTTGCATCGCGAACGTGGTCTTCGCGCTCGATTCGATCCCGGCCATCTTCGGCCTGACGAGTGATGCGTACGTCATCTTCACCGCCAACGCGTTCGCGCTGATGGGCCTACGGCAATTGTTCTTTCTCGTCGGCGACCTGCTGAACCGCTTGACCTATCTGAACACCGGGCTAGCCGTGGTTCTGGGGTTTATCGGTGTCAAGCTGACGGTCGAGGCACTCGCGGACTCCCACGTGAGGTCGATCGGCCCGGTCGACCTCCCAGAGATCAGCATCGGGTTCTCGCTCATCTTCATCGGTGCGACGCTCGGCGTCACCGCCGCGGTCAGCTTGCTCGCTTCCCTTTGGCGGGAGCGCCGCAGCCATCAGACGGAACGGCGACGCGCGACCCATGCGGCGGGACTGACGGTGCCGCCACCGGCCGCGCCGCCAGCAACGGAAACCGACACCGTGCACGAACGGGAGATCGGCCGGTCCGCGACCCCGTGATACGTGTGGTCGGGTGAAGTCGGGGAGTCGGGGACGGCTCCATCCCTCGTGGACGGGCGCTGGACGATTCGTGTGAATTGCGACCACGCGTCGAATTCTGCGTATCGACCGAGGATGATGGTGATCCCTGGCGATTGACGGACGACGCAGATCGGAGGCGTAGATGGCCTGGTTTCTCGTGGTAGTCGCGGGCCTGCTCGAGACCGGGTTTGCGATCTTTTTGAAGCAGAGTCACGGGCTCACGCGCATCGCACCGACCGTACTGTTCGCGATCTTTGCACTCGGAAGCTTCGGGTTGCTGACGGTGGCGCTGCGCCACCTGGAAGTCGGGCCAGCCTACGCAGTCTGGACCGGCATCGGTGCCGCCGGAACGGCCATCGCCGGCATGATCTGGCTCTCCGAGTCGGTGACGACGATGAAGATCGCGTCGATCATCCTCGTGGTCGCCGGCGTCATCGGCTTGCAGCTCAGCGGCACTGGGCATTGACCGCGTCGTCGCAGGGAAGCAGATGATCACCGAGTGCGCGACCGCTTCCGGGCTCTGTACATCTAGGTATGCTGGTGTGTACCGTGCGTTCGCACCGCGCTCACCGCGCTCACCGTGGTTACCGGCCGCGACGTCAGAGGAACGCAACGTCCGAGGACCGCAACGTCCGAGGGAAGGTGAGGGGATTGGCCGTCCGGAAGGCGCGCTCGGGTACGGCGCCGTCGCAACCGGCGGCACCCGTTTCGCCTGAGCCGCGCGTCCCGCCGTACGAGATGCTCAAGCGAGCGATCCTCAGTGGTGAGCTGAAGCCCGGTGCACAGCTCGTCGAGACGCCCCTCGCCCTCTGGTGTGGCGTCAGCCGGACGCCGATCCGGGAGGCGCTACGCCGGCTCGAGCAGGATGGTCTGGTCCACTACAGCGAGGGCGGGCTCGTCGTCCGGGAGCGCAGCCCGGCGGAGATTCTCGACATCTACGAGACGCGGACAGTGCTCGAAGCGACCGCCGGCCGGATGGCGGCGGAACGCCGGACCGATCATGACGTACGGATGCTGCGGGCGACGTTGCGTCGTGGCGACGCGATCGGCACCAGCGACACGCTCGCTATGGTCGAGGCGAACCGCCAGTTCCACCGCATGGTGTGGCGGGCTACTCATAACGAATCGCTGCTGGACCTGTTGGAGCGCCTGAATCTGCACCTCGCCCGCTATCCGGAGACAACGTTGGCGTCGCCCGGCCGCTGGGACACGGCGCGCCGCGAGCACAAGCTGCTGGTGGACGCGATCGAGGGCCGGGACGCCTCCGGTGCGCACGACATCGCACTCCGACACTTCGTCGAGGCCCGTGACATACGGCTCGCATTGTTCGCCGACGACGCCGCGGCCATCTAGGCGCTCCACCCCTGCACCCATCTAGCGCTCCATCCCCTGCACCCAGCGCGCCGGTCCCTCTTCAAAACTCTGCGTACCGTTGTATACACTCGCATGGCGTGGACCGCCGAGAAGCGGCCACCCACCGGGTAGCAACTGGCCGAGGAGGAATCACGTGGTCGAGTGCGGTCAATGGGGCCACGATCGCGTGGATCGGGTCGGCCAGCCTTGGGTTGGCGGGCCCTGCGTGGCCGCTCGATGACCGGCACCGTCGGCCAGGCCGCCGAACAGCGCAAAACCGGCGCACCCTCGTCGAGCGTTCCAGCCGCCCGCGACCACCGCGGCCAACTCGGATCGCCGGCCTGGACCGAGCCGGAGTGGGACGTCGTCGTGATCGGCGGCGGCAACGCGGCGCTGGTGGCCGCAATGGCCGCCGACGACAAGGGAGCGCGCGTCCTCGTGGTCGAGCGCGCACCCAAGTACATGCGGGGTGGAAACACCCGCCATACCCGCAACATCCGCTGCACACACGTCGGCGAGGACGAGTTCAGCAAGGGCTCGTACCTCTTCGACGAACTGTGGAAGGACCTCTGCAACGTCGGCGACGGGCCGAACAACGAAGAGCTGGCCCGCATCACTGTCGGTGACTCGGAGACGATGCCGGCGTGGATGGATGACCACGGCGCGCGCTGGCAGAAACCGCTGCACGGCACGCTGCATCTCGACCGTACGAACCGGTTCTTCCTCGGCGGCGGCAAGGCACTGCTGAACGCCTACTACCGGGAGGCGGCCGGCCGCTCACGGATCACCGTTGTCTATGACGCCATGGTCGAGGAGTTCGATTTCGTGGGCGCGCGGTGCACGTCGCTCGTCGTCGAGTACGGCGGAGCGCGGCACCGGGTACGGACGCGGGCGGTGATCTGTGCGAGCGGCGGCTTCGAGGCCAACCTCGAATGGCTCGGGCGCTACTGGGGCGATGCCGCGAAGAACTACATCATCCGGGGCACGCCCTACAACGACGGGCACGTTCTCGCCAAGCTGTACGAGGCCAACGCGGCCAGTGCGGGGCAGGAACGCGGCTTCCATGCCATCGCAGTCGACGCGCGAGCGCCGAAGTTCGACGGCGGGATCGCGACGCGGCTGGACACGATCCCGTTCGGCATCGCGGTCAACCAGTCCGGCCAACGGTTCTACGACGAGGGCGAAGATATCTGGCCGAAGCGGTATGCGACGTGGGGGCGGCGCATCGCCGAGCAGCCGGGCCAGATCGCGACGGCGTTGTGGGATTCCAAGGTGAACAACCTCTTCCTGCCACCCATGTACGGAGTCACGTCGGCCGACACGATCGCCGGCCTGGCATCGGCGCTTGATCTCGATCCGCACGCGGTCGTGGCGACCGTGGAGGCCTACAACCGTGCCGTGGTCGACGGCGGCACGTTCGATCCGTCCCGTCTCGACGACTGCCATACGAGTTCGTTGACTCCCGCGAAGACGCACTGGGCCCAGCGACTGGATCGGCCGCCGTACTACGGGATCGCGATGCGACCGGGCATCACGTTCACGTACATGGGCGTGGCCGTGCGAAGTGACGCCCGGGTCGTACGGACCGACGGCACGACCTTCGACAATGTGTTCGCGGCCGGCGAGATCATGTCAGGGAACATCCTCAGCACCGGGTACATGGCGGGTTTCGGAATGACGATCGGCAGCGTCTGGGGACGCCGGGCCGGTTGGGGGGCAGCCAAACATGGCCATTGACCGGTCCCCGGTCGCCGTACGGTCGATCGACATCGGCGCCCGGACGTCACTGCACATGCTTGTCGAAGAGGCGTCGCGGCAACTCGACATCTGCAACGCATGCCGGTACTGCGAAGGCTTCTGCGCCGTCTTCCCGGCACTCGAACGGCGCACCGTGTTGAGCCAGGGCGATGTCAGCCAGATCGCCAACCTCTGCCACGATTGCCGCGCCTGCTACGACGCGTGCATGTACACCGAGCCGCACGACTTCGACCTCAACGTGCCGAAGGTGTTGTCGGCCGTACGGGTCGCGGACTACCGGCGCTACGTGTGGCCACGTTCAGTTCCTCGGCTGCTGTCCGGCTGGAGCGGCGTGTTCGCCGGCGCCGTTGTCGCGGTCGCGGTCGTCCTGATCGTCGCGGTCATCAACGTCGGTTTCTCCGGACTCCTCCAGGACCCGGCTGGCTCGGCATCGCCGTACGCCCTCATTCCGTACCCGGTGCTGCTCGCGCTGCTGCTCGCACCGGCGGTGTTCGCCGTCGTCGTCATGGGCGCCGCGACGCGCACCTACTGGCGGGAGGTCGGCGGCGCGCCGCCCGGTCGCTCGGTGCCGGCGGCGGCCTGGCGGGCGGTCGGCTACGCGGCGAGTCTGCGCTATCTGCGCGGCGGCGGCGGCGACTGCTACTACCCCGAGGACGAATTGCCGTCGTCGGCGCGGCGGCACCTTCACGGGATGGTCGCGTACGGCTTCGGGCTGTGCCTGGTATCGACGGTCAGCGCCGGCATCATGCAGGACTTCCTCGGCATCGATCCGCCGTACGCGCTGGTGTCCGTGCCGGTGCTGAGCGGGCTCGTGGGCGGGATCGGACTCGCCGCTGGCTGTCTGGGTCTCCTGGTGCTCAAGGCGCGCTCGTCGGATGTCACGAGCTTCGCGCAGATGACGATCAAGGACTACGGATTCCTCGTGTCACTGTTGTTCCTCGCGTTGACGGGTCTGGCCACGCTGTTCACCCGTACGACGCCGGCCTACGGCCTCGTGCTCATCGTCCATCTCGCGGCGATTGGCTTGACGTTCGCCGCCGCGCCGTACAGCAAGTTCGTCCACCTCATCTACCGGTTTCTGGCGCTGGTTCGGGACAACCTGGAGCGGGCGGCCGGATGACCGACGCGGGTCCCAGCACGTCCGCGGGTCCCAGCACGTCCTCGATGACCGCGACCCGATCGGCCACCGAACCGGGCGCCACGTCGACGATGTCGTAGCCGAGGTCGCGATAAACGTCGAGATGGATGCGTTCGAACGTCAGGGAATCCGCGTACGAGATCCGTCGCGCCACGGTCGGCTCCACGAAGCCGATGTTGTGCACAAAGAAGACGCGCCGATCGTAGATGTTCTGGCGAGCAATCCGATCAAGCTCCGCGGCGAGGACGGCGGGGACCGGACGACGTACGTAGCGGGCCAACGCGAGCGTGCACACGGGTGACCGGTCGAAGACCGTGACACCCTTGGCTTCGCGGTCGGCGGCGAGCTGGCGCTGCCGTTGCAGCGCGACAATGTGGTCGATGAAATCGTCCCGCCCCCACGGTTCCACGATGCCCTGTGCGTCCAGGGCGTTGATGATGTCGGTGGCCGCTTCGTTGACGACATGGTGCCCGCGATCGCGGAGCGTGGCCAGGATCGTCGTCTTTCCTGAACCGGGTGCCCCGGTCAGGATGTAGCGCCGTGCCACGGTGGTTGCCTCCTGGGGTGTAGGGGCCCCCGGTCGGCGACACCACCTCAACTCAGGCGGCGCGATCCGGCGGCGGCAGGTCTAGTAGGGCGGCCGCCCACGGCAGGGCGACCTCGAGTTGCTTTCGTTGGATGTGGCGCACCAACGGTGCCGTCGGGGGAGCGGGCATTCCGGCCCGGCCGGCGAAGTAGCCGGCAACGTGTGCGGCCATGCCCGGCGTCACGTACGGCGCGACGTCGTGCGGCGCGGGACCGCCTTCGAGGTGCAGGCTCGGCAGCAAGAACGCGACGTCGATCTCGGCGTTGCCGACCGACGTTTGGTTCCAGTCCACCAGAACAGTTGCGCCGTCACGGAAACACAGGTTGTCGCTGCGGACGTCGGTGTGCAGCAACGCGGTGCCGTCAAGCAACCGCGGATCGGCCGCGCCGATGAGGGTGGGCAACGCGCGATCCAGCCACGCACGCGTACAGAGACCCAACGACAGCAAGGGTACGACATCCTGTGCGACGAACGCCCAACCTGTCTCGGGCGTGATGATTTCCGCGCCGACCGCCGGGGTGTGCGGCGGCGGCTGCTGTCCCGCGATGCGGCCGAGCGTCTCGAACAAGGCCTCGATGCGCGCTGCCGTCCACGGTGGCGGCCACCGGCATCCGCTCAGATCCTCAAGTGCGAGGACGGGCAACTCTCCGTCGTCGAACCAGCCCAGCACATCGGGATGGAAGTCATCGCGGACGTGTTGGTACACCTCGAACTCCCGGCGTAGCCAGCGCGCCGTCATCGCATCGTCGGCGTGCTTGACAAAGACCGTACGGCCGTCGGCCAACGTCACGACCCAGCGCCGGTTGTTGGCGTACCCGCGATTGACTCGTCGGGCCGCGACGAAGCGCTCGCCGAGCGCGGACCGGATGCGCGCTGTTTCCTGGGGATCCGGGACCTCCTGGCGATCCGGGACGGCACGCGACATCCCGGAAGCCTAAGTGCGGCACCGACCCGATCGCGACGCATTAACGCCCGGCCCGGAGCGGCAGTCGAACCGACAAGACGAACTGTCTTGACAAGAAAAATTGTCGGTGGCACAGTGGAACTCATGCACGACGTAGCAGTCATCGAAGATGCGGCGGCGGCCGAGGTCTCGCTCGATCCGACCCGGGCCCGCCTGTTGGCCGCGCTGGCCGAGCCGGGCTCGGCGACGACCCTCGCGGCCAAGGTCGGGTTGGGCCGGCAGAAGGTGAATTACCACCTTCGAGCGTTGGAGGAGCATGGCCTCGTCGAGCTGGTGGCCGAGCGCCGCAAGGGCAACATGACCGAGCGGGTGCTGCGAGCGACCGCCGCGTCCTACGTGATCTCGCCGATGGCACTCTCGCCGGTGGCGCCCGATCCGGCTCGTGCGCCCGACCGGTTGTCGGCGCGCTGGCTGCTCGCCGTCGCGGCGAAGCTCGTCCGCGACGTCGGCGCGTTGATCAGCGGTGCGGACAAGGCCGGCAAGCGCGTCGCGACGTTCGCGATCGACGGCGAAGTGCGGTTCGCCAGCGCCCGCGATAGGTCCGCGTTCGTCGAGGAACTGACGACCGCGGTCACCGCTCTCGTCGCGAAATACCACGACGACAACGCCACCGGTGGACGCGATCACCGCATCGTGGTGGCCGTGCACCCGAGCTTCAAGAACATCCAACCCACTACCGAGACGGGACCTGAGCAGCCATGAGCATTGCGACTTCAGCCGACGGAACGTCGATCGGATATGACAAGACTGGATCGGGCCCGGCGCTCGTCCTGGTCGATGGAGCATTCTGCAGCCGCCAGTTCGGCCCGATGCCGGGCCTGGCACCGCTGCTCGCCACCAAGTTCACGGTTTACACCTACGATCGTCGCGGCCGCGGCGAGAGCGGCGACACGGAGCCGTACGCTCCGGAGCGCGAGATCGAGGACATCGAAGCGTTGATCAACGCGGCCGGTGGATCCGCCTACATCCACGGGACATCGTCCGGAGCGGTGCTGGCTCTGCGGGCCGCGGCCGCCTTGCCCGA